>Ga0102812_10000219_pt1 | contig 41898 bp, 29 predicted proteins | sample ColrivemetaGS713_FD_79334 | JGI IMG/M metagenome (GOLD analysis project Ga0102812, IMG submission 79334) | Estuarine microbial communities from the Columbia River estuary - Flood tide ETM metaG S.713 | ecosystem: Environmental > Aquatic > Marine > Intertidal zone > Estuary | place: USA...
ACAAGGTAAAGAAGGTGAATTTAGATCTAACTTACACAGAGGAGGAAGTGCTAATATCATTCAACTTAGTGACGAAGAGGAAAATGCTGCTTTAAAAGCCGCTAAATCCCTTGGCTTAGGTATCTGTGGTGTAGATATGTTACAATCTGAAAGAGGCCCATTAATTCTAGAAGTTAATTCTTCACCGGGATTAGAAGGTATTGAAGCTGCTACCAAAAAAGATATTGCTAATATTATTATTCGTTATATAGAGCGAAATGTTTAATCTGGATGACTACAAATTATAAAGATATTATTACCATTCTAGGGGAAGAAATTCCTTTAGGAAAATCTAAGGAAATTAATTTCAATATTGCAAAACTTCATTCATCAACAAAAATTGAAGTACCTGTAATTATTAATCGTTCAAAAAAACCAGGGCCAACTATTTTAATAACAGCGGGTTTACATGGAGATGAGATTAACGGGATTGATATTGTTAGACAAATTATCTCAAGAGGCATAAATAAACCTAAAAAAGGTACCATTATTTGTATGCCTATCCTTAATATTTTTGGATTTCTTAATAGCTCAAGAACTTTTCCAGATGGTCGCGATTTAAACCGTGTTTTTCCAGGAACACAAAAAGGGTCATTGGCCAGTAGAGTAGCTTATAAAATAATTAACGACATTATTCCTGATGTCGATATGATTATCGATTTTCATACAGGTGGTGCAAGTAGATTTAATGCGGCACAGGTAAGAATTATCAAAGATCATGAAGAATTAAAAGACCTCGCGACTATCTTTGGAGCTCCTTTTGTTCTTCATTCTAAAAATATAAACAAATCGTTTAGAAATTCATGTTTTCAACTAAATAAACCCATAGTATTGTTTGAAGGTGGTAAATCTTTTTATGTGGATAATACCATTTCAAAAATAGGTATTGAAGGCGTAAAACGTCTTTTAGCTCATTTTGATATGATAAACCCAAAATTTAAAGTGACTCCACCAAAAGCACTTCCGATTTTTGTTGAAGAAAGCAAATGGATTCGCGCCAAACATTCAGGGATGTTTAAGTCCAAAGTTACTATAAACACAAAAATTTCAGTTGGAGATGTTGTAGGTCAAATTACGGACCCTTTTGGAAAAATATACCATGAAGTAAAATCTAAATATGATGGCTATATTATTAATGTAAATGAAGCCTGTTTAATTTATCAAGGTGATGCATTATTGCATATTACAACGAAATTAAAAGATTAAAGCATGACTAAATCTGAATTACGAAAAAAATATAAAACCCTTCGTAATACATTATCAACTACCCGAATTGATGATTTAAGTATGTCTGTTGCTAATCAACTCTTGAAATTACCTGTTTGGGAATTTTCATTTTATCACATTTTTTTAGCCATTGAAGAAAAAAAAGAAGTTAACACCGATTATATCTTGAATATTTTATCGGGAAAAGACAAAAACATAGTCATTTCTAAAAGTGATTTTAAAACTGGTTTAATGTCTCATTATCTTTTAACTGATAATACAAAAATTAAAAAAAACAGTTATAACATACCCGAACCAGTGGATGGTATCGAAATCTTAAACGATAAAATAGATGTGGTTTTTATTCCGCTCTTAGCTTTTGATTCGCAAGGAAACCGCGTAGGTTATGGCAAAGGTTTTTACGATCGATTTTTAGCCGATTGTAAACCAGAAACTATTAAAATTGGACTCTCTCTTTTTGCGGCTGAAACCGAAATTAAAGATGTTTTTGAAAGCGATGTGAAACTGGATTATTGTGTGACGCCAGACAAAATATACAACTTTAGTTATTCTTAGGAAATGCTTTTTTATTAAACACTATGAGCATAATAAAACCTGTACTTATTGCCATATCGGCTACATTAAAAACAGGTTCGAAAAAGTTAAATCGTTTGCCAGGATTTATTGGAAACCATGTTGGCAAATCTATTTCAAACAAAGGGAAATATAACATATCGACCACACGACCATGTAATAATGAATCGTACCCTCCAGCTTCAGGTAAAAATGTAGCAACCTGATTAAAACTATCATCAAACAAAACACTGTAAAAAACAGAATCTATAATATTGCCCATGGCACCTGCAAATATTAATGCAATGGCTAAAATTAATATGCGTGATGCTTTCTTTTTAGTAGCATCATAAAGCCAATATCCAATCCCAAAAATTGCCAATATTCTAAACAATGTTAAGGCTACTTTTGCATTTCTATCAGAAATAAAAGTTGCAAAATCACTTATTTTTGTTCCCCAGGCCATCCCATCGTTTTCAATAAAATAAATTTGAAACCAACGAAATACCTCAACGTTTTCCTGAAGTTTAAAATGAGTTTTAATATAAACTTTACTTATTTGATCAATTAGTAAAATAATAATTATAAGTAAGATTGATTTTTTTAAAGACATTTATTAATGTTTTATTAATGCACTTCGACTGCGCTCAGTATGGCAAGTATTGAAATAAAAAACGCCTCAAAAATTGAGACGTTTCAAATATATAATTAAAAATATTATTGCATGTTTTTTGCTTCAATACTTAGGGTTGCATGAGGCACTAATTTTAAACGCTCTTTAGCAATTAATTTACCAGTAACTCTACAAACACCATAGGTTTTGTTTTCAATTCTAATTAAGGCATTTTTTAAATCGCGAATAAATTTTTCTTGTCTAATCGCCAAAGCAGAATTAGATTCTTTACTCATTACTTCGCTACCTTCATCAAAAGCTTTAAAAGTTGGAGACGTATCTTCTGTACCATTGCTTAGGTTATTCATATACGCACTTTTAATAAGGTCTAAATCGTGCTGTGCCTTAACTATTTTCTCCTGAATAAGTACTTTAAATTCTGCTAAATCCTTATCAGAATATCTTACGTTCATATCTAAACTCATAATATCAATGTTTTTGAATGTATAATTTGGTATTTACATCATCAAATGCAATCTCTATACCATTTTCTAATTTGTCAATTATTTCAAGTCCTTCGGTTAAAGTTTCAGCTTTAATATACGAAATATTTGTGTTAATAGCCGTATTAATTCGCGTATCGCTTTGTAATTTAACATCAATTCTATCGGTTACTTCAAACCCAGAATCTTTGCGTAAATTTTGAATACGGTTTACAAGCTCTCTGGCAATGCCTTCACTTCGTAAATCATCGCTAATAGTAACGTCTAAAGCAACTGTTAAATTGCCTTCGTTCGCAACCAACCAACCTTCAATATCTTGTGAAGTGATTTCTACATCATCGAGCGATAAAGTTATATTATTTCCATTAATTAAAATATCTAAAACCCCATTTTGTTCTATTTTGTTAATATCTTCTGATGTAAAGTTAGTAACTGCTCCAGCAATGGCTTTCATGTCCTTTCCAAAGCGCGGACCTAAAGTTTTAAAATTGGGTTTTATTTGTTTTACCAATATATCTGAAGCCTCTTCTAAAAGTTCAATTTCTTTTATATTTACTTCGTGTTTAATTAGATCGGACACTGCTAAAATCTCTTCCTTTTGCTGTTTACTAGTAACAGGAATCATTATTTTTTGAAGTGGCTGACGTACTTTTATTTTTTCCTTTGCACGTAACGATAATACCAAAGAGGATATAGTTTGCGCCGCTTCCATTTTACGTTCTAAACTCTTATCAATAAACGCTGTATTACATTCTGGGAAATTTGCAAGATGTACGCTTTCAAAGGTTTCTTTTTTAGTAACCGTATTTAAATCTAAATACAACTTATCCATAAAGAAAGGTGCTATTGGCGCACCCAATTTTGCCAAAGTAACCATACACGTATAAAGTGTTTGATAAGCCGAAATTTTATCTTGCTGATAATCGCCTTTCCAAAAACGTCTTCTGCATAAGCGCACATACCAGTTACTTAAATAATCTTGTGTGAAATCTGAAATAGCACGAGCAGCTCTCGTTGGTTCATACTCCGCATAAAACTCATCAACTTTCTTAATTAAAGTATTTAATTCTGAAAGAATCCAACGGTCTATTTCTGGCCTTTCATTTACAGGAATATCTGCTTCTGAATAGGTGAAATTATCTAAATTGGCATACAATTGAAAGAACGAATACGTATTATAAAGAGTTCCGAAAAACTTACGTTTTACTTCTTCAATACCTTCTAAATCGAATTTTAAATTATCCCAAGGATTTGCGTTACTAATCATGTACCAACGTGTGGCATCGGCGCCATAAGTTGATAAGGTTTCAAAAGGATCGACAGCATTTCCTAAACGCTTCGACATTTTTTGTCCGTTTTTATCTAACACCAATCCGTTAGAAACGACATTTTTATAAGCAACCGAATCGAAAACCATCGTTGCAATAGCGTGAAGTGTATAAAACCATCCACGAGTTTGATCGACACCTTCTGCTATAAAATCGGCCGGATATGCAGTTCCTTTATCTATTAAATCTTTATTTTCAAACGGATAATGCCATTGTGCATAAGGCATAGAACCAGAATCGAACCACACATCAATTAAATCACTTTCTCGGAACATTTTTTGTCCCGATGGCGACACCAAAACAATGGCATCGACTATATTTTTATGAAGATCTATTTTAGCATAGTTTTCTTCGGAATTGTTTCCAACTTCAAAACTTTCAAAAATATCTTTAGCTAAAACACCTGCTTTAACAGCACGTTGCATTTCAGATTTTAATTCTTCAACAGAACCGATGCAAATTTCTTCTTTACCATCTTCGGTTCTCCAAATTGGTAACGGCACACCCCAATAACGTGAACGCGACAGGTTCCAATCGTTGGCATTCGCTAACCAGTTTCCAAAACGACCAGTTCCTGTAGATTTTGGCTTCCAGTTGATGGTATCGTTTAATTCGAACATGCGGTCTTTAACATCGGTTACTTTTATAAACCAAGAATCTAAAGGATAGTAAAGAATTGGTTTATCGGTTCTCCAACAGTTCGGGTAACTGTGTTTATATTTTTCAACCTTAAAGGCTTTGTTTTCTTCTTTTAATCTAATGGCAATTTCAACATCTACCGAACGCTCTGGCGCTTCACCATCATTATAATATTCATTCTTAACATATTTACCAGCATATTCACCCATTTCTGGTCTGAATTTTCCTTGCAAATCTACTAACGGCACCAAGTTTCCGTTTTCGTCTTTTACCAACATTGGTGGTACTTCTGGTGTTGCTAATTTTGCAACCAGGGCATCATCGGCTCCAAAAGTAGGCGCAGTGTGCACGATTCCTGTTCCATCTTCGGTAGTTACGAAATCCCCGGAAATAACTCTGAATGCATTTTCAGGATTATCGTTTGGAAGTGTATAGGGCATTAACTGTTCGTAGGTGATACCTACTAAGTCTTTCCCTATAAATTCTTTTCCAATGAAAAATGGAATTTTTTTGTCATCAGATTTATATGCAAACAATTCAGCTTTATCTTTAACTTCATTGAACTTGCCAGCAAATTGATAGTTGACTAATTTTTTAGCTAAAATCACTTTAATGGGTCGAAACGTGTATTGGTTATAAGTTTCAACTAATACGTATTCAATTTTTGACCCAACGGTTAATGCCGTGTTACTTGGCAGCGTCCAAGGTGTGGTTGTCCAAGCTAAAAAATGCACATCACCTTCATTCTGTAAAAAATCCGGTAACGATTCTGCATTTGCTTTGAACTGAGCAACTACTGTAGTATCGGTTACATCCTGATAGGTTCCTGGTTGGTTTAACTCGTGCGAGCTTAATCCTGTACCGGCTTTTGGTGAATATGGCTGAATTGTATAACCCTTATACAACAAACTCTTATTATAAATTTGTTTAAGCAGCCACCAAACGCTTTCCATGTATTTTGGTTCGTAGGTAATGTAGGGATCGTTCATATCTACCCAATAACCCATTTTTTGGGTCAGGTCATTCCAAACATCGGTATAACGCATTACGGCTTTACGACAAGCTGCATTATAATCTTCAACCGAAATGGTTTTACCAATATCTTCTTTGGTAATTCCCAATTCCTTTTCTACTCCTAATTCTATTGGTAAGCCATGCGTATCCCAACCGGCTTTACGCTTCACTTGAAAGCCTTTCATGGTTTTGTAACGAGGAAAAATATCTTTGATAGCACGTGCTAAAACGTGATGCACACCAGGCAAACCATTTGCAGAAGGGGGCCCTTCAAAAAATACAAACGATTCGTTGTTTTCTCTGGTAGAAACACTTTTTTCAAAAATGTTGTTTTCTTGCCAATAGTTAAGAATTTCTTCAGCTACTTTTGGTAAGTCAAGTCCTTTATATTCAGGAAATTTAGCACTCATTATATCAAATTTCTTTTCGAGGTGCGAAATTAAGGAATTTTGATAAAATAGCGTGTTTAAATAACTAAAAACCTTTAATCGATTTTAAATGTTATGCATTTATATTAATGTTCTTTTTCAAATGCTTCTTGAAAACGTTTTGCTTTCGCTAAAAGTTGTTTTTCGTCTTCAGCATTAACATGCTCTTTTGAAACCACTCTTTTATTTTGAATGTAGATTTTTTTAACGGGTGTATTTGCCGTTTCTGAATTTATGAAAATCAATTTATTATCAGAGAAATAATAGGTTTCCGAAATTGTTTTATTAATTATTTCGATGTTCTTTATTTTCGATAATTCATGACTATTTTCATCAAAAAACACATAATATTTAAAAGTACCTATGTCATTAAACCCTTCTTTATCTGTTAAAGCGCCTTCCGTCAGGGTTTCTTTTAAATTTTTATTCACATCAATTTTGGACGTTGTCTTTGCTGTTTCAGCGACAACAGCATCTGTACTTAATTTTGTTTTAGTTCCACAAGAAATAACGATTAGCAATAGTACAATAAAACCTAAATTTTTCATCTTTTTTGAAATTATCAATCCTTGTGAAATTAGCGCATAAAAAAAGCCTGAACTAATATATTCAGGCTTTTTTTCCGACTAACTCGAATAATCTTAAAAACTAATTAACTATTATTTTTTTGGTAATAACCTGACCGGTTTGCGCTTTAAACCAAGCTACATAAGTACCTGATGCCATGTTATTTAATTTTATTCCGTTGCTTAAGGTTTCTTGTGATACATTAGAAAACTCCTGAACCGTTTGTCCGTTCATATTTACAATGGCCAATTTATCGATAGAAGTATTCAATTTTTTACCAAATATGGTTTTCGACGTGTTTTGATAGTAAATAAAATTTGCATCGATATTAGATTCTTCAACGCCTAATAATTTTGATTCTGCCTCTGATTTTGACTGGAACACCATTTCAAATCTGGTATTAAATTTTCCTTGCGCAGAAGAGAATCTATATGCTGCATTTTGTTTTAAATCAAAATAAGTGCCTGTTACATTATCTCTTAAGTAAACGTTCTGAATTTCATCCATATTTTCAAATTCAGTAGCTTTAATTTCAAAGGTATTATTGGCCGAAGATTTAAAATTTAACGGCACAACTTTATCGGATGTAATCGAGCTATATGCCTGCATATTCATACTTTGTCCGTCTAGACTCAAATTAAAATCGTTGTTACTTGTGTCGCCACAAAGCGCATCGTACCCATAATCAAACCCATCGGTCGTCATATCACTAAAACCTAAAAGCAGTTCTCTTCTGGTTTTAGGCCCAACTACCGAGTTAAACTCTAAACGTATTTTTTTCATTCCGCTTGTTTGCTGCTTGTCTGTAGTGCTTGTTCCTTTTGATTTTGTGCTGGATGATTTTAAAAATACGGACCCATTGTTATAGGTACCATTAGCATCGGATTCTTTTATAAATACACGTTGGCTATTATTAAATTTTACGGTGCCACTTGCTTTAATTTCGACAATAAAGCCTTGGCCTACTGGCAGAAATTTAGTGGGGAGTAATGTGCCCTCTAATCCTCCTGTTGTTGCTCCAGATAACCCAACAAACTGAGAAGCTCTAACTGTTCCTAATTTGTTTACTTGGGCATAACCACCTTTGTATTCATCTAAATAATGGGAATTGCCAGCCCATTGTTGCCATAATTGTAAGGTACCGTCTATAACGCTGGCGTTATCTTCAATAAATTTATAAATATCTAAAGCTGATGGATATGGGTTCCCTAACAAATATTCTGTTTTAGAAACTGCGGGTACAGATCCGTTACCTCCTTTATCTATTACATCTACTAAAATGGTGCCGTTATTCGGCTTGCCTTCAAATATATATTGTTGATGCAAGCCTGCATTCCCGGTTCCTTTTTGGGTGTAGCCTATACCGGGTGTTAAGGATGCAGTCGGACTTAATAATGCCCAGTCCCAATAGGTTAATCCATTTTTAAAAGTATACAACCAGTAAGTACTTATTTTATCTACTTGATTATATGCCGGGGTAAATTGCATATTAATTCCTGATTCATTTTTAAGCATGTTTAACTTAAAAGCGGTGTTATTTGGGTTATTTGTTGCTGCTGCGTTATTATCTATTAAACTTGTAGCACCTGTTGTACCTACCGGCGATGCCCAGTAATTATACCAGAAAGCACTTGAAGCACCCTCCTGACGACGTAAAATTTTTCCGGTGGCTGAGGTTACTAAATCACTGGTTGCAGTTTGTACAAGTTGTGAATCGTCTTTTAAATCTATGGTTCCGTTTAATTCTAAATAACGGGTATTCTCCAGTAGACTTTCATTATGTAATGTAAAGGTAACTCCTGAATCTATAATTAAGCCGTATGTTTTAACATTGTGACTCGCTGTAACATTACTCGATAATTTAATAATGTTCCAATCGTTATTTGTTGCTATATTTTCTATATCCCATACATTGCCATGTAACCAGCTGCCTGCACTGGTCCAATCACCACCAGTTGCAGATGCCATATAAGGCATCGGGGCGGTTTGTGCTTGACTTAGACATATGTTTTTTGGAATACCATTTATTCCATTGCTGGATAAATCGGTTGCTGTGCCATCATTCATAGAATAATACCCTTTTAAATTTGTCCATAAACAGCCTCCTGAAATATCTTTTGGAATTATTTTACCTTTTACGGCAGTTCCATTCATTTGAATTTCCTGATTCATCATTTCTCGAATCTGCTGTAATGTTAATGCGACATTCCATACACGAACTTCGTCTATAAACCCATCAAAATAATTCTTTGGATTTGCTGGAGCACTACTATCATACATGGCGCCAATAAGAAAGCTTTCTGTTCCAGCTACTGGAGCTGATGACGGAGTGCCTCTTTTTACTTCAGTACCATCGAGATAAAGTACAGCATCCGTTCCATTAAAGGTTGCAGCAACATGATGCCATTTTTTATTATTTGTTATTGCACTTACTGATTCGATGCTTAAAATTGTCGCGCCTGCATTATCATACCATGATAAATTAAGCTTACCATTACTTAAAAAGAAATGATATCCTCTTTGGTTTCCCGCTCCAGGTTTAACATCGCCTTTTGAAATAATAGTTGCTGTAGTGGTCGGTGTTTCTTGCAATACCCATGCTTCAAAAGAGAAAACACCTGTTTGATTATGAACATTTCCAAAATCAATATAATCATCTATCCCATCAAAATCAATGGAACTTGGATTCACACTGACCGAAAGCGTACTTGGAGCACTGGTACCACAGGAGTTTCCTGCGGTTACTGTAATGTTGCCTCCCGAAGTACCAGTTGTTACCGTGATACTTGTCGTTCCGTCATCTGAATTAATTATCCATCCTACTGGTACGGTCCATGTATAAGTGGTTGCATTTGGTACTGCCGATATACTATACATTTGTCCTTTTAATGAAGGACATTGTGGTGTGGTTCCTAAAACAACACCCGGAGTAGTGGGTGTACCAGAAGAAATAGTAACTACCAAAGTTCTGGCCGCACTAGTTCCGCAATTATTACCGGCAGTAACACTAATGTAACCGTTTTGACCAGTTGCACCTGTAGTAACCGTAATTGATGTAGTTCCATTACCAGAAGTGATTGACCAGCCCGTTGGAACAGACCAGGTGTATGTTGTTGCATTTGTAACTGGAGCAATACTATAAACTTGACCGGTTAAAGTAGGGCATTGTGTAGCAGTACCTGTAATAGCACCCGGGGTAGCAGGTACAGATTGCATAGTGTACATTATAGTTCCAGAATTATTGCTTATTGTATTTGTTGTACCACAGCTGTTGACCGCCCGCACCCGATAATAATAAGTTGTTCCAGCCGTAAGACCGATCACACTACTGGTTATAACATTACCTACATCTAGATTGTTATATCCCGATACAAAAGTTGCAAAATTATCTTTTGAAACATCAAGACGATATGTTGTCGCATAGCTTGTGGTCGTCCAATTGGCTACGAATGAATTACAAGTTGCATTGGTGCCGTTATTTAAGGTTGGAGCAACTAATTGTACCGTATTCCAACTTATCTTAACTTGACCGTCTCCACCTTGTCCACCTGAACGAAGTATATTATTTGAAGAATTTAATGCACCGCCGCCGCCGCCGCCAGGGGAACCACCATTAGACCCTGATCCATCAGAACCGGTTTTTCCATTTCCTCCTGCGCCACCTCCTGTAGGAGCAGCACCTCCTGAACTTCCTGAACCAGAATTTCCATTTGATCCACTTCCTGCACTCGATCCGCCACCAACGCCATAGGTTGAAGACGAGGTTCCATTAGCTCCATTACCTCCACTATATGTAACATCACCTATTGATAATGTTGCTGAACCACCCAAAGCTCCAGCTGAACTCTGACCACCTGGAGCACTAAGCCCTCCTTTGGCCATTACAGTTCCTGTACTAAGAAAAAAAGAATCCCCTCCTGCTGAACTTGAAGATGCCCCAGCTCCAACCGTATATGAATAAGTTGAACACGGTGTAACTGTAATCGCTTTTTTAGCATAAGCGCCGCCTCCACCGCCGCCTGCACCTAACCAATAGTTACTACCATTACCATCAATACTACCGCCGGTACCTCCAGCACCCCATACCTCTACAGTAATTTGAGTAACTCCAAAAGGTACAGTAAAAGTAGACGACCCCGGCGTAGAATAAGTTACGGAACTCGTTTGCGCATTAAGCCCAAAAACAAGTGAAAAGCAAAATATGCTTAAAATTAAACGTAAAGTAGGTTTCATAAAGTTAAATATCGATTTGGGAATCTTATTTATTAAATTTTATACTGTAAATGTATACTTGAGGGAAGTAACATGATTAAACGAACCAATTTTCGTGGTTTTCAATCAATTAATTATACAATATTACTTGCTAATTGATTGAAAAACAACTATTAACAATTGATATTCGCTAAAGCACACATTAATAACGATTACCAATATTAAAAAAGTAAAAAAAGCCGATAAATTACATACGCATCACTATAAAATTAAACGCGAGGGACATGCAACCTGACGAACTATCTGTTTTAGCTATAATTCATTAAATATTGCTACAATAATAGAGATAAAATTTCATTTAACATGCATTGTTTCAGCATTTTTTACGTTAAAATGTACTTTTTAATCGTTAAAGCGTATTTTTATGTAAGAAAAAGAATTGTCGCTAAAATCTGTTTATGATCTATAATTTCTAAAATTAAGACACAATCTCGTCCACTAAATCTTCAATTTTAGAAATTAACTGAATTTTAATGGCTGTATTTTTTAAAGATATTTTGTTGTATTTAGATACGAAAATGGTCGAAAATCCTAATTTTTCGGCTTCTAAAATACGCTGTTCCACCCGTTGAACCGGGCGAATTTCACCAGACAAACCAACTTCGGCGGCAAAACAAACATCTTTTTGTAAAGCGATATCCTCGTTTGATGATAAAATGGAAGCTACTACGGCTAAATCTATGGCAGGGTCGTCAACATTGATACCTCCTGTAATATTTAAAAATACATCCTTTGTTCCTAGTCGAAATCCAGCGCGTTTTTCTAATACCGCCAGCAACATATTAAGCCGTTTGGCATTAAAACCGGTGGCGCTGCGTTGCGGCGTGCCATAAACAGCAGTACTTACCAAAGCTTGCACTTCAATCATTAAAGGGCGCATACCTTCTAATGTGGCAGCGATGGCATTACCCGAAAGCTCTTCGTCTTTTTTGGAAATTAAAAGTTCAGACGGATTAGTAACTTCTCGTAAACCAGAACCTTGCATTTCATAAATACCTAATTCGTTGGTAGAACCAAAGCGGTTTTTTTGTGCTCTTAAAATTCTAAACACATGGTTGCGGTCGCCTTCAAACTGCAATACGGTATCGACCATATGCTCTAAAATTTTAGGACCAGCAATTGCACCATCTTTAGTAATATGTCCAATTAATACAACCGGAGTACCAGTTTCTTTCGCAAATTTAATAAGTTCCGCGGTGCATTCTTTTATTTGAGAAATACTACCCGAAGACGATTCGATATAATCGCTATGCAATGTTTGAATGGAATCGATAATAACAATATCCGGTTCTAAAGCTTCAATTTGTTTGAAAATATTCTGAGTCTTGGTTTCGGTAAGAATATAACAATTGTTATTTGAAGGGTTAATACGTTCTGCCCGCATTTTTATTTGTTTCTGGCTCTCTTCGCCCGAAACATATAAGGTTTTATAGGGTAGTTTTAATGAGATTTGTAATAATAAGGTACTTTTCCCTATTCCCGGTTCTCCACCTAAAAGGGTTAAAGACCCAGGTACAATACCTCCTCCTAAAACTCGATTAAACTCACCATCAAAACTATCTAGCCTCGCTTCCTTTGAAGCATCAATATCTTTGATGCGTAACGGAACTGCTGCTTTTTTCACGGAAGCTGTTGGTGATTTCCAATCGCTTTTTTCGGGCGTTTGAATCACTTCTTCAACAATGGTGTTCCATTCTTTACAAGCATTGCATTGCCCTTGCCATTTTGTATATTGAGAACCGCAGTTCTGACAAAAAAAAGTGGTTTTTACTTTAGCCATTAGTATCCAAAATCCGCTTTAATGGCATCCGATTTTTCCAACACTAAATCTTTGGTAATACCTCCTATTTCATCTAGAGCAAAAGCAGATTGATAGGTTCTCATGGCTTTTTTAGAATCGCCAGATTCTTCATAAAAACGTGCCAGATAATAATTCCCAAGCATCGTTTTTGGATATTCATCACGCCCTAATTTTCCTAAAGCTTCGTAATATTCAAATTTTTGTGTTTTTTCAATCGCTGCCGAAATGGCTTTAAAATCATTAATAAGAATTTGTTTTTTTATTCCAAACAACTCATTAATAGTTTTGTATTTTTCCTCGAGATATTGTACGGGAGATGTTTCTAATTTCAGAATAGTTTCTTTATACTCATCTTTGCTTATTGGTTGAAATACTTTAAAAATAAATTCAATAGCGTTAGGAATAGCGTGCGTAGGAACTGAATAATGCGTTGGCTTCTCGAAACTGTCAAATTTATAAAACAGATTTTTATTATCTAAAGCTGAAATATCTGTGTTTAGAGCTTCTGTCATCTGTTTTATTGAAGATGAATCATTATTTGTATTGGCTAAATAATAGAAGGTTTTAGAAGGCATTTTACTTAAGACTTCTGGAATATAATTAATCATTTTAGGCGCTAATTGCGGACTAACAGCTATATACCCTTTAAACAATGGTTGTGGTTTTAGTAAAAAGTAATTTATAAAATTAGCTGTTTCTCCATGACCAACAGCCACTCTAAAGTTCGTTGTTTTATATTTTTCATCAATATATGGCAGGAGTTCCATTCCAATAAACTCAAAAAAATTAGAACCACTATCAATAGGCAGTGAGTTTTGTTCTGAGTATATGCAATCATCGTAACGTTTATCAAACTGATTAATTCCAACTACTATGGCTCCGGGCATATCTTCCCAATATCCGTAATAATCTACATTTCCAGCCACGGCTTCAAATAAATAATCACCATCTAAAACAATAAATAACGGGTATCTTTTCTCTTGACTAGCGTCGTATCCTCTTGGTAATTGAATTTTTAATTCTCTGGACTCTCCTAGTTTTGAAGATTGTATAGTTTCATACTTAACCTGTGCATGCGTATAATTAACTAAACAAAACACTAATAAACCGAAAAAAACATTTTTCATTTGCTATAAAGATTTTGAGATTTAATACCGCCAAGATAAGCAATTAAGTGAAAGATTAAAAAGCAATAAAAATGTATTTATTATTATTTTAAGCGTTTCTTTCTATTAAAAATAGGTAAATAAATTAAAGATAACCCGCCAAAAACAATAATCATTAAGGTTTGTGATGCCCACATAATCCATCCAAATGCATAACTGGGATCTTTATCGATTCCGAAAATAGAAAAGGCCGCAAAAACGGCAATGGGGTAAGAGCCTATTCCGCCATTGGTAGCAGCAATACTAAAACTTGCTGAAATAAACCCAAGTAAAATAGCTCCTGTTGAAATGTCTTCCAAATCCTTAATAGCTAATGCGGTAACATAAAACATAAGGACATACATGCTCCATATAAAAAGCGTATGAAATATAAATGCCCATTTATTTTTCATTTTAAAAATACTTAAAGCGCCTTCTATTAAACCATTTATAAAATTTTTAATTTTTACGGCAAATTTAGATTTGCTTTTCTTTACATATGTTGAAAATATTAAGACCCAAAAAGCCAGAATTCCTAAAATGATCATGATTTTTACAGGATTAAATTTTTCAATAAAAAACCCATATATAAAGTCGAATTGAAGAAAAAGAGTAATAATTATTATACCGATCATAACCAGTACATCGGCAATACGTTCGGAAACAATAGTACCAATCCCTTTTTCGAATGGCACATTTTCATAATTAGCGAGTATAGATGCTCTGGCAACCTCGCCAGCTCTTGGTATTGTATAATTAATTAAGTAAGTGGCAAATACCGCCATCACGCTATTCCCAAACCTAACGTTATACCCCATAGGCTCCAATTGAAATCGCCAACGGTAAGCTCTGGACAAATGACTTAATAAACCAAGAAAGACCCCAAATAATATCCACCATTTATCGGCATTATGCCAATGTTGTATAATAACGGACAAAGGAACATCTTGCAAAGAATACCAGACTAAAAAAACTCCCAACAATAAAGGGAGTGTAATTTTTAATATGGTCTTTATCTTTTGATTCAAAAATTTATTTTAACAGGTTTGTCATTTCATCAGGAAATACCAACGAAGGTTTAAAAACTTTTGCTTCTTCAATATCCATAAAAGCGTAAGTAATTAAAATTAAAGTATCTCCAACCGATACTTTTCTGGCAGCGGCACCATTAAGAGTAATTTCACCAGTATTACGTGGTCCTGGTATTACGTATGTTTCTAAACGCTCACCATTATCATTATTTACAATTTGAACTTTTTCTCCTTGTATAATATTAGCGGCTTCCATTAAATCTTCATCAATAGTAATACTCCCGATGTAGTTTAGTTCTGCACCGGTGCATTTTACTCTGTGAATTTTAGATTTTACTACTTGTATTTGCATGTGGCAAAGATAATTAATTTAGAGCGATATTGTCTATTAGTCTAACATCATCAGCATAAACGGCTATAAATGCTCTATATTTTTTTTTATTAGTTTTTCGTTTTACTGTTTTTAAGGTTGATTCTTCTGCTATTATAAAATATTCCAATCTTAAAAGCTTATGGCTTTCAAACTGTTTCTCAACCCATTGCGAAACTTTAACCGCACTTTTTGTGCCAAAATACATTTTGGCAGTTTTTAATGTTTTATAAATAAAAGGAGCTTCCTTTTTATATTCTGGTTTTAATCTAGTATTTCTGGAACTCATTGCTAAACCAGAAGATTCTCTATGTATAGGGCAACCTATAATATTTAAAGGCATATTATGTTTTTCAACCAACTTCTTTATTATCTGTAATTGTTGAAAATCTTTCTCACCAAAATAAGCATTATCTGGTTTTATTATCTGAAATAACCTTTGAACAATAGTACCTACGCCATCAAAATGACCATGACGAAATTTACCTTCCATTTGGAACTCCAATCCGTCAAATTCATATTTTTCCGAAACTGTCTTTCCGTCATAAATATCATCAACCGCTGGTGCATATACCAAAATATCTAAATCACTTACGGTTTTTAATAATTCAATATCGCTTTCTAAAGTTCTGGGGTAATTTTTTAAATCTTCCTGATTATCAAATTGCGTTGGATTTACAAAAATGCTGACTACTACTTTATCGTTATTCTCCAATGCTTTTTTTACCAATGCCAAATGCCCATTATGTAATGCGCCCATAGTAGGCACTAATCCTAAAGTTGAATTGTTAGCCTTTAATGCATCAATAGTTGCTATAATTTGTTGTTTTTCAGAAAATATTTTCACTTTTTAATATAAAATTAACGCGTGCAAACTTAAGATTTTACAATCAATCTGCATAAAATTTTGTACTTTTGCGTGTTTTTTATTTTGAATCTTCAAAAAAAAGACAGAAATGAGACGATTTTTAATATTCTTTTTAATTAAAAATATTACATTTTACGTTTCATTCGGCCATAAAGCATTAAATAAAAACACATGAAAGATAAGAGGATATTATACGTATCATCTGAAGTAGTGCCCTATTTACCAGAAACTGAAATTTCTTCAATGTCTTTTGAAGCACCAAGGTTAGTAAATCAACAAGGTGGTCAGATTAGAATTTTCATGCCTCGATACGGCAATATAAATGAACGAAGACACCAATTACATGAGGTTATAAGACTTTCTGGGATAAATTTAGTGATAAACGATTTAGATATGCCCCTAATTATTAAAGTGGCGTCTATACCTAAAGAGCGTATTCAAGTTTATTTTATTGATAACGATGAATACTTTAAAAGAAAAGCGACATTAACCGATGAAGACGGTAATTTATTTAGCGATAACGATGAGCGTGCCATTTTCTTTGCTAAAGGTGTTATTGAAACCGTTAAAAAATTAAACTGGGCTCCCGATATTATCCATGTTCATGGTTGGCTCGCAGCATTATTACCGCTTTATCTTAAGGAATATTACAAAGACGAACCGTTATTTAGCGATAGTAAAATTGTAACTTCTGTTTATAATCAAAGTTTTAACAATACCTTAAATAAAGATATGGTTAATAAGGTTAAATTTGACAACATTAATGAAGATGTTATTAAAGTTCTTGAAGAGCCGACATATGTTAACCTAATGAAAATTGCGATTGATTATTCAGATGCACTTATTGTGGGGTCTGAAAACATACCTGCCGATTTAGATAACTACTTAAAAGCATCTAAAAAGCCAATTTTAGATTACACAAGTAAAGATGAATTTGGTGAAGCTTACACAACATTTTTTAATAATAGCGTTTTAAGCTAACCTATTTATTCATTTCAATTATTATATGAGAAAGACAATTAAAGCCCTTAAATTTTCTATCGTTTTATTAGGACTCGTTACATTTTTTTTAGCCTGCGATAAAGATTTTACAGTTCTTGAAAGCGATGTGCTTGGAAAAGAAAATTCAAATTTCAATACCGATAAAGAATTTTTACAAATATCGGCATACAATAAAAAACTAAGTTCAATTCAAATTAACGGATTAAGTTCAAGTCTATTGGGTGTTTATAACGACCCAGCATTTGGGCAAACTACTGCTAGCTTTATTGCTCAATTAACTCCGTCAACTTTAGCTCCAGATTTTGGAGACAATACTGTAATAGATTCTGTTGTTTTAAGAATTCCTTATTATTACAGAACCATTACAGATTCAACTTATACTATTAGCGACTCTTTATACGGTAGTTCACCTATAAAACTATCAGTTTATAAGAATAATTATTTCTTAAGAGATTTCGATCCTAGCTCCACAATTGGTCAAGCACAAAGCTATTATTCAAAAGCAGACGGTTCTGTAAATTTAACAGATAATTTCTCATCAAACGGAACGACTTTAATAAATTTTGATGACCATAAAAGCGATTTAATTTACAATAACCCTTCTTTTACTCCAAGCGATAAAAGAATAAAATTATATACTTTCGATTCTGAAGGCAAAATAAGTGCAACTGATAATTTAACACCTGCTTTAAGAGCAAAATTAGATACCGCTTTTTGGAAATCGGCTATTATAGATAAAGAAGGTGATGCTGTGTTAAGTAACACTAACAATTTCAATAATTATTTTAGAGGCTTATATTTTAAGGCTGAAGCGATAGGCGGAGATGGTAATATGATTTTATTAAATTTAACCGCTGCCAATTCCAGCATTATTATTTATTATTCTAAAGATTCTACTGTTGCTACAGAACGTGTACAAGGAACATACGTCTTAAAATTTGCCGGCAATATTCTTAACACTTCTATCAATAATTACAATTCAAATTATAAGCTAGCTTTAGAGAATATAAACACAACTACCGGAGATGAAAAACTATATTTAAAAGGTGCGGAAGGATCTTCAGCTGTTGTAGATTTGTTTGCTGGCGTAAAAGATTATACCGTAAATAATGTTACGACCACAATTTCTGCATTGGACTATTTTAAGAAAACATACAGAAAAACGGATAGTAATGGCGATTATGTAAAAAATGATATTACTGGTGATTATATTTTAAAACGCCTAATAAATGATGCGCAATTAACAGTTTATGAAGATACGGCTATAGAAACTGGAGGCGATACAGATTATCATAAATACGACAGAATTTATGCTTATGATATAGAAAACAATATAAGTATTATTGACTATTTCGTAGACCCAACATCCAATACTACAACGCCTTACTTCTCAAAATATACACATTTGGGTCTTAGATCTACAGATGATGCAACTAGCGTGTCAAAATATAAAATTCGATTAACTGAGCATTTAAATAACATATTAGTTAAAGATTCTACCAATACTAAAATAGGATTAGTAATTTCATCGAATGTGAATCAAACTGGGAATTCTAAAATATTAAATAGTACTGACGACGTTACAGGTGTTCCATCGCCATCTGTTATTACACCAAGAGGAACAATCTTATACGGAACAAATGCAACTGTTCCTGAGAATAAAAAAATAAAACTGGAGGTATATTATACAATACCGAAATAAAACCTTTTACTAAAGAAACAATATTTTATTTAAAACCATTTGCTTTGTTATTTTAAGAAAAAGGGAATTTCATCGTAAAAAATAGCGACTTGTATAATAATTTTCTTTCATGGGTATATATTTTACATATTTGCCGAATTAAAAATAATACCCAAATCAAAACAATTAAATTATGTGTGGAATAGTAGGATATATAGGACCAAGAGATGCTTACCCAATTATCATGGAAGGTCTTAAAAGACTGGAATATAGAGGATACGACAGTGCAGGTATAGCCTTGTTTGATGGTACAGACCTTAAAGTTTGTAAAACAAAAGGTAAAGTTTCCGATTTAGAAGCACGTGCCGACAAAGAAATCACAAAATTTGGAAATCTAGGTATAGGACATACACGATGGGCAACTCATGGTGTGCCAAACGATGTTAATTCACATCCACATCTTTCAAATTCTGGCGAATTAGTGCTGATTCATAATGGTATCATTGAAAATTATGAATCGCTTAAAAAAGAATTAATTAATAGAGGCTATACATTTCAGTCAGATACAGATACCGAAGTTTTAATCAATTTAATTGAAGACGTAAAAAAACAAGAAAATGTTAAACTTGGAAAAGCAGTGCAAATTGCTCTTAATCAAGTCCATGGAGCTTACGCAATAGCCGTTTTCGATAAAACCAAACCTGAAGAAATTGTTGTTGCTCGATTAGGAAGTCCATTAGCCGTTGGAGTTGGTGAAGACGAATTTTTTATTGCCAGTGACGCGTCTCCATTTTTAGAATATACTAAAAATGCCATTTATCTTGAAGATGAAGAAATGGCCATTATAAGATTTCATAAAGAAATAAAAATAAGAAAAATTAAAGATGATTCTTTAGTAGACCCTTATATTCAAGAACTTCAAATGAATTTGGAGCAAATTGAAAAAGGTGGTTTCGATCATTTTATGCTTAAAGAAATATTTGAGCAACCAAAAGCTATTACAGATACTTACAGAGGTAGACTATTACGAAACGAAGCCATTATAAAAATGTCTGGTGTCGAGGATAATATGAAACGATTCCTGAATGCCAATCGTATTATTATAGTTGCTTGTGGTACTTCATGGCATGCCGGATTAGTAGCAGAATACATTTTTGAAGATTTAGCACGAATTCCCGTAGAAGTTGAATACGCATCCGAGTTTAGATATAGAAATCCTATAATAAATGAAAATGATATTGTTATTGCCATATCGCAATCTGGCGAAACAGCCGATACGTTAGCTGCTATTAAATTAGCAAAATCTAAAGGAGCATTTGTTTTCGGAGTTTGTAATGTAGTTGGCTCATCTATAGCGAGAGAATCAGACGCAGGAGCTTACACCCATGCAGGACCAGAAATTGGTGTTGCTTCAACAAAGGCCTTTACTACGCAAATTACTGTTTTAACTTTAATAGCCTTACGATTAGCAAGAGCTAAAGGCACGATGAGTAGTTCAGACTTCCGTAATCACTTACTTGAATTAGAAATGATTCCTAAGAAAGTAGAAAAAGCCTTAGAGGCAGATCCTATAATTAAAGAGATTGCTGAAATTTATAAAAATTCTACTAATTGTTTATACTTAGGTAGAGGTTACAATTTTCCAGTAGCTCTAGAAGGCGCATTAAAATTAAAAGAGATATCATACATACACGCCGAAGGCTACCCTGCAGCAGAAATGAAGCATGGACCCATAGCGTTAATAGATGAAAACATGCCCATTGTTGTTATCGCAACAAAAAAAGGACATTATGAAAAAGTAGTAAGTAACATTCAAGAAATAAAGGCTAGAAAAGGAAAAATTATAGGAATTGTTACCGAAGGAGACGTTCAAGTTCGAGAACTTGCAGACCACGTTATTGAGGTCCCAGAAACTTTAGAATCTTTATCTCCTTTATTAACAACAATACCGCTTCAATTATTTTCTTACCATATTGCCGTATTATTAGGAAAGAATGTCGATCAACCGCGTAATTTAGCAAAATCTGTAACGGTAGAATAGTTCAAAAATATTTCAGTAGTAATAGAAAAACGTCATAATTAAAAATTTTAATTATGACGTTTTCTTATATAATTAGCATTATTTTGCAAATAAATCAGTTTTATATATGGTTTTTTGTTAAATTATACTATGCATGCATACTTTTTTTGCATTTTTATTACTAAGTAATATTTAATATCTTTATATTGCTCAGCTAAAACTATAACTAATTAATTCTAAATGAAAACAATTCTCCCATTTTTACTGTTATTTTTATGTGGTACCATGTACTCACAAACAAAAATTTCGGGCTCTGTAGTTGATGACAGTAGTCAACCCATTCCAGGAGCAAACATTATTATAATTGGAACATCGTCTGGAACCATTACCGATTTTGATGGTCGTTTTTCTATGACTGTTAATCAAAACCCTCCTTTTAGTGTTCAAGCGAGTAGTATTGGATTTGAAACAGTAAAAATTCAGGTTACTACAAATAACCAAACTTTAGCTTTTGTTCTAAAAGAAGGAGGAACATCGCTAGATGAAGTTGTTATCTCTGCGTCCAGAACACCAGAGCGAATCTTTGAATCACCCGTAACCGTTGAACGCATGGGGCTTAAAGATATTAAAAGTACAACAGCAGTCGATTTTTACGATGGCTTGGAAAACCTAAAGGGTGTAGATGTAAACACCAACAGTTTAACATTTAAATCTGTGAACACGCGTGGTTTTGCAACTTTTGCAAACAATCGTTTTATGCAACTTGTTGATGGTATGGACAATTCCACACCAGCATTAAATTTTCCAATTGGAAATTTAGTTGGTATGATTGAAACCGATGTGCAAAGTGTTGAATTATTACCTGGAGCGTCTTCGGCATTATATGGTGCGAATGCTTTTAATGGTATTTTATTTATGCAGAGTAAAAACCCGTTCGATCATGCTGGTATAAGCGCTTATTATAAACAAGGTATAACTTCACAAAAAGCGGCAGGCGATAATACATATACCGATTTCGGAATTCGCGCGGCTTATAAGTTTAGCAATAAATTTGCAGCAAAAGTTAACTTTGGTTACTTAAAAGGAACCGATTGGGCAGCTAATAGTCTAGAAGATAAAAATATGGTTGGTGGAACCAGAGCAACTAACTTAAACTACAATGGTTTAAACGTTTATGGCGATATTGTTTTTACAAATATAAGAGCAGCCTCTGGAGGCTTAGGCGTTGTACCAAACGTAAATGTAAGTAGAACAGGATATAACGAAAGTGATTTAACAAATTATAATGCAGAAAGTGTTAAAGCAGATTGGGGACTTTATTACAGACCATTTGAAAATGACTTTGAAATATCTTATGTAGGTAAAGTAGGTACAGGTTCGACTATTTATCAAGGAACTAACAGGTATCATATCAACGGATTCTTCCAAGAACAACATAAACTTGAAATAAAAAACAAAAACTTCTTTTTAAGAGGTTATGTTGTTGGAGATAAAGCTGGAGACTCATACGATATGGAAGCTACAGCTATACAAATTAACCGAGCCTGGAAAGGTGATACACAATGGTTTGGAGATTATATTAACACTTTTGTTGGCGCTACTTTTGGAGGAGCAACAGAAGCGCAAGCGCATGCAGCAGCAAGAGCAGCTGCAGAAAATGGTCGTTTTGAACCAGGTAGTCCAGGATTTGTTGCAGCCTACAATAAAAGTATAAATGACCCAAATTTAGTGACAGGTTCAAAATTTCAAGATGCTTCTAAATACTATCATGCAGATGGTAATTATAACTTTAGTCACTTAACAGATGTCGCTGAAATTCAAATTGGTGGGTCATATAGAAAATATAGTTTAAACTCTTCTGGTACTATTTATACTGATAGTGACGGCCCTATTGATTATTCAGAATTTGGTGTTTATACTCAAATTCAGAAAAATTTAGAGTTAAGCGATGCTTTAGAGTTAAAATTAACAGGATCTGTTCGTTATGATAAATCAGAATTCTTTGATGGTTTCCTTTCTCCTAGAATTTCTGCTGGTTTAACGGTAAACAGAAATCATAATATTCGTGCTTCTGTACAAACAGGGTTCAGAAATCCAACAACACAAGATTTATTTATAGGTCTAGATACAGGAGCTTATGTATTAGTGGGTTCAGCCCCAGATAACTTAGATCGTTTTTCTAGAGATTATAATGTTAGTGCTTCAGGTCAGTTATTAGGCCAACCAGCATCTATCACTCAAACAGGTCGTGCAGGTTATGTTAATTCATATACTGCAAGTTCAGCACTAGCCGCTGCTGCTACCAATAATGCATCACTTTTAGTGGTTGCTAATCCTGGTTTAATAAAACCAGAGCAGATCAGTTCTGCCGAAGTTGGTTATAGAGGTAAATACAGCAACTTAGTAGTTGATTTTAGCGCTTATTATAATAAATACAAAGATTTCATATCTCAAGGACGTGTTATTTCCCCATTATATGGTACGGTTGGTGATGGCACTTTATCTTTTGATGCGATTAAGAATAGAGATTACCAAATATACGGGTCATATACAAATGCCGAGGCTGATGTTAAATCTTATGGCGCTTCCATTGGATTGTCTACAAAAATCTTAGGTAATTTTGATTTAAGTGGAAGTTATACTTATGCTAAACTTGATTTTGATCAAGAGGCATATCCTAGTTTTGTAACTAATTTTAATACGCCAGAACACAAGTTTAAAGCATCCTTTGGTAATACGGAGTTGTTTAAAAACTTCGGTTTTAATGTGTCTTATAGGTTTAGTGATGATTACTACTGGGAAGCTACGTTTGGTGATGGTGTTGTACCAGAATACCACGTGGTTGATGCTCAAATTAATTTAGTAGTTCCTAGTATGAAGTCTATATTTAAAGCAGGAGCTACCAATTTGACTGGAAAAGAATATACTACAGCTTATGGTACAGGGTATATTGGTTCTATGTATTATGTTTCTTGGACAATTAATAACTTATAAAATGAAAAATAAAATAATGAATACAAAATATATAGGGCTGTTATTAATCTTTTTAGGATTAGCAGCGTGTAGTGAACTAGAAGATGTAGACAGAATTGACCCTGTTGCGGAGCTACCTGCATTGACTTCAGGATCAGTTGATTTTTCAAAATATGTAGCTGTTGGTGCTTCTTTTACAGCAGGATTTACAGATAATGCGTTATTTATTAAAGGGCAAGAAAATTCGTTTCCAAATATCATGGCTAAAGAATTTGCAAAAGTTGGTGGCGGTGCGTTTACACAACCTTTAATGAATGATAATATTGGAGGATTTTTAGCTGGCGGTGTTCAATCAACCTCTTATTTACCAAGATTGTATTTTAATGGAGCAGGTCCAGCATTATTACCTGCAACATCAACTACAATTCAATCTACAGTATTAGCGAATTCTCCTTTTAATAATCTTGGTGTACCAGGGGCAAAAAGTTTTCATTTAACTATTGCTGGTTACGGAGCTTTAAATCCTTATTTTGGAAGAATGGCAAAAACGGCTGGATCAAGCATGGTGTCTGACGCTTTATTACTTCAACCAACATTTTTTAGCTTATCTGAAATTGGTGGTAATGATGTTTTAGCGTATGCAACAGGAGGCGGTGTAGGTGTAGACAGAACAAATGATGCAACCAATCCAGCGCTTTATGGTCAAGCGGATATAACAAACCCAGTAGTATTTGAACAAGTTTTTACAGGCGTTGTAAATACTTTAACAGCTGGCGGCGCTAAAGGTGTTGTAGGTACCGTACCTTATATTACAAGGTTACCTTACTTTACAACGGTTCCTTTCAAACCATTGAGTCCTGCAAATCCAAGTTTTGGTCCGCTTATCCCAACATTAAACGGTGTTTTCGGTCAATTAAATCAAGTTTATGCTTATTTACAATCACAAGGCGTTACTAATGCGACAGCACGATCGATTGTTTTTTCAACAACAGCAGCGAGTGCTGTAGTAATAAAAGATGAAACGTTAGTTAACCTATCAGCTCAAATTGAAGGTGTATTAAATTTAAGTCCTACATTCCCTGCATTTGTTCAAAGTTTTGGATTACCAGCTGCGGCGGCACCACTTGTGGCAAATTTATTTGGAACTATTTATGGCCAAACAAGACAAGCCACAGCGGCAGATTTACTTGTATTACCTAGCAGTTCCGTAATTGGCACTGTAAATACAACTACTTATTCCAATTTATTACTAGCCGGATTACCAGCTAGTCTTGCGGGTCAGTTTTCGGTTGAAGGTGTTACCAATCCTTTAGCAGATAAATGGGTATTGCTGCCAAGCGAGCAATTAGCCGTGAAAAATGCTGTAGATGCTTATAATATAACTATCAATAATGTTGCTACTGCTAAAGGATTGGCAGTGGTAGATTTTAGTGCCATATTAGAAAGCGGTGCAACTACTGGTATAATTACTAACCCTTTCATATTAACAACAAAATTAGTTACAGGAGGCTTAGTAAGTTTAGATGGCGTGCATTTAACCTCCAGAGGCTATGCAGTTATGGCAAATAAGTTTTTAGAAGCTATCGATGCTACTTATGGATCTAACTTTGTTGCATCTGGTAATGTGGCAAAAGCTGGAGATTATCCAACAAATTATAATCCCGCTTTAAGATAATAATTCGTATATAAATATAAAAAAGCACCTTCAAATTGAAGGTGCTTTTTTATTGCAAAAAACTAAAAAACAACTTTTATTTTAAATTAAAAGGTATATCTTTGCACGCGAAAACTTAAACTGTTTTCATACAATTAAATCGCATAATATTAAATACATAAGTAATGTCTAAAGTTACAGGTAAAGTTGCACAAATAGTAGGTCCGGTTATCGATGTTCAATTCGGTGCTGGTTCAGAGCTACCAAAAATTTACGATTCATTAGAAATTAAAAGACCTGATGGTTCTTTATTGGTATTAGAAGTACAGTCTCACATTGGTGAAGATTCTGTGCGTACTATAGCTATGGACTCATCGGATGGTTTAAGTAGAGGCACTATAGTTACAGCAACTGGAGCACCTATACAAATGCCAATTGGTGATGATGTTTACGGACGTTTATTTAATGTTATTGGTGATGCTATTGATGGTCTTGGAGATTTACCTAAAGCTGGAAAAGCTGGGTTACCAATTCACCGTCAAGCACCTAGATTTGAAGATTTATCAACTTCTACTGAAGTTTTATTTACAGGTATTAAAGTAATCGATCTTATCGAGCCTTATGCAAAAGGTGGTAAAATTGGATTATTTGGTGGTGCTGGTGTAGGTAAAACGGTATTAATTCAGGAGTTGATTAACAATATAGCAAAAGGTCACGGTGGTTTATCAGTATTCGCTGGTGTTGGAGAAAGAACTCGTGAAGGAAATGACCTTTTAAGAGAGATGTTAGAGTCTGGAATTATTCGCTACGGTGATGATTTTATGCATTCTATGGAAGATGGCGGATGGGATTTATCTAAAGTTGACAAAGCTAAAATGAAAGAATCGAAAGCGACTTTCGTATTCGGACAAATGAACGAGCCACCTGGAGCACGTGCACGTGTGGCCTTATCTGGTTTAACTATTGCTGAATATTTCCGTGATGGTGCTGGTGAAGGACAAGGGAAAGATGTACTTTTCTTCGTAGATAACATTTTCCGTTTTACACAAGCTGGTTCTGAAGTATCTGCATTATTAGGTCGTATGCCATCTGCAGTAGGTTACCAACCTACATTAGCAACAGAAATGGGTGCGATGCAAGAACGTATTACTTCAACTAAAAGAGGTTCTATTACATCTGTACAAGCGGTTTACGTACCTGCGGATGATTTAACGGATCCTGCTCCTGCAACAACGTTCGCTCACTTAGATGCTACAACCGTATTATCTCGTAAAATTGCTGAGTTAGGTATTTATCCTGCGGTAGATCCATTAGATTCTACTTCAAGAATTTTAACTGCTGATATTTTAGGAAAAGAACATTATGACTGTGCACAACGTGTAAAAGAGTTATTACAACGCTATAAAGAATTACAAGATATTATTGCTATTCTTGGTATGGAAGAATTATCTGAAGAAGATAAATTGGCTGTAGGTAGAGCAAGACGTGTACAACGTTTCTTATCTCAACCATTCCACGTAGCTGAGCAGTTTACTGGTATTCCTGGTGTATTAGTTGATATTAAAGAAACTATTAAAGGTTTTAACATGATTATGGATGGTGAATTAGATCGTTTACCAGAAGCAGCATTTAACCTTAAAGGTACTATTGAAGAAGCTATTGAGGCTGGAGATAAAATGTTAGCTGAGGTTTAGCCGAAGCTAATGCTGAATTTTATTTCAGCATCTTTTAAATTGAATTTCAGATAAAAAATAAAAGACCCTGAAACAAGTTCAGGGTACTAAAACAAGTTTTAGTATGTATTTAGAAATTGTATCACCTGAAGCAACTTTATTTAGCGGAGAAGTAACTAGCGTTAATGTTCCCGGAGTTAATGGAGGTTTCGAAATGTTGAATAACCACGCTCCTATTGTTTCTTTATTAAAAGAAGGTTACATAAAAATTTCAGGAAATATAGAATTAAATGAAGAGGTTAAAGATAAATTTACCAAAGGTGACAAAAATACCACCTTACTAAAAATTAACTCTGGTACTCTTGAAATGAAAGACAATAAAATTATTGTTTTAGCAGATTAAATTTTATTTAAAACAACATATATAAAAAACACGAAGCAAATGCTTCGCGTTTTTTTTGTGCTTAATCTCTATTCGTTTTGAATACTTATTCCAGCGCTTTATCTAAATTTTTAATCGATTTCAACTCCACATTAAGTTGCTGAAACATATTTACGATACTGCTTAATTTCAGCTCGTTTTCGCTATACTCCTGCGTATTAATACAACAGGTAAATTCCCAAAGCTCAATAACCTGTTCCATATGCACATCATAAGGCGTATATGTTTTATTATCCGAATGTAATTCTAAACAGTTTCGTTCTTCTATTTTATTGTAAACACGTTTGTAAACCAATCCGTCTTCTTTAGTTAAAACAATATAGGTTCTGCCATTTTTCACATCCTTTATATCATCAACAAATTTAGCGACCACAAACGAACCATCTTTTACAGGAAGCATAGAATCGCCACTTATAGGAAACGCTCTGTGTGTTCCAGTTGGTAAAAAAGGAAGTTTTATTTTTTGCAATTGCTCTATATACTCAGGGTCAGCATACCCTTGTAAGTAGCCTGCGGTTGCTTTTATGGGGATTATCTCTATAAGATCTTCGTTAGCTTCATTAACTGTAATAGGAAACAATACACGCTTATTTCCTACTTCAATAAATGAAGTGTCTCTTGCCGCCCGTAAATCGTTCTTCACCAGAATATCTATAGGAATATTAAAGTAGTTAGAAAACTCTATCAATCGGTCTATGGGTGGTTCTGAGCGTCCTTCTTCATAAGACCCAACCATAGAACGCGTCCAATTCAATTCGTCTGCAAACCGTTCTTGCGAAAACTGTTTTAAAGCACGCAAATGTTTAATGTTTGTTTGTATATATTTCATCTGTTAATAGTTGTTTTTTTAAATGCCAGATGTCATTACTTTCTAAAAATTTCGTCTGACGAGTCTTCTATAACTAGTAGGCATTTCATAATTTAACATTATTTACTACAAATATAAGCAACAAAAACTACATATAGTAGCTAATTTTGTTAATCTTATGTATCTAAATTGTCACTCATATTACAGCTTGCGCTATGGCACTATAAAGCCTGAGCAATTGCTTGCCATCACCTCAAAAAACGGCATTCAAACATTAGCACTAACCGATATTAATAACACGTCGGCTTGCTTAGACTTTGTGCGACTCTCTGAAAAATATGAAATTAAACCCGTACTCGGTGTCGATTTTAGAAATGGCGCCCAACAACAATTTATTTTATTAGCTAAAAACAATAATGGGTTTCAAAACATCAACCAGTATCTTTCTGCATTTTTACACGATGGTCGTTTAAAAATTCCTGGAAAAGCACCTCAGCTAGAAGATACTTTTGTTGTTTACCCGTATAAAAATCAGAGTGATTACGAGCTTAAAGGCAACGAGTTTTTAGGCATAAAACCACAAGACCTCAACAAACTAAAATTTTCTAAATGGAATAACTTCAGAAGTAAGTTAGTGGTGTTAAAAACGGTTTCTTTTGAAAATAAAAAAGGATTTAACACGCACCGATTATTACGCGCTATCGATAATAACACCTTATTGAGTAAGCTGCCTAAAACGGAACAAGCGCAAGAAACAGACGTGATGTTACCTTATAATGAGTTGTGTGAAACCTATCAGGAATTCCCCGAACTTTTAGAAAACACCGAAACCATTTTAAACCATTGTGATATTGCCTTCGATTTTTCGCAAGAAATACCAAACAATCAAAAATCATACACCAAAAGCGAAGCTGAAGATTATGACTTATTAAAAAAACTGACTTATAATGGTTTAGCCTATCGTTATGAAAATCCCGACGATGTTATTTACAACCGCATAGAAAAAGAGCTGGCGATTATAAAAGAAAAAGGTTTTGTATCGTACTTTCTTATTAACTGGCGCATTATAGAATATGCCCGTAGTAAAAATTATTTTTATGTTGGCAGAGGCAGTGGCGCCAACAGTATTGTTGCTTATTTATTACGCATTACAGATGTAGACCCTATAGAATTGGACCTTTATTTCGAACGGTTTATTAATCTGTACCGTAAAAATCCGCCAGATTTTGATATTGATTTCTCCTGGACAGACCGCGATGATATTACCGAATTCATTTTTAAAACTTTTAAAAATACGGCGCTCCTAACCGTTTACAACACCTTTAAATTTAGAGCTTCGGTACGAGAATTGGGAAAAGTTTTTGGGTTACCTAAAGCAGAAATGGATCTGCTTACCCGAGGAAAGTATCAAATAAATCAGCTCGATACATTATCGCAGCTGGTTATTAAATACAGCAAGTACATTCAGGGGTTTCCAAACTACTTGGGCATTCATTCCAGTGGTATTATTATTTCAGAAAAACCCATTCATTATTATACGGCTACGTTTTTGCCTCCAAAAAACTTTCCAACTACGCAATTCGATATGGTTGTTGCTGAAGATATCGGACTCTATAAATTTGATATTTTAAGTCAGCGTGGATTAGGAAAGATTAAAGATACCGTAGCGATTGTTGCCTACAATCATCCTGAAAAAGAACCTATAGATATTCATGATATTAAGCGGTTTAAGCAAGATAAAAAAATAAAACACATCCTCAGAAATGCTAAAGCGATTGGTTGCTTTTATGTAGAATCTCCTGCCATGCGCATGCTGCTTAAAAAACTGCAGGTTGATAATTATTTAGGGTTGGTCGCTGCCAGTTCTATCATTCGCCCTGGGGTTGCGAAATCGGGGATGATGCGCGAATATATTCTACGCTATCGTTTTCCTGAACGTAGAAAAGATGCGCACCCCGTGTTACTAAGCATCATGCCCGAGACGTATGGTGTTATGGTCTATCAGGAAGATGTTATTAAAGTGGCGCATTATTTTGGTGGTTTAACCCTGGCGGAAGCTGATAAATTACGCCGGGGTATGTCGGGTAAGTTTCGTTCACGTGAAGAATTTTTGCAGGTAAAACAACTCTTTTTTGATAACTGTAAACAAAAAGGAGAACCGGAATCTTTAACCGAAGATGTCTGGCGGCAAATAGAAAGTTTTGCTGGTTATGCTTTTGCCAAAGGGCATTCGGCTTCTTATGCGGTTGAGAGTTACCAAAGTCTGTTTTTAAAGGCTTACTACCCTTTAGAATATATGGTGGCTACCATTAATAATTTTGGCGGATTTTACCGAACCGAACTCTATGTTAATGAAGCCAGAATGCACGGCGCTATTATAGAAGCGCCTTGTATAAATACCAGTTTTAATGAAGCCTACATAAAAGACAAAACCATTTACTTAGGATTTATGTTTTTGAATGCCTTAGAATCAAAAGTGGTTAAACGGTTTCTTATCGAACGGCAAAACCACGGGCATTTTAAAAGTTTAGACGATTTTATAGACCGCGTTCCTATTTCCATAGAACAACTGTCCATTCTTATAAAAACAAATGCGTTCCGGTTTACAGGGGTTAATAAACGAGAATTACTGTGGGAAGCGCATTTAAAAATTAATAAGGTCTCCTTTGAAGAACATATTATCACCTTGTTTAAAACCGAAAAAATAAATTATAAAACCCCCAAACTCCCCAGTACGTTTTTAGAAAATGCTTTTGACGATATTGAATTACTCGATTTTCCGCTTTGCAACCCTTTTGATTTATTGCAAAATCCATCAAAACATCCGCTAAAAGCAACCCAACTACCAGACTATGTGGGTAAAATTGTGAGTATTGAAGGTTACTTGATTACCACCAAAAACACGGTGACAAAAAATCAGCAAATAATGTATTTCGGAACCTTTATAGACCGGGAAGGTTATTTTATAGACACCGTTCATTTTCCGCCCATAGCCAGTAAATTCCCTTTTAGAGGCCGGGGCGTTTATGCCATAACAGGCAAAATTTTAGAAGAGTTTGATTGCATCAATATGGAAGTGATTTCCATGTACAAACTCGCCGTTATTGAAGACCCCAGATATTCTGATACTCCAAAAACTATTGCTGTATAATGTCTGACAACCGCTCTATTGTTCATATGGATTTAGATACCTTTTTCGTGTCTTGCGAGCGCTTACTCGATAATCGCTTAATTGGAAAACCGGTGCTTATCGGTGGCACGTCTGACAGAGGTGTTGTGGCATCCTGCAGTTATGAAGCCCGTAAGTTTGGTGTGCATTCTGCAATGCCTATGCGTATGGCTAAAATACTGTGTCCGGAAGCTATTGTACTACGTGGTAATTCTGGTATTTATACTAATTTTTCGAAAGATGTTACCGATGTTATTAAAGAAAGCGTGCCTGTTTACGAAAAATCATCTATCGACGAGTTTTATATAGACCTTACGGGCATGGACAAGTTTTTTGGCTGCCATAAACTGGCTTCCGAATTGCGACAACGCATTATCAAAGAAACTGGATTACCTATTTCATTTGGATTATCAATTAATAAAACCGTTTCAAAAATAGCCACTGGCGAAGCGAAACCCAATAATGAAATCCGCATTTTATCAGGTACCGAAAAACCATTTTTAGCGCCTTTATCGGTTCGTAAAATCCCGATGGTTGGCGAGGTTACCTATAAATCGTTATGCGATTTGGGTGTAAAACGCATTCAAACGGTACAAGAAATGCCAATGGAACTTATGCACCGCGTCCTTGGAAAAAATGGTTTAAGCATCTGGAAAAAAGCAAATGGGATAGATAATAGCCCAGTAATGCAATACCACGAACGCAAATCCATTTCAACCGAGCGCACGTTTAATAAAGATACTACCGATGTTGTAAAACTTAAAGGTATCATCATTGCCATGGCCGAAAACTTAGCATACCAGTTACGTCGTGGTAATAAATTAACGGCCTGTGTTACTTTTAAAATCAGGTATTCCGATTTTCAAACCTACACCCAACAACAAAGTATTGGGTATAGCGCCATGGATCATAACATTATTCCGGTAGTTTTAGACCTCTTTCAAAAGCTTTATAACCGGCGTTTACTGGTACGGCTTATTGGTGTAAAATTTAGTCATTTGGTAGAAGGTGGACACCAGATTAATTTGTTTGATGACCATGAGCATTCTCTAAATCTAAGTATGGCCATTGATAAAATGCGTGAACGCTATGGCGATAGAGTTGTAATAAATGCTGCAGGTATGGAGGCTAAAAGCATTAGTAGATGGAATCCTTTTAATGGCGAGCCGCCACCTTTATTAGCAAATAGACGGCAATAAAAAATACAACTATAAGGACTTCAATTAATCTTCTATAAATTCTAAAATATCTGCGGGCTGGCAATCTAAAGCTATACAAATAGCTTCTAAAGTTGAAAACCGAATCGCTTTTGCTTTCCCCGATTTCAAAATAGAACGGTTTGCTTCGGTAATACCAATAATTTCAGCCAATTCTTTGCTTTTCAAGTTACGCTTAACGAGCATGACATCTAAGTTTACGATTATTGACATAATTATATGGTTAGGTCGTTCTCTTCTTTCAACAAGACTCCTTCTTTAAAAATCTCAGCCATTATAAAGGCAAATAGTATCAAAAACATCACAGTGAAAGAAATAGAAACTCCTTTAAAACCACCATTTTCAAAACGAAAGGAAGTGTAACTCGTTAAAATAGCATATCCTATTAAAAGCAGCCCTATTCTTCTAAACGACTGTACATTATTTTTCCCAAATGTTTTAATATCTTTTACCGATTGCATAACTTTTTGAAACTCCCAAATACAAAAAAACATTAAAACTAACACTCCAAGAAATTTTAAATATGTGATATAAAGTGACCCGGTTTTTAATTTTTCAATTGTAAATATCTCATTATAGTCAGCATTTGTATCAGACTTCCACTTCATAGAATACGAATATCCGTCTTCAATTTTAAGATTAATTTTTTTCGAATTATAAAAATTTCTATCTAATTGTAAATGAATAAATATTGCGGTAAATCCTATAATCAGTAAAATAAAAAAGGTTTTAGCAACTTTGCTTAATGTGATTGCTGCATTTAAAAGGGAATTTCTGGTCATAATTCAATAATTTATTATCGTTTCACAATAACAAATATAAATAATTATCGATAAACAATAATTTTTTTATTGATAAAAATTAATTTGAACAAAAAAATCAAAATTAATATCTTAACATATGAGAATAAAAAGTTAGGGAAACTTTAATTATTTCTGCTTTAACCAATCCGCTCTTTTTACTTTTTGGCCTTTACTGAGCTTCATGGCATTTGTTTCGAATAAACTCAGGTTATAAGCTTGACTTGCTTGTAATGTTACTACAGTTTCTTTCATTATTCCCAGGCGTTCAAAAACAATATTAACTTCATCATTGGGTTTGAATGTGCTTAACACTGAATTAAAATTGTTTGAATTACCAATTAGAAAGTCTCCAACTTTAATAATTCTATCACCATTATCTAAGCCTGCATTATAAGCGGATGAACCCATCATGGTGTTTTCAGTAATCAAACCATTTTTGACCATAGCACCAAAAGCTATGTTGTTAGCGTCTTGTGTTAAGGACACGCCTACAGTATTTAACAAACGCTTCATATCTGGCATGTCACTTTTATAGATATACTCATTGAAAAAATGATTTCCAAATTCTATTCCTGCATAGGTATTTAAAGTAACATGTAAATCTTCAACCGTATAGGGTTTCTCTTGCTTGCCAAAGTTGTTCCATACCAATTTCATATAATCATCCAGTGTTAAACCCTTTTCACGCAAGGCTAAATCTAAGGCCAAGCCAAGCGTACTTCCGTAATAGTAATACGAAATAAAAGTATTCCCTCTGTTTACAGGATCAACAGAACGTGCAGCATCCACAAAAGGTGCCTGATAACTCATTTCAATAGGATTGAAAAACTCTCTGCCCGGAGAATTCCAAACATAATTAAAAGTTCCTACTAAGCCATTAATATAGGCTTCAGGACTTATTAATCCGGCTCTGCATAAAGACAAATCATCAAAATAACTGGTAAAGCCCTCGGCGAACCACAATTCGCCACTCATATTTGCTTCTTCAAAATTAAAGGGTTCTAAAGCTTTAGGACGAATACGTTCTACGTTCCAGCAATGAAAAAACTCATGAGCAACCGTCCCGATGTTATTGTCCATACCGCCATTTGCTAAACTGGTAGTTGATGTTAAAATAGTTGAATTTCTGTGTTCCATCCCATCTCCTGAAGCATTCGGAATATAACATGCCAAAAATGAATAGGTGCCATAATCGAACTTTGGAAGTTCCCCAAAAACAGCTTCTTCCTGCAACACTACTTTCTTTACCTTTTCAAAATAAGTATCTAATTCTGCTTCTGTGCCATTATGGTGCAACATAAAATTGATGGTTTGTCCTTTAACATCAAACGATCGCATGTTGTAATTACTAATTTCAGTTGGGCTATCCATAAAATACTGAAGATTTTTAGCGTAATAGGTATTATCCTTTATAGGTTTTAATTGCGTAGCCACTTTCCAATTTAAATCTTCACGCACATTAAAAGTTACTTCAATTCCTTCATTTTCTAAACTAGGCATGTATATAAATGTGGCAGGAATATTTAAATGAGCGTGCGTTTCATCAATTTGAGAATATGTGCCATCACCCATGTTCGCAAACAAAATATAACTAACGTTAATAGTACCATCGTGCTCTTTTACCCGCCATGAATAAGGGTCTGGTCTTGAAACCTCCAATAAATCACCTTTGCTATTTGTTACCTTTACCGCATATATATTTTTCATGAATTCATGCAAGGCATATCGCCCCGGAGATGTTCTACTCATTCTAAATTCGAGATCATCAGGATTTAAATCCTTAAATGTTGCATTTACAACTGCTTCATGATGTACGGCATTGTCAAATGAAATGGAATATGACGACGAAACTTGCGCTGTTAGAACATTACTAGCAAAAAAGCAGAATAACAAAAAAAGAAATCTATTCATGGTTAAAAATATAAACAACTAAGATAGTATTTTTGCACTATGAATAGTTTTTCATAAAAGTTAAAATCAAAATTAAACAGATGAATGATAATTATACAGTCTTAGCTGTTTTTGAATATTCAACCGAAGCTCAAACTTACAAGTCTAAGTTAGATTCAGAAAACATTAAAACCATGTTGGCAGATGAAAAAACAATAGATTCAGACCCACTTATTAGTCTGGCTATAGGCGGTGTAAAGCTTCTTGTTCACAATAACGATTTTGAAAGAGCCACAGAAATATATAACGATATTAGACCTTATCGACAGGATGAAAATGGTAACGATTTGCACTGCCCAAGCTGTAATTCAACCAGAATCTTAATGGCGCCTCCCAACAGAAAAAAATTTATTTACATGCTATTCCCGTTTTTTGAAAAATCAAAAAACATCTGTAATGACTGTCAAACGGAATTTAAGTAAATAGCTGTTTTATAAGATATAAAAGCTCATAAAAAACAAAATACTAAAACCTCAAAAAGCCAGTATCTAATAAGGATGTTAATAAACCATTGGATAAAAAATTCTATAAAACTGTACCAATTGGTAAAATTTTATAACTTTAAATACAATCTGAGTGTTAACTTTTAATAAAAACATTAATGCGTTTAATATTTATTTTATGCTTGTTAACCGTTGGTTGCTCTTCAACCTCTAATCATAGCCTAGACCATATTTTATCGTCTAAAAATAAAAAAATAAAAACGGTAATAGAAAACCTAAAACAACACGAAGTTCAAATTTTATTTACTGAAATTGATAGACGGGGTGATTCTGTTAAGTTTAAAGATTACAACTTTCAGGTTAATGACAGCAATTATTTTTATCCAGCCAGTACGGTTAAGCTTCCTATTGCCATATTAGCCTTAGAAAAATTAGAAGCAACTAAATTAATTAATAGAAATACTGTTTTTAATGTAGAAGGCGATAGTGTTAAAACAACTTTATCTAACGAAATTAAAAAAATATTCGCCATAAGTGATAATGATGCCTATAACCGTTTATTCGAGTTTTTAGGAACAGATTATATAAACCAAAAGCTTTCAGAAAAAGGGGTAAATGTTAGGATTTCACATAGATTATCAGTTAATAATTCTGGCAACTTAATTACGAAACCATTAATTTTTTACAATCAAAACGACATCATATTAAAAACTGATTCTATTATAAATAAACCTATTCAACCTTTACAAATAGCAAAAACATTAAAAGGCAAGGGCTATATAAGTAACAATAGCCTTATTAATAAGCCAATGGATTTTTCTATGAAAAATTATTTGCCAATAACCTCATTGCATCAAATTATGAAACAGCTCATGTTTCCAGAATTATATCCTTATGAAAAACAATTTCATTTAGCGCCAGATGATAGAACTTTTTTAATAAACACCATGAAAACACTTCCGAAGGAAGCAGGTTACACTACTGGGGAATATTATGATAGCTATGTGAAATTTTTAGTTTTTGGAGATACTAAACAACCACTTCCAAGTCATATAAAAATTTACAATAAAGTAGGTGATGCCTATGGATACTTAACAGATTGTGCCTTTATAGTTAATGAAAAAACTAAAAAAGAATACATAATAACAGTGACAATTCACGTAAATAAAAACCAGATTTTTAATGATAATGTGTATGAATATGACACGATAGGTCTACCGTTTTTATCCGAATTGGGGAGGCAATTGATAAAGTAATTCCTTATTATTATCTTAATTCCTTATCTCTTTTATTAACTTCTTATCAACGTCTTCTTTGTTAGCATTGAAATCGGTTAACATGCCATAACCATTATTAACCCATTAAAACCGCATTATATGCGGCCCGTAATTTCGTTACTATAATTTCAATTTCTTCTTCGTTTAAATCTCCAAATCCGAAACGAATACAACAGGTATTTTTATCTTGGTAAAGAATTCTTTTTGGAAGAAATAAATCAAGTTTCTGAGCTTGATACGCTAACTTAACTAAAGATATTTTAGGATCAAAACGCAACCATAGCGCTAAACCTCCCGTAGGTTTTTCCCATAAAACATGTTCCTTAAAATGTTTTATAAGGCATTCACATAGAAAATCACGTCTTTGCTTATAAATTATGATGTTTTTCTTAATTAACCGATGCATTTCGCCTTCATAAATAAGTTCCGACAACATTTGTTCCTGAATTAAATCCCCTTGGCTATCTAATATTTTTAAATAGTTTTTAGCCTCCGAAATTAAATTTTCTGGCGCTATTACAAACCCTGTTTGAAAACTTGGAAATAACGATTGTCCCAGTTTGCCTAAATAAATTATAACACCATTAGCATCTGAACTTGCCATAGGTAACATGGCAGAGCCATCAAACTGAAAATCGTAATCGAAATCGTCTTCAATAATGGCGAACTGATAGTCCTTTGCGAGCTGCATCAATTGTAACCGTCGTTCGGCACTGAGTGCCCTGGTAGTTGGGTAATGCCGGTGGGCACATACATAAATACAACGAATGGAATCTTTTATAAAATGCTTTCTGATATATTCTACATCTATACCGTCATCGTCTATGGGGATGGTTTTTATTATGGCGCCAGCCTGCTGAAAAATCATATTGGCAGCGTAGTTACTTAAATCGCCCACTAAAATAAGATCCTTAGGTTGTAATAACACCTGAGACACAATATACAAACTCATCTCTATACTTCTTGTGCTCATTAAGTTACGTGACTTAATATGAAATCCGCGTGTGGCATTTAAATAATTACATAATTGAATTTCGAAAGCAGAATAAGAAGATAGTGATGTTTGATTCCAGTTTGAAATCAAGGATTTTCGCTTCATGGAAGCGCTATACCATTTTGAGAATTGATGCGTTGGGTGTAATCTTAAATCTGGTTGCCCGTCGTTAATACTGTATTTTTCTTGATTCTGTTCTCGCGTAGAAGCTAAATTAAAAGAAGACTGAAAAGGAAAACCGGTTGTTTTTGCATATTTGTGTACTTGATCAATACGCTGCGAAGCAGCTTTAATGGCTGCTGTTTTTTGTTCCGGAACTAAAATACAAGTCCCTTTATTAGGCACAATTTCAACCCAACCTTGCGACGCTAATTCATCGTAAATAGCAACAACCGTGTTTCTGTTAATGCTAAATAACTGACCAAAAGTACGTGTCCCGGGCAACCAAACGCCTTCTGTTAAGTACCCACGTTGAATAGCATTAATAATTTGTTGGGCAGCCTGAATATAAATGGCTGTCGCATTCGCTTTTTCAAGATGAATTAATTGCTTTAAAAGTTTACTAACCGGACTATTCATTATTTTAAAACTGGACTACTTAACTAGTCCAGAAAGTTACGAATTTTGCAGCGCAAAAATAAACTCAATTTCTTATTATGAAAAACAACTGTTTTTTAGCTTTATCCATATTGGTTTCCGTCATCGTAAATGCTCAAAACGAGCCCATTAAACAACAAGATACTACAGCGCTTGGCGAAGTAATAATCACCTCAACCCGAATAAATTTACCATTTCCAGAGAATTCCAGAACCATTTCCATCATATCATCTGCAGAAATTAAAAATAGTGCTGCTACAAATCTTGTAGATTTATTGCAACAAGAAGCAGGAATTGATGTTAGACGACGTGGAACTGCTGGTATGCAAGCCGATTTATATATTCGCGGTGGAAGTTTCGATCAGACTTTGGTACTTATTGATGGCATTAAAATGGACGATGCACAAACAGGTCATCATACCATGAATGCGGCATTACCCCTTGAAGTTATAGAGCGTATTGAAATTATAAAAGGTCCTGCAGCTCGAATTTTTGGGCAAAATGCCTTTACCGGCGCTATTAATATAGTAACCAAAAAAGCTACGAAAGATGCTGTTTCGGCTAATGTAGAAGGCGGTTCGTTTCATCAGTTAAATGCATCGGTTACTGTTGGTTCTGATCTGGAAAACTCTTCGCATATTATTCACGCGAGTCGTAATACTTCAGAAGGTTATCGCTTTAATACCGATTACGACAATCAGAATTATTTTATAAAAAGCACCTTCAACAAAAAAGCGAAAGCGATTGAAATGATATCATCATTTTCTGAACGTAAATTTGGTGCCAATGGTTTTTATGCAAATCCTGCCGCTGTTAACCAATACGAAGAAACTCAAAATAGCCTGATTAGTTTTTCATCACAATTTGCAACCGAAAAACTAAGTATAAAACCACGTGTTTACTGGAAACGCAACCAGGATATGTACCTGTACATTCGTAACAATCCGCCGGCTTATAGAAACCTTCATATTACCGATAAAATTGGTGCCGAAGTAAATGCATCGTACACCTCAAGTGCCGGTATTACAGGTTTTGGAATCGATATGTCTAAAATTTACTTACGAAGTAATAATTTAGGTGAACGCAACCGCTTTATGACTAACCTGTTTTTAGAACATTTGTTTAAACTGGCAAACGATAAGTTGGATATAACTCCTGGCGTTGCCGTTACTTATTTTTCAGATTTTAAATTTCATGCATTCCCTGGTATTGATGTGGGTTACCGTTTAAACGACAATTTAAAAGCCTACGGAAATATGGGTTATACTTACAGAATACCAACCTATACCGATTTATATTATACCGACCCATCAACCAATGGCGATCCGAATTTAAAACCGGAAGAAGCCTTTGCTCAAGAAATAGGAATAAAATATTTTACACCAACATTTACAGCAACCGTAGCGCTTTTTAATCGCGATGCGAGCAAACTTATCGATTTCGTTAAAGAAAATGCAACCGATAAATGGCAGGCTACCAACATAAGAGATTTAAATACGAAAGGTCTGGAGTTTAACAGTGCGTATTCATTTAAAATCAGCAATTTCAATCAGCAATTAGCCTTCGGTTATACTTTTTTAGAAGATGAAGTAAAAAGCCTTAATGCGAATTTTTCGCGTTACTCTATAAATTCTTTAAAGCAACAAGTTACAGGGCGCTTTAGTACGCAGCTGTTTAAAAACTTCCGTCAGAATTTTGTTTATAAATATGCCGAAAGAACCAATGGCGAAAGTTATAATGTTTGGGATGCATCGGTTATTTTAAGCTTAAAACAATTCGAAATAACAGCTACAGCCAATAACATTTTCAACGCAGAATATACCGAAACCAATCTAGTGCCTATGCCAAAAAGCAATGTGCTATTCGGGTTACGCTATAATTTTAACTAAAAATTGTCCTGTTTGTAAAAGAACGTGTGAAATGTTTTGTTGTAGCTAGTTGAATTTAAGTATTTTTATACTAAATATTCAATACATGAAACAGTTAAATACGCTCCTAAGTCTCGTCTTACTTCTTATTACTTTAACCTCATATTCTCAAAAAGACCCAGACATATTCAGTAAATTCGAGTCTAAATTTTACGAAATTGAGGGTTATAAAATTAATGTAGAAGTTAAAGGAACCGGCGAGCCTATTTTCTTTTTACCTGGCGGACCAGGTAATTCTCATGACTATATGCAAGCCAATTTTGGACAGTATTACAAAACCAATACCGTGGTGTTTTTTGATTTTTTAGGAAGAGGAAAAAGTGACAACGCCAAAGACAAATCTGAATATTCGGTTGAAAACGATGTGGAGCTTATTGAAAACTTACGTCAGCTTTTAAAATTCGATAAAATTTCTATTGTTGGGCATTCTTACGGTACCGTTCCGGCGCAAGCCTATGCTATAAAATACCCGAATCGGGTTGATAAATTAATGCTGATAAGTGGTTTTCATGGTGGCGCCATGTGGCAGGCCAATTGTGATAGTTATAACTTTTATGCAAAAACTCATTTCCCTGAAAAATGGAAACGGGTTGATTCTTTAAGAACTTTAGGATATGTGTCTAGCCAGGAACCGTTAAAATCATTGTACGCCAGTTTTCCAACCAAATATGTGTATTATCACAATACAGCAATAAAAGGAAATGAACCTAAAGAACCTTACAGAAAATGGGCAGATGATGTTTATGCGACCATTATTGGTATTGATGGTGATTTTGATGTAAGTGGCAGTATGATTAATCAGGATTACAGACAACAGCTAAAAAATGTTACTGCTAAAACATTAATCGTTGCCGGCAGATATGATGGTGT
>Ga0102812_10000220_pt1 | contig 41814 bp, 23 predicted proteins | sample ColrivemetaGS713_FD_79334 | JGI IMG/M metagenome (GOLD analysis project Ga0102812, IMG submission 79334) | Estuarine microbial communities from the Columbia River estuary - Flood tide ETM metaG S.713 | ecosystem: Environmental > Aquatic > Marine > Intertidal zone > Estuary | place: USA...
GATAGTATCGACGAAGGCGCTTGTTTAGCGTGTGAGGGTTAAGATGAAAATACTAAAATTTAGTGCTGATTGGTGTGGGCCTTGCAAGATGTTACAGAAAACTCTTGATGATATGGTTCTACCCTACCCAGTAGAAAGTGTAGATATAGATAAACAACCAGATCTAGCTGGTGAGTTTGGGATAAGGGGAGTACCTACTATGGTACTTATTACAAGCGAAGGAGTAGAACAGGGACGTCTAGTAGGCGGTAAAAGTAAGGCCGATATAATGGAGTGGCTATCATGAGTAATTTATTAGAAGAAAGAGAGTATTATAAACCTTTTAACTATCCGTGGGCTTTTGAACATTATAAGTCTCAACAACATATGCATTGGTTACCGGATGAAGTAAACCTAGCAGATGATTTGAAAGATTTTCGTGAAAATCTTAGTGAAGGTAATAAATCTTTGCTAGCAAATATCTTTCGTTTCTTTACGCAAGCAGATGTTGACGTATGCTGTGGTTATGCTACACACTATTTGCCGACATTTAAACAACCTGAAGTACGTATGATGTTATCTGCATTTGCAGCAATGGAAGCAGTACACCAGGAAGCATACTCATTACTACTAGAAACACTTGGTTTCGGTGATGATGAGTACCAAAAGTTTATGGAACACAAAGCTATGATGGATAAGCACGAACATCTTAGCAACTTTGGTATGAGTAGTAAAATGGATATTGCAAAAACAATGGCTATCTATTCAGGCTTTACCGAAGGAGTACAATTGTTTAGTAGTTTTGCTATTCTATTAAACTTTCCACGACATAACTTGATGAAAGGTATGGGTCAAATTGTTACTTGGTCTGTGCGAGATGAAAGTCTCCACGTTGAAGGCATGAGTCAATTATTCCGTACATATATTCAAGAGAATCCAGAGCTATGGAATGATGATCTAAAGTATGAAATATATTGTGCTGCAGAGCGTTCCGTAGAGCTAGAAGATGCTTTTATTGACTTGTGTTTTGAAGGTGCTGATGTGCCTGATCTTACACCAGAAGATGTAAAGCTGTATATTCGATACATCGCAGATCGAAGACTATTAGGACTAGGTTTGAAAAAGATTTTTGGTAGTGATAAAAATCCTTTAGATTGGCTAGACTATATGTTAAACGGCGTAGAACACGCTAACTTTTTTGAAAACAGAGCCACTGAGTACTCAAAAGCGAGTACAACCGGAAATTGGCAAGATATATTTAAATAGGAATATAAAAATGACAGAAGAAACACAAGAAACACAAGCAGATACTTTGCGTTTTAACGGAGAAGAGTACGCAATAGCAGATCTTAGTGATAAAGCAAAATATTTTGCGTCTCAAATACAGGATTTACAGGCTCAGTCAAATGCTCAAAAAGCTAAGATTGACCAAATTGAAATGGCTGTAAGAGGCTTCTCTGATTTACTAACTGAAGAGCTTGCTCCGAAGGAAGAAGAAACTTCAGAAGAGTAATAAAAAGGGGCGAAAGCCCCTTTTTTATAAATCCCAAGGATTAGCTTTCATAACTTGAGGATTTCTTTCTGCTTCAAGCCCTTCTTCTAAAAGCTCATTTACATATCGTTCTTGTGCCTCATCCATAGATGCTTGTACCCATTCTATAACCTGAGATTCTGTTAATTCGGTATAAGAGGTAAAGCTTGTTGTATGTAAAGATGTAAAAGGAGTTGATCCGCAGAAGCGAGATCTCACACCATCATCAGCTATAGCTATTTTATTCCAATGTACAAGCGTCACAGAATCTGTATTTGACCCCTCGGTTCTTGTCTCTAAGTTTGTTATCTCCCAAACATATGTGGTGCTCATTTTATTTCTCCAATAATTTATGTACAAGCTCTTTCAGCTCATCTATTTGTTTTTGTTGATCTTTTATTGTTTCTATTAAGTACCCTGATAAGTTACCATAGGCAACAGACTTATATTCTCCTTCATTTACTACTAACTCTGGAGCAACTTTTTCTAACTCTTGTGCAATTACACCAGAACCCTTCTTACCGTCTTTTATAAACTCAACTCCTCGCATTTCTAATGTTTTGCCTGGATCAAGAGTTTTAATATCTGATTTTAATCTTTCGTCAGAGTAAGCAGTCACATTTCCTGAAGCTGTAAAGTCTCCAGTACTTCTTTGAAACGTAAATCTAACATTAGTACTGCTCGAGTCTACCATAATAAAATTATTTACGGTGCTTTCAAGTTCCATATACATCTGGTTGCCGTTTCCATTATAGTACATTTTAACGTCGTCAGAAGTACCAAATCTTAAATAATCAAAATCCTTTAAATCCACATAACCTGAAATATTTAGACCATATATATTAGCAGTATACAGATTTGCTTGATACCACTGTTTCGAGCCGGTTCCTAAGTAACCTCTATAATTAGCGTAGGGTAGTACTTGTGGGTAAGTATTACTCGCAGAACCTAACTCGACATGACCTTCCGCTTTCAAAGACATACTAGTAGAATTACCCGTACTTGGCTGCATGTAATAACCGCTATTCTCCCTATCTTGAAAGAAATCGGCAATTACTTTTAAATTAGAAGTGTTGTCTAGAGTAAGAGCTGTAAAAGCATAGCTGCTTGAGGGTGTAGAACTAAGAGCACCTTTTGTCATTACTCCAAAAGCATAACTCGTGAGTCGAACTCCCTCAGAAAATGTTAAACTACTGGCTTGCTGACCTAGATCTTCTAGTTTCATTTTAAATATGGGACTGTCTGTGCGTTCAGAGACATCGTTAGCTGTAAAACGTACCTCGTTAGGTAGCTTTAAATAACCAGTACTACTAGTGTTTATATTTATTTGATTTGTACTGCTGTTACCCAGGGTTATACCAGTAGCCGTACTCGCTCCCAAAGCTAAAAAATTATTAGTATCTAGGATAAGATTTGTGGCTGCGTTCAGGCTCATTCCTGAACCGGTTCCAATAGTAATTCTTGCCCCATTGCCGTCAATGTAGCTTCCGGTTAAATAAGGGTCTGCAAAGTCTAGATTAAAATTACTTTGACTGCCTTTATCTAAAGTTAGTGTTCTTTTGCTAGTACCACCAGAGCCACTATCAACAGTCGGATGGAAGGTACAGATATTTTCTGTACCAGAAACGTCTTTTTTGATGAACATAAGACCGTCATTGGTGTTGATAGCCATTTCGCCAAGTGCGAGATCACCTGTAGCAGGAACGTTCCCCCCGGTGGAGGAACGCTTTAATTTGATTGTCTGTGCCATATGGCCTCCTATTGCTCGCGTATATACGCTAGGGTTGTTTTAATTTTATTAGAAGCTGCCGCCTTCTATAGTGCTTGACCAACTTACTAAACCATTTTCATCTATTTTTAGGGATGCTGTAACGCCAGTTCCCAAACTAGGGTCTACTAGTCTAGTGTAGCCTGCATTGCCTGCCGCACCTATAAGTAGATCGCCTTTTGCTGTAGCTGTAATACCTTTGATACGTAAATTATCACTGTCAATTTCTAAAGTAATGTTATCATCGTTTACATTTAAAGTATTTCCCGACTTGCTTAAACCATCACCTGCTGTAATCTGACCTGCTCCAGAGAATTGCGCAAAAGCAATATCTGTGGTACCTATAGTAATTGTACCATTAGTAGTTACAACATAACCATTATCCCCATTTGCAGTACCTTCTTCAACAAATACAAACATTCCTGGAGTAATTTCACCAGTGGCACTTGCATCATCAGATCTAGCAGGGCTTGCTCCAGCAACATAGATACCGTTTTGTGAAGCATCAGTTTGAGATTTTACAAGAACTCTATCTCCGTCTGCTAACGTAACTCCGTCTACTGTATCGCCTACGTTTAGACCACTCGCAATAGTAATATTTCCAGTAGTTGCAACTCTAACAGAATCTTTAATATCAAGAGCTTGTTTTACAGCATCTACATAAGCTTTATTCGCAGCATCGGTACTGGCAGTAGGAGTTGCTACACTTGTAATTCTTTTACTTGAAACATCTACTGTACCTGCACCATGGGGCACTAAAGTTATAGACGTATCAGTTGCAGCAGCAGTTATACTAGATCCATCAATGGTTAGATCATCAATAACTACTGATTCAAGCCCTGCAAGAGTAGTAGAGGAGCCACCAAGAGTGACCTCTGTATTACCAATAGTAACCGAAGCGTTTGCAAGATCAGAGTTACTTATAGCGGCGAAAGAAGCTGCTGCACCATCACCACCAGATTTTAAGAACTGCCCAGAAGTACCTGCTGAAGTAGGTAAAGAGTATGCAGTACCTATATTAAGAGGTTTATTTACTATTACTTTTTCAGCAGTGTTTTGAGTATCGAAAGTAAGATAATTACTACTACCTTCAGTGATTGTAAGTGCTGTGGCACTGTTATCAATTATTGCAATTTCTGTGGCTTGAGTAGCAACACTGATTTGACCATCAATATCTAATACACCACCACTATGAGGAGTAAGTTGGATATTTCCCGAACCTGCTGTAATCGAGTTTGCCCCGATTGTTAAATTTGTTGTAAGTAATTGATCTATCTTACTATTTGCGTCTACAACGATTGCAGAACTAGCAGTAAGAGTACCTGCAGTATGATCCAGCATGTCTACATACAACTTGCCGCCTATTGCAGTCACCGCAGAATCTGCTGGTGCACCAATAAATAGCTTATCACTACTATCAGAATAAGCTAATTCCCCTTTAGCAAGGGCGCTAGGTGCTGCTGTACCTACACTACGTTTGATTTGAATTGTTTGAGCCATTTTTAAAGTCTCCGGTTTCTAGCCTTAAAAGGCTCCTGCGTCAATATTGTCAGAGTCATCAGATTCGTTGCCTACCATTATAGGAACCCACTGGAATGTACCTGTGCTTATTTCGCGATATACATAAAGTTGATTATCATTTGTGTCATACCAAACATCCCCTTCTTCTACATTGCTTCCTGTGGGTGCTTCGTCTTGACGAAAATCTTGTCCTGCAAGCTGCTCTAAAGCAGATTGCAAGTTTGTTGCTGTGATAGTACCTGTAGGTGATACAGATACTTGAGTCGCTGTGGGTGCGGTACTAATCGCCATACCCTTTGCTTCTACAGTTACTACTGTTGGATTGATGTCTATACTTATAGCATCTCCTTCCACGACGACAGAGGTATCACTTGGCACTACATTGATACTGACGTTAGATTCTGTTAGAGCAACCTCAGTAACATCTGTTGAGATAGCAATATTAGTGCCATCGTTGCTCATTACCTAGTAACCTCCTGGGTCATAGTAGCTGTACCAAATAAAAGACGACTAACATAGTCATCGTTTGCTGTAAATATTTCTAAGTCATAATGATAAGTACCTGCTGCGATTGCGGCAGATGCACTATTTGTAAGAGACATTGTTATTTTTCCATTAGAAGGAGTAGGTATTAAACAAGTAAAGGAACCAGTTACCGAACTAGAAGTTTTACTAGGTCTCATTTGCGCTCTTGCCGAATATCCTGTTAGATTCTTTACTGTGTTATTTTCGGACACAGTAAACTCTACCGCGTAATCGGAACCTTGATCTATAACTAAGTCGTAACGGGCTGCTGCCATTTGTTTTCCTCCATTTGAGAATTATATCTAACTTGACATACAATGTCAAGAATTATTTTTTTAATGTTAAGAAATATTTCCTAAGATTACCCTTTCATTTCCGCTTGAATCTAATACTTTAATAGTATCATTTACAAATTCTATTCGTCCACCAGTTGTTGCACTTCTTATATTTAATTTTCCTTGATCTTGGTCAAAGAACATATGAGCTCCTGAAGGATCTCCAACAAAGAAGTCACCGTCGCTATTAAGAAGAGCACCCTTGCCTCCAGATAAAGTAGTGCCATTAATTGCAGGAACAGTGCCGCTTGCAACTCGAACAGTTCTTGCAAGTACAGAGGTGGCATTTAGTACATTAGTATCAATATTTTCCGCACTGATTGTAGTTATTTCAGCATATTCAGCAAAAATATTCTCAATCGTAGCATTTGTAGCATATATGTTACAAGCAAATAAGTCTTCAGCACCTCCGCCTGATTCAAGAGCCATGTGAGGATTTCTCACATAAACACTTTCTCCTGCATACCCTGAAAAGTTAAGAACATTTATAGAAGCCCAGCCATCATTAACAGGTTCATAGGCTACAGTATACGTTTTCCAAGCAGTAGTTATAGAGCTGTTTTCATGCCAGTTTCTTTTATTGTCCTCATCAGCATTGGCATTTGTTGCTTGAACTTCCGCATGACTGGTACTATGCCCTACACTAGTTTTTCCATCGGGAAGAGTCGCTGCTTGATAATGGTAAACTCTAAGGTATAGCCCATTGCTATCTGCCACATCCCCTTTTACTTGTATCGAAACTCTATATGTTTGACCGCCCTTAACTTTCATAGCTCGGTAGCTTGCACCAATCTCGGTATCAGCACTTCCTAAAGTTCTGTCGGTTATTTCTACTGCTCTCTCCTGGGCATTATATCGTATTGTATCTAGGTTAGTATTACTATATGCAGGTAGCCACCCCATTGAAAGTGCTAACTGTCTTTCGGTAATTATTTGATCCCAGGCACTCCACGTGGTATTGTTTTCCATTCTATAGAAAAGCTCTGGTTTATAAGTATCAAAACCTAGCTGACTTCCATAATTATTATTGGCGTCGTAAAGTCTGTGATGAAGAATAGAGGACCAGTTAGCACTTGTACCAAATCTATTGCTTGCATCATCGTCTGAGTAAAAGCCACTTTTTGAAACGCTATTCCAGTCTGTTACAGTCTTTTCATTGGTACCGCTACTATTGCTTCCATATATAATTCTGCTTGATTGTATACCATCAACCATGTCAGCGTCAAGTCCTGAGCCTGCTCCATCTGTCCTGCTTGTCCATACTTCTCGCCATCCCGGACTGTAGCCAGAGCCTTGATCGTTGTATATGAACACACCCCCTGCACTGTCTCCGGTATTGGGAGCGATTACAAGAGAGGTTATATTTCCTCGTGTACTATCACTTGAGTTATCTGTCCAATTAAGCCATGAAGTACCTGCGAGCTCGGTGAGTCCCCCACCGTCAGATAGATTATCATTTCCTGCGTAGTCCCACGAAGTTTTAAATGAAGATAGCTTATAATCAAAAACATCCAAACCTTCTATCTCGGTAAAGAGTTCAGCAGTAGTTATGCTACTACCAGAACCATCGTTTAATGTGGGGTTACCTACAGCGACAAAGTCTACATCTCTCCAGGGAACGTTTACAACACCTTGCCCGTTTGAGTTTAGCTGTAGCCCGTAAGTTCTGCCTGCTACATTACTGACAGCGGCTGCAGCTTGAGCTTGTTCTGTGTCGCTCCACAACTCTATTGCGCCTTTATTGGCTGCTGTTGCTTCAGGGAGTCGAACACTATTAACAGTACCAGCATTTAAGTTGGTAGCATTTCTATAGTATGCTTTATCTTGAGAGTCTAAAGTAGCTGCGTTAATACCTGTCGAAGCAGTTGTGAGAACAGTGTCTCCTCCTGATTTAATGGTAGCGGCAACCATACTTCCATTAACTTTTCTTCTAAATACAAACTGTCCACCGTCTCCATCATTATCATTATCAATATCAAAGTATAGTGACCCATCATCCATGTGTAGATCTGTAATATCATCACCATCTGTAGAATTGGCATTTCTTCTTATTCTTAGTTTTCCGCCACCTGTTCCAGATAATACACTAAGACCTGCATCTGCTTTAATAATTTGACTTGCTTGAACAGTTGAGCCAGTTACTGTAAGTTTAACATTAGCATTGTGCGCTCCTCCAACACCGAATTTAATGGTTCCAGCAGCATTTGAGTTTGTAATATATACAGGAGCAGAACGATTACCTATAACACCAAAACCGGAAAGCACTAAATCATCGGCATCGTAGGTACTATTTGTACCCGTTCCTGCAATTTCAAGAACTCCGGTCATTCTATCTCCGGCTTTTTCTACGTGTCCAACACCCGAATAGGTATAAGCGGAGTCCCAGTTTGCATCTTTTCTTGTACCTGCACCAGTACCAGAGGCAGGTTTAGAATAGATACCTTCATTATACATCAACTTACCGTCAGCAAGAATAGTAGTTGTATTTTGATTACTGCCTAGAACAAACGAGGCATCACTACCATAAGAACTGGCGTTGGCATGGTAGAACCCTAGAGTACCGAACTGGTTGTAATCACTCGTACCATTGACCAGGCTACTAAACTTAATGCTACAATCACCGGCATTTGTAGCAGACTTTAAGAAAAGCTGAGGGCCATTAACTGTAATATCAAGAGCACCCGTCATACTACCACCAGCTTTTGGTAACTTAGTACCTATACTAGTTGTAATTGTGGTACTAAAACTTGCGTCATCTCCGAGAGCAGCTGCTAGTTCGTTAAGAGTGTTTAAGGCTCCGGGAGCAGAATCAACAAGATTACTAACTGCAGTATCGACGTAGCTTTCGGTTGCGTGTCCTGCTTGTGAGTAAGTATATGCATCATTCCAGTTTGATACATTAGCATCTGAGGCTCCTGTAATTGTACCACCGATAAAATTACCACTACCATTAATACCTTTTGTTGTGTCATCAACAAAGAAACCACTATCAGCCCTTATATATCTAGGTGTATAGATATTTTTGGCGGTCACTTGATTTATTCGTAGCCATGTATCGTCTTGAGAACCTATCTCACCTATTCTAGTAGTGCCGTTATAGAATTGTATGTGATCCGATAGGTTATTATCCGCTTTCTTTATAAGAATTCGGGCATTTGAGCTACCATCGCCTACATTTATATCTCCCGAAGTCGTAGCGGACGCAACAGTAAGATTCCTACTAGAGTCAATTACTGTTGTAGTACCTACTTGATAACCTGAGTCTGCTTTAATAAAACCTGCAAGATAAACATCTTTCCACTTATTATTGCTCCACCCTAAACTAATATCACTGCTATGAGCAGTTGAAGTCATACTGGTAGGATGAATACATCTATAGGCAGAATTTGGTTGAAATAGTAATCCTGCTTCATCCTGCCCTATTGATGAGCTTGCTATATCTATATTTCCAGCTTTTAAAGATCCTGGAAAGGTTACTTTTTTATTCTCATCTACACCATATATTGTTTGTTTGCCTGCTGGATACCCGCCCCATATTTGCATACGATATAAAGCAATATCTCTATCAGTATAGTCACCTGTGGACCAAGTAGGCTCAAAATCAATTCGTATTTTACTATACCGAGTAGAAGACGTTGGGTGAAATGCAATCGTGTCAAAAGGTAGGTACAAATGCCCTGGCCAAGACGACACTGTTGTATTACTTGTTGTATGGGTTGTCCAGCCATTTGCATTATGATACTTACTAGTTTTTACAGTTGTACTGTGAGACTGACTGCTCCAGTACATATATAAAGCATTCAAATATACATAGTCGCCGTCATTTTCTAGTTCTATTCTAAAATGAGGAGTGTCATTAGGAATAATTACCGAAGAATTATTGTCTCCTCCCAAGAATTTTTTCTTATTATCATCAGAGAAAGAAGTATACTCAGTATAGTTTGTACCGTCTGTAGAAGTAAAAAACTTTAGTTTGGTTATATCATAGAAAGCAGTTTTATTATTAAACTGTTCCTGAAACAAAGCCATTTCTGTAATCGAAGGTGTGCCTAAATTATTACTAGGAACTCCATGAGTGCGTTGGTTTATTCTGAAATAACTGTCGGAAACATCTGAACGAAGAAAGTTTGCACCTTCTATTCCATCAACAGTGTCTGCATCTAATCCGCTACCCGTACCATCATTTCCAGCAGTCCACACCTTGCTGTTATTTACTCGCAGTTCTGTAGCATTTGCAATATTTACAATATTGTCGTTGGCGTCATCTATTACATATAAGGATACATTATTTCCAGCACCATTTGTACCATCCCATATTATACCCTCTCCAGGATCATTGATAGTAATTTGATTAACACCGCTAATATTATAGTTATTACCGAATATTCCTCCATTATCATGACCACCAACGTTTATTCCTTTGTCGAAAGTAATTCTTTCTGCGGCTGTGTCTGCGACATCACTTCTTAGATACTTATTATCTGTTTGTGTGGTTATATCAAAAGAAGTAAGATAACCTCCCTGCGAGTGATCTCCCCACCCATACGCCGTATCATAGTTACTTTTATTAGTTGCTGTGAGATCTCCACGATGCCATACTTTCTGCCAATCCGTTCCGTTATGAACATGAATCGCATTAGTGCTAGATTGACTATTTCCTGCAGAAGTAATTCTTATATTATCTTTTAGCCCGGTACTAGAGTTGGAACTGAAGTAATAATATCCTGTGTATGCCCCATGATAGAATCTAGTATACTGTTGACCGCTGTAAGTGTGGCTTGCAAAAGTCAGAGTGTTTGCTGATAATTGTGTAGTATAATCGTCGTTTCCAGCAGTACCAGTATAAGAATCTAGTGTAAGAGATCCAGTAAGAGTACCACCCGTTAGAGGCAAGTGTCCTACTTGCGAATAAGTATATGCAGTATCCCAGTTTGAATCATCATAACCACTTGCTGTAATTGTACCCGTAATAGTAAGATTTTGACTGCTATCTATAATGATACTATTTCCTTTCTTCAAAGAAGTACCATACTCTATACTACCAGTATTTTTTATGTTTCCTGATACTGTAAGTTTTTCTTCAGGAGTGTTATCTCCAATACCTAAATTGTGTCCGATGAAACTTACTACATCCGCATCTGAATCTGTTAGATAAAGTCCATAGGCATTTGTAGGAAACTTACTTCCCGTACCAGAAGCAATTTGATAATCACCATAGAATAAGTAACTGTTACTTGTAGTATACTTACCAATAGAATTATCATCAAAAACTGCACCAACTACATAAGCATTTGCAGGTGCATAAGACTGGCCGTTACTGGGGGCTTCATAGTTAATTTCTGATCGCATTCCCCAAAGAGTTTGGACATTATTACTACCAGTTTCACTATCTAAATTTGCAGATATATCTCCGCCCATCATTACGGTATCGCCACCGCTGCCGGTGCCTCTGCCGTATGCTATACCTCTTATGCCTTTAACATTGGTTGTTCGAGCGGTTCCACTTTCGTCCGCAATAGCTATACCATCTACACCTATAAGATTATCGTTAGTCCCTGCAGAGTTTTCTGCCTCTGCTCTACCATATATTGCTTTTGTTGTTGCTTCTCCCTGGTTCCGGGCATCTACATATATACCATAGTTTATAAAATCATTGGCACCATTTCCACCACTAGCAGAAGAATCTAGATCAACATATAGGGCTGTATGTATTCTGTCGGCTGTAAGACTATCGCTACCGCTAGGGGTTGATCGAATATAGACATGGTTATAGGGAGTATTCCCTGCAGTATCTCCTGTTTCGGTAAACTGTATGCCGTTAGTTGCAGTAGACTCAATATCTAAATCTTTACCAGTAATTTTACCGTCGGTCTGAAAGTCTACAAGACCTGTGCCTCCATTGTCGTCCGAACTATATTTTACTCCATAATCTGCTACGTGTACAAGGCTTGCCCCGGAGTAAGCTGTAGCTGTTGGAGCCATTGTCACAGTTTGACTACCTAGAGGTAAGACTTCTACATCAATAGCTGTATTTGTTGTCCCATTATGTTTTATACTTACATCAAAATCATCATTGTCATCACTGACAACTTTAATAGTAAGTACAGTATAGAATCCAGAAGTTGTTTTAACAATTATATCTTCACTATGATTTACCAAAATCTCTGCAGTAACATTTACTACTACATTGTCAGAAGTGCCTCTAAAAGTAGCTTTTACTGCTGCAGCTAGTCTATCTCCTTCAACCCTAAAAGCTCGAACATATGATCCGGCATTTACATTACTAACTGTTGCTTTCTTAACAGTGGCATAAGAATCATCAAGAGTAGTACTAAAGTCGGAGATTTTTAGGTATCTACCATCAAGACTTACGGTTTCAGTCCCTGTTTGCTTAGAGGCTGTAAGAGTACCCTCTGAAAAAGATAGATCAGTGAGGTGGTTACTATATGCAGTATTCCAGTTACTATCGTTATAACCACTACCAGAAAGGGTGCCTGTGGCAGAAAGGTTTCCAGAAGCAGTTATATTTGCTATACTTAAATCTCCTGTAGCAGTAATTCCTCCTGATACAGTAAGTTTACTTGTAATACTTGCAGGAGTTGAGTAGCCAATACCAACATTTCCTGTTTCTAGTACTGTAAAGGCTTCGCCTACTCCACTCGCTCCACCTGCCCAAAGTCTCCAACGATCTGAATCAAATCTTAAGGTGGCGCAAGCAGCATTTCCATATTCCAGAGCTTGACCTATATCATCTGTCTCATTAAGATTACCTAAACTATGCCCTACTACTTCCAAGCTAGAATACACTTGTAGATTGTCATCAATTTTAACCGAACCACTTCCAGATTTAAGCGTAAGTTGGTAGTTTGATGCTGTTTCTACAAGACCGCTAGTATGAAGCTTTAATACATCTGCATCATTTGTTCCATGAATACTAACATAGTCTCCTGCAGAGTTATCATCAGAAGGAACTAAGTGAAGCACTCCTTCGTTTGCATCATCACCGCTACGAGTTTCGTGCATGATATACCCAGGATCATTAGACCCTGAAGTAGCATAGAAGTATATATAGGATTTATCTGTATTTCCAGCAAAAGTATCGGCAATAGTAGTTGTATTACCTTCGGTATATAATTTAAAGTAGTTATTAGTACTAGTATCAATTATAAGTTCGCCAGTGAGAGTGCCGCCCGATAAAGGTAAATGATCCACCTGTGAGTAGTCATACGCACTTTTCCAGTTCGCAGACGTACCATGACTGGGAGTAGTAATTGTACTGCCAGTATCAAGACCATTCTTTACTTTAAAGTTTTTATCGTTTGCCACGGTTCACATCTCCCCAAATGGCTTGCCCCCATTGCGGGGGCGGAATTTGAATTTGGTATTAATTATATGATATTAAAGATACTTTGTCAAGGTTTATTTTTGCTACCTATACTGTAACGCAGTGTCTTGCTACTTTCACCGTTGCTGCGCTTGCAGAAGACATTGTAACTTTAAGTTCTACATTATTTCCGTTGATTGCAGTCTGCAGCGTTCCTAGTACCCCATTTGTTTCAATTTTTGCAAACTCTGTGGCTGATGCAGTGGTTCCGTTATGAAGAACAAGTACTTCCGACACTTGATAGTTAGTACCTTGAGTAATCTGTACTGTATACTTTGCACTTCTAAAAGATGCTTTTGCAAAACTATCTACCACAGTTGCAGAAGTTGAAGATACTGCAGTAGTGGCTGTTGTAACATCTAAGTCTCCTACTGATAACGATGAACCTACAGAAGCTACATCATCTGTTTTCTGTATATCTATAGCCTGTATTACCGTTTCTCCAGATCCTTGATGATTTGTAACAAGGACAAAGTCAAAGTATTTACCTTCTGGATCAAATTTACTATCATCTCCACCAGTTGTAGGAACATTATAACCTTTAACAGTACCTTCAAAAGTATAGGTTTGACCAGCAGTAAGAGATACGTTTTCAGCGAGTGCATAGTTATAACTATTAGCATTATCAGTAGCTAAATTTGCAAAATCTTCATCTAAAGTTTTTACACCTGCATAGAATTTCCCTGAACCACTATCTGTTGATATCTGCTTTACTCGAACTTTGAGTCTGTAAGTTGCTTCGGGATCAATAGGCATTTTAACATTTACAGTACCAGTTACCGCACTAGTATGGTCTATGCTTAAACCTTTATGAGTGGCACTGTAAGCGACGGTTCCAGCTCCCGTATCCAATAAATCACTCCAGTTATTATTGCCTACAGAGAACGATTTAGAAGTATTGGCTTTTGTAATCTTTCTGCCGCCTATATTTAAGGACTTAACATTATATAGATTTTTAGTATTAAAATTAATGTTTGAGTTGCCTGAACTAATTGATAGCTCATTACCGCCATCATTTGTAATATTTCCTCTGGCACGAATACTACCTGTGAAGTACGCACCTTGACTTGAGGAAACAAACAGATAGTTATCTGGAATAATTACTTCACCAGCATCTCTTATTCTCAAAAGATCTGAGCCACTACTATCCTCAACTCGGAAAGCTATCTTTGCATCATCACTATCTGAAGTCTCACCCTTAACATGAAGTCTTGCACTAGGGCTATCAGTACCTATACCTACACGCCCTGTATCTCCTTTCACAGTCATACGTCGAGTGTCGTTTGCATAAACTACCACATCTCTGCTACTTCCGTAACCTCGTATATTGAAATCATCATTTTGAGTATCAATCCAAGCTACGTCTGCACCGTTATTATCTAATAGTATGATTCTGTGATCATCGTTATCAGAAGTATCTTTTAGAGTTAAGTACGGACTGTCTCTATCTATTCTAAGATTTCTATTGAACAACCACCCTGTGGAAGCGTGTTCATAAGTAAGAGAAGCATCTGCACCATCAACAGTAATCCCCGATCCATTTGCTGCTGCGGAATCTGCCGCCCCTTTAGCAACAGTAATATTTAAATCATCAACATCAAGAGTAGTAGAGTTAATCGTAGTGCTTGTACCGTCAACTTGCAAGTTACCCGCAATAACTAGAGTACCATTATTATTTCCATGATCTCCATTTGCGTCAGCAGGATCAATAGTAAAGTTCTGCGGTCCTTTTAAAGTACCGGTCATAACTATATCTGACTGAGTACCTAAGGTTAGACTGTTATATACTCCAGAAACCGCTCCTGAGAAGCTAGTAGAGGTATTCAGGTAGTATGTAGCATTTTGTCCATCTAACTGAGAGGCATTACCTCCGTCGGCTGTTGCTGTAAATCCTGTACTATCAAACGCTGTAAGAGGAACATTTCCTGCTTGAACCTTTTTCTGATTACCTGCATCTAATACTACAAATAAATCTGTAGACTCCATATCATCAGTGGTTTCAGTAAGTTCTGTTAAATCAACATTAAATTGTGTCGTACTTAAATCAAGTAGGGCACCTGCAGTATATTCAGTATTGTTATCACTCCAGGGAACATTTACATATGCTTTTTCACTATCAAGCTGTACAGGGTAGTTTTTATCTGTTTGAGTATAGCCAATCTTAATACCACCAAGCGCACCGCTTGTAGCTGCAGGAAGGGTATAATTGTTCGCATTCGTATCTATAGTATCAAGTTTAGTACCATCAGTAGCAATATCACGACCATCTACAGTACCAGATACAACAATATTACCAGTTACGCTTACGCCTCCAGAAGTTGTGGCTAATTTTGCTCCGTTATCATAAAGAAGTGTTACCGCTCCGTTCTGACTAGCGGTAATCATATCCTCATCCATTGCTACATTTCTCAATGCAAAAACATCTGTAGCTAGAATTAATTTTCCTGTACCATTATCTTTAATAACACTATTACTTGCGTCATGGTATATTTGTAAATCTTCTGAATTACCGAATGTAGCCTTATAAGTATCTTTAAAGTCAAAGTCCCCATAGATAGCATTAGCTCGGAAACGATCAGGCCAATAAGATCGATTAGTATTGTAGTTGTATGCCCATAAATGATTAATCCGAACAGCAGTTCCTGCAAAATTAGTAAGAGTATATCGTACATGACTAGTGTTTGTACCACCCGAACTAAAGTACACATGATGATTCATTAAACCGCTATTTGTTATATTTAATCTTTCAGTGAAGGTAGATCCATCAGTAGAAGTTTCAATTTTTACATCTTTTGCTCTCCAACTCTCTCCACCGAACTGTATACCTGCATGAGATCCATGAGTAAGACCACAGTCTGAAATTGTAATTACAACAGTATCTGTATTTGAAGTACTAGTCTGTCCAGAATTAGCACCTGATTGGAAAGGACTTCCTCCTAAGTCTATAGACGTACCGTTCTTTGTGGAAGTAACAGTTAAACGTTTGTTTGCACCCGCTATATTATTATATGAAACTCCAGGAATATATACACCATCGGAAACATTTTCCGAGCTAGTATCAAGCACAAATCCACCCATTTGAAGCAGTCTATTTGTCGCAATGTGACCTTTAAAAGTTTCCGTACCTAAAGTTAGTTTATTTGAGGCGCTGCTTGCTCGAGATAGAGTAAGATCTTGGTTATAAGAAGAAAGAGTACCAGAACCAGAAACAACAGTTTTATTAAAGTAGAAGCTACCTCTATCTGTTTGGATATGTGCCCATGAACTATTTTCAGAGCCTACAGAGACCCAACCAGTAGGAGTAGTAATCTTCAGTTGACCCGTTGCTCCACCCTGAGATAGATCCGTATTTGTGTCTGTAATATAAACATTTCCACCCGCTACTGTTAAATCACCTGTAGTATTAACATTACCTGTTGATGACACAGTCATAGCTGTACCGTCTACACTATTAGCAAATTCAAAACCGTAACCAGTTAAACCAGTGGTTGCTTTCCAAGTACCTCCATAGTTACGGAATGCGGAAGTATAACCAGTATATACATTCCCATTTGATGTAATACCCGCATTATTAAAATAAGCTATTCGAGTACCGTCTACTAATACATTAAGATTGTCATTGTCTCCATTTGCGGTTGCGGATAAGCCTGTATCTGTTCTTCCTGTAAACGCTATAGAAGGTGCTGATGTTGTCCCTTGAGGGAAGTAAGCATTGCCCGCAAAAGTAGCATTTGCACTTGTATCAATACTTAATTGATTTGTACCGTCTTTTTGAATTGCGAACTCATTTGCACCACTGCCATCAAAATCTCTATTCAATCGGAAGTAGTGATCCCCGTTTCCGTCAGAATCTTGTATAGCAGTAATCGAGTTTACAGTATCTGTTACATGCAAGTCTAGAGACTGATTCGCTGTGCGTCCTACCATGAAAGTACCGGTGCCTTGCGTTGTAAGTACTCGCAAGTCTCTATTCATGTTCCAACTATCATCAGTGTTAGTATAAGTAAAGGTAGCATTTGCACCGTCAACAGTTAAACCTGCTCCATTAGCCGCAGCTGCATCTGCCGCACCACTTGCTACAGTAATGTTAAGATCATCGACATCAAGAGTGGTAGAGTTGATAGTAGTAGTTGTACCATCAACTTGTAAATTACCTGCGATAACAACAGTACCAGTATTGTCACCATGAGTAGCAGGATCAATAGTAAAGCTAGCCGGGCCTTTAAGAGTCCCAGTCATTGTAATATCGTTGATATTTTGTATATTCGGAGTTCCGCTATTTCTATCAAGCCAAGTAACCCAACCATTACCAGCTGAATTCAGAACTTGAATAGCTTTACGATGTTTAATATCACCATGTGTTTCTAGGAATCCATCCGCTCTAAGCTGGTATAAATCTCTTGCTGACATGTCACCGGCATTATTTATACGAGTAGTAGCATTAATAATAACATCGCCATTTGCAATATTAAGACTTCCTTGATTTAGTGTTACTCTGCTATTTGCAATAGACGTATTTGCTACAGGATTAACACTAAATATTGTTGAATCATCTGCATTTCTTACTTGTAAACTATTATTATCTTTCGCATCAAAAATGAAGGAATTATCATAATATGAAAATCTTGTAGCATCTCCACCTATTTTACTAAGCTCTGAGTTAGTGCCTGTTCCTGCATGTTTCAATACTAGAGCTTTTGTATTATTTAATTCTATGTTTGCAGAGTGAGTTTTAACACCTGATACTGTTTGAGCACCTGTAGTAGTTAATACTGTACTATCAATAGAAAACTGAGTATTGGTCAAATCTAAACCAGTACCTGCTGTAAAGGTAGTGTCTTGGGTTGTTATAGTAAGAGTATCATTTGCGTCATCTTCTGTAAGAGTAACATTTGTACCCGCTGTCAGCATTGCTACTGTAACATCACGAATATCTTCATCAGTTCTTTGAGTATTGTTAAAGCTAGAGTCAATGGTGAGTGTGTCTGCACTATCATCTTCAGTAAGTGTAATATTATTTCCGCCGCTTAACATAGCAACAACTACATCACGAATATCTTCATCACTTCGTTGAGTATTTGGAGTACCAGCAATAGTTACAGTATCTGCCGCATCACTTTTAGTTACTGTAATATTGTCCCCCGCCGTAAGCATTGCAGCAGAAACATCTCTAATTTCTTCATCTGTTCTAAGAGCCGAAGAAATAGTTACAGTATTTGCATCATCGTCTTTAGCTACTGTAACATTTGTACCTGCTGTAATAATACTAGCTGCAACATCTCTAATCTCTTCATCAGTTCTAGGAGTTACGGTGGTTGCTACAGTAAGAGTGTCTGCACCATCATCTTCTGTGAGGGTAATACCTGTGCCTGCGGTAAGCATTGAAACAGTAACATCACGAATATCTTCATCACTTCGTTGAGTATTTGGAGTACCAGCAATAGTTACAGTATCTGCATTATCATCTTTTGTTACCGTAATATTTGAGCCGCCTGTAATCATTGCTGCAGAAACGTCTCTAATTTCTTCGTCAGTTCTTGCAGTTACACTATTTGTTACCGTAAGTGTATCATTTGCATCGTTTTCAGTAAGAGTGATACCTGTACCTGCCGTAAGCATTGCTACCGTAACATCACGAATATCTTCATCCGTTCTTTGCGTGTTTGGAGTACCTGTAATTGCTAATGTATCATTTGCATCATCATGAGAAACACTAATATTAGTATGAGTAGCTCCTGTAATTAATGCAGCTGCTACATCCCTAATCTCTTCGTCTGTTCTTTGAGTGTTTGGAGTACCTGTAATGGTTACAGTATTTGCAGCATCATCGTTAACTACTGTAATATTGCTCCCTGCGGTAATCATACCAGCTGCCAGATCGCGAATAGCCTCATTACTTGGTCCATTTATAGTAAGAGTAGTTGCATTAGTTCTTACAACCCCAACATTTGTACCTCCTACAAGCTCTACATCATCATTAGTAGCGTTTGAACCTGCTAGTCGTATTTTTGTGGTGCTTTCTGGCACAGTTAAATCGTAGGTAGTGTTAGGCACAGTAACAGATTCATTGGTTCCATCACCTTTTGTTAGTGTTACTATTGAATTTTCTATACTTAGAGCATTGGAAGTAGCAAGTGCTTGTGCGGAACTAGTTTGAACTCTATTTCCAAGTGCATTAGAGGTAGTAGTTGCAAAATTAGCATCATCCCCTAAAGCCGCGGCTAGTTCATTAAGAGTATCTAAAGCTGCTGGAGCGGAGTCAACTATACCCGAAACCTGAGTATCTACATAAGTTTTTGTAGCAATAGTCGTGGTATCTACAGTAATTGCGGAAGTATTAACATCTTCTCCCTCTGAATTAGTCTCCGTGGTAACAGCTAAGTTTAGCCCTGTTGAAATATTTATTGCCTGACTAGCTGCAGACTCTTGTGTTCCATCTTCTTGCATGATGATACCAGCAATGGCATCAATCTGAGAATCCTCATCAATTAATACACTATTTAAGGATACACCCGAAATAGTTAAATCGGTACCATCCCAAATAATATATTTATTAGCATCACCAAATACGAACTTACCATAGTTTAGATCAATAAATGCACCGTTCTCAGACCCGGTAGGAGCATTATCTGCATCAGCAATAGGATTACTAACGTTAGCTTTAAGAGTACCTGCTGTAATGTCTCCAAGATCAGCACTAACCGCCGCTACATTAGTTACATTTATAGCACTAGCATCTACTGAGTTAGCTGATATAGCATTTGCGGTTACCGCATTTGCAGCAAGAATATTTGCATTCACCGCGTTAGATTCTATCAAAGTAGCATTTACAGCATTTGCTTCAATAAAGTTAGCATTAATTAAAGAAGCATTTATCATACCAGAAATTACAGAGTTAGCAGTAATTTGTGCAGAGGTAATAGAGTTCGCCGCTAGTTCATTGGTGGTAATAGCATTTGCTCCAATATGATCTGACGTAATAGTAGAAGCACTAATTAAGCTAGATACGATAGAGTTAGATGTTATTTTATCTGCAGTAATAGCATTTGCCGCAATGTGATTAGACTCAATAGTTTGTGCATTAATAAGAGTGGATACTATTGAGTTAGCTGTAATTTTATCAGAGGTAATAGAGTTTGCCGCAATATGATTAGACTCAATACTCTGTGCATTGATAAGAGTAGAAACGATAGAGTTAGATGTTATTTTATCTGCAGTAATAGCATTTGCAGCCAAAGTATTTGTAGTTACAGACCCTGCAGCTAAGTGACCTGTTTGAATCTTCTCAGCCGTCATTAGAGTAGATACAATAGAGTTTGCAGTAATATGATCTGCAGTTACATTGTTTGCTGCTATTTTATTTGTTGTTACAGAGCCTGCTGATAATTCAGTGGACGTAATCGTTTCTGCTAATATAGAATTTGCATTTACAGAGTCTGATGCTAAAGAGTCTGCATTTACTGCATCTGTTGCAATTTGATCATTTTGTACAGCATTGTCTGCAATTTGATCATTTTGTACAGCATTGTCTGCAATTTGATCATTTTGTACAGCATTATCTGCAATTTGATCATTTTGTACAGAATTGTCACCCAACTGATCATTACCAACAGTATTATCAATAATTATTGAGCCATCTTGATTTTGCTCTACTTTGTACCAGTTGGTTCCATCGTAAATAAATAAAACTACTGCTGTAGCATTTGTTTCAGTTCCTGTAAAGAAGTAAGCCATATCTTTAGGTATAGCATCACCAGGTCTATTTGTCCAGCTTGCATCCCAAGCAGCGTCCGCAGTAGCATTATTAGTGGGTAGACTGCTAACAGGTACATAATACTCGCCTGCCCCTCTATTACCTGTTTGACCGACTTTTGTACCTGTAAATACTTCGGAGTCTGTGTATGTTTCTGTAAACGACGTAAATGTTTCCGTAACTTCACAAGTAATTTTTTCTGGCAAATCACTTATATTATTCGGAGGAGTATATGTTAAAGTTTGAGAGGTTTCACCGTTAATCGTAGTACCATCTTTTTTCCAGACATAGGCTAAAGTAGAATCAGAATGTGCTCTCGACAGCATTGTTGCAGTCAAAGTAGAGGTAGCAGGTGTGCCACTTTCTATTCCAGTACCATCTTTCTCATATGTAAATACTTTTACGCTTGCATCTATTCTTGTAAGACCTACTCTAGTCGCTTTAGCAGTTGCTGCAAAACCTTGTGTACCACTATAACCACTTACTGACGCATTAGGCCAGAAGTTGGAAGGTATTTTTCTATATGCAGAACCTGCTATATTAAAGGCGGGCTGGTCTGTTATATTTCTAAACCAGTAGTAATAAGTAGCATTACTTGCTCCGATTCCTGAGTATACAGATTCTTTAAATAAACCATCTTTCTGTGTAGAGACTAAAATAGTATTTGTAGCTTTACCTGAACCAGATCCTGAATCATTACAGAAAAATACTTCCCCCACTGTATTTAAAGCAGCACCTATTAAGGTAAAATCTGTAGTACCTAATTCCGTAATTCTATACTCATGTCCAGGCACAAAACTACCTGCAGATACTTCATTGTTTAAACTATTTACATTACTACGCCAAATTTCTGTTACTGTTGTACTCTTAGTTACTCCTGCTTGTTGTGCAAATGCTAAAGTAATTTCTCCAGCTCTTTCAGCACCTACTTGAGCTGCTCCTGAAATAGTAGGAGTATCTGGATAGTTTTTATTAGAGCCCGCACTTGGATCTATTCTGTCGTCAGAACTTGGTTCGGTTATGGTATAGATCTCATCGCTGTGCTCTTCTGCCGTAACTGTTGTCTCTCCATTTACTTTAAACTGTAGAGACGTAATTCTGAAGTTTTTGGAGTCAAAATTAAACGGAGAGTACGTTATCTCTATAATACTACCTGCTGTTAGCAGTCTACCTTTCGGTCCAATAGTAAATTGAATTTTTAGCCCATAACGAGATTTTCTCAACATCTGCTCTACTTGCATACGAGCATTGAAATAGTTTGTTACACCAGGAAGCCTCGAGCTACCTTTTTTGGGTATTCCTTTATCTTGTTTTAAGTATGATGAATCAAAGAAAGAAACAGTTCTGCCTTCAAAATTATTATGTGGATCTATAATAGTTGCGGACATGAAGTTTTTACTTTGCTTCAATCCTCCATCATTAAGACGAATGCCTCCAATAATATCCTCTTCACCAATTTGCTCTAAATTATCTACAGCTGTTTTTCTGCCCGCTATTCTTAGAGCATATTTACCTGCAGTATAAGTTAATATACCGTTAAACTGCTGTGCCATTTGAATTATATTATCAAACAGAGGCTGAGCAGTGTCTATAACTTGGTTCATTTGATGGCGAGTACAGTTTCGTTGCTGTCTATCATTCCATCCAACATATTTCCAATATTTTACTTCCGAGGCATCGTATAGACTATATCCACTATATCTAAAGTCTAAATTAACAGGGTCGAAATTTTTAATAATGGGGTTACCGTTACCAGAGCTGAAAGTGTGCTCCAATGAGATACTGTTGTTAGATCCTACCTGACCAAGAACAGGGCCAGAGGTTGCCATAGTTGGCAAAGTTTCCACCTGGAAATTATATACATCACTGCTTCGTACATAATATTCACCATTGTAGTAGAACATATGATTAGTCGCTTCTCTCCCTTGACCTGCTCTTTGTATCAACTGTCCTATACAATCTTTAAAGGTTACAACCTTATACTCTGTACTAGAGTCGCCCGTTACTACAGTATTACTTATACTATCTATTGTCCCTCTCCAGATAAGGGGCTGAGTACTAGAGCTACTATTGGTTCTATTTACTGCAGGGAATTCAAATTTTTCTCCTGCGGATAAAGCATTTCCTACTGTTTTTGCTACGACGACAGATACTGTTGATCTCTCGTCGCAAAGTTTAGCAGCTGTAAGGAAAGAATCTAGATCGATTTCGTCTTCCAGAGATAGTCCTTTACCATAGCGCTCGCTCGTCATATAATCTAATAGTTGCAGGGCAGGATTAGTAGAAGGTCTTACATCTACTGCTTTAGAAATACTAACATTATCACCTGCTTGGGGTAGTTGGTAAGTAGGCACAGGACGATCAAAATATACAATTTTATTTGTACCGTCATACTTTTCTACTTTTCTTGTAACCGTCCACTGATATCCAGTAGACGCAGTAGTTTGATAACTTACCGTGCTTCCTTTGTAAAAATCATCAGCACCACTTGCACCAGAACTGCTGATTGCGATTGCATTTGTTACTTCAACATGGTGCCAGGTTGAAAAAGTTTTCAAACGTGTATACTGCTCTTGGAATAAACCCTGAAAAGTAATTTTTGGTTGGGTATATTGAAGTGAATTCCCTGCCAGCTCAACATGGGTAGTAGAAGTTATGGGAATTAGTGAAGATTCTACAGACACAACTTCTTCTGGTTTATTATTTACAGATCTTTTAATAAAGAAACGAAGATCTGCATCATCGCCAGTTATAACTGTTGCATCTAAGGCGGTTGCTTTTCCGTAGTCTCTAGTAGTTGATCCACTTCCCATTGTGTTTTCTTTTCTAATATCGAAACGTAGTTCACCCCCACCACTATTATAGCGTTGAGTGCCTCTGTGGTATGTTATTCCATTAGATGTGTATTCATCTTCGCCCTGTAGACCTATGTTATTATATACTTCTTCACCAGCATAATATAGTGTATGTCTATATTGACCGTTACCAAGAGATCTCTCTTTCCAATAGTGCTCAACATTAGTACTTGTACTGTATTTCCAACCAAGTACAATACTTGTAGGTCTATAGGTGGAAAAACCTCCTGTAATTATATGCTCATTTTGATCTTCTTCTAGCCTACAGCCGAGCTTTTCTCTAACTGTTCCTACAAACTGAGTCTTTTTATTAAGTTCCATGTGGTAGGTATAATATCCGCCGCTTCCATCGGATCTTCTAATCTGGAACTGATCAGGGGTTGAGGAACTAATTGGGTTACCCTCAAACTTAAAGCGATACACGTTTGCTTTAAAGTGTGGCTCATACTCTAAAAACCTCTCTGTGATAACCACATTTTGGTGAAGTACGGAACTACCATTCATAATATCTACTACATCGCCTGGTTCGAAGCGATACGCCTGAGTAGCAGTATGAGTATAGGTAGTAATAACATTATTATTATCATCTACTCTATTTTTGGACGGGCCATAGCTATCATCATAGTTATGACAGTCTATGAGTTTACCTTTTACGATGTAATTAAGTCTGGGTACTTGTGACTCACCTAATGGAAGTTTGAACTTTAATGCTGCATACGCCGTATCTAAAAGTCTGTGGTGACCTCCCCAGTAATCCCACTTAGTTCCGTCAAAATAGTGATTTCCTATTTTATAACCGTTTTCAGTACCTTGTATAAGTAGTTCACTTGCCGTTTGATTTGGTTTTCCTAATTGAAATTGACCATCTAATTCGGTGCCTTCCCTCCAGTGTATATATTCACTATGTTGTACGCCTGTTGCTGATGACGAAGCTTCCACACCATTTGTTGCGCCTGACTGATTAGGAAATCCTGTAGGTACTTGAATATCTTTATATACGTTTCGGTAACTTTTACCAACCCTTTTTACACCGGCCTTAATGGTTACGGTTTCCATCTCGTCGCCTATAGTTTTTTCAAGAACATCTCCTCGTGCCTTGTTACCGTTACAGCTTATTTCTACCGCATCAGCATCATATCCAGTACCTGATGTATTCCTAATATCAAAATCAATTTTATCAATACATATAGTCGGAGTTTCGTCTAGTAAAATATCTAAAACACCTGCGATCTCTCCTTCACAAAAAACCTCTGCCTTATATACTAAAGCGGAAGTGCTGTCGTCTGTATCTACAAATACAGGGATAGGTTTTATTTTTCTTACACCATAAACAACCGGTATGTGTTTTGCTTGAGTATGAAAATCAAGTACACTGGTCTGTTCTCTAATAGTTTCTACTTCTCGTAGTCTTTTACCTCCGAACCAGCCTCCATTTATATCGACTTGTTTATAAGATTTTTCAATAGTATCATATTTAACAGCAATATTAAAAGCAGAGTTGGCGTGTAAAAACCCTAAATCTTCTGAATAATCATCTCTAGTAATAACTGTAGTATCACTTAGCCCACCGGCTGTCAAACCTCGATGAGATGCATCATCCGTTAAGCGACCCGATACTTGTAGGAAGTCTCCCCAATGACTAGTAAGAGTCCACGTAATTTTTGAGTTTGAAACATTTTCATCTACAGAACCATTAGTTACAATACCTTTAAAAAGTATATAAGGTTCTCCAATTATTTGTCTTGTTTCAGGATTGATATGAGCACTGTATATTGTAACATCTCTGTTCAAGTAGTTTACATATCCAGCAAGTTTAGAGGTTAGTAAAGAGGTTAAGTGTTCCGAGGACATAGTAACATTACTAAATACTTTACTAGAGCCTGCTGTTCCTAGTATTGAGGCAGAATCTGCCTCAAAAGATATTTGTAACCCATTATCAGATATTGCAGTAATTCTTATATCTACTGTTTTAGTAGTGCTTTCTGTATATGTTAAACTTATAATATCATTTACAGAAAAACCAGATTCTGCCCAACTATCTCCTGGGGAAGTTATTGTAACTGTTCCGGTTGTATTGCCTGAGTTATAAGCAACGGTTGTTTTTAAACTTTGAAAGTGCACTCCAAGATATGCGCCATCTAATGTTATTTTCATAGTGGAGGCTTTTGCTTTTATAGCCTCATTAGTATTACCTACAGACAAAAGACTGTTTGGTAGGTAAGTTACACTATCGTACTCTAATTCATAAGGATTATCTGTTATATACACATAATCGTTTACACTTCTTTCCCTTCTTTCAAAGTTTTCATTTGATAGAGTATTTGCTCTTTCAAATTTAATTAAATGAGCATACGCATACGCATCTCCATTTGTAAGAGAGCTTACTAAGGCCGTTTGTTTGGTATTGTCGCTGGATAATTTTCTAATTGTCATTATAGTTGGGCCTCTTCTAAGCTCAATGAAAAGCTGTATAAATTGTCTGTATTTAGACTGTATTCTTGTGTATTATTTCTTTGTACTACTCTCATTTTTGGATCATCAAATACAAGTTCTGTTCCGTTTGCAACCGCTTTCTGTAGAGGAGGCATAAAATGCATTCTAACTTGGTTTGATCCTGGAGGAGTTGTGTTTGTTTCATATAGAGAAGGCGTCTCTACTTTTGTAACCTGATATATTTTTGTATGAGTAGCTAGATCAACAGTAAACATATCTCCAGGCTTAGGAGTACCATCGCTACTTATCGCATAACCACTTGCTCCAATTAGTATATTAGTTACCCCTGCAGATGCTGCCGCTTGTAAACTCATATTATTCTCATTGCTGTCTGCTACATAAGTTGCGAACGAAGAGTTTCTCGGAGCTTTGTACTGTGGCAAAGAAATATAGAAAGGTTTCATCTGACCTCTTCGTTCCATAAGAAAGCTATGTAATGGCTGAAACTCGTCTCTCGTCATAGGGTTATATGAAATTGATACTTTCCAAGTATGTGCGCCCTGTGCTCTAGCATAAAGTTTTCCCGAATTCGTGCGACTTTTTATAAGAGGCTGTTCAGAAGTAACTTTTACACTTTTATATCCTTGTCCTCCGCCTGAGTTATTCAGTTCTCCAGCATCCCCAATTTTATAATCGGGATTTGGTAAAATATTTAAAAAACTTATTGTAGCCATTAGTATGTCATCTCCTCAACGTCTTCTAAGAAGAGTTCTCCGTTCTCGTTTGCGGCTTCTTTAATCATTCCTATTATACTTCCTCGTTGTTCTAATAACATCTCTTCCATGCCTCTAGAATCTACTGCGCTAATATTAAAGCTAACATTAGTAGGTGCCGAAGCGGTAATATCTTCAGTTTGTCCTGCAGGGATTATATCTCCTGGTTGTTGTGGCATAAAGAGTTCAGGCCCTTGTTCACCTACTATGAAGCCTGTTGGTCCTCCTTCTGCTCTATGTTTATATCCTGTGAAAGCAGGTTTAAAGTCGGTAGCACCAGAGCCTGTACCCATAGAACCTCTAGAATATGCTAGTTCTCCTGATGCGTTATTTCCTCTTGCTAAGTCTACTTTTGCATCTCTTTTTCCTGATGATGCTTTTTCCGGAATACTTGCTGAAGGAGCAGAAGCACTACCTCCTTGATATTTTTGTGACGAAATAATAGCTAATTGAGCCGCACCTAATATACCTGTTGCTACAGCCATTGGTATATTTTTGTCTGACATATACTCCATAATACCCGCAGCGGTATTAATTACAGTTTGAGCCATTTGCATAGCTTTCTTACGCTTAAATGCTTTTCTCTGCTCTGCTTCTTTCTTTTTCTCTAGTGCTTTTAGTTTAGCAACACTTTCTGCTGATTTTCCGTCTCTACGTTTTTCGGCTTCAATCTCTTGATCTATTCTGGCAATCTTCATTTTTGAGTTGCCTTCCATCATGGAAGAAAGACCGGAAATCATAGCACCTGCTCTTTCCATTGAATCAGCTTCTTTATCAAAGGCTTCGGACATAACTAAAGCACCATTCAATACCTGACTTGCTCCTTCACCTTCAGGGCCTAAGAGTGCCATCTCAGTTGCCGTAGCTGAGATAAGACCTTTTAATGTACTAAGCTTATTTACTGCCCCATCTACTCCGTTACCTTCACTATCTTCTGAGGTTATGGTTTTTCCAGAATCTCCGCCTAAACCATTCTCTACTGTTGAGCTCGTAGCATTTCCTACTTGATTTGCTTGACTAATCGTATCGATTGTTGCATCAGTTCCTGGAGATACTGTAGATGAAACTGATGTAGCTCCTTCTCCAGTACTTACTTCTGCACCAAGTTTATCTGCGATTGCTTTCAGTATCATATTCGTATCGGCACTGCCTTGTTTAATACTATCTGCTACTATTTTTTCACCTTCTGTTATTGCTCCGGTTCCTACCTTACCGATATCTTGATCCTCTGCAGTTCTTGTTCCTCTAAGGTTAGCGAGAAGGCCTTTCATACCTCCAGCCCTTCCAGCTTTCTCTGCGGCATTGCTTCTCTCAGCATTGACAGTTTCCAGAGCAAGAGTTTTTTCCATTTTTGCTGTCTTAATCTTCATCTCATTTGCTTGCTTTGTTAGATTAAGTGACTGTTGTGCGGCATTTAAAGCGGCTGCTTCGTTAGCATCGATACCACCGCCTGAAGCTGCCATCTCTGCTTTTAATAGATCAAACTTAGCCTGCATTAAAGCCTCTTCCGCTTTAACTGTTGCAACTTTTAAGTTATACTCCATCTTAGCTAACTGTTCTCTACGTTGTCTGCTTTCTTCTGCATTCTTTTCTGCTTGCACTAAGCTCTTAGGCTGTCCATCAGCGCCTGTATTGCGAAGAGTAGCTAGCTTATCTGTTATGTCTGACTGCTTTGACATTTCTCCAAAGACGCCTTTTTGAAGTCCAAGAATAGATTTTGCATGCTCCAACCTTTTTTGATCAATTTGCTCTAGCTCTACTGTTCTTAATTTTTGAACATCTAAAGTTGCTGCTTCTTCATTTAAAATAAGTAGCTGTTCTTTTTTCGTTAGTAGAGCATTACGCATTGCTTGCTCATATACACCACTTTCGTTATTGAGACTGTTTATAACAGCATCTAGCTCTGTAGTATCTATCTGCTTTTCTCCGGCATCCTTTCTTTTCTGATTGATTAAATCAATCTCTGCTTTAAGTACCGCCATGCGAGCTTTTGTAACTGCCCTTTCTATAGTTGCACCTGCAACTTTAGAATTATATTCTTGTTGTATTATTGTTATTCTACGAGCTCTAGAGTCTTTGTCAAGTTTTATAGAGGCTATCTGGGAAGGAGTCAGGCCACTGGCTTGTCCTGAAGCTCTATTCGCTGCTCGCATCTCCAACTTAGCAATGCTTTCAGTAACTTTCTGAAACTTTTTAGCTTCTGAAATTTGCTTTTTAAGATTGTCAAGAACAGCTTTTTCTGCTTTAGCATTTTCTTGAACAGCAGCTAGTACTGTCTTTTTAAGCTGTACTTGAGCTTCTAATTCATCCGTTTTTTCTGCTTCCAGTCTTGTGTTTTGCATGGTTAAGACTGCATTTTGATTTTGTAAGGTCTGTAACTGTTTTGCTTCGTCTACTGACAGCTTTCGTCCAAGTTTTTCAGCATCTAATCCTGAAATAATTTTATTATTGAATCTAATTTGATTACTATTCAATTCCATTTGTGCTGCTTTTTGAGCATTGTGAGCATTTATCTGTGCCTGTGCAGACACCTGAGTATTTGCAGCAAGTGCTTTTTGAAGCTGGGTTTCTTCTTTTGCCATCTCTAAAAGATGTTTTTTATCAACCTGTCTTTGCTGTTCAAGGGCAAACAAATCCTGGGCTGTTTTTAGTTGAGGAAGCATGGCTTCGGCAATAACATCTTGTTGTTCTTTACCTGCTTTCATTTCAGCTTTCAAAATAGCAATCGATGCGTCTATTCTCTTTTTGTTTTTTCCCTCGGATCTGCCACTTAGTCCTGCTTTTCTTTCTGTTAGCTCGGCAATCTTATTTTGTGTATCTTTGTTTGCTTTTTCTATAGCTTTTAATTCACGATGCTCTTTTGAAACATCAAATATTCTAGCTTGGTCTGCATTTAAGCTTTCTGATAAAATTGCACCGAGATTTCCCTCTTCTTTGACTGTAGGAATTATTTCAACGGTGACACCATCTGCACCTACAGTGAATAATTCACTATTTAAATTTTTCAAAGATCCCAGTACTTCATCTACACTTGTTTTTATTCTACCAGCATTTATAAAGTCTGCAATAGCTTCTTGTCCTGCTTTTGCAGTTTCAGCAATACTTCTCATAGTTTTTGCTACATTGAGTTGTGAGTTTATAAACTGGTCTACAGCAATTTTTGCTCTTCTCGTATCCCCACTATATTTGTCTTTTGCAAGTCCTGCAATCGTTGTAGCTCCAAGCTCTTCTTGCATGGCATTTTTCAAAACAGAGCTTTTTGCAATAAAACCATCTAAAGCATCTACTTGATCATCAATAGTATTGCCGTTTCTTTTACCTGCGGCATCTAATTCATTATACTTGCCTACAAAAGTAGATAGTGTATTAGATAAAGCAGTGTATGCTCCGCTCATTCCAATTATCTTACCTGCTTGACCTTGAAAAGCTGCATCAACTTCCGTTAAATTACCTGCAAGCTCTTTTTGAACCTCTGCCAATGCTTTTGATTTTTCTTCATACTGTTTTTGTGCGTCCGACTTAAACAAGTTGATAAGAAATTTAACGCCGTCTGCTAACATTTGGAATGCCAGGAGAGCCATGCCCACAATACCCATCATTCTCATTATTGCTGCACCTGCGGTCTTAGCTGCCATGCTTAGACCTTGTATAGCAATACTCGCCATCTGAGTGGCTCTAGTATATCCTTTTGTTGTAGCTGAAGTTTGTACAAGAGCCGCCATTTGGAATCTTAACATACGTCTTGTATTTTTAAGTGCTACACCAAACTTTCCTTCTTGTATTGCGGCGATAGCTTTAGATTGTGCAAAACCCGCAGCTGACTTTCTTCCTTGTATTTGAGACTGGTTAAGTCTTTTAATAATGTTATTAGATGTTGCTATTCTTTGATTATATTGTTGCTGGCTGATTCCTTGTAGTTTTACTTCTTGCCCACTAGTCTTGCTTACTTTTGCTAAAACTTTTTCTTGGTTTTTTCTTTTATTAAGTAGTCCTAAGTTTACTTTTTGGGAACGAGCCTGACCGTCTAATGCTTCTCTATATTCCCTACTTGAAACACTATTATCGTCCATTGACTTAACAACATTATCAAGACTTTTAGAAGAACGATTTAATCCTGTTAATTGACTAAGTCTTGCTTTATTTTGTGCCTGAGTAGCTTTTGCTAAAGAATGTGTTTTGGTTGTCATTTCGCCAAGACTACCTAAAACTACTTGAGATATTGTTGAACCAAATGCAGCTATAATACCTAATAATGCTGTTGGTTTTTCTGAAAGGTATCCTACTATCCCTGCAAGACCTTCTGCAATACCACCTATACCACTTTTTGCTAGGTTTTGCAAGGCAGCTGCTAGTTTGTCATACGGATTTACATCAACATCTCCAAGCGCACCAAATTTTGCCTCACCTTCGGCAAGAGTAGCGTTTAAGAATGCTTGACGTTTTTCAAAGTTTGTAAGCTCGCTCGCAGTTTTACCTATACTGTCTGCATAGGTTTTTGAGGCTTCATCGAGCCGAACCATGATACCCAATTCATCCAAGAGCTCTGGTTCTAGTTTTGTGACACCTCGAGTGAGGCGGTTTATAGAATCTTGTACATCTCGTCCAAGTGCGGTTGCGGCTTTCTTAGCAACTTGACCAAAACGATCAATAGCGCTAGGATCAATACCTGCGCTAGTAATAAGAGCTACAGAACGCATCGCCTCTTCTAGACTGATTGCGTTCCCTGTAGCTTCTACTAGTCCTCGTGAAAGGGAGTGCATGGCTACACCAGTAGCCTGACCCATAGCTAAAAGTCCTGATTCTAGCTGATTTGCACGTGCGGCTCTGGAAAGGGCTCCGAAGCCTGCTGTTAATGCGAATATGTTAGCGGCAAGACCGGCATAAGCAGCTACCAGACCATTGCTTCCCCCAAGATTTTGTTGCATCTTAGAGAAAGCTTTAGTACTGTTAGACGTGGCTCCTGCCACACCTTTTTGTTTACGATTATAGCTATCTGCAGCTGCTCCAGCTTTTTTAGTACTTGCTGCTGCTTTTTCTGCATCCTGACTAATCTGCTTTAACTTGCCGTCTTCCGTAACCTTAAACGTAAGAGTAACTGTATTATTTGCCACTATTTTTTTCTCTTTAGCTTATCTCTCTCCCTTTTGATTGCTTCTTGAGAGTGTTTGACAGCTCTTGACTCTAAATAAGTCATAATTTCTAAGAATAATTCAGTATCTGCTATATCGTATATCTCTATAAAATGTTTTAGATTAGTATAGTCTTTCCCTATAAAACCAATCTCAGGATACACTCTATCCCCTAACATATTAAAAGTATTCATTGCATTTATAACTAATTCCGGAAAATCTTCAAGATCTGGAGGGCACTCCTTTGGATCAGGTTCTCTTCCGAGTTGTTCACACATAGAGAGATATTTATCTCTCGTCATTTTGGCTTCACTATTCTTGAAGTACTTTTCCAGTCTTTCCAGCAGGGCTTCCTTTTGTTCCTGTACGAAAGTTATCAAGGTCGAATACCACCTCGTTTAGCCAAGTATCAAACTCTGTTGAAGAGCTTACTAATACTTCTGCATTTTCTGGTGTGTATTCTAATTCTTCTGAAGGGTCTTTTTCGCCCATATCAATAAGTAGTAAAGTTTCTAGATATTCTAAGGTTAACCCTTTCCAACCTTTTACCACTGCTTTGGTGAATTCATTGATAAATTTATCTTCATCCAAAGACTCCATTACCTGTCTTGTTTTTCTGTCAAATTTCTGACCTGTGCATTTCTTTCTTAAAGAGGTTAGCTCTTTTCGTGAAAGATTTGCTACTTCTATTGAAAATCCTGATAGACCAGGAAAATCAATCCAAACCGACTTAGTGTCGATCATTAACTTCTTAAGTTCCATTGTAACTCCTAACGTTATTTATTGTATGTGATAGTTGTAGATAGCGCCTGATTGCTAGTATTTCTCCACTCATAATTTTGTAAAAATACATCGCTAACTGCTGATCGATTTGTAAATGAGCTGGTCGGCATATCAATATCTACTCCATGAAAAGATCCATTTATAACTTCTCCTACTCTTATTCGGAGAGAAATGGACTCGTTAAACTGATATAATTGCTGATTGTTGGTATCGCACAAATATCGTGTAATGTTTCCTGCCAAAGACTTTTTACTAACAGTAAATTTTTTAGGGAAGATTGCTGTAGAAGCACCGATAACATTTATGGCATCATCTATTGTTGCATTTTCTGTCCATCTTATACTGTTTTGTAATTCTGCCTTTATAGCAACTATCTCAGTTGAGATATCCAAATTATTACCACCTAACTGTACCAATACCTGCTCATTCATCAATATCTTTCTATTAGAATTGACGCTTGCACTAGACCCAGGGATAAGTGCATCAGATGTGATGGTACTTGTTACCCTGGAGAGCTTTGAGGCGGTTCCAGAAACTGTTAAGCTCAGGGGTTTGGATCGCTCAATCCCGTACGTCCCATTTGCAATAACACAATCTTTCAGATAAAACCTATCAAGCTCAGTTGATATATACAAATCAAATACTCCACAGCTAATTAATTTATCATGTACTATTGCTGTTGTATTATATGAAGTATTATCTTCGTAAAAAAATACCGAAAATTTAAAGTTTGCAGGATTAGCTTTTTTGATTGTTGATCTATCAAAAAAATCATTCTGTGCATGCAACGTTTTAACAGCTTTCGGCTTATCTGTAAATGTTTGACTAAATGACAGATCAGGCCCAACCTCCAACTTATATTTGGTGCCGCTTACTACCAAATATACTTTGGCTTCCTGTTTAATGTTATAATTAGCCATAAATCTCCAGATAATAAAAAAGGGGTCTGAAAAAGACCCCTTTCTTAACTTTTTCTATCTCATATTATAGTGCAAAGGACCATAAATGTCAAGAAATATTTTTCAGTATGTTATGCACCTACATATAGAACTTCTAACTCGTCAGTAGCGCCGATATCTGTTGGTAGTGCGTGGAAGTTAACTTCAACACCTACAACATCTTCAACATTATGAGAAGGAACTTCTAAGTGACATTGGTTCATATCAAACTCTACTCGTGGAGTAGATGATGCCCCGCCTACTTGGAATAGTAGAGCAAATTTATTCTTAACTGCACCTTGCGAACCAAGTAGATCTTCAATAAGATCAGCACTTGAGGCTGTGTTATGATCTAAGTAACAAGTAAAGCTACCTGATACAGTACGACCTCCAAGAGTGTGTCCTAAAGGCTTATTAACTTGACCTAAGCTGGCAGGAGTTACATATTCTACGTTATTAGTAATAGTAATGCTTCCACCTGTAAGTACTAGATTATAAGATGCTGCAATATCTCCGCCCATCGCTGAAGCTACAGTAAGCTGGGTCAAACGGTTACGAATAAAGCTACCGGTATTTTGAATCTCAGCATCAGTGACTTCCATTGTTGCACTACCGATAGCAGTAACAGTACTGCCTGCGGCTTCACTTAATGATTTTGCAGAACCTGACCAGTTAAGAGTAGTAATACCATCAATATCAAACTCAGCAGCACACTCATTAACAGTAGCATCACCAAGCTCATACCAAATATCGGTATTACCGCCATCAGCAGCATCATTACCCGGGAATTTAAACCAGATTGTAGCTGAAGGAGCAGTTAGTACGTTTGATTTGTTAAACTTAACTTTAGCACCGGCATCACCTTGCTCGATAGAATCGGCTTGGGTAAATTTGTTACTAGTACTATTATAAGCAGTATGAGGTGTTTGGTTAAGCATAGCCCACATAACTTCTTCAATCATGTGATGCTCGTCAGTCTCACTAACAACTCTTTTGAAAGGTCTAGCATAAGTAGAGAAACTCCACTCTGCAGGAGCCATAGAATCGTTAAACATTAAACGACCACGACGGCTAGCATTACTACCGTTTGCCATCTCTTTAACAGCTACCTCTGCTGTATTTGTTGATTGCGAGAAGCTGAAGCCGTCAAGTACAGGAACTTTCCAATAATCCGTATCGTACTTAACATAGACCTCTACCTCGCGACTTAAATGTAAAGAATTTGCCATAGTTTATCTCCTATGTATCTTGAAAAGACTTGGACGTGAACTTTTGTTCGTGCCAGTATTTTCTAGTATCGAACCTCTATTGTCATCTCACCTACGCCTAAAGGTTCTAGTACACCTTCGTCAGTATCAATACCAACAACTGTGATTTGTTGAGTGTATTGGGTCGTACCAGTACGATCCGTATACGCTAATCTCGAATTATCTTCCAATACAGTCTCTACATCTTCTAGTAGCTCATCGAGAGCTAGTACAGAGTCTTCGTCCTGTACATAACAACGAAGAGTTACTGAAAGGAATCTATCCTTATATCCTCCACCCTGATATTCTCTGGTTTCGGAACCTGCATTTAGGTGAACGGCGGGAAACTCCTCCACTTCATCCCAAAATTTTAAACGAGGAGAGACATTTTCATTTAAATCTGTTAAAAAGTGTCCTGCCCCATTAATTGTTTTTAGCTTGTCAACAAGACCATTTACAATACCTAAACGTCGTGTTGTATAGTCTCTTGTTGCCATTATATTCTCCTAGTAAAGAATCTGCCTATTGCCATATCTTTGGCTACTTCTCGTATAGATCTATCAATTAACTCTCTTGGATCTCTGTTTCCATCTGCCCAAGGCTCTTTTCCTGCTCCCTCTTCAAACACTTGATAAGGGTTCTTTCTATAAGTATATCCAAAACTTGGAAATCCTTTAGGAGTCTGAGTTACATCTACAACTTCTACACTATCTGCGAATCTTCCTGATCTATTTACAAGTCCGGGAGACTTCATATTTTTTCTTACTGTTTCTGGTAATCTCTGGTTTAACATAGTTAGTAGTTGTAAGGGTTGAGAAGCTATAGACTCTTTTTGTTTTCGTCTTTTTAATCCAGCTACTCCTGCTACTTTTACTGCTTGCTTCCTTCTTCCTGCTGATTGTCCAGAACTTTTATTCTTCTTAGTTACAGTTTTCTTACTGTGTTTAATTTTTGTATTTTGAGTTTTAACTCTAGCTTTTTTAACTTTCTTAAATGGATCAGTTGCTTTTTTAGCTAACTCTTTTCGTTGTATTGTAGAAAAACTATCTGATCCTTGTAAATCTTCTGCCATAAACTTAATCATTTCAGGGTTATTGATTAGTTCATCCATTCTCTTTTTAGCTGCTGCTACTTGTGCTCTTATTGCCTTACCGTCAAAATCATTGCCCCCTCTACCGATAAGAGAGATTGAAAAAGTTTTATCATTAGTATTTCTCATAAAACTTAAATCAATTCCCAGTTTTTGTAAGTCACTCAGTAGCTGTGCCTCTATTAATTGTTCTTTTGGGTTATTTTTATTAAACACTAAATTTGCGTGTTTATCGAAAAACTCCCTGGTCATTGTTTCAACAATACCTTCACCCTCTGCGTGACCGGATTGTCCCATTTGACCTTTTGACAGTCTTTGACCCCGTTTAAAAGATAGGTCAAACTTTTCTCTGCCTTTTGTCCCTTTTGCAAATATATCTCTTACACCAAAAAAGAATCTTCTATAAGACTCTCCATAGACTTGCTTTATTTTATCAAAAACGTCTGCTTGTCCTTGAGCCCAATTATTTGGACATTTTCCAGTTCGTATATCTGTTGTGAATACAAAACTAAAATTTTTATCATTGCCCGATAGTCTGGTTATACCGCTTTTTGTTTTTGCTTTTTCGTTTAAGGCGGATAACTCTTTATATAATTCTTTTGTAAAAATATTTGCCAGTCTTACTAAGTTATCTGATCTTTTCTTGCTTATTCTTATACCACGAGTACGTAACTCTTTTAACATTTCCAGTATAAAAACTTCTTCTTCATATCCAAAAGTATGAGTATTTAAGTTATACTCTAATCTCTTCTCTTGGGCTATATCAGGTGCCGATAGGTCTTTATTCAATTCTTCTAAAAACCTTAGTAGACTCTGAGTACTCATTAGAAGTTTTTATATAAATCCAAGACTCTTTTAATATGGTCAGGGAACGCTACGTTATCTCTTTGACTTGAAGAAGCATTATTCTGAATGCTTGCACCTGCTATTGTTTGACGAGCTTTGTGCTCATCTTTATGATAGTAAGTAATCAAATCAATAACCGCTAGTTTTAAATCTTCAGGACAATTTTCATACCCTGCTGTATAAGTGATTTTTACAGATCCTGGGCCGGTAGGCCAATTCACTGCTGTGCCACTTTTATTCACTCTGTAAACAGTATCGGTTGATTTATCTAGGAACCACTCTGTTGCAGGGAGAGTTTTGTAGGAAGCACTATAGCTATCTCTATACTGTACAGTAGTGATAGCATTTGCAGGGCTTTCTGTAAGCTGAACAAGGTTAGTGCCCCAGTTAATTGTAAACTCTTCCGCTTTAGCGGAGCTATAATAATCTACTATACTATTTCCACAATAAGTTTTTACTAATTGACTCACGGAAGTTACCAAAGCTGTCAGACGAGTATCATCAGTAGTTTTCTGAATATTCTCTGAGTCTTTGTAGTCTGCAAGTGTTATTAAATTTGCCATAATTCTATAAGTCCATTAGTAAAAACTTGGGGGAGGCGAACCTCCCCGAAGTTTAAAAGTATTACTACTATTAAGAGTTGTCTGGGTACATCAAACGCTGTGCCGAAGCATTTGCGCTAACTAGACGGTTGAAGCCAACTGATTGACTTGCAACAAGGTTAGTGCGTTGGTTAAGAACTGAGTACTCAGTCTCGAAGTTTACACCACCAAGACGTGGACGTACAAAGTTAGAAGTATTAACCATAATACCAGCAATGCCGCTTGCAGCTTTAGACACTAAGCGATCAGAAACGATAACTTTAACGCCGAAGATGCTACCCACTTCACCAGTTAGTTTAGTAGCGAAATCACTACCAACTTCTGAGATATCAGTGAAGCCGTCTGTGTGAATGATGCTGTAGTAAGCATCTGGAGCAATAATAATAGCCAAGTCATTAGTGTCCTGACCATATGCACCCATACCTGAACGTAGACCTGCTAACTGAACCGGAGTTGGGTATGCGTTACCCGCATTGTTCGCAGCATCAAATGTAGCTGTTGAGGTAGACCCGCCATCTGCTGCGATAGCAGAACCTGAGTTCTGAGCACCAGCAGTACCCACTAGACCGTGAGAGCTGTAACCAGCTGCGCCATAAAGAATTGACTTATCAACCGCTGATGCGTGAGCCTTAGCAAGCTGCTTAGTAATCTGAGGTAGTAATGATACAACAAGTTGCTCATCAGTATCGTTAAGAACATAAGTACCTGCGATCAAACGGAAAGCTGATACTGTAACGTCTTCTACGTCATAGCCTTGGCCACTTGCTGCAGTATCGCCAGCGTTTACTAGTTGATTAGTGTCGGTTAGACCACCAGTTCCAAAAGTTGCTTCTTTAGGAGTTCTAGTGATTGGCAAAGTAGTTTTTGCAGAAGTTACAGCAAGCTCTGGGAACAAACCACCCAACTGCTGAGCATAACCTACTTCGTCAATAAACTGCTGAGAAACAACAGTGTTTAAGCTACCTACATTCTCAGCAACAGCACCTGTTTTTTCCATGATGCTACGACCGAAATCAGTATCATAACCTTTACCAGTAATAGCGCCAAGAATGCGAGCATTCAAGAAGTCTTTACCGAACTTACTTAAGTCAGCTTTTTCTGAACGATCTGAGAAAGATTTTTTGCTTTCCTGCATCGCTTTGATTTCTGCTTTCTTCTCTTCAAGTTCGCTACGGAAAGTTTCCATAACTTCTGTTAGAGATGCGTCTTTTTCAGACATTTTTGCTTCAACGTCTGCCATAAGTTTTTCAACACCTGATTCAACACCAGAGTTTACTACACTTTTAATTGATTCTGCTTCTAAAGCTTTCGCTTCAGATGCTTCTTGAGCTGCTTTAGCTTGTGCTTCTTCAGCTGCTTTTTGCTCGGCTTGCTTCATAGCAATCTTAGCAGCAGTATCTTCTGCTACTTGTTTTGCGAAAGCTTCCAAGTCGATGTCTTTATTATCCATCTTGATCTCCTGATCTGCGGATATATCATCCGCGCTTTTCGGTGTGTGGTCACTAGCTATATTTGAAGAAGTATCTTCGTCCTTAGCCAGAGACTGACCGGCTAGATCTACACGATTTGTGAAAGTTTTTTTGAATTCATTATACTCTTCATCAGAGTCAAATGACTTCGCGAGCGAAAAAGTAGCTGATTGATTGCATGGTACAGATACTACCGATACCTCAAACAGCTCAGCGTCCTTAATCATTAGTCCGTCGGTTTCCTTTAAGTAATCAGCGTCCTTGACTCGAAAACCAACAGAAAAGGCTCCAAGAACACCGTCTTTAACAAGTTGTGCAACATTAGCAGGCGCCGCCTTACTAATCTTACATTCTAACTCTAGTCCATTTGGTCCAGCTTTCAGACCTGTGGCTCTACCAATTGGCTTATCATAATCGTGATTAAATAAGATAATTGGATTTTTTTCAAAATTTGCAAGTCCACCTTTTGTCCAAGCCTCAGCAGAGATTGAGTCACCCGCGCGATCAAAATCAGCTGTACTTGCCATACCACGAATCATTACTGATCCATCATCTGCTTCCGCAGCTTTAAAAGTAGAGGTTAAATTAAATAGTTTATTCATAACTATTTTCCTTTCTTAACTGCTGATTTCGCAGCAGGCTTAGCCGCAGCTTTTGGCTTTGGTGTAGCTTTTGGCTTTGGTGTAGCTTTTGGAGCTGGCTTTGCTTTACTTTCTGCCATCTCCATTAAATCTGGGTGAGATACTTTTAGAGATGCTACCAAGCTCCCCCAGTTTTTAAATATTTTCTTAAAAGTAGCATGAGTACTCATATGCTCCATTGGATAATGTAACAGAGTTTTTGCATCTGTAATTTTATCCAGTCCGTGTTCCGCTAAAAGCATTGCTACTTCTTGTCGTATTTTTCTTTTTCTCGTAGGTGTAATCATTCTTCCTCTTCCTCTACCGGGCGTCCGCCCTCTTCTGGATTTGCTGCTGAACCGGCAATGTTTGCAGGTACGCGTATATCTTCTGCCTCTTCTCTAGGGTCATAACCCAACGACTCTCTTGCTTCATTCGGGCTAATAATCCCACCATTTACTAAAGAAGAATAGTAAGAAGCTGCATCTCTCAATTCTGGTTGAAGTGCTGGGATGTCTGTAATATCTTCTTTAATACCAAAACCAAAGTATCTCTCAATAGAGTGGTTTAGTTTTTGTACTATAGGTAAAACTGCTTCTAAGTAGTATAATCTCATATTTGGTCTCAAGTTTGCATTGTTTCCTGAGTCCAATAAGATAGGGGGTATACCTAGTGATTTCAAAATAACCTTTTCGTTCTCTAATATGGAGTTTTGAAAATCTAAATCTTTAAAATTAGTATCTGAAATACTGTCTACTTCTAAACCGCCATCTAAAATTAACGGTCTACGTCCGCCAGTATCAGGACGATAACGTGACTGCCACGATACCATCATACGTTCTTTAATTTTTTCAGAAAGAGTGTTAGGAGATTTAAGTACAAGTCCTGGAACTGCTCCGTTCTGAAAAAAGTTATCCTGAAAGTTTCGCATTTGATATATAAGTCTCATTGTGCGAACTGCAGGTCTTAATCGTGAAACTCCTCTGTATAGGGAGTGAAACGAATTTTCTTTTACATGAATAATTTCTTGCGGTAAATAATCAATGTCCTGATATGTGTACTTCTCAACGTAAGTCTTTTTATCTGCATGAATAGTAACTTTATCCGCAGGAAGGTGGTACATATGTGCACCGTCAAAGTAAATAAAGATATTTCCATCTAGTAGATAGTCTGTAATAAGGTTTCTTCGGAAGGAGCTAACATCTTGATAAGGGTTTGGTTGATGATTAAGTAAGTTTTCAACCCTAGCTCTTTTTACACCTTTAACAACTCCGTCATTCTTATAATCTCTTTGTACAATCGTTGGTATTGCTGCAACGTCATCTACGAGCATATTTACACCACGATTTACAATTTCTAATTCTTCATAGTACTTTTCATAGCTAAATACCGGCTCTCTAGAACCCGCTGTCTCATTGCCCATATATTGTTGAGCAGGATTCAACTTCTCTTCGACAGGTTTTTTACTAAAAGGATTATACCAAGCCATGTTTTTCTCTTTGAATCTTTACCCAACGCATCTGCTTTGTAGCTGTAGTCAGTGCTGGATCTTTACCGTAAATTGAATGAAGTTTCAAATGATGAGTATGACACAAAGTAGATGTGTGTTCATATAGCTCAGCATGATGCTCTTCTATAAAATCATCCCGAAGTGCTTGAATGTACTCGGGATTGTGATTGTTATCTTTTATCCATTTGTTTAACAATGGTGTGAGACTGTAAAAGTGGTGAAAGTCTAACTGCTCTGTTGCACCACAAATCTCGCAAGAGGAACCCTTCTCATACTTGGATTTTGCCTTATCTCGTACATACTTTACAATGTCACGTTTTAACTTAGGCATTTTCCTCTGGTTCCTTTATTTTTCATTTAAAGAATTATATCTAGTTTAAGCTAACTTGTCAATAACTATTTTTAAGCTGGTATCATTAAAAGGATACATTTGAGATTTGAAATGAGTATAATCCGTAGCGCAACGCATCTGCCATGTGAGACGCCATGTTGTGTTTAGGTTTTTCTTTCATTAGATTTGGATTTGGGTCCCACTGATATGCATCAAGGCAGGATAAAGATTGTTGTGCTTCTTGATCAACAAACAGTGTGTCGTTCTCGATAATTCCTGATACATGTCCAATTCCGTCAAGTACGGACTTCTTAGCGTTGATGGTGGAAATATCGTAGTTCTGCGCGAAATCAAAGCGTGTTTGTTGAGCGGCTGAATCAATATAAATGAAA
>Ga0102812_10000224_pt1 | contig 41639 bp, 27 predicted proteins | sample ColrivemetaGS713_FD_79334 | JGI IMG/M metagenome (GOLD analysis project Ga0102812, IMG submission 79334) | Estuarine microbial communities from the Columbia River estuary - Flood tide ETM metaG S.713 | ecosystem: Environmental > Aquatic > Marine > Intertidal zone > Estuary | place: USA...
GATCATAAAAGAAACTGGAAACCAAACATTCTGCTATTTAGTGGAAATTCAGATGCCAGACCACATCTGATCGAATTCAGTCAGGCTTTGGCAGGTCGTTCAGGTCTGGTGACCAATTTTGACCTGATTGAAAATAAAGGCATGGACATTCTTTTCACCAAGCACAAACAAAGTGTGAAGGACGAATTGCTCCATAAATACGGTATTTTTGGCAGACAGATCGAAGTGAAAAACATATATAAAGGTATTGAAACCATCGCTTCAACCTTTGGTTTTTCCGGGGTGGACCCCAATACTGTTTTGATGGGTTGGGCCAGAAACACAAAAGATCCGATTTGGTTTGCTCAAATGACCCAATCGCTGATCGACCTGGATTACAATGTCCTATACATGGACTATGATGTAAAAAGAGGTTTTGGAAACAGACAACAAATAGACCTTTGGTGGCGAGGCATCAGCAATAACGCCGAACTGATGTTGCAGATCGCTAAATTTATTTCATTTAATGCCGACTGGAGAAATGCAGTTATCAGAATTTTACTGGTAAATGATTTCAATGTTGACAGGAGAATCATTGAAAACAGGATCACCAAACTACTCGAGGAATTCAGACTAACTGCTCAAATTAAAATCATTGACAATCATCTAGAACAAAAGCCATTTTACGATATATTAAAATCGCATTCTCTGAGATCCGACCTTGTCCTGATCGGAATTCCGTTTATCGTTGAAGGATCGGAATCAGCATTTGTCACAACGACAAACGAATTGACAGAGGTTATTGGTACGACCCTGATGGTAAAAGCATCTTCAACTTTTGATGAGACCAGGTTGGGATTAAAACAAATGACTGAAAGTAATATTGATCTTTATTCAAACGAAAAAGAGATACAGTTACTCGAATTGTCTGATCAGAATATTTTGGACCAGGAACTTCAGAATCTGGATCTAAAACTATCCAAAATTGCAAATGATTTTGGAGAAAATTACCTTAGATTAATTAATCAGCATTATCAGGCATTCCTTGAAAAACAAATTGCTGCCCTATTCGCTGTGGAGGCTGACTTCCGCAAGGATCTAATAAATATCAACAGCCCGGAATTCAGTATTAAATCTATAGAAATTTCCAGCAATTTCCGGGAAGATGATTTAAGTTTACTGAAAGAGATACTGGCACAAGGAATCGAACAATATCTGAATGACCGAAAAAATATTTTTGCTTCAATCATAAAATCAATCGATCTACCCAGTAGCTCTGATTCCGCTCAATCAAATAAAAAGCTTCAGGTCCGGAGAATTCTAAATAATTATGAAGCAGCAGGATTTAATATTTCTTATAGCAAAACTTTAAAGGAATTTGGAATCATTAGTTCAAATATAGTCATTAGGTGCAAAGAAGCGATAAAGGAGATTCTTGAAAATATTTCCAATCAAAGTGATCCTTCAGAAAAAGTGCCATCCATAAATGAAAAAATGGCTGAATTGCGTGAATTTTCGAACATTTTGGTATCGCATACTCTTTTGGATATCAGGAATGGAGACAGAAAAATACTAAATGCATCTATTAAGGGTATAATCAATGATCATATTAAATTACCACACAGGAGCAATTTTATTACCGGAAAGGATAAAAACTGGACAAGGAAGTTAGAGTTCATAGAAGATTACGCTTCATTTTGGTATCGAAATCAACAATTATTTCATTTTAGGTTTGAAACCGGCATTGAATTAAAAAGGACCAATCTTATTTTAAAATCAGGGTCCGTTTATTTGATTGATAATATCAAAAACAAAACAGAGAATAGCCTGCTTTCAGAGATCAAATCATTAAAGATTGCTCTGAAGGAGCTACAAAATAATACAGACACAAAAAATGATGTTGCTCACCATTATGATTTGAACATTGGGCATTACCCATTGTTTGATTATGTCCCTTCATTCAGGAATTTTAGAAAAAAAATCGGAAAAGCCACGGATCAATTGCCTACAGAAATTGAAATGATGGATGCAGGTTCTGAACTAAACATGAGCAACATCCAGGGTAAAAATGTGAATACCGTTTCATTTTCAGTTGATAAAATTGCGGATTATCTTATTGAAACAAGTTTCATTTCAAAGATCCAGAACAATTTGGATCAGCATACGAAAGAAGTAAATGGTCATATTGGTGAATTGATAAATTTATCAGGAATGATCAATTACCGAATCCGGAAAATGATGCAAAAAGGGAAAATTGCAGAGTTGGAAAAATTCACTGAAAAGTATACCAGAAAATTAAACATCCTGGAGGAGTCAATACGGGTTTCCAGTAATTCTTTTGAAGCTGACACCAAAGAGGTATTAAACGCGACGACGAGTCTTCTGCAAGTGCAGCATATCATCGAGCAAGCTGAAACACTCAAACAATATGTTCGTAAAAAAGAAATTAGAAAAGGCATTAAAGGTCATTTAAGGAATTACAGATCAGAAGCTAACAGGCAAATACAAAAGTTATTTGACCTGATTTCTGACAACAAGGAAAAAATAAGATCGCTTGAATACGATCGGCAAAAAGACATGCTCAAGAACCCGGGAGATCTGTTAAGAGAATTTATATTTTCAGTTTCCGCTGAAAATCATTCAAAATTTCCAATCCCGTTTTATTACAAGCAGCTTTTTTCTGGTAAACATCTTCAAAGCGGAAAAACATTAACAAACAGAGCCGGAGAGATTGAAAAAATTATTTCTACCATCCGGCATATTGAAAATGGGGTAAATGGCGCTATCCTGATTACGGGGCCTTCCATATCAGGAAAATCGTTTTTGACTGAACATGTAATTCAGCATTACTTATCTGGCAATAGTTTTTATATCACACCAAATCCTGGTGGGTCAAATGAAGCAAAAGATCTGAACCAGGCATTCTCCAGGGTTACCGGAATCATTTCCGGGACTGATGATATTTTACAAAAAAGCGAAGCCGGATCTGTTTTTGTTTTTAACGATCTGGAGTCCTGGTGGCTGAACCGATACAACGGTGATTCTGCGATCAATGAGATCGTAGAGCTTGTCAAGCGGCATGGCAACCGACATTTCTTCATTTTCAACTGTAATATCCATACGTTTAAGCGAATTGAAAAATCAAGTCATATTTCTGACATTATTGCCACGACCGTTTTGTTAAAGCCATTATCCAAAGCAGAAATAAAAAAGGAAATTTTAAGAAGACATAAAATCGGAGGAATAAGTCTTTATTACAAAGGAGACCTGATAGATGCTCAACGGGAAGACAGGCATATTTCTTCCTTATTTAAAAGAATTCATGCTACTTCTGGTGGTAACATAGGCTTTGCCTACCAAATTTGGTTGTCTGCAATTAATACAAATTCTGAAGGAAAATACACATTAAAACTGCCGGAGAAAATTGAATTTCCAGATATCAAATCTTCAGATTGGGTGAATCTGTTGCTTCAGTTACTACTTCATAAATCAATAGGCAGGGATCGTTTCCGGTTTTTATATAAATCCATGGGTGAACATTGGATAGAGCGAATGGAACGCGAATTAAACACTTCTCTGATCCTTTCAAAACCGGGAATAGTCGAGTATGAACTTAAAAAAATCATCCGGATCTATTTGGAAGAATACTTATCTGAAAAACAAATATTATGATGGGAACAGGCGAACTCAATATATTTCTGATCATTTTAACTTTTGTTGTTGCCACGGGTATCATAGCTACTTATCAATTGATATTTAAACTCGTAATTCCTTCCGTCAAAAACAGAAAGTTCAAACAATTTATATCGACCTGGGCATTCCGGTCCCAACTATTGGCCTGGTGCCTTTTTATAATGTTCTTTTTCTATCAATATTTTAATAGTGCTCCCTATTTTACAATTGCTTCCGTGACCATTGTCTTAATTTTAGGCTGGATATTCTGGAGAGACCTGATCGCCGGCTTGATTTTTAAGATAGATAATAAGGTATCAATCGGAGACACGATCGAATGTTGTGAACATACCGGAAAAGTAAATTTTATTGGAAATAGGAATATCATACTTGAATCTTCAAATAAGGAACAAGTTATACTTTATCACCGGATGATCGTTTCGCGAGGATACAAGATCATTCGGGAGCAAGACATAGACAATGCCATTGAATTTAAGGTAGCTAAAAGTACCCTCCTTAAGTTTGGAGGGGTGAAAGAAGTTCAGAAACTTATTGAAGCCAGTCCCTGGGCCTCTACGCTGAATCAACCCGAAATTTTGATTTCGGACAACGATCATTACCTGATTAAGATCTGGGCTTTAAATCCGGATGACAAGGAAAAATATAAGAATTCAATATTATTCGAATTAAATATCCCGATATAATTCTGTGGCTGAAAAAAAATAGAATCTTATTCAGAATATTTCAGGTATAATTCATTCCATTTTCTGTTTAAAATGGCCGCTTTCCAAAGACTGTAATGCTGTAAATACCAAAATCGCCTTTTTTAAATAACATGACCTGCTCTTCATTCAAAAATTGATTCAGGAGTTCATCCGGAAGTTGTATTTTTTTCTCCTTCTGTACCTGTACATCCGTAAATCCGGTATCTGTGATAATCTTCAGGTACACTTCCTTTTGTATAGCTCCGGATATACATCCTGCGTATAATTCAGCCTGTTCCCTGAGTTGCTCCGGCAATTCACCAAGAACCACCACATCAGAAACACTAAAGTGACCTCCTGATTTTAAGACGCGATACGTCTCTAAAAATGCTTTTTCCTTATCCGGAACCAGATTGAGTACACAATTGCTAATAACGACATCAACGTGCGAATTTTCAAGTGGAAGATTTTCAATGTCACCCAAAATGAATTCAATATTTTCGAATCCGCGTCTGTTTGCATTTTCCTTTGCTTTTTGAATCATTTCGATCGTCATATCCACTCCGATGACCCTACCCGACTCTCCTGTCAGTTCCCGCGCGACAAAACAATCATTTCCTGCGCCCGAGCCAAGATCAAGCACCGTTTGTCCAGGCATAATTTGAGCAAATTCAGTTGGCAAACCACATCCCAGATTCAGGTCGGCATCCGGATTGTATCCTTGCAGTTGCGAATAATCATCAGCAAATACGGTATAATCTATCGTACAGCATGAATCTGTACCGCAACAGGCAATTTCTTCAGCTTTAATCTCTTTGAGTGCAATTTTACCGTATTTATCCTTTACGATTTCTTTCAATTCTTTCCCATTTTTATCCATAACCAGATTTTTAACAACATTTAAAGCTGTCGCCCGAGTTAATAAAACAAGACAACATGCTACCAATTTCACTCATTTTATCTCTATTCAGGCAATAGCATACCTTCGCCCCTTCTGTTTCCCCTTTGATTAGATCCGCTCTTTTCAGTTCCTTCAGATGTTGCGAAATGGTGGATTGGGCCAAGCCGATCTCTTCTACAATATCTCCGCAGATGCATGCATCTACTCTGAACAAATATTCCAGGATTGCGATCCTTGCCGGATGACCCAGAACTTTACACACTAAGGCCAGTTGATTCTGCCCGGTTGAAAATTGTTGTGACTTCGTTATTCCCATAATTAATCGCAATATAACGATTTGCTTTTTATTATCGCAATATAACGATAATAAAAAGCAAATTTTTCCACCTGTTTTTTTGGAAAAATGAAATTTTGCTTGTACAGACATCCAAGGTTTATACAAAATATTTAGTATTTTACCTAACGATATGGCGGAATTAATTTCAAATATTTATTTCCTGATTTTATGGATATCTTTTGCATTTTCGGTGCAACTGATCTACTTGTTTTACCGGGAAAACGAAAGACCAGCAGTGAGAAAAATGACCCTGATTTCTGCTCTTTTATTTGCTTATATTCTTATAGCAATGCTAGTATTTCCAGGGGTTTTGATAATAATCGACCTTAGTGCATTGATTCTAATTTTGATCTATCTGACCTGGCCTTTTTCTGTCAAAAAAGATTTAACAGACAATATTCCTGCACTAAGATATGATGAAAGGGACATTATGTTCTCCAGAAAAGAATTAAGCCCCGGCTCAATGCAATATGACCAGTATTACCGGAAAAATCCAAAAAGAGAAATACTGGATTTAAATTTTAGAAAAGAACCCGGGCTACTTTCTAAAAAGTCTCTGTATTACCATCCGGCTGCGTTTAAAATAGCAGAAAACTACTTTAAAAAGATAGATCAATTGATCCCTTTTATCACCGGACTCCCAAGCAAAAATATAACAGAGCTTAATATTTTTGAGCGGACTCAAAACATAAAACAAATTGCAACATCCCTCGGCGCCTTAAATGTAGGTATAACTAAATGTAAGGATTATCATTTTTACAGCCACAAAGGACGTGGCACATCCTATGGAAAGCAAATCTACCCCAGTGACAAATTTGCAATCGCCTTTACCGTTGAGATGGATCATCAAATGGTTGCTGCAGCTCCAAAGGCCTCAATACTAATGGAATCATCCAAACAATATTATAATGCAGCAAAAATCGCAATTGGTATCGCTGAACAAATCAGGAATTGGGGCTTCGAAGCAAAGGCTCACATCGATGGTAATTATGAACTTATTTGCCCTTTGGTAGCCAGAGATGCCGGTTTGGGAGAATTGGGTAGAATGGGAATATTAATGACCCCGACACATGGCCCAAGAGTGAGAATCGCCGTGGTAACAACTACTTTAGAGTTGATCCCTGATAATTATATTAAAAACCATACAGTTTTAGACTTCTGCAGAATTTGCAAAAAATGCGCAGATTGCTGCCCGTCAAATGCCATATCTTTTTCTGAACCAGAAACTTTGGAGGGAACCAAAAGATGGAAAATAAATTCTGAAGCTTGTTATACCTATTGGTGTAAAGCCGGCACAGATTGTGGAAGATGCATGGCTGTTTGTCCCTATTCACATCCAAATAATGTGGCTCACAAATTGACGAGATGGGCCATCCGGCATTCAAGTCCTTTCAGAAAAATTGCTATCATTTTGGATGACTTTTTCTATGGAAAGAAACCCACACCAAAAAAAATACCGCAAATCAACGATTCGGACCTTAAAGATTCGATTCCAAAGCTGTAATGGATTCATAAACATACTTATTCACAGGCACTTCCATCCCGATCTCTTCAGCCAATCGAACAATGGTTCCATTTTGGTATTCAACTTCTGAACGCCTGCCTGCCCAAACATCCCTGGTGAGGGATGCCGTAGCACTGTGTGCAAAGGAATCAATAAAAGCAATTGCCTTTTCAAGATAGTCCGGTTCGATCCGAACGCCCAGTTTCCCAGCAAGCTCATACCCTTCTGTCAGCAAGTCAAGCATCATTTTACGATGAGGCTCATGACTTCTTAGTTCACCATAAGTGGTTTTGCTCACCGCCAGCAAACCACTGACACATATCCCTATGAATTTTTTCCAGACTTCGGCTTCAATATTGTCTGCTAATTTATTTTTAATTCCTGCATCTGAGAATAATATTTGCAATTGCTTTATTCGCTCCGTCTGTTCATTGTTTAACTCCCCATAAACGATCATTGGATCCACACCTTTGTGGTTTATCACACCCGGAGATTCCACCATGCTGAATATCTTACAAAGACCATTGATGATATGCCTTGACGGCAAATGAAAAAGTAGTTCTTTTGCTGCCATAATCCCGTTTTGCAAAGGCAAAATGATTGTATTGTCTTGAAGGAGCAACTGTAATCGGGGTGCCAAAACCTTTACCTGGAAAGATTTTACAGTCAAAAGAATCAGGTCTGCTTTCCCAATCGCCTCAAATTTGTCCGTTGCAAATGCCTCCTTCAAATGTGCATCTCCATGTATGCTTTTCAAAAAAATACCCCCCTGTCGAATTGCTTTTAAATGTTCGCCCCTCGCCAAAAACCGCACGTCATGTCCGGCCATTGCAAGCCTGACCCCAAAATATCCGCCTACCCCTCCTGTCCCTATAATGGCAATCTTCATAATTATTGTATTAAATTAATAAATATAAAATCTATACTCCGCTTTCATGCACTCAAAATACTAAGTTTTAATTATTTTTGGAGAAGTTGAGATTTATCAATGAGATAGAATCTGAAAAATTAAAATGAATTACAATTACAGAGATATTGTATTACTGCTCCTTACTTTTGGATTGAGCTGTTTGACAACTTCCCTTGCTCAGGAAATTTGTGATAATGCCATTGATGATGATGCTGACGGTTTTATAGATTTGAATGACCCGGATTGCATATGCAATTTTCTGCTGCCTTCCTCTCTCATCCCTAACCCGTCTTTTGAAGAGATGCTTTGTTGTCCGGAAGAAAATGCAAGATTGGATTGCGCAGTTGATTGGATTCAGGCCAGTAATCCTACCACGGATTACGTTCACACCTGTGGAAATTACCTTGGAAATACAAACATCCCCGCTTATGCTCCCTTACCTTTCCCGGACGGGGAAGGTGGCGTCGGCTTCAGAGACGGACAGGCTTATGTTGGTACGAATTATAAAGAATATGTTGGGGCTTGTTTGACTGAATCCATGGAAGTGGGTACAAAATACAAACTTGACTTTTATATCGGTTTTCGAAATAATGTCGTGGGAAGCATGAATTTGACCATGGCAATTTTTGGCTCGACGAATTGCTCTGATCTCCCTTTTGGAGGCAATAGCAACTCCATCGGTTGCCCGGTAAATAGCGGAAAATATAAACTGATCGCACAACAGCAGGTTTTCGGATCCAATGAATGGGTGAATGTTATTTTTGAATTTGTTGCTGACAAAGCTTATGAAGTTATCATTCTTGGACCTGGTTGTGAAGCTAACCCAAATTACGTTTACGACCCCTATTTTTACCTCGACAGATTGGTAATCGCTGAAAGTGCTGAATTTGGCATCCCATTCGACAAAATAGAAGGCCGTATCTGTGAAGAAGGCGTGATGCTCAGTGTAGAGGATATTTCTACAAATACATTCCAATGGTATAAGGATGGAATTGCAATAATCGGAGAAAGCAGTCCATATATTTTTCTTCAGCCAAACCCGGGCGTAGAAGGAATTTATCAATGTGTAATTACGAATTCTGAAGGTTGCGCCTATTCTCAAGCCTATGAGCTAAGGATTCCTCCTTATTACGAACAGATCAATGATACCATATGTGAATTTGACTACTATCAATTTGGTAATCAATCGCTGGTAGAATCTGGCTATTATGAACGGACCATCGAGGCATTGGATGGTTGTGATTCGATCATCCAATTAAACCTTGAAATTCTTCCAAGTACCTTTGCGACTACGCCAGATAGTTTTTGTCTTGGAGCTGTTTATAATTATTATGACATTACAACAAATGAACCAGGGACCTATCAAACAAATATATTGAATGAAAATGGTTGCGATAGTATGATTACAGTCGAACTTTTTGAGATCCCCATGGGAACTGGAATTCTATTGACAGACACCATTATTCTTGATTTGGGTGAAATAACAGATCTGATCCCGGAATACCTCAATCCTGATTATTCCGAAATAAAATGGCTGAATGAAGCAAATGAATTTATTACCAAAGAAAAAGCGATTTTTGATTTCCAACCCTTTAATTCAACGAAACTATACTTGACAGGTGAAGATGAATGGGGTTGCCCGGTGTTAGATTCAACTACCATTATCGTCAGGAAAACAAATTATACCTTGTATATCCCTAATATCTTTACTCCGAACGGGGATAAGCTTAATGATAATTTCATATTCTTTACGCCTCCTTCAATTCGGACCGTAACGAATATTTCAATTTATGATCGCTGGGGCAATAAGGTTTTTGAGGATCAAAACATTCATTTTCCAGGCAATTTTCAGGGTTGGGATGGCAATATCAATGGTACGCAGGCTTTATCGGGCGTATATTCTTATATCATTGAAGCAATTTTTATTGATGAAACTGAAAAAATCTTTTCTGGCGACCTGACTTTGATCAGATAAATTCAGAAAAATGAACGAATTATTTTATCAAAACAATGTTGGGATCTTTTAGCAGCATCTTACAAATTTTATCCTGCTTTATCTTTATTCATCCAATCATTTCAAAAATTTGGACCACAGGATAAAATCTGAATGGAAGCATCCAATTATAAAATAGATAACGATTATGTTAATCCTATTTTTGAATTTCAACACCCTTCCAAAAAGCAACAAAGCCTTTAATTTGAGCAGCCTTTTCGGATGTTTCCGGATAATACCAGGCAGCATCCGGGTTTATTTTCCCATTGACGTTAATGTGATAATAATGCGCTTTGCCCTTCCAGGGGCATCTGCTATGCGTTTCGCTTTTTGAAAAATATTGTAGATCAATAGCATCAGGAGGAAAATAATAATTCCCCTCCACGACTTTTGTTTCCTTGCTTTCAGCAATAGTTACCCCGTTCCAGATTGCTTTCATTATGTTTTACTTTTTATTTGCCACAAAGAATTCATATAATAATTTCTACTGTCATTAAAATTTTTCACAATTTCAAATCCGGTTTCAGAAGCAAAATCCTGGATCATCGAATCATCGAATTTTTGAGAAAGTTCCATATAGATCCGCTCTCCTTTTTCAAAAAATATAGTTTCATCAATTACTTTTATATGAACCTTTTGATCTTCCAGACTCCTTAAATAACTTTTTGCAGAACCTGTTTCAGGATTATAGATCTCTTCGTGTTTAAATTTATCTACATCAAAATCAGCACTCATCTCCCGATTAATTCGAATCAACAAATTCAGATTAAAAGCAGCAGTATGGCCGTGAGGATCATTGTAGGCAAGGGATATGACCTTCGGATCTTTCTTTAGATCAAAACCAATAAAAAGCAGATCATTTTCATTCATCGCTTTTCGTAATTGAATTAAAAAATCAACTCTGTCCTGCTTTTCAAAATTACCAATATTCGACCCTAGAAAAAGCAATATCTTTCGTCGCAAACCCTTTTGACTCAGCTCTTCCATCATTTCAAAATAATCGCCGATCTGACCATAAATTTCAAGATTTGGAAATATGTTCTCCAACTCTGCAGTAAGGTTTTTTACAGAATCTCCGGAAATATCAATAGGCTTATATGAAAAATTAGCTTTTTGTTTCAAAAAATATTCAAGTAACACTTTCGTTTTCAAACCATCCCCCGCCCCAAGTTCAACCAGATCAAATATTGGCCCTGAATAACTAAAGGCTTTAAAAATCTCTTCAGTCTGCAACTTGAAAATTTCCATTTCGCAATCCGTCAGATAGTATTCATCCATTCTCATGATATCCTGAAATATCTGACTACCTCTCGTATCATAAAAGTATTTGGAAGACAAATGCTTAGGCTTGGACTTAAGTCCATCCAAAATGTCTTCAACAAATACTGAAATTGACATATGCAATAATTAAATTATATATAATTTATTGAGGAATACCTGTTTCAAACGGATTTCCGGGGTCATTGCTCCATTCAAACCAGCCTCCATCGAAAACAGAAACCCTCGGCCAACCCATCAACCAGGCATTATAGAATGCCTCACTACCTCTCCAACCTGTTCCACAATAAAATGCCAGATGCTTGTCAGGAGTGATCTTGTTATCGAGCCAGATCTCTACTATTTCCTGAAATTCCCGCATCGTATGATCAAAATTCCTGTAATTTTCCATATGGTAGGCATCAGAACCACAATTGCCAAAAATAGCCCCCGGAATCCTGCCTTTTTTTTCGATGTAATTATAACCGCTCACCTCCCCTATGAATTCTGGCCAGCTCCTGACACAAACGAGCTCTGAATCCGATGATAATAACATTTCTTTTGCCTGAGGAACATCAACGGCAAGCTCCGGATTTAATGGAATCTCAGCTCCATATTCCGCGACAGCTTTCTTTTCAACATCTTCCACCGAAATTTCATAACCTGCATCTTTCCAGGACTGAAAACCTCCATTTAGTACTCTCACATCTTTTATTCCGGCCCACATCATTATAAATGCAGTCCTGATAGCAGCAATATGTCCGGCAGCACTTCCCGGAAAAGCATCCGTATTATCCGGAAAGATAAATTTTCCGTATAAGATCACCGTTGTATCAACTGTGATCCCATGAGATTCAAATGTCTTTTTTAACTCTTCCGGTGTTCGCCTGTTCCAGGTTTCAGGCGATTCTACGTCATTTGTATCCAGGTCAATTGCTCCTGGAATATGACCACTGAGATATGCTTCCCGGTTCCTGTAATGCGTATGTATCAAAACAAATTTTTCGTTCTTATAATTTGGAACTGAATTCCCATTTATAACTGAATTAACCCAATCCGGATAAACAAGATTTTCATATCGGGCCAACTTTACCAATGGAAGTTCTTCGTTCTCAATCCATTCTTCCAAAAACTGCTTATAAATACTAATATTTTCATACCCCGCCCGAATGAATTTTTCAGCAACCACTTCAAGTGCTGCTATTTCATCTCCATATAGAACAATATTATTGCCGACTAAAATTGATTTTGCTTGTACCACATCCAACCAATCCAGATACTTTGACCATTTAAATGGCAGAGACTTCGCACCAGGAATATGTCCCCCGCGCTTTTCGCCGTGCATGGCCCATCCGTTATAAGCGTCCACTGATCGTATATCAACAATCAAATGACTTCCTGCGTCTACAATTTGTAAAAGTTCACCGGTAAGTAAAATAGCTGGTTTTTTTTTCATAAATATTCTAATTGCTTACAATGACTCTATGCTAAAGATAGAAATAATATCTCAAAATAATTTTATAATGATTTCAGAGCAGTCAATATTTCCTGCACATGAGCTCTTTTTTTATAGTCAGTATCAAATTGCCGCCATACAATTTCCCTCCCCTCTCCAATGATAAAACTGGCCGGAATCGGCAATCTTTGAGATTCATCAGAATGACTTGCTTTTAATTTGGCACCTAAAAATGTATTATAAGTAAACAATTGCGATTTACCCGGTAGAAAGTTAACATCAAATTTATCAGCTATTCTATATCCTTCATCGTACAATAAGCTGAATTCAGTACCTGATTTTTCAGACATTTTCTGAAGATATTCAGGCTTCTCAGGTGATACCCCAATTACCCTACCTCCGTAGGTTTCAATCAAAGAAAGACTGTCCTGCAATATTTCCAAATGTTTATTGCAATATGGACACCAAAATCCTCTGTAAAAAATCAAGACGACAGGTCCATCTTTGAGTGCACTGTCAAGATTAAAATTATGTCCATTTTGATCTTGTGCCTCAAAATTCGGTACTATACTGCCAATTTCAATTCCCCTGACCTCATTAACTCCAGGAAAATCCTGAGCAAAAACCATATTCAAAGAGATCATAAACAAACACAATACAATGATATTACGCATTAGATATTTTAATTATATTAAAATTTATTTTTAAATACCGCTTTGTTTTTTTGCTAATAAAAAAGCCGTTTTACAAAATCATGGCCCTTGTAATCTATCCACTTGTGCAAAGAATGATGTGAATCAATTTTTATTTAACGGGCTTCAGACTTAAATTAGCCAAACTCCAGTACATGCTAATATTTAACATATAAACAGAAAATGAACTTAGCTTGTTTATCTTTTCCTCTATCCATATAATCGGAAGTGTTCACCTTAAATTGAAAAAAGAATTGAATTATTTTTATAATGATCAGTTTCCATAGCTTCTTCAATTCAGAATATGAAAATCAAACTATAATTCATCCGCTTGTCTCATTATTTGAAATAAACAAAATCGCAGATAAACAAACTGCATTTTTCAAAAAAAATGAAAGCTGTGGTCTTTGTTAAAATGTCTCTCCATTTTATTGTATTTTTGCACGAAACGGATTGTACATGAATAGCCAAATATTTAAAACATTATTTTTTGTCATTTTTCTTTCTTCATATGGTTTACATGCTCAACAATGTCCAGCAGGTGGAGCAGCTTTCATCAATGAATTTTCAGGTGCAAGCATTGATGAATATATAGAAATAGTTGTTATAGGAGACCCCGCTTCCCCACTGGCCCCGGTTAATCTGGAAGGATGGATACTGGATGACAACAACATTGCCGAAACTGGTCAGGGTACTGCATCCGGACACCTGGTTTTAGGTGATTGTTTCTCAGCGATGGCTCCGGGATCCATAATCGTAGTATATAATCCAGACTTTCCATACCCTGGCATCGATCCTGGTTTTCCGAATGCTGCTGGTTCATACGTTTTACCTGATAGTGATCCCTGTATTTCCATCTGCACCTCCACCCCCAGTACTTTTGATGCATCATATATGCCGTGCAATTCTTATGGTTATGAACAATGGTCAGATAATCTTGGATTGTCAACCAATGGGGATGGCGTGCAAATCCGTACCCCTCTGGCTGTTTTTTATCATGGACTCTATTATGATACCAATTTTGCGCCTGCAGGTGAACCCGGATGTCTTGACGTTGGCAACATCCAATCATCTCTCAATTGCGGAGACTGGTTTGATGTTGGCAATTACGCTTCTTTAACGCCAAGCCCCGGACTTGCAAATTCAGTGCTGAATCAGGCACTGATCGATGATATAATAGCAGGAACAATGGACTGTGATGATATTGCAGCATCCTGTAACCTATTTGTCTGCCCGACAATTGATGGACTGACAGCACCTGATGGCATATGCTCGGGAATTCTGTTTGACGTGATTGCAACAGGACTAGGAGATATGTCTTTCGCTGATAATACAGAAGAAAATTTCGGAATTAATTTTGTCTTATTTGATGGATCAACAGAACCTGCGGACCCGTATTCAGGAGGAACTTCCATTGGAATAATTGATTATAACGATTTGACAGGGTCAGATCCAAATCAGGAAGCAAGCCTTAATACGAGTCTGACAGATGAAGGCACTTATCAGATCTGCGCCATTCTGAATCCAGCCTCAGACAACCCGGATTGCACCCCTTATTTTTGCAAAACAATTGAGGTTTATTCAAATCCATCCGCCGAGTTATCAGGACTTGTGGATTTTTGTCCAGACGACTGTTATATTATTGATGCACAGATTTCAGGAGGAACAGAACCTTATGAGATGACTTTTGAAATCAGTGTAGGTGCGTTTAGTTTGCCCTTCACGATTCCTGCTTATGACTTGTTGGACCAACCAACTATCTGTTACATAGAATCCGGTCCTCTTCCAACCTGGGACTTTGCAACCAACACATTGATTATTCCAACCTTATATACTGGCACAGCAACTATTACTATTTTTGAGTTAACGGATGCAAATGGATGTGCGCCATCTAGTATTGATCCCAATTTCCTGACCATAAACCTGAACGATTCACCGGAAATTAATTCAATTGATCCGTTGGAAGAATGCGATGAAGATAATGATGGAGCGGCATTTTTTGATCTGATATCCCTGGAAAGTACCTTGAATGGAGGAAGTGGAATAACTGTTGAATGGTACGAAGATTCAGATGGCAATATTACGATTGTGAATCCTTCCAACTTTTTCTCTGCCTCAACGATTGTTTATGCCAGTTTATATGACCCTAATTGCCCTTCTGACACCATTCCTGTCGAACTAATTGTTACTGAAATAGCTTATGCCGGAGAAGATGCAGAAGTAGAAGTATGTAACCAGGGTAATACTACGCTCGATTTCGAAATTTTGGTTGGTGGCGAATCAGGTGGAGAATGGACAGATGAAAGTGGATCAGGTGTTGACCTGAATGACCCTACTAATGTCGATTTTACAGATGTGGACCCCGGAAGTTATTTATTTGCGTATACCATTTCAGCGACAGATGTTTGTCCAAGGGCAGAAGCCTTCCTTACAGTTATTGTCATAGATCCACCTAATGCAGGGATGGACAACGATATAGGCGTTTGTCAGGGAAGCCCCAATCTTATCGACCTGTTCGACCTTTTGGGAGACAATGTTATACTTACGGGAGAATGGCTGGATGTAAATGAGACCGGAGTTGATCTGACAAACCCGAATGCCGTAGACTTCTCTCAGATCGGGCTGGGTGTTTACACGTTCGAATATACAATCCTTAGCACGAATAATTGCGGTGATCAAACAGCCACAATTGCAGTAATAATATACGAAGAACCCAATCCTGGACTGGACAACGACTTGATTATTTGTAATGCAGGAAATACTTTGGCAGACCTTGAAAGTGCTCTGGGGCCGCATGACCTTACTGGAATTTGGGTTGACGAAAATTTTTCCGGTGTTGATCTGAATAATCCGTATGAAGTGGATTTTGCAAACATTCCAGCGGGCAGTTATGAGTTTACCTACGCGATTCCTGGAAGCGACAGCTGCCCTGAAGCCAGCGCGGTCATAATTGTTGAAGTGTTTGAACCCCTCTTCGCAGGTCAGGATAGTACGATCACGCTTTGCGAGGGTGCAAGCTCAAATTTCGATTTATTTGAATTGTTATTCGGTGAATCAAACGATCAGGGTAACTGGTCGCAATTAAGCGGCGGGAACCTAGATTTATCAAATCCAAATAGCTTGAATATTATCAATGCACAAGTAGGAGTAGATAGTTTTCTTTATGAAATGGAATCTCAGTGTGGCATTGACAGCGCCTTTGTTTTATTTAATATAATTGAGGGGCCATCTGCCGGTTCTGATAAATACATAAGCACATGTCCGGCACCGGATACCTTTAACCTGAATACGATATTGGCAACTTTTGACCCGGATGGCAATTGGTACGATGCCTTTGATGTTGTTGTTTCAGATCCAGATACAGTTTTCCTGAATTCAAGTGGATTATACTCATTTTATTATATAATTCCCGCTACAGCTGATTGCGCTTCAGATACATCACTCGTTCAGATCAATTTGTCTGATCAGACATTCGCAGGCGCTGATTCTTCCATTTTTGTTTGCCAGGGTTTCAACTGGACTCAAAATCTGTTTGATCTGATACCAGGCGTTTTCGATTCAACTGGCGTATGGACACAGCTCAGTGGTAATCCCAAGGATTTAACTTCACCGGATTCTGTCCTTTTTGAAAATACAATTCCTGAAACAGATTCTTTCCTGTATGTTTTGAATACGGTTTGTGGCCTGGATAGTGCCTACGCCATAATTACCATTGACGATGCATCTTCTGCAGGTGATGATTATGTTGTTGAAATTTGCTCAAATGGTCCTCCGGTTAACCTTTTCGATTCGCTTGGTAATTATAGTGCAGGTGGAAATTGGCTTGACCAAAATGGGCTAGTCATCAGCGACCCAAGCAATCATTTTCCGAATACTCCCGGCACATTTATTTATTCTTATGTGATTCCTCAAAATGGCACCTGCCAGGCTGATACGGCTTTGGCCCAAATAAATATCGAAACAGCTCCCGATGCCGGAATTGATTCAATTATTTTCATTTGTGAAGGAATTAACACTTCCCTCAATCTTTTAGATTTATTGGGAGGACAGCCAATGAATAATGGGGTTTGGTCAGACCTGGACAATACCGGAATTAATCTTTTGGATGGGCAAAATATAGATTTTATTAATTTAGGCTTTGGCCAATATGACTTCCTGTATACAATTGCATCTGACCCGCTCGGAATTTGCTTGTCTGATAGCTCTATACTTACAATTTCAATCATCTCTGCACCCAACCCGGGAAATGACAACTATGTTTCTTATTGTTCAGATGGGATTGATTTAATCGTCGATCTGGTTGTTTTACTATCAGATCATGACACAAACGGATCCTGGTCAGATGACCAAACTACCGGTGTAGATCTTTCAGATCCTTCGAATGTTGATTTTTCAGGAATTGATCCGGGCCTTTACCCTTTCACCTATTCAATCGCACCTACGAGTTCCTGCCCGGGAGATCAGGCCGAAATTTTAATCGAACTGTTTGAGGCCCCTGATGCAGGCAATGGAAATTTTATTGAAGTTTGTGAAGGATATGCTGATCTTTTTGACATGTTTTCCCTGCTTGAAAATGGGATTTCAACGACTGGTTCCTGGAATGACCCGGCGAATTCCGGCCTGAATCTATCCAATCCTGCACAAATTGATCTTTCGTCTCTTGGTTTTGGAAATTATCCATTTGAATATATGGTAGATGGGGCAGGACCTTGCATCAATGACACGTCTTTATATTTAATAAATGTATTGGCAGCACCTTTTACAGGTACTTGCGATACAACATTAGTTTGCAATGGCCCATCGTCTTCAGAATTGAATTTTGAAAATATCCTTATCGGAAATGATGCAGGTGGATCATATCGTGAATTAACCAGTTCTGGAATCGATCTTTCAGATCCGTTAATGGTTGATTTTGAAGGATTGCTGGAAGGCAGATATATTTTTGAATATTTCTTCCCGGCAAGCGGCGGATGCCCGGAAAAAAGCACCCGGATTTATGTTGATGTTACCCCAGCTTATGAAATTTCATTTGACAGAAAGATTTGCCCCGATCAATCCTTTTCAATAGGCACCGGGACCTACGATTTGTCTAACCCAACCGGCACAGAGTATCTCAACACCATTTATGGTTGCGACAGCATCATTAACATTAATCTGGAAGCAGATGTAATAGACGCTACAACTGTTCTAACTGATGCCAATTGCTTCGGGACAGGGTCAATACTAATAGAATCAGTCAGTGGCGCTGAATTACCTGTTTTCATTGAAAACAACCAGCTCGGGATCATTGAAGTTCAAACGCTGCCTTTCCTGATCGATCCTGTGGACCCGGGCAATTATTTACTCAATTTTTCAGACAACAGATCTTGTGAAGATAACCTGAATGTAATTATTCAATCTTTTAGTGGGTTCAACATAGAATTACCTGATGAAGTTTCGATCAAAACAGGAGACTCATACCAGATCCAACCAGAAACGGATCTGACACCCGTTAGCATTGCATGGTGGCCGGAAACAAATCTGGATTGCAACAATTGCCTTAATCCCGTAGCAACCCCGAAAGAAGACACTGAGTATATTTTAACCCTGATCGATGCAGATGGTTGTATGTTAACCGATACCATTATGATCCGGGTTGCCATTGAGACGAATGTGTATGTCCCGAATGCCTTTAGCCCGAATGGGGATGCACTGAACCAATTTTTCTATGTAAAAAGCAATTCAACCCTTGGCACTTATACAATGAGAATATTCAACAGATGGGGAGAGAATCTGTTTTTGGGTGAAAATTTAATATTAAACCAGGCAAATATAGGTTGGGACGGTACCTATAAAGGAAAATCAACTAATCCAGGTGTGTATGTTTATTTGATTGAAATTTTGTTTGATGACGGGAGTATTCAAACCATAGGAGGAGATATTTTGTTGATAAGATAATTTGATTAAATCAATTTTATTTGAATTTTCATGAGTAAAAAAGTTAATCCGATCGACAAAGATAAAATTGCCGAAAATGCTGGCTTACTTCCTTATGCAAGCCACATCGGCAGTGCGATTATTAAACCAATTGAATCAGGAAAGATAAAAGGCCTGGGCATGAAGGCCATGTATGAACAGACCGACCGAAACCTGAACAGAATAAAGGAACAGGTTGAACTTTTGATCAATCAGGCTCAGGAGATACATGACCGAATCAAATTTTCCGAACAAATATATCAGGCCGAATGCTCAATATTTCCAATAATCAACAATAGCTACTATCTGTATGAACGAACAGATTCAACTCAGTTCCTTTCAATGGTAAGTCCGGTTGAATGGGGCTCAAAATCAGATCTTGTTTTTATTTGTGCAGCCAAACTTTTAGCGGATCATACCTGGGAAATAATTGAGATCAGTAAAAAGAAAAAGGCTGATGGCCAGTCATGATATTAATACCCGCTCTATTTTCTAACAATAGCGGCTTATTTTAAACGTTTGTTTTTTATGTTTGCAAATCAATGCAATTTATGAAGAAACTTCTTTTTGTTTTTCTGACCTTTTTTATCAGTTTTTCAGCTTCAGCACAAAAAGCCAAAATATTTGGTGTTGTCAGTGAATTGATATCCCGTGAACCAATAGAATATGTTACCGTGTACATCGAAGGGTCAACGGTTGCTGCGGAAACGGATAATACCGGACTTTATATGATTGAAGTTCCTTCTGATAAAAACTTTACCCTGATATTTTCCCGGATTGGGTTCAATTCCACCAGTTATAACATAAAGAGCATCAAAAGCAAATCACAGCAACAGATCAATGTAAGACTGGCTCTCGACACAAAAGACAATTTCAATATAGTTATTAAGGAAAGTAAGATTGAAGATGTAGGCATGATCAGGGAGGAAGTAGAAACTTTAAAACTGATCCCGAGCTCTACCGGCAATTTTGAAAGTATCCTGCCAAATATTGCGCTGGGAACTTCTGTTGGATCGGGTGGTGAATTATCTTCCCAATATAATGTCCGGGGAGGAAATTATGATGAGAATCTGGTCTATGTAAATGACTTCGAGATTTTCAGACCTCAATTAATTAAGTCCGGGCAACAGGAAGGTCTGAGTTTTCCTAACATTGATCTTTTAAAGGATCTTACTTTTTCCTCAGGAGGATTTGAATCAAAATATGGTGATAAAATGTCTTCCGTATTGGATGTTCATTATAAAAGACCAGATAGTCTTGCATCGTCTCTGAGTATAAGTGCTTTGGGAGCAACGGGGCATATTGAAGGAAGCACACAACTTGGGCCCAACAAAATGAACAGGTTACGTTACCTGTTAGGAGCCAGATATAAAACCACGCAATACTTGCTGAACTCACTCGAAATCCAGGGGGAATACACCCCTAATTTTGCAGACTTTCAAAGTTATGTCACCTATGACATTTCTCACGATTGGCAAATTGGCTGGATCTCAAATCTAAATAGTGCTGTCTTCCAATTGATCCCTGAATCTCAGGCAAATGTTCAGGGCCTTTTCAACCAGGCAATAAAATTCTCTAGTATTTTTGAAGGAAAAGAGAAAGATGAATTTACAAATGGAATGACTGGTTTGGCCCTAACCTTTATTCCGGATCGAAAATCTAAACCATTCTACCTTAAATTTCTTGCATCCAGTTATTTCAGCAGGGAAAATGAAAAACTGGACATCCTGGGCACTTACAGGTTAAGTGAAATAGAAACGTCCCTTGGCAGCGAACAGGTTGAGCAGGAAATTGCTGTTTTAGGTTTGGGACAACAACACGAATATGCCCGAAATTTTCTTTATGCAAACATCAGCAATTTCAAATTATTAAGTGGGATTGAACTTCCGGGTCTATTGAATGATGCTGAAGTTGAATCAACACATTTCCTTCAATGGGGCGCAAAATTTCAAAGGGAATTTTTCTTTGACAAGATCAATGAATGGGAAAGAATTGACTCCGCAGATTATTCCCTGCCTTTTAATGAGGAACTGGTCTTATTAAATTACGCACTCAAATCAAAAAACGAACTTTACCAGAATAATTTTAGTATTTTCCTTCAGGACAGTTATTCGTACTTAAAACAAGGCGTACGAGAGATCAGGGTGACAGGTGGACTTAGGGTCAGATATAATCAAATCAACGATGAATGGTTATGGAGCCCAAGATTACAATTATCCTACAAACCAAATAGAATCAAATCAGATATCGCTTTCAAATTAGCGGGTGGCGTATATCATCAACCCCCCTTTTATAAGGAAAGAAGGTTGCCGGATGGAACATTAAATTTATCCCTATCTTCCCAACGATCGATGCACCTGGTTGGAGGAATCAGCTATGATTTTTATTGGAAAAACATTTCAAATAAAAAAATGCGGTTTATCGGGGAGGTATATTACAAAGCCCTGAAAGACCTGATTTCTTATGAACAAGACAACGTAAATATTGATTACTCTGGCAAAAATGATGCGGAAGGATATGTGATGGGCTTGGATATGCGTATAAATGGCGAATTTGTCCCCGTCGCAGAATCATGGATAAATTTATCTTTTTTAAGAACGAGAGAGTCCCTGTATGGTGTCCAGCATTTGTCCAGAGTCGACACGACCGGAGTTCCGGTGAAAGATGTTCCAAGAGCAACGGACCAATTCATGTCGCTCAATATGTTTTTCCAGGATTACCTTCCTAAAAATGAAAACTTCAAGGTCCATGTCAATTTGAGTGTGGGAACAGGCCTACCCTACGGACAAAAAGGATACAATGAAATTTACAGAAATGCTTTCAGGTATCCGCCTTACCACAGAATTGATATAGGATTTTCTTATTTGCTTTGGGACAATTCCTGGATTCAGAAAAAACCCAATCATCCATTAAGGTTTACAAAAAATACCTGGTTGAGTCTGGAAGTCTATAATTTGATGAAAGTATCAAATGTAGCATCAAATACCTGGATAAAAGCGATCAATAATTACACTTATCCGATTAGAAACCACTTGACTTCCAGAAGAATAAACCTCAGAATCAAGGTTGATTTTTAGAATTTTCGTCCAAATGTCAACATGATCTTTGATCGGTTACGCTCAATATCAACAAAGGGTTCATTATCAAAATCAATTAATTCATATGGTGAATATCCATATGTAGTTGTCTCTTTAACAAAGGCAAGATCTATATAATACTTCCACTCTCTGAATCCCAATCCAAGAGTATAACTCGGCATGACATCATTGATCTCATCTCTTCCAAAAGGAGATTGCGGTGCCACATAACCCATTCTTAATCTATACTTGTCATAAGCCAGTTCACCTCCTAATCTTAAGGTTATAGCTGATTCAAGTTGTTCCCTGATATTTTCATTTTGATCTTTCTCATTCATTTCATCCCCCGCTGCCGTACTATAAGCAGTGAAATTGAATTTTGAACTTGCATAATCTGCGTATTCTGCATCAGCATCTATGAAAACATTTAGTTCACCAATACTAAAAATGCCACCAATACTTCCGGTATACCTCCACGGGCTCTTAAATTTATACTTAAAATAACCATCCGGAGATCCATCCAGATTAGACTGTAAGCCATCTTCATAGTACTCATAAAGCATTTCATTATGATAATCATCCTGAAGCGTATAATAACTTGGAGAGTGCACAGAAACCCCAACACGTAAGTTCTGACTTAATCTCCCAATTAGCCCGGCCTTAAAGTTCATACCAACACCTGATGTGCTTAAATATTGGTCATATTCAAGTTTTTTCAAAACTGAATTTGCATCGATTGATTCCTCTAGATAGGATTTTTCTTCTGTATAGTTTATAAATGGGATACCAACAGAGAGTCCAAATAAAAGCTTATCCTGAAAACTTGCACCGTAAGCAAACACCATTTCGTATATCCCGCCTCTGCTGTGAATATTTTGACTTTTCTTCAATAGGTTATTGGGTGTTTTTTGATAATCACTTACATAATCCAATTGATTATCCGGTCCATAAATTGCACCAACGTCATATGCTAACCCGCCTTCAAAATTGTCCAGACCATTCAGATCTTTACCATTGGCTCTTTCTAAAAACCTATCAGTAAAACTACCTTTTGTCTGCCCGTTAAATTTAACTTTCTGATCAAAGTTGGCAGTCCTGTTCAATCCAAAAGCAAAATTAGAATTAACCCATTTATCGCCACCTGGCTCATCAAAAATTACGATACCTACATTTTCAAGTTTCAATTTTTGATTGGTGTTTGTTTTCACCAAGACATCACTTCCCTTCAATTGAGCATTTGAATTTACATTATTCATTGAAAAACCAAAAGTAAATTCTGATGTTCTGAATGCCGCAACACCTGCAGGATTATACGAAACAGAACCAAAGTCAGCACCTATCGCGCCATAAGCAGAGCCTACACCAGCAGATCTTGCTGATGAAAAATATTGTTGCTGAGACATCCTGAGGGCGTCCTGAATATTTTGGCCAAAACTTAATCCACTGCCGGCAATAATAAATAAGGCAATGAGCATTTTTGTTCGGATTGAATTTGATTGCTTCATGATATCAATAGGTTTAGATGTATAATTTGATTTCAAATATTCAATTGGCTTAAAAAAGGGGTAGCAGAAATATGAATTTCTCTACCCCTGTATATTTAAATGATAATCATTTTATGTTTACCTTTTTTTACTTCTACTACTTGAAGATCTTGAACTCGATGAACTTGAGCTGGATGACTTACTGCTAGAAGAAGATTTTGAACTTCGCGTACTTGAACTTCCTGACTTAGAAGATGACTTCCTGCTTGAAGGTTTATAATTTGACGAAGATCCAGAAGATTTCCTTGAACTATTATAAGAGTCACTTTTAGATGATTTTTGCCTTTTTGGCGTATAATTATCTGAACTCCTGCTTTTAGTTCTTGAACTTTTCCTTTCAGGCTTATAGCTTGGTTTTGACTCCCTTGGCTGATCGTATTTGTCAGATCCCCCTCTATTGGGCTTATCGTAAGTTCTATTCCTGTCAGACTTCCTTTCTTTTTTCGTATTTTCAAATGGACTCCATGACTTATCAGTTCTATCGGATTTCCTTCCTTTTTCAAAGTTTGGTGCTATCTCCCTGTCTCCCCTGAAGGTATCTTCTCCTGCTCTTACTTTAGGCTTATCCGTGTTACCTCTAAATCCATCATTTCTTGAACCATCGGATTTTGTATTACCCAATTCATTCTTGCTTTTATCAGGTACACCTACCATACCAGTTTTTCTAACTTTACCTCTGGTTGAGGAAACAGTTGACCCATCATATCGGGATCCATAATGTTTTCCTTTGCCATATTTATTCTTGTTGTTGTAATAATCATTATTGTTATAATAGTTATTATATGAAGCATAGCTACCATAATTTCCACCCCATCCATACCCATTATTGTTATAATAATTACCATAATAGTGGTGATTGTTGTAGCCGCCATACCAAGGGTCATACCAAGGGTCATTCCAGCTATTATAATAATAAGCTGAATAATAATTATGGTGATGGTGTCTATTCCAGCTTCTCCAACTCCTGTAAGGAGATCCATATGAGTAATATATAGATATTCCAGGAGAATACCAGTTATTATAATTATAGGGGTCATAATAATACATATCAGTATAATACGGATCATAATATCCAAAACTTCCCGCTCCCCGATGGAATCTTTTTATTCTTGATGAGTAGTAATAATCATAATCATCTTCATAATCATATTCGTCATCATCATAATAGTATTCATCGTTTTCATAGTCTGATGTCGTATCATCACCATTATTCTCAAATTGATAATACGGGGCATCTGAATCCGGATTGTAATACACATCGTCAAATTGTGTATAGGCTGGCACGATTCCAAGGAGGAATGCAGCGATCAACATCAGGTTTACAAAGAATCTATTTTTCATAATAAAAATTTTTAGAGCAATTAATCTAACTCCCTTACTACTTCATTGTGCAATTTATTACTTTTGTTGCGATTTTCCTGTTAAGGGATTATTAAAGTGTTCAATGATAAATGTTAAAATTGAATTTCATCGACTTTTCGATCTTCTTTTCATTATAAACACGTGGGACGATCTTTAAAGTTTGATATTTGAATGATTTTAGCTTTTATTTAACAAAAATTAAAAATGGCAAAAGAAATTACACCAAGGAGTGAAAATTATTCGCAGTGGTATTTAGACATTGTAAATAAAGCAGGATTAGCTGAGAATTCAGCAGTCCGGGGCAGTATGGTAATCAAACCTTATGGTTTTTCTATATGGGAAAAAATTCAGCAATCACTGGATAAACGATTTAAGGATACCGGGCATGTAAATGCTTATTTTCCTTTATTCATACCCAAGAGTTTTTTGAGTAAAGAAGCGGATCATGTTGATGGTTTTGCAAAGGAATGTGCTGTGGTAACCCATCACAGGTTAATGAATAATCCGGATGGCCAGGGAGTGGTTGTAGATCCAACATCAAAACTGGAAGAGGAGCTAATTGTTAGACCAACCTCAGAAACGATCATTTGGAACTCATACCGGGATTGGATAAAATCATACCGGGATCTTCCTTTATTGATCAATCAGTGGGCCAACGTCGTAAGATGGGAAATGAGGACCAGACCTTTTTTAAGAACGTCAGAATTTTTGTGGCAGGAAGGTCATACGGCACATAGCACCAAAGAGGAAGCCCTTGCGGAAGCCAAACTTATGCACGATGTATATGCTGATTTCGCTGAAACAGAAATGGCTATGCCTGTGATCAAGGGTTACAAAACGGAAAGTGAACGTTTCGCCGGGGCGCTGGATACTTATACAATTGAGGCGTTGATGCAGGATGGTAAAGCATTGCAATCCGGAACATCCCATTTCCTTGGCCAAAATTTTGCCAAGGCTTTTGATGTAAAATTCCTGAATGATAAAAATAAGGAAGAATTTGTTTGGGCGACGTCCTGGGGGGTATCAACACGTTTGGTTGGTGCATTGATCATGACGCATTCAGATGATGAAGGACTTGTTTTGCCTCCAAAATTAGCACCGATCCACGTGGTGATCGTTCCCATTCCAAAACCAGATGAGAATCTGATAAATAAAGCCAATGAAATGGCTGAAATACTCAGATCAAAAGGCATTACGGTTAAGATTGATGATGATCCCAAAAAGCGGGTAGGCTTTAAGTTTGCTGAATACGAAATGAAAGGAGTTCCAGTGCGAATTGGACTTGGAAACCGAGACCTGGAAAAAGGGATGATGGAAGTAGCTCGAAGAGACACGAAGGAAAAGCAACTTATGCCACTTGATAGTTTAGGTGAGAGCATTCCTGCTTTACTGGATGACATTCAGGAAAACCTATTACAGAAAGCCATGGATTTCAGAACTGAACACACCAGCATAGCGAATGATTTGAATGAGTTCCAGCATATATTAGACACAAAAGGAGGGTTTATTTATGCCCATTGGGACGGTTCATCGGAAACAGAAGCGAAGATCAAAGAATTGACCAAAGCATCTATCAGATGCGTTACATTTGATGCAAAAGATGAGCCTGGCAAGTGTATCCTATCAGGAAAACCATCACAAAGAAGGGTGTTATTTGCAAAGGCATATTAAACAGAAATAGCAAGTTGGAATTGAATGGATAAAAAAAGAAAAATAGAGATTGTTAATAAGAAGGCTCGGTATGAATACCATTTTCTTCAGAGTTTTGAAGCGGGTATAACTTTAGTTGGAACTGAAGTTAAGTCGATCAAAGCGGGTAATGCGAATCTCAGTGATGCTTATTGTCTATTTATTAATGATGAATTGATTATAAAGAGCATGTTCGTTGCTGAGTATAAATTTGGCAATTTGAACAATCATGAAACCCGCAGAGACCGGAAATTATTATTGAGAAGACAAGAACTTAAAAAGCTTGACCGGAGAGTGCGGGAAAAGGGTTTAACCATCGTACCATATAAAATCTATCTTTCTGAAAGGGGTTTCATCAAATTAGAAATTGCGCTTGCACAGGGTAAAAAATCATTTGACAAGCGACAAACCATCAAGGAGAAGGACTTGAAGAAGGATATGGCAAGACTTAAAAAATACACATAAAAAAAAGCCGGTAAAAATTACCGGCTTTTTTATTTCTTAATTGTTGATTAGTTTGCCATCAGATTATATGACAAGCCAACTTTATACCAATAGGATGCTTTATTATTATTTCCTTCAAGAACTTCTCCAGAAGTCGTATAGCCTTTTCCGTCCATATCAGCTCCTACTCGGGTCATTGAACCTAAAACACTCAATTTCGATGTCACGTCAAATAATACCATTCCTGTAAAACCAAAACCAATTTTTGCATTATCTGCTGAAACCCCATTACTATCAGATACCTTAAGAGGCATGCCTAATGTAAGCCCAGCTGCAAATTTCAATTTTCTGGCGTTTATTTTTGATTCAAAATCTAGTTCTTCAGGATATTCTTTCTTATCCAGTGTGATGCTATATCCCGGATATAATGATACATGACCAACAAACAAGTTTGTTTCCCTGTTGTAATCGTCTGGTGATCCTTGAGTGAAAAAAGCTCCCGCTTCCGCACCAACGAACCAGTTCTTCATTACATTTGGTGTATAATTATACTGTAGAAAAGCACCTACATTATAAGGGTACTTGTAAGTTTGATTACAATCAAAAATGCCTGAATGTATGCCAATTGAGAAGTCAGAACTTGATCCAACTAATTTTTCTTCTTTTGTAATAACATCTCCCTGTGCATAAAAAGTAGAGACAAACATCAATAATATAATATTGATAAAAACAATTTTAAAAGTTAATTCTTTCACAACGATTCATTTAATAAGTGATTTAAAGAAATTGATTTCTGGTTTACTATTAGTACAAATATATAACATTATAAAGGAAAAGTAAACACCAAAAATGTTAAATATTGATTATTCGATTAATATTCAGTCAGTTTTAAACTGCAAACGCTTGCAAAATTGAAGTCCTAAAACAACTTATTTTGAAAACAAAAAGCAGTAAATATCAACAACTGAAATTATCAAATGTTTAATGGAATGCTCGAATTTAGTTTAATAAAATGCTTATGCCTGACTTAAATGAAAGTGTATGTATTTGATCCAAATTCGGACCATAATTATTTCGGCGCATATTAAATTGAAATTGCGGCTCGATAAAGCCAAATAATCGGGAATGAATTTTATATTCAAATCCAAGGCCCAACTCAAGCCGAATCAGGGTATTCTGGGATACCTGCCCTCCAGTCATTAATCCTGGATCATATTGCTTTTGTGCCAAAGCAATATTCTTATAATTTGGATTAGTTTTCAGATCATTGATGAGACTGATCAGATCATCATTCCGTTTTTCAATAGAATAGCTGGATTTTGTTATCAATCCGATGGATGCTCCGCCGATCCCGTAAAAATTAAAAGCCCCATTTTCAATAAACCGGTATCTAAGATTTAATGGTATGTTCAATAAATTAAATTGAATATCCCGGATGTGTATATACGATTGTTCTTCTGGTACATATTCCTCATAAAACCTTGGTTTATAAGAAAGTGTATGATAATCAAGCCCCGTTGAAATACGCCATTTGGAAAAAGTATATTGTAATGAGGTTCCAATTCCAGTATTCATAAACCAACGTTCATATCCCGCCTCCCCTATCTCTTCATTAAAAGGAGAATGCACATATACCAGTTGCGGAATAACATGAAAACCGACAGACCAATATTTTAACAATTGACTTTTATCAGTAAGCTCATCAAACGAATTTTGTGTCATAATTCCGTTTGATAAAAATATTGGATCAAACTGGTCAGACAGGTAATTTAGAGGTTTCAAAAAATCTACGGGGTTAATAAATCTACTTTCAGTATTTAGTTTTTGAGAAGGATCATTTGCAGATGCTAGAATATTATTTTGAAGATTTTTTAAATTGAGTTCTGAAGAAATAATTGGCTTCGAATTTTTTAAATTCTTAAGTTTACGATTTCCAGGATCTATTCCATTTGTGCTTTTTTCTTTTAAATCAACAGGGGCTTTATGGTCAACAAATAATTGTGTTTTTGAAGGATCTTTTTTTTGAAATTTCTGACTCTTAATATTACCAGCATTGCCTGCGATTGAACGGCCATTTTCATTTGTTTCAATTTCAGGTTTGATTTGAATGGTTTCTACCGTATTATTCCAAGACTTCGGGAATAACTGAAAAAGAAGTAAAAGCAATAAGATCAAAATAACGGCTCCTGACAACTGATAAAAAATCAATTCCCTGAGCGGTGTAAATTTTTTATTCAATATTTTTTCAAATCGCAGCCAGTACCCCAGCTCATAAACTGATCTTTTTTCTTCCAATCGATCCTTGATGATCTGATCAAATTCAGTATCCCCAATAAGTGGGTCTACCTGATTCCATTCATCAATTTTTTCAGACATAGAAGTCCAACTACTTTTCCCTTCAGATGTTAACTCATCGAGAGATTTTTTCATATAATCGTCAAATTCCCTATTATTCATAATAGTTCTCTTTCGGAAGCAAAATAGATTTCAGTTTATTCCTGGCTTTCACCAAATTCGACCTTGAGGTACTTTCTGTAATATTTAAAGCATTCGCTATCTCCCGGTGTGAAAATCCTTCTATCACAAACATATTAAATACCGTTCTGTATGTTGGGCTTAATTTCCTGAGTGCTAACAGTATCTCATCTACGGTTAGTTTACTAAAAACATCGGGTCTTTTCGATCTCATTTTTAGCATTGGGGTAATTTCTTCCGTTCTTTTTCTTTTTCTTTCCCTGTAATGATCTATTGAAGAATTAACCATTATTCTTCTCATCCAGGATTTTAGTGAGGTGCCAGCCTCATATTTTGAAATATTCTTATAAATTTTAATAAAACCTTCATGCATTATATCCTCTGCTTCAGGTTCAGATTGTGCATATCGTAAACAAACCGGAAAAAGATAATCATAGTGCTCCTCATATATTTTTTTCAGGGCCCAACGCTCTCGTTGCTGAACGGCAGTAATGAGTTCACTTTCCTGTTTCTTTATGTTGATGGCCAGATCCATTTAATACAATCAGATTATTTATGGTTTATACTATTAAACGGACAATTTAGAGATTTGCTGCTTAATTAAATGTTTATTTTTTTAATATTAATTCCTGTCTTTGAAAATATCATAACATGAAAGAATTTAAAAGCTCTGCCATGAGCCTTTAATCTTCTAATTCCACATATTAATATTTAAAACATATAAAATAACTTTAATATTAATTACAAACTATATACCTTACACGGTTAAAACGTATTCAAAATAAATAAATATTTAAAAGCCTATGGATTCTGATAAAATCCTATCCCTTTCGGGCATGTATAAGGATTACTTTCTGGATTATGCTTCCTATGTAATTCTTGAAAGAGCCGTACCATCGATTCAGGATGGATTGAAACCTGTGCAAAGAAGAATACTTCACAGTATGAAGAGAATGGATGACGGTCGTTACCAAAAAGTTGCGAACATCATCGGTCATACAATGCAATTTCATCCACATGGAGATGCGTCAATCGGGGATGCATTAGTCAATATAGGACAAAAGGATCTGATGATAGATCCTCAGGGAAACTGGGGTGATTTCAGAACGGGTGATTCCGCTGCAGCCCCTAGATATATTGAGGCACGGCTCACTAAATTTGCATTGGAAGTTGCATTTAATTCACAAACCACCGAATGGCAACTTTCTTATGATGGAAGGAACAAGGAACCTATCGACCTGCCAATTAAATTTCCTTTGGTTTTAGCCCAGGGTGTTGAGGGCATTGCCGTTGGATTGTCAACTAAAATACTCCCGCACAATTTTATTGAATTAATAAAAGCCTCAATCAAAGTTTTACAGGATAAACCTTTTAAATTATATCCTGACTTCATGACTGGTGGCTCTATTGATGTCGCAGAGTATCAGGGAGGCAAAAAAGGAGGCAAAGTTAAGATAAGGTCAAAGATCAATATAGTTAATAAATCGACCCTGACAATAACGGAACTGCCATATGGAGTTACAACTACTTCTATGGTTGACAGCATTATAAAAGCCTCAGACAAGGGACAGATCAAGGTGAAAAAGATCACAGATAATACAGCTAAGGATGTAGAAATAGAGATTTTGTTGGCGCCTGGCATTTCACCTGAAGTTACAATGGACGCATTGTACGCATTTACAAGTTGTGAAGTTTCCATTTCACCAAATGCCTGTGTCATTGTTGACAATAAGCCCATTTTCACCAATGTCAATGACATACTGAAAATATCGACTTTAAACACCAAAAAACTCCTTGGGAAGGAACTCGAGATTAAAAAGTCTGAGCTTGAGGAGAAATGGCATATGGCTAGTCTGGAAAAGATTTTTATTGAAAAAAGAATCTACCGGGACATTGAAGAGTGTGAAGATTTTGAAAGTGTGATTAAGGCAATTGATCTGGGCTTAAAGAAATATTTAAGAACCCCTTCTGAAAAGCTGGTTGCAGGAGACACCCGATTAAAACTTCACAGGGAAATTATTGAGGATGACATTATAAAATTGACAGAGATCAAGATCAAAAAGATCTCAAAATACAATTCCTTTAAGAACACCGAATTAATACAGAATATTGAAGAAGAGCTTGAAAAGGTAATTTTTGATCTTGCACACCTTACTGAATTTACGATCAAGTATTTTGAAATGCTATTGGAGAAATACGGTAATGGAAAAGAAAGGAAAACAGAAATAACAAGTTTGGAGGAAATAAAAGCAAAACAGGTTATTATTAATAACACCAAATTATATATAAATTCTGCGGAAGGCTTTATCGGAATGAATATAAAAGATGGTGAATTTGTAGCTGATTGTTCTGATATTGATGATATCATCGTATTCAAAAAGGACGGCACATTTCAAGTTGTTAGGATCGGAGAAAAGGTATTTGTTGGAAAAGACATTATTCATGTAGGTATTTGGAGAAAAAATGATAATAGAACAACCTATAACCTGATCTATGTTGACGGAAAAAGTTTACGAACGATGGCCAAACGTTTTCAGGTATCAGCCATTACAAGAGAAAAGGACTATAACCTGACAGCTGGAAACCCCAACTCCAAATTATTATATTTTTCTGCCAATCCAAATGGCGAAGCAGAGCTGATGCACGTTCAATTAACACCGGGTTCCAAAGCAAGAAAAAAGAATTTTGATTTTGATTTTGGAGAACTTGGAATTAAAGGCAGAAGTGCCAATGGGAACATTGTTACAAAGTATCCCGTTCGGAAAATCAGTCTATTGAAAAAGGGTAAATCTTCACTTGGAAGTATCAAGGTCTGGATGGATGAAGTGAGCGGAAGAATCAATATGGAAGAACGGGGCCAATACCTTGGTTCGTTTGACACCGGTGATCTGATTATCGCTATTTATAAGAACGGAACATATGTACAAAAAGAATTGAATAAAAGTCTGAAATTCGAGGTTAATCAACTCTCAGCAATTGGAAAATGCACGAAAGACACTATTATTTCCTGTCTTTATTTTGAAGGAGAGAAAGGATGGTCAATGGTAAAAAGATTTCAAATTGAAACCAGCACGCTGGATGAAAGTTTCGGTTTTTTATCTGACCATAATGACACAAAATTATATTTTGCGTCCATCCAAGAGAATCCTGTAATTGAATATAAATACAGGGCTGACAAGCAAGTACATAGTAAGGAATTGGACCTCAGTCAGTTTATTGATGTTAAGGGCTGGAAAGCATTGGGTAATAAGCTGGGTGAATTCAAACTGATGAAAGTTATGCCAGTTGTAACGGAAACTGAAGCGTCAAATGAAACGCCTGAGGAAGCTTCTGAGGAAAAGGAAGATAGTACATCCAAACCGAGTGGATCAGAATCTTCCGAAGATCAAAATAAGCCCAAAGAACCCAAAAACAAGAAAGGTGATAAACCTTCTGATTATACAGTTGGAGATACGATTGAATTCGATTTCTAAAAATAAAAAAGGCCCTCTAGAGGGCCTTTTTTTATTTTATTTCATTGCCGCAATACCCGGCAATTCTTTCCCTTCAAAATATTCAAGCAAGGCGCCACCGCCTGTTGAAATATAACTTACTTTATCATCCAGACCCGCTTTTTTAACCGCAGCAACTGAATCCCCCCCTCCTATCAGGGAGTAAGCACCTTCTTCTGTCGCCTGAGCAATTGCCTGAGCAATTTTATAAGTGCCATTTGAAAACTTGTCCATTTCAAAAACACCTAAAGGACCATTCCATAATATTCCTTTTGATTGAAGGATAACCTCACTATATTCCTTAACAGCAATATCTCCAATATCCAAAGCCAACCATTCTGCGGGTACCTCATTGCTATTCACCATTTGAGTATTTCCACTCTCAGAAAATTTATCTGAAATTACGGAATCTTTTGGAAGCAATAATTTTACACCTTTAGCTTCAGCCAATTTAATTAAATCAATGGCCAGAGTCACGTACTCTTCTTCAAAAAGGGAATCTCCAATCTTTCCACCCATTGCACGGATAAAAGTATAGGCCATACCACCTCCAATAAGAATATTATCCGCTTTCTGAATCAATGTATCCAACAGTTGAATTTTATCAGATACTTTGGCCCCACCGATGATCGCGGTAAAAGGATGTGGCGTTTCTGACAATATTTTTTCTGCACTTTGAATTTCCTGCTCCATAAGAAGACCGAGACATTTATTTTCAACAGAAAAATATTTTGCAATAATGGATGTTGAAGCATGGGCCCGGTGGGCTGCTCCAAAGGCATCATTTACAAAAACGTCTCCCAACATTGATAATTTTTCAGCGAATGCTTCATTACCATCCGTTTCTTCAGAATAGAATCTTGTATTTTCAAGCAATAAAATTTGGCCAGATCCAAGCTTTTCTGCCTTTAAAAAGGCTTCCTCACCTATGCAATCAGAAGCAAAATCAACATCAACGCCAATAAGATCTTCAAGGACAGGAATAACATTTCTCAAGGTAAACTTTTCGACATCTATTGAACCATCATCTCTTCTTTTTTTCAGAGGTCTGCCAAAATGGGAAATCAAAATTAAAGAGCCCCCATTTTCAAGTACAAATTTTAAAGTAGGGATGGCTCTTTTGATTCTGGTATCATCCGTCACCCTATTTTCCTTATCAAGGGGTACATTAAAGTCAACCCTTACAATTGCTTTCTTATTTTTAAAGTTAATTTTCATTGTGTTGTGAATTTGGATTCTAAAAATACATCATTTACAACAAAAATAGTTAGCATGAGTTAAACCCATGCTAACTATTTTAAAAACTTTTATACTTTTAGTGCTAAATCACCCAATCTGCTGGCATAACCCATTTCATTATCATACCAACTCAACACTTTCAGCATTTTACCATTAACTTCTGTCATGCTTGCATCAAAAACAGAAGAATAGTGACTTGAAATGATATCTGCTGAAACAATTGGATCTTCTGTATATTCCAGAATTCCTTTCATTTCACCTTCACTAATTTTTTTGAAAGCAGCCATCACTTCTTTAGCAGTTGTATCTGCTTTAATAATACAGTTCAATTCTACAAGAGATCCTGTAATAGTTGGTACTCTAACTGCCATAGCAGATATTTTACCTATAACATCTGGTATTACTTTTCCTACCGCTTTTGCTGCTCCTGTACTTGTAGGGATAATGCTAAATGCAGCTGCTCTGGATCTTCTAAGATCACTATGAGGTGCATCCTGTATATTTTGATCACCCGTGTAGGAATGAGTTGTGGTCATCGCTCCCTGTACAAATCCCCAGTTATCATTGATCACTTTCACTAAAGGAGCCAGACAGTTGGTGGTACAAGATGCATTAGAAAGAATCAAATCATTTTCTTTGATATCATGATCATTTACCCCTATTACGATTGTTTTCACATCAGCATCTTTCGCAGGAGCTGAAAGGATAACTTTTTTCGCTCCTGCTTCCAGGTGCCAAGTCAACTGTGCAGAAGTTCTAAATACACCAGTGCATTCCAAAACTACATCGACATTAAGTTCTTTCCATGGCAATTCCTGAGGGTTCCTTATCGCAGAAGCAACTATTTTTTTACCATCAATAATAATATGTGTATCCGTAAATTCAACGGTACCTTTAAATTTTCCGTGTGCGCTATCGTATTTAAACAGATGAGCGAGTGTCTTATTATCCGTAAGATCATTAATTGCTACTATCTCCACTTCCTCATAAGACATCAAGTACCGTAGGGCGAGTCTACCAATTCTACCAAAGCCATTAATTGCTATTCTTTTCATAATTTAATTTTTAAAATTCCTTTTTACTTTACAATTTCTACTCTTCTTTTCTTATTTGCTAATTCTACTTACAGAGTCAGCAAAACCAACTTACAAAATTACTACAATATCTCTATTTCACAAAATTTAATTTGAATTTACATCTACTTTTACAACGCAAGCAGAATTTTATAACGTTTTTTATTTTTATTTGATATATATTACTGATGATTTTGTCAATAAGCATTCACAATTCCTACATCAATATCTAAGGGAAAAAACAAAAAAATAGTTCCAATACATATAAAAAAAAAGGACATCTCCAAGAAGATGTCCTTACTCACAATTAAGTCAAATCTTATGATTTTGAACTACAGGATTTTTTTGCTGATGCTCCTTTTGAAGAACAACAATCTGATTTTGCTCCCGGAGCTTTTGAACTGCTACATGATTTTCCTTTCGCACTACTTCCGCAACTTGCTTTTGATGCTTTAGCACTACTACCACAACTTGCTTTTGCTTCTTTAGCACTGCTTCCACAACTTGCTTTTGCTTCTTTAGCGCTGCTTCCACAACAAGATTTTCCTTCCTCTTTTTTATCCACTTCAACTTCTTCTGCTTTAGCAGCAAATTCACCAGTTGCTTCTGAATATTCTACTTCTGTATATGAAACTTTTCCACTATTTTCACAAACATCTTTCTTGTAATAACTTACATCTCCAGACTTCTCACATGTTTTTACTTCAATATTTTCTGCTTTTTTAGCTGCTTCCAATGCTGGACTGGTAACTGCATCAACAGATGCGCTTGCTTTTTCGGAATGTGTACATGGCTTATCACATGATTTTTTAGTTTCAGTTTGTGCTTGAACACTAACTCCGGCAATCAACAAAAATGCTGCAAATAATAATAATTTTTTCATTAAACTATTTTTTAAGGTTTTATAATTTTAGATTTAACTCAATAATGCACGTTTTCTTGCCTCAAAATTATAATTTTTAGACAAAAGGAAGTTCCTCAAACGCACAATTGTCGCAAAGTGACAAAAAATTAATGAATATTTCAAATAAAAAGGAAAAAAGGACATATTTAACAGATTATTAAAATGATTTCTATTAATTTACAAGTTAATGTAAAATCTATACGATGAAACCTTTGTATCTGTTATCATTTATTATTCTCTTCAGTTTTTCTTGTAAACCAGCAAGCTATACCCTTCAGGATTACAAAGGAAAAAAACTTACAATTGCTAACGGAGGTGGGTTTTCAGGTCAACTTATCGAGTATATTATATTTGAAAACGGACAGGTATATCGTAAAAACTCACTTGATAAATCAATTAAGGAGCAAACCAAACTCAACAGAGAAAAAGTTGACCAGATCTTCAGCAATTATACATTTTTAAATTTAGATCTTGCTAAACTCAATGAACCTGGCAATATGTATCATTATATATTGATGGATACAGGCGATAAAAAGCATAAGATTCTTTGGAACCATGACATAAGTAATACAATCGACAGGAATATCAAAGTTTTTTACACAAATGTCCTAAATGCGGTATCTAAACAATAGGCGCTTAAAAATAATCAATCATGAAAAAGGGATTAATCATATTATTCGTAACTTTTTTTTCGACTGCTCTTTTCAGTCAGTTTAAAAAAACCGCTATAGAATTTACTTCAAATACTCCCAGGTTTGAGACGATTGATGATGTAACTAATATTAAAGAAGACAATCCAAAAATTGAATCCAGCACTGTAGCTTCAAATTTTTCATTCAAATCCATTGAAAAAAATCAAATTGAAAAGAATAATTTTAATAATATTCAGCCAATCTGGACAGATGAAAGAGAAATCCCATTGGCAATCTATGGTAGCTTAAATCTTGAATGGATAAATGAAAATGATATCGAAGAATTGACTTTCGCCTATCTTGAAATTATTGAAAAATATCTGGGTGTTGAAAATGTAAGAGATCGTTTTTTTATTATTTCTACACAAGAGGATGATTTAGGTATCACTCACGTCAAGTTGAAACAGCATTATAAAGGTATCCCTATTTATGGAGGAGAAATTATTGTGCACATTAGAAACAACAAACCTTATTTCCTAAACGGATACTGGTACCCAGAAATACCTACAAGATTCAACAAAATAAACCTTAGAAATAATGTCGATTTAAAAAATATAATAACTAAGGATCTGGGGGATAACATTTCATTCAGGAGTTTGAATACATTTGAAAAAGAGTTTTTAAACACAGAACAATGGGAATTTGAACAGGTCTATTACAAAAATAAAGAAAATGGGGACTTAAGTTTATGTTGGAATGTAAGGGTTCATCCAAACCTCGGAGAAGAGTGGCAGTATTTCATAGATGACGAAACCGGAAATATCGAACACAAATATCAGGGCATTTGCAAACTCCATGATCATGAGAAGAAACTTAAAGGTGAAACAATGGACCCAACCGGTGGTGAAACTGCCTGGGCAACCGGACTTTTAGGTGAAACACACGAAATAAATGTATATAACCATTCTGGAAGTTATTTTTTGATGGATGTTTCGAGAGGGATGTACAACTCAAGTCAAAGTCAAATGCCAAATGACCCGGTTGGAGTTATCTGGACACTGGACGCTCAAAATTCCAGCCCTGAGAATAATGATTTTAACGTTGAACACATACAATCTGTAAATAACAGCTGGAATGACAAGATTTCAGTTTCTGCCCATTTCAATGCACAACAAGCCTATGAATATTATAAAAACACATTTAACAGAAACTCTATAAATGGGCTTGGAGGAAATATTATTTCTCTGATCAATGTTACGGAAAGTGATGGTACGCATATGGACAATGCATTCTGGAGTGGGAAAGCCATGTTTTATGGGAATGGGAATGAAGCATTTTCCCCGTTGGCAGGTTCTTTGGATGTTGCAGGTCATGAAATGACACATGGTGTAATTTCAAATGAAGCCAACCTGGAATATTATGGTGAGTCTGGTGCGATCAATGAATCTTTTGCAGATGTTTTTGGGTGCATGATCGACAGGGATGATTGGAAACTAGGAGAGGATGTCGTCTTTACAAGTGTATTCCCTTCGGGTGCCTTGCGTAATGTGAGTAATCCGCACAACGGAGGTTTTTCATTAAACGACAATGGGTATCAGCCGGCGCATGTGAACGAACAATATTTGGGACAGGAAGACAATGCTGGCGTACATATTAATAGTGGCATACCAAATTATGCATTCTATAAATTTGCAACAGCCGTTGGAAAAGATAAAGCCGAACAAGTTTATTATAAAGCTTTGACATCTTATTTGACAAAATCCTCTCGTTTTGTTGATCTTAGGGTTGCAATAGAACAAGCTGCATATGATCTCTACGGATCTCAGGAGAAGGATGCTGCCGCAAATGCCTTTGATGCAGTTGGAATTACTGGAGGGTCTGGGACAGGCGAACCAAATGATTATCAGGATGACCTTCAGATAAATCCGGGAAATGATTTGATCTTGTATTATGATGAGGTCTCGGGCAATCTGGTGCTTGGAACAGGCGACGGTACAGTCATTCAGGATCCATTTTCAACAACACAGATTTTAAGTAAACCTAGTATTAGTGATAACGGGAGTGAGATCGTATTTGTTAGTCAGGACAGACAAATCCATTATATATTTATCGATTGGTCAACCGGCCAATATGAAGAAAGCATCATCCAAAATGAAACTATCTGGAGAAATGTTGTGGTATCAAAAGATGGATGGCGAATAGCTGCAATCACAGAAAGTCTGGACAATCTGATCCATGTATTTGATTTTGGATTGAATAGCTGGAACATATTTGAAATATACAATCCAAGTACAGTAAATGGCGTATCTGCGGGCGATGTTGATTTCGTAGATGTAATGGAATTCAATTATACTGGAGAATGGATCATGTATGATTCTCAAAACACCATAAAATCAGATTTTGGAAATGACATTGAATACTGGGATATTGGATTTGTAAATGTATACAACAACAATAATGGAAATTTTAGTGATGGACTAATACAAAAATTATTCTCTGGTTTGCCAGAGAACACAAGTATTGGTAATCCAACATTCAGTAAGAACTCTCCTTATATTGTTGCTTTTGACTATTTGGTCGGAGATTTTGAATATTATTTGATCGGTTCGAATCTGGAAACTGGTGATGTCAGCCAAATCTATGAATCTCTAGGACTCACCTACCCTAATTATTCCCGACTTGATGATCAGTTGATTTTTGATTACAGTGGTTTTTTCGGAACGGATATAGGTATACTTGGCGTTGGTGACAACAAAATTAGCTATGTGCCCAACTCTGATAAGATTCTTTATCAAAATGCATCCTGGGGAACCTGGTTTTCAAATGGAGTCAGGAGTTTAAGTCTGAGCGATGAACTCAAAATGCTTAATATTTCAGAAACGGTAGTTGTTCACCCAAATCCAAGTCAGGGCAAACTGCGAATTTCAGGGAGTGAACTTTCTGGAAAATATAAAACTGTTTTAATTGACATGATGGGGCAAGAACTATTTTCACAAGAAGTTGAAATTCAGCCATATGGTTATGAATTAAACCTTGACAGAAATGAAATTGGCCCGGGAAGTTATTTTTTGGTGCTGAAAAATAAAAATCAAATTATTACTAAAAAGTTATTGATCTTTTAACATAAAGATTTTGATTCAACAAATTATAAAATTGTTGTTCATCATTTAGCAGCAATAATTCTTCATTCCCTTACCGGAACCGGTTTTTGTATGTATTTTTAGCTTTAATTTTCAATCTTTCATTTAATATTTTAAAAGATTGATACGGTAATAAATGAATTATATTGAAGATCCTGATCATAAGGTTTAGTTCTATTGGTGATATCGTACTTACAACTCCGGTATTCAGGGCATTGAAGCAACAGCTACAAGCTGAGGTCCATTTTCTTACCAAGAAAAAGTATGCCCCTATTTTAAGTGCTAATCCGAATATTGACAGGACCCTGATTCTTGATGATAATTTTTATGAAATGGTCAGGCAGATCAAAAAAGAACAATTTGATGTTATTATTGACCTGCATAATAATCTCCGGACCAAATTATTACAAATTGCATTAAGAAGGAAATTCAGATCCTTTTTCAAGGCCAACATAGAAAAATGGTTGATTGTCAATATGAAAATGGACCGGTTACCAAAGGAACATATTGTTGATCGATATTTAAAAACAGTAAAATATTTAGGGGTAAATAATGATCAAAAAGGACTTGATTTTTATTATAAGAATGAACCTGGCCTGCTTTCGAAATGGAAAATAGAAGGCCCATATATTGTTTTCGCGATTGGCGCAGCACATTTAACAAAACAAATCCCTGAAACACTTTTATGCAGAATAATTGAACAGATTGACACTAAAATTATATTAATAGGAGGGCAGGATGTTGCAGAATTGGGCAAAAAACTAGGAGAGCAATATACTCATACATTCAATCTTTGCGGAGAACTAAACCTAGAGCAATCCGCACAGATTGTAGACAATAGTGTATGTCTCATAAGTGGTGACACCGGAATGATGCATATAGGTGCTGCGTTGAAAAAGCAAATGATCAGTATTTGGGGTAGTACCATACCTGCATTTGGAATGTATCCTTATTATGGCAAAGAAGATATTAAACACAAAATCATTCAAAGGGAAGTTAGTTGCAGACCTTGTAGTAAAACCGGTCACTCCGTTTGTCCAAAAGGCCATTTTAATTGTATGATGAAAATCAAGGCTGAAGATATCATCTCAGCCATTAACGAAATAAAGTAAGGCCCTCTAGGTCGTCTAAAAGTATTTATTAATAGAAAATATTGCAGGGGCAGACTATTTCTGTCTATTTTTGAAAAAAATTAAAAATCATGAATCA
>Ga0102812_10000232_pt1 | contig 41014 bp, 41 predicted proteins | sample ColrivemetaGS713_FD_79334 | JGI IMG/M metagenome (GOLD analysis project Ga0102812, IMG submission 79334) | Estuarine microbial communities from the Columbia River estuary - Flood tide ETM metaG S.713 | ecosystem: Environmental > Aquatic > Marine > Intertidal zone > Estuary | place: USA...
ATGGTCGCGGGCATGATGCCGACGCCGACAATTGCAAAATCCACGTCGATCTCGGATCCATCCGACAACTTTGCGCCAGTGATCCGGTCGGTTCCGATCAAGCGGTCCAGCCCGACACCTTCGCGGATATCCACGCCATGCGATTTATGCAGGTCGCGGAAATAGGAGGAAGTTTCAGGGCAGGCGACCCGCTGCAGAATACGGGGGGCCATTTCGACAAGCGTCACCTTGAGCCCCTTTTTTGCTGCGACCGCCGCCGCCTCGAGCCCGATATAACCACCACCGATAATCAACAGACTGCGCCCGGCCACGAATTCCGGGGCCATCGTGTCTGCGTCGCGCAGGTCGCGGACGGTATAGACGCCGTCCAATTCGCCGCCGATTGCCGCCGGAAGGGTGCGCGGATGGGACCCCGTCGTCAGCGCGAGCTTGTCATAGGACAGCGTTTCGTCGCCTTGCAGCGTGATCGACTTGCTGTTGGGGTCAATTGCGACCGCGCGGGTGTCCAGCCGCAGGGTGATCTTTTGGTCGGCATACCATTCCGCCGGACGCAGAAACAGCCTATCCAGCGACATGTCCCCCAACAGATAGGCCTTGGACAGGGGGGGGCGTTGATAGGGGGGCACAGGTTCGGCACCGATCAGGGTAATCTCGCCGTCAAAACCCTGTGACCGCAGTTTGGCCACAAGGGATGATCCAGCCTGCTCTGCGCCCACAACAACAAAATGCGCCATTTCCGATTTCTCCCCGTGGTCACTGCCTGCGGGAACCCTATATTGTCACGGCGAACAGATGCAATTCCTCAAGAGGGGCAAAGATATGACGATCAAGACGGGTGATGTTCTTCCGGCTGCCACAATGGCGCAAATGGGAAACAGCGGACCAGAGGCTGTGGATATGGGCGCCAAGCTGAAGGGGCGCAAGGTTGTCGTTTTCGGCTTGCCCGGGGCCTATACCGGCACCTGCACCTCGGCCCATGTGCCGTCGTTCATCCGCACCATTGACCAGTTCAAAGCCAAAGGCGTGGACGAGGTGATCTGCGTTTCGGTCAATGATGCCTTTGTCATGAAAGCATGGGGCGATGCGACGGGTGCAACCGCCGCAGGGATCACCATGCTGGCCGATCCGGCGTCCGAATTCACCAAAGCTATCGGCATGAACTTTACCGCGCCGCCCGTTGGGTTCTTTGACCGGTCCAAGCGGTATTCGATGTATGCGGTTGATGGCGTGGTCCAGATCCTGAACGAAGAACCGGGGCCGGGTCAGTGCGAACTGTCCGCGGGCGAAACTCTCCTCGGTCAGATCTGATATGGTTCAGGGGTGGTGCGGATCCCGCGCTGCCCCTATCCGGCCAAAGCATCCATCTTGTTGGCCAGCTTTAGGTCAAGCTCCGTCAACCCGTTCGCGTCATGGGTTGTCAGCGTGACCCAGACCGTTTTGTAGGTGTTGGACCATTCTGGATGGTGGTTCCATTTTTCGGCCCAGATCGCCGCGCGGGTCATCCAGCCAAAAGCATCGATGAAATTCCGAAAGACAAAGGTCTTTTGGATCGCATCCCGTACCGGGTCATGCGTCCAGCCGTTCGCTGCAAGCGTGGCAAGGGCGTCATCCCTAGCGGCGCCGGTCAGTTTTTCGGTCATTGCTGTTCCTCCTGATGATGCCGACGGAATGGGCCATAGCCGGTCAGAACCTCGATTTCCTGCATGACAGCTTTTCGTTCCGCCACCAGATAGGTTTCCACGGCCTGTCGAAACCCTTCATGTCCTATCCAATGCACCGAATGGGTTTCGTGCGGCAGATACCCGCGGGCGAGTTTATGTTCGCCTTGCGCGCCTGCCTCGACCCGCAATCCGTGCGCAATCGCATAGTCGATCGCCTGATAATAACACAATTCAAAGTGCAGACAGGGATGGTGTTCGATGCATCCCCAATAGCGGCCAAACAGCGTGTCGCGCCCGATCAGGTTCAGCGCACCGGCGACGGGTTTCCCGTCGCGGACCGCAAGCACCAATAACAGATCATCCGCCATTGTTTCGCCCGCGATGTCGAAAAACGCGCGGGTCAGATAGGGGCGGCCCCATTTCCGGCTGCCGGTGTCCTGATAGAATTCCCAGAAACTGTCCCAATGGTCGGGCCTGATGTCGCGGCCTGTCAGCTGGATTATCTCGCCGCCAAAGGATTGGGCCTCGGCCCGTTCCTTGCGGATGGTTTTGCGTTTGCGGCTGGAAAGGGCGGCCAGAAAATCGTCAAAGCTGCCATAGCCGTCGTTTTCCCAATGAAACTGTTCCCCGATCCGGTGCAAAAGGCCCATCGACTTGGCGGCAATCGCTTCGGCTTCGGTGCAAAAGGTTGCGTGGACCGACGACAGACCGTTGTCGGCGGCGATCTGCACGGCACCTTGGATCAACGCGGCGGTGCCTTCTGCCTCGTGCCCTGGTCGCGTCAGGAACCGGCGCCCCGTGGCGGGGGTAAAAGGGACCGCGATCTGGAGTTTCGGGTAATAATCCCCGCCCGCCCGTGCAAAGGCGTCGGCCCAATTGTGGTCAAACACATATTCGCCCTGCGAATGGGTCTTAGCATAGAGCGGGGCAACAGCGATGATTGTTCCGGCCTTGCGCGCAACCAGATACTGCGGTTGCCATCCAGTCCCCGCCCCGACTGATCCCGATTGTTCCAAAGCATGCAGAAACCGGTGCGTGGTGAACGGATCAAGCGGCCTGCCGCCATCGGCGGTTTCAGGACAGGCACAAGCATCCCAGTCGGCCGGATCAATGGCCGAGAGGCTGGTCACAAGGCTCAGATCAATTGCTGTCATAACCGTCAAACTGGGCGGCGGCGGGGCAAGGTCAAGCCGGATAACCTTCGAATGTGACATTATCTGCGATCTTGCGGGCCTTTGCCTCGGCCTCGGCGCTGCGGATCGTCCAGCACAGAATCGCGGCCCCCGTCGCCTTGATCTCGGCCACGCGTTTGCGGCCCAGATCGGCCGCTTCGTGGCTGATAAAGCTGGACCCGGTCCGGTCGAAATCAGGTATCGCCCGAAGGGACTGCCTAAGCGCGAGTGGCAGATATTCCCAACCGCTTGCCCCATAGGCCGCAGTCGTTATCCCCCGCGGCACATCGGGTGCAAGTTCGGCCATGCGGGCCACGGAATGCGGGTTAAAGGACATCACTGCGACCGGCCCCGCATAGCCTGCCAGATCGGCGACGACTGCGGATTCCAGCGCGCCGACATTCGGGCCCATCTGGCCGTCTTGATCCTTAATCTCGATCAGCAAGGGGACACGACCCGCCACAAGATCAAGAAACTGGCGCAGGGTCGGAATGCCTTCGGTCCCATGCCGAAGCGGGATCACTTGCAGTTCTTGCGATGTCCGCCGGCTAATCACACCTTTTTCGGGGGTCAGCCGGAACAGATCATAATCGTGAAACACCATCGCCACGCCGTCTGACGACAGTTGGACATCGCATTCGATCCCATAGCCTGCGTCGATGGCCGCCTGCGCCGCCGCGATCGAATTTTCGGGCCGTCCAGCGGTTTTGTCATGATAGCCGCGATGGGCCAGAGGCGTGGCCAGAAAAGACGGATGCAAGGTCATTTGATTTCAAAAATGCCTTCGATTTCGACAGCGACACCCAACGGCAAAGCGGCCGCACTTACGGCAGAACGTGCGTGACGCCCCGCATCGCCCAAGGCCGCGACCAGAAAATCCGAGGCCCCGTTGATGACTTTGGGCTGATCCGTGAAATCCGCTGTCGAATTGACAAAGCCGACCAATTTGACGACCCGCACAAGCCGGTCAAGATCGCCACCACAAGCGGCTTTGAGTTGCGCCAAAAGGCTGATCGCGCAGGCACGCGCCGCTTCGGCACCTTGTTCCACGGTCATACCGTCGCCCAACCGACCTTTGATAAACCCGTCCGGTCCGCTTGATACTTGACCAGAGACATAGACAGTGTTTCCCGTCACGACATAGGGCACATAATTGGCTGCAGGCGCGGGGGCGGCAGGCAGGGTGACGCCCAGTTCGGCAAGGCGGGCTTCGTAGTGGCCAGACATTTTCAACACTCCTAATGGTTTGCGATTTTGCGCTAGGCTAGCGGCATCGCGGCGATAGGCAAACGAGAGAATGCGACAGATCAACTCTCGCGAAAGGCCTTGGCAAAGAAATCCGCGACCGGTTTCAGGAAATAGTCCAACGGCGACCGTTCCTCTGTCCGGATGAAAGCCTCGACCGGCATGCCGGGGATCAGGGTCATACCGGTGGGTAGGCGCGCAGATTCCCCGTCGTCCAGTTTGATTTCGGCCCGATAAAAGGACACGCGGGTGTTCTGGTCCTGAAAGGCATCGGCAGAAACCTTGGTCACATGCCCGAAGAGTTCGGGGGTCCGTCGCTGATCAAAGGCGGAAAACCGCAACGCCACCTGTTGCCCGATGAAAACCTGATCGATGTCACGGGTCTGGATCTGGGTCGCGATCACCAGCGGTCGGTCCTGCGGCACCAGATACAGCACCGGATCGGCGGGCCGGATCACCGAACGTTGCGCAAAGACCTGAAGCCCATAGACGATGCCGGACACAGGGGCGCGGATGTCCAACCGGTCCAGTCGGGTCACAAGCGCCCTACGCCGTTCCCGCAGTTCAAGTTCGTTGTATTGCAGGTCGCGAAGGGTGGTGATGGCCTCTTCGCGGCGGGTGGTGTCGATCCCGAGGATTTGCAGGTCGAGTTCGGTGATCCGGCCTTCGGCCTGCGCCACCGATGCGGCCAGTTCCCCTGCCGTGCCCACAAGGCTGGCGCTTTCGCGCTGCAGGGCCATAACGCGGGTGGCCTGCGCTAGCCCGCGATCCAACAGACTTTGTTGGTCTTCCAATTCCTTGGCGATCAGACCCATCTGGGTATCAACAGCGGCCTGTTGCGCCCGCAGACCATCAATCTGCGCCGAAATTTGTGCGGATCGTTTTTGCAACTGGGCGCGGGCCGATTCCGCGCTTTCGTTGCGGGCTGCAAACAGGCGGGTCTGACCATCCATGAGTTCAGCAACCACAGGCGAGTTTAGTTCCGTCAGGATCGGATCAAATTTCAGTTCCGTGGCGCCATCGCGTTCGGCTTCGTATCGGGCGCGGCGGGCTAGCATCTCGAAAAGCTGGCCCTCGACGACCGACAGATCGGATTGCAGGGTTTCAGGGTCGAGCCGGATCAAAAGATCGCCTTCGCGCACCGTGTCGCCTTCGGTGACAAGGATTTCCGTCACCACGCCGCCATCAGGGTGCTGCACGACCTGCCGGTTCTGGTCGACCTCGATCTGGCCGCCCGCAATTACCGCGCCGGTGATTTTTGCCGTCGCTGCCCAGCCGCCGAAGCCGCCGAACAACAGCCCGATTGTCACCACGCCCAGAATGATCGGGGATCTGGCGCTCCATCTTTTCGGATCACTCATGACACGCCTCCCGGGCCGGCAGATTGCTGGATTTCCTGATGGTTCTTGACGATTTCGCGCAGCACCTCGTCTTTGGGGCCAAAGGCGCGGCGGGCCCCGTTTTCGATCATCAGTAGCAGATCACATTCCTGAATAGCGGCGGGTCGGTGGGCCATGATCAGCACGCTTTTGCCTTCGGCCTTCATCGCGCGGATGGCGGCGTTCAGTGCCATGGACCCGTCGTTGTCGAGGTTTGAATTCGGTTCATCCAGAACAAGGATTACCGGATCACCATACATGGCGCGCGCAAGGCCGATGCGCTGTATCTGTCCGCCTGACAACCGCCCGCCCGCCGCAGTTACACGGGTGTCGTATCCTTCGGGCAGGCGCAGGATCATATCGTGGGCGGCGGCTTTTTTCGCTGCCTTGACGACTGCGGCGTCATCAGGGGAAAGGGTCATGCGCGCGATATTGTCCTTGATCGTGCCATCGAACAGCTGCACCCGCTGCGGCAGATAGCCGATGTGCTGGCCCAGAACGTCGGGGTCGTATTGATCAAGCGCGGCACCATCGAGACGGATCTTGCCGCCAGCTGTCCGCCAGACACCGGTTATCGCCTTGGCAAGTGTCGTCTTGCCGGAACCGGATGTACCGATCACGCCCATCGCCTGTCCGGGTTCGAGTTTGAACGACACCATCCGCAACGATGCTTGCGCTTCGCCCGGGGGGATGACGGTGATCTGTTGCGCCTCGAGGATCGCGCGGGGTTTGGGGAGGTTGGTTTTGGGCTGTTCTTCGGGGATTTCGCCCAGAAGTTTGCCCAGATTTCCCCATCCTTCGCGCCCGCGCTGCAGAACCTGCCATTGTCCGATGATCTGTTCGATCGGTGCCAAGGCACGCCCCAACAGGATGGATCCCGCGATCATCGCACCGGGGCTCATTTCGCCCATAAGTGCCAGATAGGCACCCAAGCCCAGCATCGCCGATTGCATGAACAGGCGGATCGCCTTGGTCAGTGCTGAATAGCCTCCGCCGGAATCGGTCGCGGCCATCGTCGCCTCGAGCGCGGCGCCACGGGCCAATTGCCAGCGGTCAAAGGCCGACTGCCGCATACCCAAAGACTGGACCATTTCGGATTCTGACCGGATCTGATGCCCCAGAATTTCTGCGGCCTGCGTCGCGCGGCTGGCGTTTTCCAAGGGTTTGCGGCCAAAGACCTGATTGCCTACAGCGACCAGGATCAGGACCAAGGCCCCGCCAAGGGCCAGAAACCCCATCGCGGGGTGGAAGACGAAGATGCCAAAGAAAAACACCGGCATCCACGGCAGATCAAAGGCCGCCATTAGCGCGGGCGAGGCCAATAGTCGCTGCATCGATTCCAGATCGCGCATACCGCTGACAGCTTCGCGCGGGGCACGGTTCATGGTTGTCGCTTGAATGACCGCGCTGAACACTCGCCGTTCCAGCGTTTCTTGGAACCTCGCGCTGACCCGCGCCATGATCCGCCCGCGCACATAATCTAACAGGCCCATGCAGCCATAAAGAAACGTCACCAGCACCGATAATGCGATAAGCGTTTCGACCGACCGTGACCCAAGAACCCTGTCATAGACGTTGAGCATATACAGCGGCCCCGTCAGCATCAGTAGGTTGACGCCAAAACTAAAGACAGCGACCGCCCAAAAGAGCCCGCGACTCTGCCGTCGCGCAGCCCTCAGTTCGGCTAGTCCGCGTTTTTCTGGACCAATTTCTGTCGCCATCAGCTCTTTTCCGCTATCTTTGCCAAAGAGCCGCCGCATTGATTGCGTGGCTCTCCGAAATATGTTGTTCCATCGCAACCAACGGGCGGGCAGGATGCCGGAACCCTGTCAATTGCTGTGAAAATCTATATTGCGGACCTTAGTGATATGCGAACAGGAATGCCAATGTCTGGATTGAATTTTGATAGGCTGCTTCGCCCGCTGATGGTTCTGTCGACCTTTGCGGCTATGTCGGCCTGTTCTGTGGCACCAGAAGGGGCTGCGATCAACGATCCATACGAGGCCACCAACCGCCAAGTGCACGAATTCAACAAACAACTCGATCGGGCTGTTTTGCGGCCGGTTTCGCAAAGCACGGCCAAATTGCCGCAGGAATTGACCGATCCTGTTGTCAATTTTGCCGAAAATACAGGCCTGCCCAGTGCGATCTTGAACGGTGCCCTGCAAGGGGACATCGGTGGTGTTGCGACCAATGCTATGCGGTTCGTCATCAATACCACGGTTGGAATTGGCGGCCTGTTCGATCCGGCAGATGCGATCGGCCTATACGAGGAAAAGACCGATTTCGGTGAAACACTTGCAGTCTGGGGTGTCGGCGAAGGCGCTTATATGGAATTGCCCGGTTTTGGCCCGTCGACGGAACGCGATACTGTCGGACTGATTGTCGATTTCATCATCGATCCGATCGCATTTGTGGGCACGCCCCCGCAGATCGATGCTGGAATTGCGCCAAAACTCGCGTCCAAGGTCATCGATCGTGGCAGATTTGGCGGCACAGTCGATTCTATCCTTTACGAAAGCGCGGACAGTTACGCGCAAGCCCGCCTGCTCTATCTGCAAAATCGTCGGTTCGAACTTGGACAGACTTCGACCGACACCTATATTGATCCCTATGCCGACCCCTATTTTGACCCTTATCAGGACCAGTAAAATGACCGTGTTCGATGTTTCCCGCCGTTCGGTATTGTCCGGTCTTGCCGGCATCGCAGCCCTTGGCGCGATTCCGCAGGCCGTTTTCGCCCTGAGCACCGACACTGCCCGCGCATTGGTTGACCGGCTGGTGGCCGACATCAATGCGGTGATCGCCTCGGGTAAATCCGAAAGCGCGATGATCCGCGATTTCGAAGGCATTTTTGACCGCTATGCCGACGTGCCGATTATTGCACGGACCGCGCTGGGCAATGACTGGCGGCGGGCGACGGACGCACAGCGCCGCAATTTCGTTGTTGCCTTCCGCGGGTATATCAGCCGGAAATACGGCCGCCGGTTCCGCGAATTTGTCGGCGGCAAGATCGAAGTGCGCAGCGCGTCTACCGTCCCCAATGGGGTAGAGGTGCGCGCCATGGCAATCCTGTCGGGACAGGCCCCGTTCGAGGTCAGCTTTGTCATTTCCGATGGTTCGGGGCAGCCCAAATTCATCAATATGTTCATCGAAGGGATCAACATGATCACCTCGGAACGGACTGAAATCGGGGCGATGCTGGATCGTCGCCGTGGCGATATCGACGGGCTGATCGTCGATCTTCAAAGCGCATGACGGGGCGGCTGATCACCACTTTCGGGCTGCTTTTGGCAGCCCAGATCGCGGTGGCCGGTCCATATGACGGCACATACCGTCAGGCCGCGAATGCGGACTGCGGGTTGGTTGGCGTCGATGGCGCCGCAATCCGCATTGCCGACGGGATATTTTATGGCGTCGAATCCGAATGCCGCCTGACCCAGCCGGTCAATGTGGTGGACATGGACGCCACGCTTTATTCCCTGCAATGCACTGGCGAAGGGTCGCAATGGACCGAACGGGTCATGCTCATGCTGGCCAAGGACGAAGACGCCCTGATCATGGTCTGGAACGGATACGCGTTCAAATATTCCCGCTGTCCGGCCGAATAACGCGTTCAGTTACCGCCGCCACCGTTCAGTAATTGTTCGATGATGCCCTGAATGATCGCATCTGCGGCAGGGTCATTAGGCTGCTGGGGCTGACCAGCGTTGCCACCGGCAAGCGGGTTTTCCCCACTGAAAATCTGCCCGAACCCGTCGCCTGAAACCGTCGACTGATCGCCAAATGCGGGGGCTGTCGGGGCCTCGGCGGGCAATGGAACCGGCGTCATGCCTTGTAGAACCGTGACCATGGTCTGGTGCCAGATCTCCGCAGGAAGACCGCCACCGGTCACGCCTGTCAGCGGGCGGTTGTCGTCATAGCCCATCCAGACGCCAGTTACATAGTCGCCAGTGAACCCGATGAACCACGCATCCCGGGCGGCGTTCGTCGTGCCGGATTTGCCTGCGATTTCCCAACCTTCGATCCGCGCCCGCGTGCCGGTGCCCTGATCGACCACCTGCTTCATCATCCAGACCAACTGACGGGCCGCGTCTTCGCGGATCACCCTTTCGCCGATCCCGCTTTCGGTCGACATCACCGGCTGGCTGTCGCCTTGCAGGGTCAGATCGACCAACCCATAGGGGCTCACCGCTGATCCGCCGTTCAGGATACCGGCATAGGCGCCCGTCATGGTCAAAAGCGTGCTTTCCGAAACCCCGAGCGCAAGTGCAGGGCCGTCGGCAAGGTCCGAGGTCAAGCCAAAGCCCTGCGCGACCGCACGCACCGCATCGCGCCCGACCATTTCCGATACCTTGACCGCAGGGATATTGCGGCTTTCGCGTAGCGCCTGAACCAGCTGGATATTGCCCTTGAATTCGTTGTCGTAATTCTTGGGGCACCATTCGCCGGAGCCAACAATCGTCATGCAGAACGGGCTGTCGTCTACGATTTCCAGCGGCGAATGCCCGAGTTCAAGTGCTGCGGCATAAATGAACGGTTTGAACAAAGACCCAGTTTGGCGGCTGGCCTGCGTGGCGCGGTTGAACGACCCCGCCGCTTGGTTCTGGCGTCCACCCACCATCGCACGGACCGCACCATCAGCGGACATGACCACAATTGCCGCCTGCGCCTCGGATCCGGCGCGGACCTTGTTTTCGAATACCCATGTCAGCGCCTCTTCGGCAGCGGTCTGGATGCGCTGGTCGAGCGTAGTGCGGATGATCACGTCTTCGGTTGTGGTCCGCGTGAAAAACTCGGGGCCGCTGTCCATGACCCAATCCGCGAAATAGCCCCCCGCACGGCGTGCCGCTGCCTGACTGAGACTTGCGGGGTTGGTTCGGGCATCCGCTGCCTCGGCCGGAGTCAGATATCCTTGTTCTTCCATCAAGCCGACGACAACACTGGCCCGATCGCGGGCGCGCTGGATGTTTGACGTCGGCGCATAGGACGACGGCGCCTTGAGAAGGCCTGCGAGCATAGCCGCCTGAGCCGGATTGACCTGTGTGGACGAAATTCCGAAATAGCGCTGCGATGCGGCTTCGAATCCGCGGGCACCGGCACCTAAGTAGGCGCGGTTCAGATAAATGGTCAGGATGTCTTCTTTGGAGTATTTGACCTCCATGGCCATCGCATAGACCATTTCCTTGACCTTGCGCCACAGCGTGGTGGTGCGGCAGTCCTCTTCATAGGCGGCTTCGCTTTCCCAGACGGTCGGGTCATAGGGCACACCGAGGCAGAGCAATTTGGCTGTCTGTTGAGTGATCGTGGACCCGCCGTTGCCGGACAGGGGCCCGCGACCTTCACGCAGGTTGATGCGGATCGCGCTGGCGATGCCGCGCGGTGATATCCCGAAGTGGCCATAGAACCGTTTGTCTTCGGTCGCGACGACGGCGTTGTGCAGATAGGGCGAAACCGCATCTGCCGTCACCATTCCGCCGAATTGTTCACCCCGCCACGCAAAGACATTGTTATCGCGATCCAGCAGGGTCACCGACCCGCGTGCGCGGCCGTCGATCAGGTCGGTCATCGGGGGCAATGTCGAAGATACATAAAGGACCGCACCGGCAAGGATCACCGAACAGATCAATCCGACCCGCCAGCCAAACCCCCAAACGAGCCGGACCGCCCACATCACGACGCCCGAGATCAAGGCCCAGATCCAGCCGATCGGGCCGCGCGGTTTCCGTGGTGGTTTTGCAGGTGTCGGTTTCCGGCGGGCAGGTTTTGCCGCAGGCTTGGCCGGTTGGGCTTTTGAATATCGCTTTTCCGCCACCAAAGGAGGCCGTCTACCGCCCGAACCGCTCATCTTCTGCTCTTTTACTGTGGGACTTATTGTTCTTTGGGGGAACCATATCCGGTTGTGAAGGAAATGTTTAGCGGCTTGCTGCAAGAAACTTACGGTCGATGTGTTGATGAAAAAATAGGCTAAACACAATGTTTGTGCAAAAAATGTGCACAACTGCGCTGATTTCCGCCTTTGCACTTGCAGCATCTTCTTGAGACTAGACCCCGAGTCGGACCTTCTGTCCTCGCAAGCGGTCACACCGAGGGGCCGCGTCATCAGACGAGGGGAAGAACGTGAAACTCATCATCGCCACGATCAAACCGTTCAAGCTCGAGGAGGTCCGCGAAGCGGTCACCGCCGCGGGCGTACGGGGAATGATGGTTACCGAGATCAAGGGATTTGGGTCCCAGTCCGGTCATACCGAAATTTACCGCGGCGCCGAATATGCCGTGAATTTTGTGCCCAAGGTCAAGCTCGAGATCGTCGTGCAGGATTCGATGGCAGACGAAATCGTCTCGATCATCGCCAAGACCGCCAAAACCGAAAAGATCGGCGACGGCAAGATCTTTGTGCTGGATGTGGAAAGCGCCCTTCGGGTGCGCACCGGCGAAACCAACGACGACGCGCTTTGATTGGCCGCGTGACAAAGGAAATCTGAAAATGATGAACAAGATGAAATTTGCCAGCCTTTCGGGACTCGCCGCGCTTTGCGCCGCTGGTCCGGCATGGGCACAAGAGGCGACCGCCGAAGTGGCCGAGGCCGCAGCCCCCTTGGTCGACAAGGGTGACGTCGCTTGGATGATGACCGCAACCCTTTTGGTCCTCTTTATGATTATCCCCGGCCTTGGCCTGTTCTACGGCGGTCTTGTCCGGTCCAAGAACATGCTGTCGGTCCTCATGCAGTGCACCGTGATCACCGCACTGGTAATGGTGATCTGGGTTATCTACGGCTATTCCTTCGCCTTTGGCGGATCGACGTCGCCATATTGGGGCGGCACGGGCAAGCTGTTCCTGTCTGGCGTGACGGTTGACAGCCTGGCCGCGACCTTCTCGGACTATATGCTCCCTGAATATGTCTTTATCGCCTTCCAGATGACCTTTGCGGCGATTACCCCCGCACTGATCGTCGGTGCCTTCGCAGAACGGATGAAGTTTTCGGCGGTTCTGCTGTTCGTGGCCCTTTGGGTTACCGTGATCTACTTCCCCGTGGCCCACATGGTTTGGGATGGCGCTGGTCTGATCTTTAACATGGGCGCAATTGACTTTGCAGGCGGCACTGTTGTGCACATCAACGCCGGTATCGCAGCTCTCGTTGCCTCGATTATCGTTGGCCCCCGCATTGGTCTGGGCAAAGACATCATGGCCCCGCACTCGATGACCCTGACGCTGGTTGGCGCTGCAATGCTCTGGGTCGGCTGGTTCGGCTTTAACGCCGGGTCCATCCTCGAAGCGACTGCCGGCGCGACCCTTGCGATGATCAACACCTTCGTGGCGACTGCCGGTGCAATCCTTGCATGGTGCGTGATCGAAGGTCTGACCCGCGGTAAGGCTTCGATGCTTGGCGCTGCGTCGGGTATGGTTGCCGGTCTGGTTGCGATCACCCCTGCCTGCGGCACCACTGGCCCCGTCGGTGCGATCGTTCTGGGCATGGTTGCCTCGGCCGCCTGCTACTACTTCGTCGCTGTCGTGAAGAACAAGTTCGGCTATGACGACAGCCTCGATGTCTTCGGTGTCCACGGTGTGGGCGGGATCGTCGGCGCAATCGGCACCGGTATCCTCTGCGCGCCGTCGCTGGGTGGCACGGGCTTTGTGGTCGAGGCCGGCACCATGGGTGCGCAGGTCGCCGCCCAGATCAAAGCGGTCCTGATCACCATCGTCTACTCGGGTATCGGTTCGGCAGTCCTGCTCTACATCGTCAAGGCGGTTGTCGGTCTGCGGGTTCCGAATGATGACGAACGTCAGGGTCTTGACCTGACCTCGCACGGCGAACAGGCCTACCATAGCTAAGTTCAGGTTCGGGGGCCGGCCCCAATCGGCCCCCGACCCTTTCTACCCCGTGACACGCACCTTCCGGTGTTGCGGGCAAACTAAAAGGACCCCGAAAGGGGTCCTTTTCTTGTTTCTGCTATATCGGTCGCGAATGACGGAATGCCCGCGTCAGACGCCCGCGTCGATGATTGCCTTGGCGAGGATCGGCACGGTTTTGGCATTCAGGCCCGCAATGTTCATGCGGCTGTCAGACACCATATAGATCCCGCTGTCGGCCCGCATCTTTTCGACCTTTTCGGGGGTTGTCCCGATCCGGCTGAACATGCCGCGATGATGGGCGATGAAATCGAACCGGTCGGAATTGGATAGTTTGCGCAATTCGTCCGCCAATTGCTTGCGCAGGCCCAGCATGGTGTTGCGGACCTCTTCCAACTCTGCCTCCCAATCGGCGCGAAGGGCGGGATCGCCCAGAATGGTAGACACGATCCGTGCACCGTGATCGGGCGGGAAGGAATAGTTCTGACGGTTCAGAAAGTTCAGGTTCGCTTGGGTCACTTTGGCGCGGGTTGCGTCACCGATTGCCATCAGACAGCCAGTGCGTTCGCGATAGATGCCAAAGTTCTTGGAACACGAGGCTGCGATGAGGCATTCGTCGAACGCTGCCGCAATCCGGCGGGTTGCCTTGCCGTCTTCGGCCAGACCATCGCCAAAGCCCTGATAGGCGATATCGACCAAGGGCACAGCGCCTTTGGATTTCAGCAGGGCGATCACCTCTTGCCACTGATCGTCGGACAGGTTGGCGCCTGTCGGGTTGTGGCAGCACCCGTGCAAGAGGACCACATCGCCCTGCGCCACATTGGCCAGATCGGTCATCAGCCCGCCAAAATCGATACCGCGGGTCGCTTCGTCAAAATAACGGTATTCGGCGGATTTCATGCCAAGGTATTTGATGATTGACGGGTGGTTCGGCCAAGTCGGGTTGGACAGCCAGACCGTAGCATTTGGCGCGGCAAGGCGGATCAGTTCCAGCGCCTGCCGGATCGCGCCAGTCCCGCCTGGGGTGGCAACTGCCGACACGCGGTCGCGGGCAACGGAACCATCCAGCACAAGGCCGATCATCGCATCATTGAACGCCGCATCGCCCGCAAGTCCGACATAGGATTTGCTGTCTTGAGTTTCCCAGATACGCTTTTCCGCGGCCTTCACGGCCCGCATCACAGGGGTCAGGCCTGTCGGGTCCTTGTACACGCCGACGCCGAGGTCGATCTTATCCGCCCGCGGATCTTCGCGGTAGGTCTGCATCAGCATCAGGATCTTGTCGGCGGGTTGGTCTTTGAGATGCTCGAGCATCATGGTTCTCCGGTTGCGATGGGAAGATCGGCATACATGCCCCATTCGGACCATGAGCCGTCATAGATGGAATGATCGCGCTTGCCGATCCGTTCGAGGGCAAGCGACAGAACGGCGGCGGTGACGCCGGACCCGCAGGATGTGATCACTGGCTTTGACAAATCGACACCTGCGGCCATGAACACCTCGCGCTGGGCTGCGATGTCTTTCATCGTGCCGTCAGCATTCAGCAGCGTCTTGTATGGAACATTGCGTGCGCCGGGGATGTGTCCCGACCGAAGGCCGGGGCGGGGTTCGGGGACTTCACCACGGAACCGTTCGGCGGCGCGGGCGTCCACGATCACATGATCGCCGAGCTTGGCCGCGCGCGCGACCTGGGTCACGTCCTTGACCAGATTGTTTTGACGGGTCACCGTCATGTGGCGGTCGCGGATCACCGGATCATCGTCGTTCACGGGGCGCCCTTCGGCGACCCATTTGGGCAGGCCACCGTCCAACACTGCCACATCGGTCTTGCCCATCAGACGGAACAGCCACCAGACGCGAGCCGCGCTGAACAGACCAGACCCATCATAAACCACGACCTGATGCCCGTCACCGACGCCCATGGCCCGCATCCGCGACATGAATTTTTCGACCGTCGGCGCCATATGTGGCAGGTCCGAACGCAGGTCCGAAATTTCGTCAATATCGAAGAACCGCGCGCCGGGAATATGGCGTTCCAGATATTCGGCTTTGGGGTTTCGCTGGTCCGCGGGCATATACCACGACGCGTCCAATATCCGCAGGTCAGGATCGCGCAGGTGGGCCGCCAGCCATTGGGTGGAAACCAGAGTTTTGGGGTCGTCTTCAAAGGTCGCAGCCATCTTGGCCCCCTTGGTGGGATATCCTTGGATCAACGCTTGCGTGACTAGCGAAAGGGGGGGGCACTGGCAAGGCCTGCGCCTATGTAAAAAGGGGCCGCAGATCAGCTGCGGCCCCTTTATCGATTTCCTTGTGGTTGGCTTACTTGGCCATCGCCTTTTTGATGATACCGACGATCACCATCACGACGCCACCGCCGACGCCGCCGCCGGCCACCTGACCGATGATCGACCCGAGGTCCATGCCGCCTGCAGCATCAGCCATACCAGCACCTGCGCCAAGCATGCCGAGAATTTGGCCACCCAGACCGCCACCCACGATCCCGGCAATCGAGTTGCCCAAGGTGCCGAGCGAGAGGTTCTTGGCAACGCCGCCAACGACGTTGCCGCCGACTGCGCCCGAAACCAATTGAATTAGAAGTTGTTCCATAGTCCCCAATCCTTCCTGTCGGGCCGATTATCAACACATCGCGGCGTGACCCGGTCGCGGCGATTGGGGCGACGTTAACAGATGCGAAAAACCGATCAATACCGACGACAGGGGGAAATAATTCGCAAAAACCGCAGCAATTGGCGGTTTGCCGTCAGGCCCCGTGACGGAGGAGCCGCTGTTTTTGGCGGTTCCAGTCGCGTTTTGCGTCGGTCGCGCGTTTGTCGTAATTCTTTTTGCCTTTGGCGACGCCGATCTTGAGCTTCACCAATCCACGGTCGTTGAAATACATGACCAAAGGCACCAGCGTCATGCCTTCGCGCTGGGTCGCGGACCACAGCCGCGACAATTCTTTGCGCGAAACCAGTAGCTTGCGGATGCGGCGTTCTTCGTGGCCCCATGTTTTTGCGGGGTCATAGGGGGCGATATAGCTGTTGATCAGGAACAATTCGCCATTTTCGACGCTCGCATAGCTTTCGGCGATATTCGACTGACCCACCCGAAGCGATTTAACCTCGGACCCCATCAGCATGATGCCGACCTCGAGGTCACTTTCAATGGCATAATCATACCGTGCTCGCCGGTTTTCGGCGATGACCTTGTAATTCTTGTTTTCAGGTTTCTTTGCCATGATCCGCCCGAGATATGCGACAGGACCTGTCAGGGCAAGGGGGGCACCTGCTGCCATAGCACCAACAGGACGCAAGATATCTTGCGCTGTCCAGCATTCGATGTCCTTTTGGGGCCATGATTGAATGGCGTGATCAAGGTGCGCTTTTGTCGGCGCGCGTGCACGGAGAGAGCTCGGTCATCATCGAGGTCTTTACCCCTTTGCATGGGCGCACGTTGGGCGTGGTGCGCGGCGGTGCGAGCCGAAAGCGTGCACCTTTGTTACAGCCTGGCGCGCAGCTCGATCTGACGTGGAAAGCGCGGCTGGAGGATCACCTTGGCGCCTTTACCGTCGAACCAATCCGCAGCCGTGCGGCGCTGGTGATGGATGATCGTCTGGCGCTGGCGGGTCTGAATGCGGTTTGTGCGTTGTTGTCGCAATGTCTGCCGGAACGGGAACCGCATCTGGACCTTTATGAAAGGTCGATCGCGCTGCTGGACCTGCTGGGGCAGCCTGACCTTTGGCCCTTGGCCTATTTGCAATGGGAAATGGCATTTTTAGAAGAGATGGGATTTGGGCTCGACCTGTCAGCCTGTGCCGTGCGGGGGACCAACGAAAACCTGTGCTATATCTCTCCGAAATCGGGCCGGGCGGTCAGTGAACAGGCGGCGGGTGAATGGGCGTCGCGCATGTTGCCGCTGGTTCCGGTGATGAAAGGCGAAGGTGATGCTACGGGCGACGAAATTGCCAAGGCCTTGGCCACCACAGGGTATTTTATCGAAAACAGATTGCTGCAGGGATTGGGAGATAAACCTTTGCCTGCCGCAAGAGCACGTTTGATCGACGCGATCTCGCGGATCGACTAGCCTGCCACCTTCGCGAAAGGCACCGGCAAATGTCGGTTTCGGAACAGACCCGAGATATGCCCTGGGCGCAAAGCTTGGGCATAGCTTTTGGTAGGCCAGAATGTTTACTCCGCGTACGCCTGTTTATCTGTCGCATTCGCCCACGCCGGGGGTAAAGGATTTTGCGCTTCTTGCCGCGCTAGAGGCCGGCATTCGCGGGATGCTTTTGTCGGTCATGCCATTGGTCATGTATCGCGCCTATCTTGATGCGGCCTTGGTCAGCCGGATCTATCTGATTGTCGGAATTGTCTCTCTCGTCACCGGGATGATGGCGCCTTGGATCAACCGGTTTGTGCCGCGCCGCTGGATGTTTACGGCGGCGGGGGTGCTATACATGTGCGGGCTAGGATTTGCCCTCACGGGTGTGCCCGAACTAAAGGCGGCGACTCTTTTGTGCAATGCGATGGGGACGGTGACCTTTACGGTCTGCTTTAACGCATATGTGCTGGACTATATCGCGCGGCAGGATCTGGGGCGCAACGAAAGCATGCGGATGGTCTATTCCGGCGCAAGCTGGGCGATTGGGCCATTTTTGGGTGTTACGCTGTTGAACTGGTGGGAACCCGCGCCTTTTCTGGTCGCTATGGTCTTTGCATTTGCCTTGGTCGCGGTGTTTTGGTGGCTCCGGCTTGGGAACGGGAAACAGATCAGTCGGGCAAAAGGTCCAGCGCCCAATCCTGTCGCGTTCTTGGGCAGGTTCGTGGCCCAACCCCGCCTTATTGTCGGCTGGACCTTTGCGGTTATCCGGTCCTGCGGTTGGTGGGCTTTTGTGGTCTATATGCCGATCTATTGCATCGAAAACGGTCTGGGCGAAAAGGTCGGCGCGATTGCGACTTCGGGCGCGAATACCCTGCTGTTCCTGACGCCACAGATGCTCAGGATCGTGCATCGGGTCGGGGTCCGACGCGCGGTCCGGTCAACCTTTGCGATTTGCGGCGGGCTATTTATCGCAGGCTGGCTGGCGGCGCCCCTGCCTTGGCTGACCTATGGCGTCTTGATCTTTACCGCGCTCTTTCTGGTCATGCTCGACGTCTGCGGGAGCCTGCCTTTCCTCATGGCGGTCAAACCATCCGAACGGACAGAAATGGCTGCCGTCTATTCCAGCTTTCGCGATGTTTCCGGGATCATGACGCCGGGGCTGGCTTGGGTCGTTCTGTTGTTCGCGCCCGTGCAGGGGATTTTCGCGGTGGTTGGCGTTGCCATGTGGGGGGCTTGGGCGCTGGCTGGCGCCTTACACCCCCGACTGGGGTTCCCGCATCAACCGGCGTCGGTGACGGATTAATCCAACAGCCGACGCGCGATCACCTGCGCCTGAATTTCGGCCGCCCCTTCAAAGATATTGAGGATACGCGCATCGCACAGGATGCGGCTGATCTTGTATTCCAGCGCAAAGCCGTTGCCGCCGTGGATCTGCAGCCCGTTGTCAGCCGCCGCCCATGCGACCCGTGCGCCCAACAGCTTGGCCATCCCAGCCTCTAGATCGCAACGACGACCTTCGTCTTTTTCGCGGGCCGAAAAATAGGTCAGCTGGCGGGCGATCATGATTTCGACCGCCATCATGGCGAGCTTGCCCGACACGCGGGGGAAATGGATCAGCGATTTGCCGAATTGTTTGCGGTCGGTCGCGTATTGCATCGCCACGTCCAGCGCCGATTGCGCCACTCCGATCGCACGGGCGGCGGTCTGGATGCGGGCGCTTTCAAAGGTTTGCATCAGTTGCTTGAAACCCTGCCCCTCGACCCCGCCCAATAGGTTGTCGGCTTTCACCTCGAACCCGTCAAACCCCAATTCGTATTCTTTCATACCGCGATAGCCCAGCACCTCGATCTCGCCTCCGGTCATGCCGGGGGTGGGGAAGGGGGCGTCGTCGGTGCCGGGGGTCTTTTCGGCAAGGAACATCGACAGGCCGCGATAATCGGTCGTGTTCGGATCGGTTCGCGCCAAAAGGGTCATGACATGGGTGCGGGCGGCATGGGTGATCCATGTCTTGTTGCCAGTCACGCGGTATGTGTCGCCATCCTTGACCGCGCGGGTGCGCAAGGATCCAAGGTCGGACCCAGTGTTCGGTTCGGTGAACACAGCCGTCGGCAGGATTTCACCCGACGCAAGCTTTGGCAGCCACTGGGCCTTTTGTTCGTCGGTTCCGCCGCAAAGGATCAATTCCGCCGCGATTTCGGACCGCGTCCCGAGAGAGCCAACGCCGATATAGCCGCGCGACAGTTCTTCGGACACGACAACCATACTGGCCTTGGACAGGCCGAAACCGCCATGCTCTTCGGGGATGGTCAGGCCGAAAACGCCCATTTCGGCAAGTTCTTCGATCACCGTCATCGGGATCAATTCGTCGTTCAGGTGCCAGTCATGGGCAAAGGGTTCGACCTTTTCCACCGCATAACGGCGGAACTGTTCGCGGATCATTTCCAGTTCGTCATCCAGACCGGATTTGCCCACCGTGATATTGGCCGACTGGTCCTGCATCAATTGCACGAGCCGGGTCCGCGCTGCTTGGGTATTGCCGGCCACGGTCAAAAGATCGATTTCGGGCGTCAAAAGGCCATTTGTGCCGATACCAAGATCAGAAAGCCGAAAGATTTCATTCTGGCTCATTGGGATGCCGCCACGGATCTGCGACAGGTATTCCCCGAAACCGATCTGCAGGATCAGGCTTTCGATTTCGCCAAAGGTGCCAGTAGACGAAAGACGGTCGGCCCAGCCCTGCAACTGCCGCAGGGATTCCACATAGGTCGCCAGCCATGAAAGCCCGTGGGCGGCGGATTGGTTCTCTTCAAGCAAGGCAGCCGACACACGACCGTCTTGTGTGACACGCACCCGCACTTCGGTGACCGCTTGCGACAAGACATTCTCGAGGGGGGCAAGACAGGCAGCGGTTTTCGAAACCAGATCTGTCAGCAGGGGGTGGTGTGTCATCTTCGGGTCCTGTCCATCGTGCGGCATGTCCGACTCCTGTTTTGTGCAGGTGCAGAGATAATTGCTTTGCAGTCGCAGCGCAACTTAGTTTCGCAAAAATATCGGCAATCGACATAAAATGTCGCAACGAAATTTGAGTGCGGCCCGATACTGTTCAGGCTACATAGCCCAGCATGGACAGTTTTCTAACCCTTGTCAGCCCGCTTCATCTGGTCTTGGCCATGCTCATTGGTCTTTTGGCGGGCACGGTCAAAGGCGTGACCGGCTTTGCCATGCCGATGATCCTGATTTCTGGACTGTCGTCATTCTTGCCACCTGAAATGGCGCTTTCTGCGCTGATCCTGCCGACCTTGGTAACCAATCTATGGCAGTCGCTGCGGCAGGGCGTGTCAGCGGCGTTTGCATCGGTCCGGCGGTATCGGGGTTTTCTAATCGCTGGTTTGATCGCCTTATTGATTTCGGCGCAATTGGTGCGGGTTCTGCCCTCGGCCTGGCTATATCTGCTGATCGGCGGCCCGATCACGATTTTCGCGATTCTGCAGTTGCGGGGCTGGACGCCGCGGTTTGCGCCCAATGCGGCGATCGAGCTGGCGATCGGGACTTTTGCCGGGTTTATCGGCGGGCTGTCAGGTGTCTGGGGGCCGCCGACGGTTGCCTATCTTACGGCGCTGAACACCCCCAAGGCTGAATCGATGCGGGTGCAGGGGGTTATCTACGGGCTCGGGTCTGTTGCCCTATTTGCGGCGCATCTGCGGTCGGGGGTGTTGCGCGCTGAAACGCTGCCATTGTCGGTCATCATGATCGTGCCTGCCGTTGCCGGTATGTGGGTCGGCTTGCGCATCCAAGACCGGTTCGATCAGGCAACCTTTCGCAAGGTGACGCTTGCGGTCTTGCTTGTTGCCGGGGCGAATTTGATCCGGCGCGGGGTTTTCGCCTAACCCAGCAGATCCTCGTATCCGCAAACCGCCGCCAGACCGGGCACCGCTGCAGGCGACACGACGGTGAAGTCTACCGAATAGATTGTTTCCCCGTCCTTGAGCGCCGTAATCGTCCAAGGCCCTTCGACCAGTTCATAATCATAGTCGAACTGGAACAGCGCCAGCGACATATCGGTCGCGGAAATGTTGGTGAAATAGCTTTCGCGCGTGGTGCCTTCGGCGCCCATCGGCGGATGGGTGACCTGCATCATCACATCGGTGATCGGGTCGCCTTTGGCCTGAACCTTGGCGCCAAAGCTGATCCCCAACACCGCCGGCACCATCCGGCCGTTGGAAATGAACTCTACCTCGCCTTCGATAATATTGGTCACACCGGCGACGGTATCAGGGGCGGGCGATGTGCCCAGAACCTCTTGTCCGCAGGCGATACCGGCGCGAAAGCCAGACACGCGCGGCCCGAGGGTATCTGCGACTGCAGACGACGGCAAAGCCAGACAAAGCGCGAAAAGGAAAGGGCGGGATGACATGCCGCAAAGCTGCCATTCCCGCCCGATTTGTCAATCGCAAAGCAAAACGGTTCCGCTGTTTAGCCGATTGCCGCCGCCCGCACGTCTTCGTCGATGAAGGGGACGTATTTCGCAAAGTTGTCGCTGAACATTTGAACCAGCTTTGCCGCTTGCACGTCATATGCGGCAGTGTCGGCCCAGGTCTGGCGCGGGTTCAGCAGGCGATCTTCGACGCCGTCGCAGGTGACCGGCACCTCGAACCCGAAATTCGGGTCCTTGCGGAACTGGTTGTCGACCAGCGTGCCATCAAGTGCCGCGGCCAAAAGCGCACGGGTCGCCTTGATCGGCATCCGCTTGCCTGTGCCATAGGCACCACCGGTCCAGCCGGTGTTCACCAGCCAGCAGGTTGCGCCGTGGCTCGCGATTTTTTCCTGGAGCAGTTTGCCATAGACCTCGGGGCGGCGCGGCATAAACGGGGCGCCGAAACAGGTGCTGAACGTGGGTTCAGGTTCGGTGACACCGCGTTCGGTGCCCGCGACCTTGGAGGTGAAGCCGGACAGGAAGTGATACATCGCCTGCGCCGGGGTCAGCCGCGCGATCGGGGGCAGAACACCGAATGCGTCACAGGTCAGCATGATGATGTTCTTGGGGTGGCCGCCCAAAGCGGTGTCGCTGGCGTTCGAAATATAGGACAGCGGATAGGCGCAGCGCATGTTCGCGGTCAGGCTGCTGTCTTCGAAGTCCAGTTCTTTGGTTTCGGGATCGAACACCATGTTCTCGATGACGGTGCCGAATTTCTGGGTCGTGGCATAAATCTCGGGCTCGGCCTCGGCAGAGAGGCTGATGGTTTTGGCATAGCAGCCGCCTTCGAAATTAAAGGTGCCACGGTCCGACCAGCCGTGTTCGTCATCGCCGATCAACACGCGCGAGGGGTCGGCGGAAAGGGTGGTTTTGCCGGTGCCCGAAAGGCCAAAGAAAACCGCCGTGTCCACCGGATTGCCGGGGGCATGGTTGGCCGAACAATGCATCGGCATGATCCCTTTTTCAGGGAGAAGGTAGTTCAACAGGGTGAACACGGATTTCTTGTTCTCGCCTGCATATTCGGTGCCGCCGATCAGGATGACCTTTTTGGCAAAGTTCAGGGCGATCACGGTTTCTGTCCGGCAGCCGTGCTTGGCGGCGTCGGCCTTGAAGGTCGGGCAGTTGATGATCGTCCAGTCAGGGGTAAAGCTGTCCAACTCTGCCCGCTCGGGGCGGCGGAGCAGGTGACGAATGAAAAGGCCGTGCCACGCAAGTTCGGTCACCACGCGGACATCCAGCCGATGCGCAGGGTCAGCGCCGCCGAACAGGTCCTGAACGTGGTAGGTGCCGCCCTTCATATGTTCCAGCATATCCGCATGCAAAACATCGAATTTCGCGGGGTCCATGGGCGGGTTGTTTTCCCACCAGATGGTATTTTCGACTTCGGGTGTCTTGACGACGAATTTGTCTTTCGGGCTCCGGCCGGTGTGTTTGCCGGTGGTCACCAAAAGGGTGCCGCCTTGGCCCAGAGTACCTTCGCCGCCTGCAATTGCGGCCTGAACGAGATCAGGTTCCAAAAGATTATAATAGACCTGACCCAGACCCGTGATGCCTTGGGTTTCAAGCGTCATGGTGGGGTTGACCCGTCCGTGGTCCATTTTTTCTCTCCTGATAGGGGCGTTTGCATCGCCCGATATAGGATCACTTAGCACTATGATTTTGTTCGGGAAAAGGCAGCTTTGTCACAGTTAGCGCAACCATTTTCATGTTAGCGCAACCTCTTGTGCCGGTTAGCGCTCGCAACTGTTGGGTGTGCATAGGACTGAGGCAATTTGGCCATTGCCCGCCCGAAATCGTGCCGGTTTGGGGCCGAGTTAGGCTTGACGCATCAGTTTCTGATTGATTCGCAGAGGCAAAAAGGGGCAAAAGAGTTGGAAAAGCAGGCAAAAAACAAACAATTTCGGGCAATAAGGGGAACAACCCATGCATAAAATCGCGCTGGTCGATGACGACCGTAATATTTTGACATCTGTTTCCATGACACTCGAGGCCGAGGGTTTCGAGGTCGAGACCTATAACGACGGGCAAGCGGCCCTTGATGCTTTCAACAAGCGGCTGCCTGATATGGCGGTTCTGGATATCAAGATGCCCCGTATGGATGGCATGGACCTTCTTCAGCGTCTGCGCCAGAAAACCTCGATGCCGGTGATTTTCCTGACTTCCAAAGACGACGAGATCGACGAGGTTCTTGGTCTGCGGATGGGCGCGGATGACTATGTGAAGAAACCGTTTTCGCAGCGTCTGCTGGTCGAACGGATCCGCGCTTTGTTGCGGCGTCAGGATGCGCTGTCGGGCGAGGCGATCGAAGAGACCGAAGAGAACAAGATCATGGTGCGCGGAGAGCTGACGATGGACCCGCTGCGCCACGCGGTCAAATGGAAGGGCAACGATGTGTCCCTGACCGTGACCGAATTTCTTTTGTTGCAGGCCCTGGCCCAGCGTCCCGGTTTCGTGAAATCGCGTGATCAACTGATGGACGTCGCCTATGACGATCAGGTCTATGTGGACGACCGCACCATTGACAGCCACATCAAACGGCTTCGGAAAAAGATGCGGACCGCCGATGATGACTTTAACGCGATCGAAACGCTGTACGGGATCGGTTATCGTTATAACGAAGAATAACGAATGACCGTTGCCCCGAAAATCGATGTCCGTGACCTTCGGTCGGTGCGTAATGCAGCGGCCGAACAAGACGTTGTTCTGGGCGATGATTATGTCGGCGCAGATGGCACATCCGACCATGAACTAGAAGACAAACGGCGCCGCCGCGGGTTTATCACCCTTAACCGGTCCCCGCTTGCCCGCAAGATTATCACTTTCAACCTGTTGGCCATCATCATTCTGGTGGCCGGTGTTCTGTATATGAACCCGTCGCGCGACAACCTTGCCTATCAGCGCGCAAGTTCTTTGGCGAACGAGGCAGAGCTCATCGCCGATGTGTTCGAGGCGCAGATCCCCCAAGGTGTGCCGGTCAATTTGATTACCCGCGATGGCGTCGATCCGATTTCGACCCTCGAAGGGTTGGATCTCCATGGCGGGTCCGATGTTTATGTGCTGGATACCAACGGTGTTTTGGCCGCAAGCTGGTCCGCCCCTGTTGATGGTATCGGGCTGGAAGGTCTGGCAGACAACGGTACGATCCTCACCGACATTCTGAGCCGAGGATGGGATTGGTTGGCGGCGGTATTGCGCCCTACCGAGGTGGCGCAGACGGCGGTGGATCCAGTCCTGAGTATTCTGGACAACCTGCAACAAACCCTGACCACCGGGACGAATGTCAACATTGACTATGATGTCGATGGCAAAACGATCTTTTTGGTCAGCACGCCGATTATGCAGGGGACCAACCCGGTCGGGGTTCTGGCCATGGTCAGCGCCGCTGGCGAAGTGGACGGTTTGGTGCGTCGCGAACGCGAAATGGTTCTCCAGATGTTTGTGATCGGCATTCTGGTATCGATCGGGTTGAGCCTGCTGCTCGCCTCGACCATCGCGAACCCGCTTGCCGATCTGGCGGCGGCTGCGGAACTGGGGCGCGACAAGAACGCCCGTAAGATGTCCCCCAACCGGATTCGTATCCCGGATCTTACCGCCCGACCCGATGAAATCGGTCGGCTGTCGGGGGCACTGCGCGGTATGGTGTCCGCGCTATACGAGCGGATCGAAGGCAACGAACAATTTGCGGCCGATGTGGCCCATGAAATCAAGAACCCGCTTGCATCCCTGCGTTCAGCAGTCGGGACGATGCGGGTCGCCAAACGTGAAGATCAGCGCGAAAAACTGCTGGAAGTGATTGAACACGATGTTCGGCGCTTGGACCGTTTGGTGAGCGATATTTCGAACGCCTCTCGTCTGGACAGTGAATTGGTCAAGGAAGAGGAGGAGGATTTCAACCTTCTCAAGATGTTGACCAATATCAATGAATTCCTCGCGAAAGAGGCCGAAGCGAACGGGATCGAATACATCACCGATCTGCCCGCAACCCCGATCGTGATCGCTGGCCTCGAAGGTCGATTGGCACAGGTATTCGTCAACCTGATTACCAATGCGATTTCGTTCTGCGAATCCGGTGATGCCATTCGGGTCTGGGCGCGAAAACGCGAAAACCGTGTGCTGATCGTGGTAGAGGACACCGGACCGGGCATTCCTGAAAATGCCTTGTCCAAGATTTTCCAGCGTTTCTATTCGCAACGCCCTGATAACCAGTTTGGTAACAACTCTGGTCTGGGCCTCGCGATTTCAAAGCAGATCGTCGAAGCGCATGGTGGTGTCATCTGGGCGGAAAACATTCGACCGACCGAGGCGGATATTACCTCTGAACCGCTCGGCGCGCGCTTTGTCGTCGGCCTGCCGGTCTGATCCCGCTTTGTCGGACCAACTGCCAGACAGCATCATGATCCATGGAACCTGTGTCGCGCTGAATGGGCGGGCCGTGTTGTTGACAGGTGCGTCGGGCCAGGGAAAATCCGGCCTAGCCCTGCAATTGATGGCCTTTGGTTGCCAGCTGGTGGCAGATGACCGCACTATCCTGACAGTCAATGATGGGAAGCTGATTGCCAGCTGCCCGCCTGCGATTGCAGGACAGATAGAGGCGCGGTTTGTCGGCATCCTTTGTGCAGAGCCTGTGCCCGATGCGGAATTGGTGCTGGTGGTCGATATGGACCGGACCGAAGAGGTCCGGCTGCCAGAACCACGTAGCTTTTGTGTGCTGAATGTTTCGCTCCCACTTCTTCACAATGTCAGGCAGGCGCATTTTCCTGCCGCAATTTTGCAGTATCTTAGATCGGGTGCGGTTTATTTGAATGATTAGAATTTTTGAGGCGACGCGGGATGATGAACGAATTGAATCAAAAAGTTGTCCTGGTAACCGGGCCATCTGGCGCGGGACGGACGACGGCGATCAACGCGTTAGAAGACTTGGGTTTCGAGGTTATCAATAACCTCCCACTTTCGCTTTTGGACAGGTTGCTTGATGGGACGCCGATTGATCGGCCGCTGGCAATCGGACTGGATGTACGTAACCGGGATTTTGCCGTCGACAGCGTCATTGGCGCAATCGACCGTTTGTCGGCCGACAGCCGGATCGAATTGTCGGTGCTTTATCTGGACTGCAGCGAAGATGTCCTGATCCGCAGATATTCGGAAACGCGCCGCCGTCATCCACTGGCAGCGGACGGCGGGCCGATGAGCGGTATCCAAAGGGAGCAGTCGCTTCTTGTGCCTGTACGCGCCCGTGCCGATGCATTGATCGACACAACGGACCTTACCCCGCATGACCTAAAGGCAGAGGTTGCGGCGCTTTATGAAACGGCGGCGGGGCGACCGCTGACTGTTTCGGTGCAGTCGTTTTCCTATAAACGCGGGCTGCCGCGCGGTATGGATATCGTTCTTGATTGCAGGTTTCTGAATAATCCGCATTGGGACCCCGCGCTGCGCTCAAAGAATGGCCGCGATACAGAAGTCGACAGTTTTGTTGCCGCGGACCCAAGGTTCGCCGCGTTCTTCGACGGCGTTCTATCCCTCGTAAAACTGCTTTTGCCAGCGTATAAAGAAGAGGGTAAATCGCATCTGTCGATTGGCTTTGGTTGTACCGGAGGGCAACACCGTTCGGTCGCTGTTGCGGAAAGACTAAGTAAAGCCCTTGCAGAGGATGGGTGGCAGGTGTCTAAACGCCACCGAGAATTGGAAAGACAGGCCATTCGGGCCACGTCATAGCGGGATCGGACAAGCGTGATCGGTATCGTGATCGTAGCACATGGTGGATTGGCCCGAGAGTATCTCGCGGCCGTTGAACATGTCGTGGGCAAACAAACCGGCGTCATCACCATTGCAACTGGCCCCGAAGACGACCGCGCCCTTAAACAAACCGAGATTTGTGATGCCGCAGACGCGGTCGACACCGGTGGTGGTGTTGTGATTTGCACCGATATCTTTGGCGGGTCGCCATCGAACCTGTCTTTGCGCGCTTGTTCCCCGTCGAACCGCCGGATTCTTTACGGCATGAACCTGCCCATGCTGATCAAGCTGGCCAAAAGCCGAAGCAAATCTGTCCCCGATGCGGTTGAAGCCGCACTGGCGGCGGGCCGCAAATATATCGACTCGCATTCCGTGAATACTGACTTGGGTAACAAATGACTGACCTGCGCCGGCTTGAAATAGTGAACATCAAGGGTTTACATGCCCGCGCTTCGGCAAAACTGGCTGAGGTTGTCGAAAGGTTCGATGCGTCGGCGACGGTGCGCAAAGATGGGCTGGATGCCTCTGGTGACAGCATCATGGGGCTTTTGATGTTGGCAGCCTCCAAGGGAAGCTTTATTGAGGTCGAGACTTCTGGCGCTCAGGCAGTCGAACTCGCTGACGCGATCGAAGCATTGGTCGCGGACAAATTCGGCGAAGGCAACTGACCCAAAACCGCCTGACTGGACAAAGGATAGCCGAACATTGACCGACACGATCCGGAACGAGACTCTGCACGCTGCAGCCGATATGCCGGAGGCCCCCAAGGTTTATGATCGGCAGAGCCTGACCTATTCCAATACATTCGACAGCCCGTTCAAGCGGTTCATCATCCGCGCGATCGAGGTGTTGACTGCCCGTGGCCGGATCGTCCGCAGGGTCCGCCGGTTTGAAAAGATGGGCGCCCCGACCGGTCAGGCGTTTTGGCCCGCCACGATGAAGGCGATGGGGATCGAACTGGGAACGCCGCAGGACCAGTTGGACAACATCCCCGAAACCGGGCCAGTCGTATTGGTGGCCAATCATCCCCACGGGTTGGTTGACGGGATGATCCTTGCCGACCTGATTGGGCGTCGCCGCAACGATTACCGCATTCTGACCCGTGCGCTGCTGACCGGCATCGATGAAAGCGCCGCCAGCTATATGATCCCCGTCCCCTTTCCGCACGAAGAGGATGCGCAAAAGAAGATGGTCGAGATGCGCAATCAGGCCCGCGACCATCTGGCCAAGGGTGGTTTGATTGCCTTGTTCCCGTCAGGCGTGGTTGCTGTGTCCGAAACGATGTTCGGGCCCGCGGTCGAGGCTGAATGGAACGTCTTCACGGCGAAACTTATCCGCACGTCGGGGGCCAAGGTGGTTCCTCTGCGATTCCCCGGATCAAACAGCCGCTGGTATCAGATGGCGAACCGGATTTCCGCGACGCTTCGTCAATCGCTGTTGCTGTACGAAGTCGTCAACGCCTTTGACAAACCGGAAAAGCCGATCATTGGCCCGCCGATTCCTGACGACGTCGTCGAAGAGCGGAGCAAGGATCCGCGCGCCTTTATGGCATGGCTGCGCGAACATACGATCAACCTGAAACCCTAATCAGCGGGTCGGGACAGGCGTTTCCCCGCGATAATCGTAGAACCCGCGCTGGGTCTTGCGGCCCAGCCAACCTGCCTCGACATATTTGGTCAGCAGCGGGCAGGGGCGGTATTTGGTATCGGCCAGACCTTCATGCAGGACGTTCATGATGGCAAGGCAGGTATCCAGCCCGATAAAATCGGCCAGCTCTAGCGGCCCCATCGGATGGTTCGCCCCCAGTTTCAGCGACGTGTCGATTGATTTGACGTTCCCGACACCTTCATACAGCGCATAGACCGCTTCGTTGATCATCGGCATCAGGATGCGATTGACGATGAAAGCGGGGAAATCCTCGGCGGTGGCAGGGGTCTTGCCCAGACGTTCGACCACCTGATGGCAGGCGGTAAAGGTGGGTTCATCCGTCGCGATCCCGCGGATCAGTTCGACCAGTTGCATGATCGGGACGGGATTCATGAAATGGAACCCCATGAATTTCTCGGGACGGTCCGTCCGGCTGGCTAGTCGGGTGATCGAGATCGACGAAGTGTTCGATGTCAGGATCGTATCGGGCAAAAGATGCGGGACAAGATCCTCGAAAATGGCGGTCTTGATCGTTTCGCGTTCGGTCGCGGCTTCGATGATCAGATCGGTCTTGCCAAGGTCCGTCAGCGTGGGCGTGGTTCCGATCCTTGCAAGTGCATCAGCGCGGGCGGCTTCGGTGATGGTGCCTTTGGATACCTGCCGCGTCAGGTTCTTGTCGATCAGCGCTACGGCGGCCGCCATGGCCTCGGTGCTGATATCGGTCATCAAGACCTCGTATCCAGCGAGGGCAAAGACATGCGCAATCCCGTTGCCCATCTGGCCCGCACCGACAACGCCCACCCGTTCGATAGTCATCAAGATCATCCTTTGCTTGTGGCCCGCACCATAGGCCGTGAACCCCCAATCGTTCAAGGCGCAGAGATAGCTAAAACTCTTCTCAATTCCTGACTTTAGCGAATTCGAAACGTCTGGGGCGGATGTTTGTCGGCGGTGAGTGAAATTCAAATTGGTGGGAACCATGAAACATGAAATTTTGTCCGACCCGAGTCTGTCTTATGCGCCGTGCCGCTATGGGCTGTCCCGGCAGTTCTTTCGGGGCCCGCGTCGAAACCTGGACGCGCCCTATGTCGCCTTTATCGGCGGGACTGAAACCTATGGTAAGTTCATTGAACGCCCGTTCCCTGATCTGGTCGAAGCCAGTCTGGGAATGACTTGTGCAAACTTCGGTTTGGTCAATGCGGGGGTAGACGCCTATGTCAACGACCCCGCCATTATCTCTGCCTGTCATGATGCAAAAGTTACGGTGATTCAGATATTGGGGGCCCAGAACCTGTCGAACAGGTTCTACAAGGTGCACCCGCGGCGCAATGACAGGTTTCTGTCGGCCTCGACTGTGATGAAAGCCGTCTATTCCGACACTGATTATGCAGACTTCAGCTTTAACAGGCACATGCTTTTGCAGCTCTATCATCAATATGCGGACCGCTTTGATATCCTGCGCAACGAGCTCCAAGAGGCGTGGAGTGCGCGCATGAACACCTTGATCGAAAGTATCGATGGGCCCGTTGTCTTGTTGTGGCTGTCTGACCAGCCGCTGACCGATCTCAAATGGAATGACCGGCCAGAACCCTTTCGGCATGATCCCCTTTTTGTCACACGGACGATGGTCGAAAAATTGATGACCAAGGCCAGTTATCTTGTCGAGGTTCAGCCTTCGGTCGAGGCCCGCCAACGCGGAACCGAGGGTATGGTTTTCCCAATGCTGAGCAGTGGCGCGGCGAGCGAAATGGCAGGTGTGCAAGCCCATTCAGAAACGGCCGCTAAACTATTGCCAGTATTGCGCGGAATGTTGGGACACTAAAGCAAAGGGGCGCCAGAAAACTCTGGCGCCCCAAGCAATTTTTATTCCGAATATTTCTTACGAGAACATAAAGTCCGTTGCATCCAGATCGTCGATATTCACGTTCTGGAGCAGGATTTTCAATTCGCCGAATTCGATCATTGCGTCGGAATCTGCCTGGCTTAGGAACAGATCGGCAAAGCTGTTGTCCGGCGCCCCCTGGATGGATATCAGGTCCATGCCTTTTGCAAAGTCGGTGACAACGTCGCTGGCGCCATCGGTCCCAAAGGCAAAAATGTCATTGCCTTCACCGCCGGTCAGGATGTCATTGCCTTTGCCGCCGTCAAGATAGTCGTCATCGACCCCACCATCGAGGTAATCCTCGCCGAGGCCACCATAAAGGCTATCGTCATCGTCTTCGCCATAGATCGTGTCATTGCCCATGCCGCCATAGATGATGTCGAGGCCGTTGGCGGTTTCCAGATCGCCTTCGACGTCCGGCACATTCAGCGCGTCGGGATAGGACGGATCCAACCCGCCATAAACCGTGTCATCGCCCAGACCGGCATAGACAGTATCTGCGCCTTCGCCTGCGATGATATAGTCATCTCCGGCATTGCCATAGATCGTGTCGTCGTCGAAACCGGTGTCGATCCAGTCATTGCCAGCACCACCATAAACCGTGTCGTCGTCGTCGCCGGTATAGATGGTGTCATTGCCGGTTCCGCCTTGGACAAAGTCCTTGTCGTCGTCAGGATCGGTATCCGCAGCAAGAAGAACGCCATACCCCAAATCGGTCATCCCGCTGATGCCGGTCGTTGGGTCGATGTTGCCGCCGGCATAGATCACATCATCGCCGTCAGCACCCGAAAGGCTGTCTGAACCATTGCCACCGTAGATCAGGTCATTGCCCAGACCGCTGTGGACGATGTCATCGCCGTTGCCGCCGTAAATCTTGTCGGCACCGCCACCTGCGTCGACCACGTCGTCGCCGTCATTGCCCTGAATGCGGTCGTCACCGGCATTGCCCCAGATGTAATCGTTACCCAAACCGCCGATCACGACATCATTGCCCGCGCCACCAAAGAGCGAGTCATTGCCGGTGCCGCCATAGACCTTGTCATCGCCATTGCCGCCGGTCAGCGTATCGTCACCAGCGCCGCCGTTGACTTTGTCGTTGCCATCGTCGCCCGCGACATAGTCATTGCCCGAACCGCCGCGCAGATCGTCATCGCCATTGCCGCCGCGAATACGGTCATCATCGTTCCCGCCTTCAACGGTATCGTTGCCGTCGCCGCTGTTGATGATGTCGTTGCCGGTGCTGCCGATGATCGAGTCATTGCCGTTTCCGGTCGCGATCAGATCCGCGCCTGCAAAACCATCCACGAAATCATCGCCCGCCCAGGTAAAGATCTTGTCGTCGCCTGCGCCTGCGTCGATGTCCTGCCCCAGCGGGGTGACCAAAGCGACCATCGGACCCATCGCGCTGTCATAGCCGACGACGACACCCTGATCCGATTCGCTGGTTGTATAGGTGTCTTTCGCGGTGACGTCGTCGGCGATGTCGAACGACGCGCCCGACGCAGACCCATCGGCAGCATAAAGCTGACCCATCATCACAAATACACCAGCCTCGGCCCCGGCCGAGAACCAGATTCCCAACGAAGAGCCGTCAGAGAGAGAAATAACCGCCGGAGATGATGCAGCATCTGCTGCAAGTTGATCGGCAACAAAAGTTGAAACAGTGGCGCTTGGCACAGAAAATCCCCCCAGGGTGAAAAAGGCAAAATGCCCAATTTATGTCTTCTTTTTAACAATATATTATTGGGTATAGCCAATACTTCTAAAGGGTATTGTTATGTAATTCCTAGGAACAAATAGCGAAGTCCAAAAGGAACAAATTCTTAAAGTTGTTTAATGTTTGGATTTGGACAATCAATGCGGGAAAAATTGGTTTAAAATCGGTTGTTTCTGGCGCGAAATCCAATTCAGACAGTGATTGTGCGTAAATATCCAACAGATTGTGACGTCTTTAGAAACAATCAGATGAATTGCCACAATTGGCCCGTAGCCGCTCAATTGTGGCAATTTCGCGGCCAATCGAAATCCGACTGGACTATGACTAGATGTCTAGATTGCTGCTAAAACGCCATTCCGTAATTTGGCGATATTCGGAACCTGAGTTCAGTAGAATTGAAGGGAAGCCGGGGTTATTGGGCGCATCCGGCCAGAATTGCGCTTCGATCGCGAGGCCTTCGTATGCGGCGTGACCAGGGCGGATTGCATGGCGCCCGTCATAAACCTGAATTCCCGGCTCTGTCGTTGCCATGACCATTCCAACGCCGGATTTGCCGCGCAGCCATACGACATCTGTCAATTCACGGCGGGTGTCGGCCACACAGAAATTGTTGTCGAATTCAGGATTGTTGACGGCGATCTGCCGCAAATTCCGAAAATCCATTTCGGTGCCTTCCACTGGGACGATCTCGCCCGTCGGATAAAATTCGGGGGTCGCGGGCAGAAAACGATCGGCGGCAACCTTTATTTCATGTCCATCCCAGCGTTCGGTTCCGTCGAAATTCCAATAGCTGTGATTGGCAATGTTCATGATGGTGGTTTCGTCGGTGGTGCCAACAAGGGTCATCTTTAAGTTGGCGGGTGCCGACACCTCGAACGTTACCCGAATTGTCCGGTTCCCCGGTAGACCGTTCATGCCATCTGGTAGCGCGATCTTCAGGGTCGCGGAACTTGCGCTGACGGAGTCTATGGTCCAGTTCTGAAGATGGGTCGCCTGTTTGCCCGAATGCAGGAAGATGCGCCCGTTCAGATTGCGTTCCAATTCATAGGTCATCCCGTTGATGACCGCTTTGGCATTGCTGATCCGGTTGGCAACGGGGCCACACAAAGAACCATGATACCGCATCGCGCCTTCGTAATCGGCGATGTTGTCCGACCCTTGGGTCAGGTCATGGTCGACGCCCGCCAGCCGAACCGACTGGATTACAGCGCCCCAGGTTAGGATGCTGACGGTCAGATCCCCGGCGGCAATGGTGATCTTTTCTACAGTCTCACCTTTTGCCGTCGTTCCGAAAACCGTCATTATCTTTTTTCCCAGTGGACCCCTGCTGGGGGGATTGTTACCCCGTTCCATTTGTGCGGCACGGGTGCATAGTTGAACACAAAACGCGTTGTGTTCGTATCGCGTATTCTAAGCCCGTCTGGAAGCTGAATCGTATCAATCCCGAGTGTGTCGCACAGCATCCCGAGGATGCGGTCAAAGGTTTTATCCGTGGGCCAGCCCGCAAGATAGCGCAGGGTGTCGCTGCCCATAATCGCGGGCTTTCCATCGGCGGTGGTCAGGTAAACGGTGTCGGTGCCTTCTAGTTCTTCGAACCAATGCACAAAGGACCCTTTGCCATCTAGTTTGATCTTGGTGCCTGGCGGAATGCTTTGGGTCAGGGCAACAGTCACATCCAGCCCTGGGATATTCGGGCCCATCGGATTGCCGATCGAAAGTTCCGGTGTTTTTGTGTCGGTCCGTGGCCCGATCAATGCAATCCCTTGGAACGCCGCAAGCGCAGCCCTGAGTGGGTTGGACAGATGCATCAGCCCCGGCGCAAGGACGAGTTTATAGCCGGACAGATCGGCGGCATCCGGCGGTAGGATATCCACATTTAGCCCCGCCCTCCGGCACGCACGATAGGCTGCAAAGGCCAGACGATAGAATTCAAAGTCTTTGCCTTGCGGCTGCACGTCCCACGCCCAGGCACTTTCGTAATCGAAAATCAGCGCGACATCGGTCGGGCTAGGTTCGACATCCGGCATCTGCGCCAGTTCTTTGGCGACTTGTTGTGCTTCGACATAGGCGGGCGCTGCGACGCTATCGGGGCGCAAAAGGCCGGCATGCATCTGTTCCTGCGCAAAGGGCGCCTGTCGCCAGCGGAAATAGGATACACATTCCGCGCCATGGGCAAATGCCTCCCACGCCCAAAGACGCGCCATTCCCGCCAGCGGCGCAGGGTTCCAAGGTGCCCAATTTACAGGTCCCGGTTGCTGTTCCATCACCCACCAGCGCCCGCGCCCGACCGCCCGATACAGATCATGGTGAAAGGCCTGCGTGTCAGGGTCGCCTTGCCGCAGGAAATAGGCTTTGCGTTCGGCGCTGCTTTCATTCCGGTCAGAAAGGAACCCAATCGGATAACTGTCCCAAGACGCAATATCGAGGTCGGCACCCACCTTCCAATGGTCGAAGCTGGTGATCCGTCCCATATAGTTGTGGGCAATCGGCGCGGCCGAATGTTTCCGGATTTCGTCGACCTGAACGCGGTTGAACGCCACGACCATATCCGAAGAATACCGGCGGAACGCCAGTTGATGGGGGTGGTTCGGCTCGGTCACTGTCAGGTTAGGCAGGTCGATCTGGTCGAAACTGTCATAGTCCATCGACCAGAACACATTCCCCCACGCCCGGTTCAACGCATCAACGCTTTGATATTTCTGGCCCAGCCAATCGCGGAAACCGACGCGGGCGGCGTCGGAATAGGACAGGGTGGTGTTATGGCAGTCATATTCATTGTCGGTTTGCCATGCCGCGACATGAGGATTCTTGCCGTAGCGTTCCGCGAGCAATCGGGTAATCCGGCGGCTTTCCTCGCGATAGCCCTGATGGCTAAAGCAATAGTGCCTGCGTGACCCGAATTTACGCGGGCGTCCTTCGGCATCGACGGCCAGCATGTCGGGATGTTTGTCGATCATCCAACGCGGCGGTGTCGCGGTCGGCGTGCCCAGAACGACCTTTAGCCCGGCTTTGCCCAGAACATCGATGGCGCGGTCCAGCCAGTCGAATTCCAACTGCCCCGGTTTCGGTTCCAGCCGGTTCCACGCAAATTCCCCGATCCGCACCCAAGTAATCCCCACCTCTACCATGCGGGCGGCGTCCTGCGCCCAGATATCCTCGGGCCAGTGTTCGGGGTAATAGCAGACGCCAAGCGTGCGTTTCATTCGGGCCTCGGGCTAGGGTTAAAGGATGACGCGGTGTTCCGGCTGGCCGGTTGTTTCGGTCTGGGCGGCATAGACCCTGCCTTGGTCGTCGTCTTGCGGCAGCCCTTCAGCGGCAGAAGTGCAATACAGGGTCGTAAGGTCAGGGCCACCAAAAGCAGGGCAGGATGTCTGGAGCGCCGGAAAACCGACCGTGGTCAGCAGCGTGGCGTCAGGGGCATAACAGGCCACCCGCGACGCGCCCCATTGGGCGTTCCACAGATTGCCCGCAGAATCCACAACCGCGCCATCAGGGTTCAGGTTGGTTCCGGTCAGATCGATATGGACCTCCGGGTCGGTTTGGGGCCAACCGTCGGCATCCAGACGAACACGCCAGATGGTCTTTTTTGCCGTATCCGCGAAATAGGCGGTCTGGCCATCGGGCGCAAAACTGATCGCGTTGGGGATCGTTATTGGGGCATAAAGCTGGCGCAATTCACCGCGATAATAGCGATAGATCGCGCCGGAGTCCTTTTCTAGGTGGACCCCCATGGTCCCGATCCAGAATCCGCCTTGCGGGTCGGCCCGTCCGTCGTTCGACCGGTTCGCGGGCAAATGCGCCTCGAGCGGGGTGATGATTTCGGACGCGCCCGTCGTGATGTCGAACCGATGCAGCGCCTTGTCAGAGGCGATCAAAAGACTGTCTTGGTCGATCCAACCTGCGGCTGAAACATAGCTGGAAAATGTCCAGCTTTGACCCTTGCGATGCAGTTTCTTGCCAATGATGTCGAACCAGAACAGTTCTTTACGGGTGGGGTGCCACAGCGGGCCTTCGCCCAAGGTGCAGCAGGTATCGTCATAAATCATACGATGGCCTCGTCGTAGGCGCGCACGACGTCTCGCGCGCGGGCGCGGACATCGGCAACGGTCATCCCCGGTTTATAAAGCGCCGAACCAATCCCGAAACCGTCCGCCGTGGCCTTGATCCATTCGCGGAAATTTTCAGGGCCCGCGCCGCCGACGGCGAAAACCTTGGTGCCCTGTGGCAGCACGGCGCGGATTGCCAAAAGCCCCGCTGGACCAATCAATGTGCCCGGAAAAATCTTGAGCCCATCAGCCCCGGCCTTGAGTGCTGCAAAACATTCAGTCGGGGTCATGACCCCCGGCCAACTTTGCAATCCGGCGGTTTTGGTGGCGACAATGACCCGCTGGTCGCAGTTGGGCGACACGATCAAACGCCCGCCGACCTGCGCGACGCGACCGACGTCGTCGGTGGATAGGACCGTGCCCGCCCCGATCAGGGCCCCGTCGCCAAATTCCCGCGCCATCGCGCCGATGCTGTCAAAGGGATCAGGGGAATTGAGCGGAACCTCGATTTGTGTGATGCCGCCCTCTATCAGGGCCTCGGCAATCGGCGCGGCTTCGGCGGGGGTAATCCCGCGCAAGATAGCGATAATGGGTCGGGTCATGCCCTATCCTTTCAAACTGGCCCAGGCCATCGCAAGGCCGGCAAGCGTTGCCTCTTGTGCCGGCGCGATCATCGTCGGAACGCCAAGGCCCCGCAAGACACTCGCGTAATAGCCCGCAAGTGTATTGGCCCCGATAATCCCCACGGTCTGACCCAGCCAGTAGGGCTTGGTCGCAGCAATTTCAGCCCCGATCAAAAGGCCGGACAATCGCGCGCGCGCCTTGGCGCCATCTAGACCATTCAGCAGGGCTTCGGCCCTGATCCCGAACAGATGCGCGGCACCACGTTCCGGTCGGGCCATGGCGGTTTCAAAGCCGGCGTCGAACGCTTCCTGATCCCAGCCATCGGCCGACAGGCTATGCCGCAGCACCGATTGTCCGCTGATAAGCGCGAACAACTCGCCCGTCATGAATGTCTGGAAACTGACGACCTCGCCTGCGGATACATGGACCCATTTTGTATGGGTGCCCGGCAGGCACAGCACCCCGTCCCAGTCGGGGTTCAGGGCCAGAAATCCCGCAATCTGGGTTTCCTCGCCGCGCATGACATCGGCGGGGGCCGTTTGTTTGATGCCGGGGATCACCTTGACCGTCAGGTTGGGGGTCTTGGTTTGCGGGCTGACAAACCCGTGGGGGTGGGCTGAACAGGGGGCCGCGTGATAGGGGGCTTCGACCCAGCCCTGTCGTGACCCGACCATGCCGCAGGCCACGGCAGTTACGGGTTCGGATAGCCAGTCGCCGATAAGGTCGACCAGCGCGGCTTCAAAGTCGTCCTTTTTGAGGCACCCCATGCCTTTGTCCGATGCCGCCTGCGCGACGGGTGCATTCCCTCGCATCGCCCAGACCCGCAAATGGGTCGTGCCCCAATCGACAGCAATCCATTCCGGCTTGATCATGATCCCATCCCGACAACGCCAGCGTCGACAACCAGACAGGTGCCTGTGACCATGCGCGCGGCATCCGAGGCCAGAAACAGAGTCGGTCCGATCATATCCTCGGGTGCCATGAAATCTTTCAGACTTTGCCGTTCGCGAAAGGCTTCCAGCCCTTCGGGTGTCGCCCATTTTTCCAGCTGCTTTTCGGTCAGAACCCAACCCGGCGCAATAGCATTGACCCGTACCTTGTCGGCCCCCCATTCGCGGGCCAGTCCTTTGGACATGGCGGTGATGGCCGCGTTGGATGAGGTGTAGGGGATCATTCCCCCCATCCCGAGCATATAGCTTGTCGAGGAATAATTGATTATCGCGCCACCGCGCCCTTTCATCATGGAATGGGCCTTTTGGCAGCCAAAGAAATAGGGTTTGAGATTGATCGCGATTTGGGCGTCCCAATCGGCTGGCGACACCTCGGCCGATACCATCCGCAAATCGTCGGCGGCATTATTGACCAGAACATCCAGCGGGCCATGGGCTGTGGCGGCTTGGTCCATCGCTTGGCCCAGGGCGTCAGGATCGGTCACGTCACATTGAATGAACAATGGGGCGCTGCCGTATTTCTCGGTCATCCGGGCCAAGAAACCGCTGGCGTCCGACCGCCCGACAAAGGCGACCTTGGCGCCTTGGGCCAGAAACCCGTCTGTCAGCGCGGCCCCAATGCCCTTGCCGCCCCCAGTGATAAAGACCGATTTGTTTTTCAGATCGGGAAAGATTGCGGTCACTTGACGGCTCCGAGGGTTAGGCCAGCGATGAAATGCTTTTGCATCAAAAAGAACATCAAGACAGGGGGCAAGGCCGCAACAATCGACCCTGCCGAAACAAGATGCCATTGCGCGATCCACTGGCCGTTCAGCGACGACAGGCCGGCTGTCACCGGCTGGGTCGAGGCGCTGGTGGTCAATACAGTGGCCCAGAAAAAGTCGTTCCAGATAAAGGTAAAGACCAGCACCGCCAGCGCCGCGATTGCGGGCCGCATCAAGGGCAGGACGATAAACCAGAAGATCCGCCATTCTGCCACGCCCTCGACCCGGGCTGCCTCGATCAATTCGCGGGGTAGGGCCGAGATAAAGTTCCGCATGAAAAGCGTGCAAAACCCTGTCTGAAAGGCGATGTGAAACAGCGCGAGGCCCATCGATGTGTTATACAGCCCCATGCCAAAGGTCAGATCTCGGACGGGCACCATCAGGATCTGGAAAGGCACGAAATTGCCTGCCACGAACATGAAAAAGACGATCAGGTTGGACCGGAACCGATAAATCCCCAGCGCAAACCCTGTCATCGTTGATAGGATCAGCGTTCCGATAACGGTCGGAATGGTGACCTTGAAGGAATTGAGGATGTATTGGCTCATCGGGGTGGAGGTCTTGGTGAAAACGTCCACATAGTTCTGCCAAGCGATTGAGGACGGCATTCCAAAATAGTTCCCCTGCGCCAGATCCGACGCCGGTCTAAGAGAGGTCACAGCCACGCCCAAAAGCGGGAAAAGCCACAGGAACAAGACGACCGGCAGGGCCACCTGATAGGCGACACGGGTGGCGGTGCGGGTTTGTTGGATTGGACGCGGAAACATCAGCGGGCCCCTTTTTCGTCACGGACCATTTTCCAGATAAACCCGGAAATGAAGAACATCATGATGGCGAACAGAACCACTGCGATTGCCGCGCCATATCCCATGCGATAGCCGTATTCCGACAGCGCCTGTTCATACATGTAATAGGACAGAACACGGGTCGATCCAAAGGGCCCGCCGTTGGTCATGATCGACACGAGGTCGAAGGACCGCAGCGCACCGATCACGGTGACGACGACGGCGATAAAGGTCGCGGGCCGCAGTTGTGGCAGGATCACATACCACAGCATTTTCCAGCCCTTGGCCCCGTCCAGACGCGCGGCCTCGACCTGGTCGGGGGCGACGTTGTTCAGGCCGGTCAGATAAAGGATCATCACATAGGCGATCTGCGGCCAAAGCCCCGCCGCGATAATCCCGTAGGTCGCAAGATCGGGGTCGGCGAGGATCGCGATGCCTTTGCCGCGAAAGAATTCAATGACGTTATACAGCAGCCCGAAATTGGGCGCGTAAAACCACGCGAACATCAGGCCGACGACGACCTGACTGATCACAAAGGGAAAAAAGAATAGCGATTTATAGACCCGAATACCCCAGACGGTCTGGTTCAGGAAAATCGCGATAAACAGGCCGATCGGCACCGCCAAAAGGTAAAGCACCAGCCAGATGACATTGTTATAGAGCGAGGTCGTAAACGCGGGGTCGGACCACAGTTCCTGATAATTGGAAAGGCCGAGCCAGACCGGTTCCCGCAATCCGTCGTAGTCGTAAAGGGATAGACGGAAGGATGCGAAGATGGGCCAGACCACATAGACCGCGAACATGATCAGACCGGGCGCAAGGAACAGCCAGGGCGTAACCCGCTGCTGGTTCTGCCGCCACCAGGACCGTGTGGAGTGTTCGGTTGAAGACGTGGACATGGCGTACCTCCCTGTCGTGCGGCCAGAGCCTGATCTAAGTATGACTGGGGACCAGCACAAAGTGAAAAACGGCGGCGGGC
>Ga0102812_10000235_pt1 | contig 40739 bp, 31 predicted proteins | sample ColrivemetaGS713_FD_79334 | JGI IMG/M metagenome (GOLD analysis project Ga0102812, IMG submission 79334) | Estuarine microbial communities from the Columbia River estuary - Flood tide ETM metaG S.713 | ecosystem: Environmental > Aquatic > Marine > Intertidal zone > Estuary | place: USA...
AAGTAGCAGCGATCTTAAGAGGAAAACATAAGCCAACATTTACACCACATGTAGACTGTGGAGATAACGTAATTGTTATTAACGCAGCAGATATCGAACTTACAGGAAACAAATGGGATCAAAAGAAATACTACAGACATTCTCAATATCCAGGTGGATTAAGAGAAACTACTGCGAAAGTAATGAATGCAACTTTCCCTGAGAGAGTCATTGAATTCGCTGTTAAAGGTATGCTTCCAAAAGGAAGATTGGGACGTCAAACTTACAAAAAATTATACGTGTATGCTGGTAATGAGCATCCACATCAAGCTCAAAAACCTCAAGTTTTAGAGCTGAAAGGTTAAGGTGAAAAATTAATGGCTAATAAAGTAATGTACAGAGGTACAGGGCGTAGAAAACGCTCAGTAGCAAGAGTTATCTTAACTCCTGGTACAGGATTATTCACTATTAACGGTAGAGATTTTGATGCATACATCCCATCTGCAGCAACTCGCCTAGATGTAGAACAACCACTTGAAAAAACAGACAACATGAAAACTTTTGATATTAATGTAAATGTATATGGTGGAGGAATCTCTGGACAAGCTGGAGCAATTCGTCACGGTATCACAAGAGCATTATTAGAAGTAAACGCAGAATATAGAAAAGTTCTTAAAGCTGCTGGTTTAATAACTCGTGATCCACGTGTTAAGGAACGTAAAAAACCAGGTCTTAAAAAAGCTCGTAGAGCACCACAATTTAGTAAACGTTAAGAATTACTATAAATTTAAAAACACAACTTTAGAGTTGTGTTTTTTTTGTTACTATATGATATAATATAATAAGTTATGTTTGGAGGAGGATGTTATGGATTACGATCTTATGCGAATTAAAAAGGGCTTTTTTATTGCCTTGGTTGCAAATTACTTGGTTACATCATCTTTATCGATTCTTTTATTAATTCCAAATTCAATTGAGTTAATAAATATCAACTCTTTCACAGGGTATGCTGTTGTTGTTACTATTTTAAGTAGTAATAATATAATAGCTTATGGAATATACTTTCTTGTGAGGAGATATGAACGATTTAAAAATGTAAATTTACATTCAATTCATTTACCAATAATTACTACTATTACAATGTTATTTACTATTGCCGGGATTATTTATATAAGATTTAATCTTAATTTGGAATTTTTTGAAAATTTAACATCGTCAGAAAATAAACTATTACTAATTGTTTATTTAATATTATCTAAAAACCTTTTTATATTTATAAGTGTTTTAGTCTTGTATATCAAAATTAGAAAATTAGAATTAGGCAAAACTAACAGTCTGACAAAAGTAATGTTTGTATTCTCTAGTTTTAATATAGCTGCTATTATATTTAGTTCTACTATATTTCTGCTTCCGTATATTTTAGATACAAGTTTAGATAATATTAGAGTAGTTGCTATAATGTTAATTATTGTTTCATATTTTACAGTTATTCTAAGTGTTAGTGCTATATTCTACATATATTATTACTTCTTTAATTTTAAAACAGAAGAACTTATTGGAACTGTTGAGAATACTGAGAATGAATATGGAAAACTTAGGTTTAAGAATCTTAAAAAATATTCTCTCATAGCAATGTTTATTGTTTTACTTGCGACAGTATTTGTAACCAACAATCTTATATCATACCTAGCAAACATTATAGGTTTATCCAACATTCAAGAAAGTTCATTACTGAGAGAGATTCAATTTAAGTATTCAATTATGACGATTGCAAACCCTATTCTAATATTCGGCTTGATAATATATTTCTTTTTGAAGGTATACTATGAAGAGAAAAAATATTATATAAACTTAAAACCTCTTTTAATTACAATTATTATTTATGGTTCATGGTCTCTGTTTACTATTGTTGCAATGTTAGTTGGTACAGAAACGCTAAATGAAATGGCTCTATTTTCTACACCAGTAATTATGCTTATCCCAGATTTTGTACTTCTTGGAGGTGTTGTTTTCACTCTTTTTCAGACAAAGTTTTTTGAGACGAGATTCTTCGGAAATAACATAGCAAAAGCAATGGGAGTCTATATAATTATTATTGTTTTGAAAACATTTAGTATAGTTACTAATTTCATAAATATGATGAACTTTGGTTATTCTCAGTTTAATGAAGTTAGGCAAATAATTAATATATTTAATTTTAATTCTGGATATACGTTATCTATCTTTATAGGAATATTGCTTCTGCTTACTAAACCAGTATTCCCTCAAAAAAGCATTGACGATATTATAGAAAATTCATAAGTCAAATAAGCATCATCAATCACTTTTTAAGTGATTGATGATGCTTTTCTTTTTTCTAAAAATATTGTAATTTAATAGGCCATATACTATAATATGGTAGGTCAAGGAGTTGATAATATGAGTGTACGAGTTAGATACGCACCAAGCCCTACAGGGCATTTACATATAGGAAATGCAAGAACTGCATTATTTAACTATTTATTCGCTAAAAAACATGGTGGATCTTTTATAGTTAGAATTGAAGATACGGATATAGAAAGAAATGTTGAAGGTGGAGTTGAATCTCAGCTAAAATACCTACAATGGCTTGGTATTGATTGGGATGAGTCTATCGATAAAGATAAAGGTTATGGTCCTTATAGCCAATTAGAAAGATTAGACATTTACAAAAAATATGCAGATATGCTGCTTGAATCAGGGCATGCCTACAAATGTTATTGCACGAGTGAAGAGCTTGAAGCAGAGCGTGAAGAAATGACTGAAAAAGGATTAGATAGAATACACTATTCTAGAAAATGTGTAGGAAGAAAAGAAGAAGACTTACCATATGTTCTTAGATTGCATGTTCCTGAAAATGAGGAATATACTTTTAATGACATTGTAAAAGGAGAAGTTACTTTTAAGAGTGAAGATTTTGGAGACTGGGTTCTTGTTAAAAGAAACGGTATCCCTACATATAATTTTGCAGTTGTTGTTGACGATTATCTTATGAAAATATCACATGTATTAAGAGGAGAAGATCATATCACAAACACTCCAAAACAATTAATGGTTTATAGAGCTCTAGGGTGGGACGTACCTATTTTTGGACATATGACTTTAATTGTAAATGAAAACAACAAAAAGCTATCTAAAAGAGACTTCTCAAATATCCAATATATTGAGCAGTATCAACAACTAGGATACCTTCCAGATGCACTATTTAATTTCATTTCATTATTAGGATGGAGTCCAACAGGTGAAGAAGAAATATTATCACATGATCAACTTGTTGAGATGTTTGATGAAGCAAGATTATCAAAATCTCCAGCCAAGTTTGATAAAGAAAAATTGGCTTATATTAATAATAGATATGTAAAAGAGTTAACTGTTGATGAAACTGTAGAACTTTGTATGCCACATCTTATTAAAGAAGATATTGGTATCGGGGAATCAGATTCATGGATAAATTCTTTAGTTACAGTATTCAAAGATAGAATGAGTTATGGAGCAGAAATTGTTGACCTATACGATGAATTCTTTGATCAAGAGTTCGAATTAAACGAAGAACTAATTGATTTCTTGAATCAAGAAGGTGTAGAAACAACTCTTACAGTATTTAAAAATCTTTTATCTGATTTGGAAGACTTTAGATCAGAAAATATAAAACCGTTAATTAAACAAACTGGTAAAGAAGCAGGAAGCAAAGGTAAAATGTTGTTTATGCCATTAAGAATTGCAACAACTGCATCAATGCACGGTCCAGACTTACCTCAAGTATTAGCATTACTTGGAAAAGAAACTGTTATAAATAACATAAACTTAAGTTTAAAAGAAATAAAATAAAACCCAACTAACTGGGTTTTATTTTTTTTATTTCTTCAGACATATTTTTGTTTGAATCTCAAGGCATTTTCAAACAAAACACTAAGCTAAGCCCTATAAAGACACTACAAATAATAATTAGTTTGCATTATAATTAATTTAGTTATATAATGTGGTTAGCTATAAAGAAAGAAAAGGAGATACACATGACTGGAAAAGTAAAATGGTTTAATTCAGAAAAAGGGTACGGGTTCATTTCAACTGAAGAAGGATATGAAGTATTTGTACACTATTCATCAATTGGTGGAGAAGGTTTCAAATCTTTAGAAGAAGGTCAAGAAGTTGAGTTTGAAGTTACTGAAGGAGATAGAGGTCCTCAAGCATCAAACGTAACTAAACTTTAATGAATTAAATAAACAGGAGTTCGCTCCTGTTTTTATTTACTTTAGACGATTAATTATATATAATTAGAACGTTGTTAGTGAATTGATTGACTTAATTAATTTATAGTAATAAGATAGATGATATTCAACGATAGGAAGTGTTATTATGAAGATATTTAATTCATATACAAATAAACTTGAAGAGTTTATACCAATTAATAAAGGAAAAGTTAACATGTATGTCTGCGGACCTACTGTTTATAACTATATCCATATCGGAAACGCAAGACCTGTTATCTTTTTTGATACAGTAAGAAGGTATTTTGAACATCGTGGGTTTGAAGTTAAATTTGTATCAAACTTCACTGATGTTGACGATAAAATAATCACAAGAGCAATTGAATTAGAACAAACTGAGATAGAAGTTACAACAAAATATATACAAGCATTTTTAGAAGATGTTGAAAGAGTGAACTCTAGAACAGATTATATTCAGCCGAAAGTAACTGATTATATGGACCATATTATAAGTTATATTCAGCTTTTAGTTGATAAAGGTTATGCGTATGAAATTGATGGAGATGTTTACTTTAGAGTTAATAACGTCAAAGAATATGGTAGATTGTCTAATCGAGTATTAGAAGACATGATAAGCGGATCTAGGATTGAAGTTAATAATAAAAAAGAAAACCCATTGGATTTTACTTTGTGGAAAAAAACAAAAGTTGGAATTAAATTTGATTCACCATTTGGTGAAGGTAGACCTGGATGGCATACAGAGTGTGTCGCTATGATTGATGATGTTTTTGGTGAACAAATCGATATTCACGGTGGTGGAAGTGGGTTGATGTTCCCTCACCATGAAAATGAAATTGCACAATCTTTAGTGCTTAATAATCATAATATTGCCAAATATTGGATGCATAACGGATTACTTAATATTGGTGGTTCGAAGATGAGTAAAAGCGATGGTGATATTGTACTAGTTAAGGATCTTACAATAGATCCAAATTCATTTAGACTGTTTACTTTATCTACACATTATAGAAGCCCTATTCAATTTACTGACGAAGTGCTAGAATCTTATGAAAAAGAATGGGAAAAAGTAAGTAGAGTTTACAAATCATTATTTCTTAAATTAGATTTAGAAGATGGCTTTTATGTGAATGCTAAAATTGATCCTGATTTATTGGAAATATATAAAGAGTTCTTAACAGCAATGGATAACGATTTTAACACGGCAAATGCAATTACAGCATTACAAAACTTAGTTAAAAAAGCAAACCAAATGTTGAGAAGTAAAACTGAAAACGAAGTATTACTCTCAGCTCTAAAAATATTTGATGATTTCTTTGGAGTTCTAGGACTTAAACCAGGGGTTACAAAATTATCAAAAGAGGCTAAAGACATATATTCAAAATGGAACTTTGCAAGAAATGCAAAAGATTTCAATAAAGCAGATGAATACAGAGCAGTTCTACAAGAAATGGGAATAATTTAATGATACAATTAAATGGGACTACTCTTGCATATATCGGTGATGCTATTTATGAAGTTTATATAAGAGAAACACTGATTAATAAAGGACTTACAAAAGTAGAAAAACTCCATAACGAGGCTATAAAGTATACTAGTGCAAAAGGGCAATTAGTAGCACTTGAAAAGATTCGTGATTTATTAACCGAGCAAGAAATTAGTGTCTTTAAAAGAGGTAGAAATGCTAACTCAGATAGAAAACCAAAAAACACTGACCTTAGTATCTATAAACAAGCGACAGGTTTTGAAGCACTTATTGGTTACTTACATTTGTCAAAAAACACTGATCGACTAAATGAACTATTAAATATAATAATAAAGTGAGAACAAAATGTTCTCACTTTTTTTATATAAGTTCAATGATTCCTTTGTTTGCCGAATTTAATATATCGTTATTAAGCTTTCCTAGGTTTTTAATTGTCATATCTACATCATCTTTTCCAATGCCGTAACCATCACAGTACGAGTTATCATCCATAACCATCTTACCAGCAATCATACCATTCATAGCTGCAAAAGATACCTTGTAAGTACATGACATTTTAGCACCATCACAAACAAATCCCATCGCTGTTGCTAAGTATAAGTTTATAGATCTTTTTATCTGATTTGGAGTACCACCACGAACATAAGTTGTCACTGCAGCTGTGCTTGAACCTGTTGCATGGCCAGTTCCACATAATACAGTTACTATACTCATTTCTTGTTTCACATATACACTTGTAAGAAATGATAGAACTATAATGCTTTTTCTTTCAATCTCACTAAGGTTAACTGAATCTGCTAAAAACATTGGTGTAACAAGTGTTCCTATTCCCAAGTTACCACTACCAGCAACTCCATAAACTGTATATATATCACCTTTCATCCTTTTTGATGAAGGGACTGCTATATGTTGTCTTAAAAAGTTAGAAAGATCATAAAGACAATCCTTTTGAGGCTCTCTTAAATCTTCAACCAAATACTTTCCACCTTCTTTTTTAATTTCCTCACGAGCATTATCATATTGTATCTTAGCTATATCAAATAGTGTCTCGAGGCCATCAAAATCACGAGATTCAACAAAATCAAGTATCTCATCGTATGAGGTTATTTTCTTTTGAGCAACTGATTTTAGTAGTTTCGATTTTGCAAACTCTTCTAGGTTTTCACCATTTCTTTTAACACTTACAACATTGTCATAATTATCTTTAATAACTATTTCAATATTTTCACCATCACAAGAAGTTATTTCTAATTTTTCATATAAGACAGTGTCATCAAACTTTTTATGAGAAATTGATACTTCAACTTCTTTTAAAAGTTCATCGATTTTATCAATATCATCACTAGTTACACTTTCAAATACGCTAAGTTGCTTGTTTGGATTTTTAAGCAATAATCCTAGAGCAAGTGCTTTATCTAGTCCGCTTTTCTTGAGTCCAGGAACACCAACATTTACACTATTTTTATATAATTCCTCACTCATCACTAAATCGACAGTTCTTATTTTTTTATCTTTAAGAACATAAGCTCCTATTGATGCAATGTAACCAACAACACCAATATCAGTACAACCCATTGTTTTAGTAATATTTCGATCAAGCAGTTCTAATACTTCCGATTTATTCATAAATACACCTCATTTATAATAGATACCTTGATGATAACATGCAGTAGAGATTTTTAAAACATTTTTCAATATGAAACTTTCTGTTTATATGTTAAAATATAGGGAGTTAAAGGATGTGGTAATATGGCGGTTATAATTACAGGTAAAAACACTGTATCTGAAGCTATAAAAGCTGGTAGAAAAGTACATGAATTGTACATTCAAAGTGGGACAAATAAGGATGTTGTCTTTCTAGCTGAAAAGCTAAACATCAAAGTAATTGAGTTAGATAAAAACAAATTAAATAACATTCTTCCATCTAAAAACCAAGGGATTGGAGCAAAAGTTGCAGACTATACTTATGTAACTTTAGAGGAAGTATTAAATAAAGATAAACCAAACAAGGTTTTCCTAATGCTTGATGGCTTAGAGGATCCACACAATTTAGGAGCAATACTAAGAAGTGTTGATGCTTTTAGTGTAGATGCAGTGATTGTTCCAAAGAATAGAAGCGTTAAATTGAACGCTACAGTAGCCAAGGTGTCTACAGGAGCAATAGAACATGTTGATGTAGTAGAAGTTACTAACTTGAATCAAACCATTAAGAAACTGAAATCCAACGATTTTTGGATAGTTGGAACAGATGCTGATACTGATCAAACAATAAAAAACATAGCGGTAGATACAAATCTTTGTGTTGTTATTGGGAGCGAAGGAAAAGGTATGAGTAGAATGGTTAAAGAAAACTGTGATTACACTGTTAAAATACCAATGAGTGGACATGTAAATAGTTTAAATGCAAGTGTTTCAGCAGCGATTGTAATATACGAGATATTTAGTAGAAAAGGGTGATTTTTTGGCATTTATCAAACACAATGATTATGAAATTATTTTTCTTATAAGAGAAGGTAATGATGAAGCTTTAACATTGATGTTTGAGAAATACACACCATTGATTTATAAAAAGATCTCAAAGTTTAACCTGGGTTATGAAGCAGAGGATATGTATCAAGAAGGTCTTATGATTCTTCATAAATCAATCAAGAAATTTGAAGAGAAGTTTGATAAATCATTTACCAGATACTTTGAACAAAACCTAGAAAGAAAATTCATATCAATAGTTACAATGAAGTACCGTAGAGAAAACATATTTAAAGGTAATCAGCATTACATATTTGAATCTCATAAAGCCAATGTTTCAAATAGTGTTTATTATGAATTAATGCTAGATGAAATTTCAAAAGTACTAACAAAAAACGAGAATTTAGTATATACTTTAAGAGAGTTAAATAATTACAGTATCGCATTCATTAAAAGTAAGTACGGAATAAATGAAAAAACAATATACAACTCATTACATCGAGCGAAAGTTAAAATTGCTAAGCATTTTAAGAACTAACTTGACAAACAGTTGTATTTTTGTTAAATTATATAATTGCAAGTGGGTTGATAAAATGAGAAAAAAAATTATACTTATATGTGAAGTGTGTCTATCTAGAAACTACACTACATATAAAAATAAGGATAAAACCGAGCGCTTAGAAGCTAAAAAGTATTGTAAGCGATGTGGAGAGCATACTCTTCATAAAGAAACCAAATAGGAGAGTTAATTATGGCGAAAAATGTAGAAGTAAAAAAACAAAACAAAGTAATGGAAATATTAACAAAAGAATATAAATCAGAAAATATCTTATTAGCAGTTTTAGGATTAATTGTAATAGTTGTTGGTGTTTATGTTTTAGAAGATGACATTGTTAACTTTAATGATAGCTTCTTCAAATTTATAGATACTGGATGGAAAATAGCAATATTCGCATGGTTTGTTATTGCAATTGGAGCAAGTGCATTTGTTTATGCAGTTTGGCCATTGTTTGTACCAAGCATAAGTGAAATGAAAAAAGTTTCTTGGCCAAATCGCGAAACAATGGTTAATCACACTATTAGAGTATTTGGTTTCATCTTATTCTTAGCTTTATTCTTCTTAGTACTAGAATTAGGATTTAGTCCACTGTTCAACTGGATCAGGGGTTAAGGTTAATGACTGAAGAAAAAAGATGGTATTGCGTTCAAACTTATTCTGGATTTGAAAGTTCAGTAAAAATGAATTTAGAACGTCGTATTGAATCAATGCAAATGGAAGATAAAATCTACCAAGTAATGATTCCAGAAGAATTAAGAGTTGAGAAGAAAGCTGACGGTACAACTAAAGAGAAGATGGTTAAGATTTATCCTGGTTATGTATTCTTAGAAATGATCGTTACAGACGATTCATGGTTTGTTGTAAGAAATACACCTGGTGTTACTGGATTCTTAGGTTCAAGTGGTGGTGGAACTAAACCAGTACCTGTACCTGATGAAGAAATCACTCCAATATTAAAAAGATGTGGACTTATGGAAATTCCAACATTCGATATCGAAATTGGTGAAAAAGTGCGCGTTGCAACTGGACCATTCCGTGATCAAATCGGAGCAGTAGATTCAATAGATACAGAGAAGCAAATTGTAACGGTTTTAGTGGATATGTTTGGTCGTCAAACACCAGTAGAATTAGATTTTGCAGATGTTGATAAGGTATAATACTTTTTCTTGACATCAAATATATAAATAGAGTATAATAGCAGGGCACACAATGTGTCGTGCTATTTTTTTGAGCGGGAGGATTGTAGAAATCTGATTACCGCATCACGAAAAAAAGGAGGTGTCTTTCGTGGCTAAAGAAATTAAGACTCAAGTTAAACTGCAAATACAAGCAGGAAGAGCAAACCCAGCTCCACCAGTTGGTCCAGCATTAGGACAAGCAGGAGTGAACATTCAAGAATTTTGTACAAAATTCAACAATGAAACTAAGGACAAAATGGGTTCAATTATTCCAGTTGTAATCACAGTTTACGATGACAGAACATTTACGTTCGTATTAAAAACTCCACCAGCAAGCGACTTATTAAAAAAAGCTGCAGGAGTAAGTAAAGGAGCAAGTAACTCTTTAACTGAAAAAGTTGGAAGTATTACAAAAGCTCAATTACAAGAAATTGCTGAAACAAAAATGCCAGATTTAAATGCTAATACAGTTGAAGCAGCAATGAACATTATTGCAGGATCTGCAAGAAACATGGGAATCCTTATTAAAGATTAATAACAACTAGTTGTTGAAATACAACTAATTGTGGGAGGAAATTCCGTTATACCACATTTAGGAGGAAAATAATTATGGCTAAAAAAGGTAAAAAATTCTTAGCTGCAGCTGCCCAAGTTGAATCTACAAAAGCATACAACGCAGGGGAAGCAGTAAAGTTATTGAAAAAGGTATCGTTTGAAAACTTTGATGCATCAGTAGAATTTGCAATGCGCCTAAACTTAGATCCGCGTAAAGCTGAACAAAACTTACGTGGAGCAGTAGTATTACCACATGGTACAGGAAAAACTAAAAAAGTTTTAGTTTTTGCTAAAGGTGACAAAGCTAAAGAAGCAGAAGCAGCAGGAGCTGACTACGTTGGTGACGACGAATTAGTACAAAAAGTACTAGGTGGTTGGTTAGATTTTGATACAGTAGTAGCAACACCAGATATGATGGCTAAAGTAGGTAGACTAGGACGCACATTAGGTCCAAAAGGTTTAATGCCTAACCCTAAAACTGGAACAGTTACTATGGATGTAACAAAAGCAGTTAACGAAATAAAAGCTGGTAAAGTTGAATACAGAGTAGACAAAGTAGGAAATATCCACGTTACTATCGGTAAAAAATCATTTGATGATGCAAAACTATTAGAAAACATGGCTACAATCTATGAAACTATCAAAAAATTAAGACCAGCAACTGTTAAAGGTGTGTTTGTTCAAAATGTAACTATCGCATCTACAATGGGACCTGGAATTAAAGTTGACGATGACTCAATTTTAGTTTAGTATTAAAACGTAACAAAAATAAAATAGAATAAAAACTTTATTGTCCAAGACTTAGGTGCTATTAAGCTTAATATCCTAACGAGATTAAAAGATATAATATAAATTTGATTTATATACCTCTTTTGTCCACGGCAAGAGAGGTTTTTATATACCTTACACATTTGGAGGTGGAAGAGTGTCTGAAAAAGCAATAGCTAAAAAAGTAGTTGAAGTAGAAGCTTTAGTTGAAAGAATGCAAAACACTAAAAGTTTTGTTGTATTAAACTATAGTGGATTAACAGTTGAACAAGTTACACAATTAAGAGTTGAGTTACTTGATGCAGGTTGTGAACTTTCTGTAATTAAAAACAATATTACAAAAAGAGCAGCTGAAGCAGCTGGATTCGGAGCTGTAAATGATTCATTAGTTGGACCAAACGCGGTAGCGTTCAGTAACGCTGATAGTGTTTCTGCAGCTAAAGTTGTTTATGACTTTGCTAAAAATAACAAAGCTTTAGAATTAAAAGTTGGTATAGTTGACGGTGAATACATGGATAACGATAAAATCCGACAAATCGCAACAATCCCAACAAGAGATACATTATTAACTATGATCGCAGCAGGACTTATGCAACCAATTAAAGAAGTTGCAATCGCATTACATTTACATGCTGAGAACTTAGAGAACCCAGAAAAAGAAGAAGAAGCGCCAGAAAGCGCAGAATAATAAATTTAGGAGGAAATTACAATGGCATTAACAAACGTAGAAATAATTGAAAGTTTAAAAGAAAAAACTTTATTAGAATTAAAAGATTTAGTAGACCTTATGAAGGAAGAATTCGGTGTAGACCCAAGTGCAGTAGCAGTTGCAGCTCCTGGAGCAGCAGCAGTAGACGAAGGACCAACTGAAGTATCTGTAATCTTAGAAAACGCTGGAGACAAAAAAATTGCTGTTATCAAAGCAGTTAGAGCTATCACTGGATTAGGATTAAAAGAAGCAAAAGCATTAGTAGATTCAGCACCTGCACCTGTTAAAGAAGGAATCAAACCTGAAGAAGCTGAAGAATTAAAAGCAACTTTAGAAGAATCTGGAGCAACAGTTACAGTTAAATAATTTTCCGCAATCAAATCAACCTGAGTGAAAGCTCAGGTTTTTGACTATTCAATGACTGAGTAGAATTTGAGGAGATGATGTACATGCCCCATTATTTTTCCGCAGACAATAACACGATAAAAAGCAATCCAAAAGTGATTGCTTTTCGTGTTAATAATGAAGATCTAAAATTCAATACTGATCATGGAGTATTCTCCAAAGATAACTATGATAGAGGAACGGAAGTGCTTTTATCATTTTTAGCTGTTGATCGTAAATTTAGAACAGCATTAGACCTTGGATGTGGGTATGGAGTTATTGGAATATATCTATCAAAGGCTTATGGATTAAAAGTGGATATGGTAGATATAAACAAACGAGCAGTTGAACTTTCAAAAAGCAATACAGAACTAAATAGTATTACAGCAGATGTTTATGAAAGTGATAGTTTCTCAAATATTAAAAAGACATTTGATCTGATTGTACTTAATCCACCAATTAGAGCAGGTAAAGAAATATATTATAAAATGTTTGAAGAATCAATCAACTATTTAAATGAAAATGGAGAGTTTATTATCGTAATTAACAAAAAACACGGTGCAAACTCTGCAATTAACAAATTAGGCACAATTTATAAGAATATTAGCATAATTGGCAAAAAAAGAGGGTTTTACGTAGTACAGTGTCAAAAATGATTGACTATTTGACAGATATGTGATAATATTTTAAATTGCCAAAACACGCGCATTTTTGTGTTTAAGTCACTTTTTTAACAATATAAATGGGGTGAATTTCGTGAACTACAAAACAGTAAATTATGGAAGAAAAAGAGAACGCAGAAATTATTCGAGAGTTAAGACAAATGTTGAGTTACCAAACTTAATTAAAGTCCAAACAAAATCGTTTAAATGGTTTGTTGACAAGGGATTAGGGGAATTATTTAGAGACATTTCACCAATTCAAAACTTTACAGAGAACTTAGAATTATACTTTGAAGGTTATGAATTTGGAGATCCTAAATATGTGATTAGCCAATCCAAAGAAAAAGACATGACATATTCAATGCCATTACGAGTAAATGTAAAACTAGTTAATAAAGACACTGGAGAAATAAAACAACAAAAAATATTCATGGGTGATTTTCCTATGATGACTCCAACGGGATCTTTTATTATCAATGGTAGTGAGCGTGTTATCGTTTCACAGATCGTAAGAAGTGCTGGTGTGTTCTTTAGTGAAAACATCGATAAGAAAACCTTACGTAGTAAATATCTTGGTCAAGTAATACCAACTCGTGGTGCTTGGTTAGAATACGAAATCGGATCAAAAGATGCGTTGTTTGTAAAATTAGATAGAAGTAAAAAAATTGCCCTGACAACTCTACTAAGAGCGTTAGGTTTTTCTGGTAGAGACCAGATATTAGAAACTTATGGAGAGTCTGATTTCTTAAATATTACTTTTAACAAAGATACTGCAGAAGACTCAAAAGAAGCTATTAAAGAGGTTTACTCTAAGTTACGTCAAGGTGAAACAGCAACAGTTGAAGGTGCAAAATCATTCTTCAGTAGCCGTTTATTTGATGCAAAACGTTATGACCTTGCAGAAGTAGGAAGATACAAAATCAACAAGAAGTTAGATGTATTAGACCGTATATTTGGGAAATACCTAGCTTATGATTTAGTAGACCCTGATACAGGTGAAGTAGTTTTTGAGAAAAACACTTTAATAGACAATAAAGCTATTAATATCTTAAAAGATAACCGTCACCTATTTACTTATACAGTTCCTGGTGTTGGTGCATATGATTTAGAATATGATTTCGAAGAACAATTAGGTGCTTTTAGAGGTACTGTTGTTAACGATGTTGAAATTTTTGAATTTATGACAGATGAAGAATTACTTGAACAAATCAAAAATCAAGAATTCAGTTCTGGAAAAGAATATTATAAAGCTTACTTAAAAGCAAACGCTAAAACAGATAAAATGATGGTTGAAGAATTTGGTAAACCTTTCGTTAAAGAATTAAAAGCTGGATTTGATGCAATATTAGAAAATGAAAACATTTATTATCAATTAGCTGAAATTGAAGTTCTTGAGACAATTGCAAAAGATGCTGATGAAAATGAAATAAAAGTTAAAATCATTGGTAATAATTCATTCGAAGACAGAGTACATATCGTACCATCAGATATTATCGCAAGTATTTCTTACTATTTAAACTTATTCGATAGAGTAGGTTCATTAGATGATATCGATCACCTTGGAAACAGAAGATTAAGATTAATTGGTGAATTACTGAAAAATCAATTTAGAATTGGTTTAACAAAAATGGAGAAAAATGTTAAGGACAGAATGTCTACAAAAGATCCAGAAGAAATCACACCACAAAACTTAATCAACATTAGACCTTTAACTTCATCATTAAAAGAGTTCTTTGGTAGTAGCCAGTTATCACAATTCATGGCACAAACAAATCCTCTTGATGAGTTAACACATAAAAGAAGAATTTCAGCACTTGGACCTGGTGGTTTAACTAGGGATAGAGCTGGATTCGAAGTTCGTGACGTTCACCACTCGCATTATGGTAGAATTTGTCCTATTGAAACACCTGAGGGACAAAATATCGGGCTAATTAACAGTTTAGCTTCATATGTAAGAGTGAATAAATACGGATTTATGGAAACACCTTACTTAAAAGTAGAAGCAGATGGTAATGGAAACATGAAAGTTTCAAGTGAGATTGTTTACTTATCAGCTGATGAAGAAGAAAAATATACAATTGGACAAGGTAACATCGTAGTTGATGATGATAAATTCATCGAACATAAAAACGTAGTTGCTAGAAGCATGGGAGAAACAAAAATGTTCCCTAGAGAAAAAATCGATTTAATGGATGTTTCTCCAAAACAGATCGTTTCAATCTCAACAGCTTGTATTCCATTCCTTGAACATGATGATGCAAACCGTGCCTTAATGGGTGCAAACATGCAACGTCAAGCAATCCCTCTATTAATCCCAGAGGCTGCTTATGTAGGAACTGGTATTGAGTTCAAAGCAGCACATGACAGTGGTATTTGCTTAGTTGCAGAAAACGCTGGTGTAGTTGAATTTGTTGATGCAAGTGTAATTAAAATTAGACAAGATGATGGTGTAGTTGATACATACGACTTAGTTAAATTCCAAAGATCTAACCAAGGTACATGTATTAATCAAAAACCAATAGTATCACTTGGTGATAGAGTAGACGCTGATGAGACAATCACTGATGGTCCTTCAATGGATGCTGGTGAAATGGCATTAGGTAGAAACGTTGTTGTTGGATTTATGACATGGAACGGTTATAACTATGAGGATGCTATTATCATGAGTCAAAGACTAGTTAAAGAAGACGTATATACTTCAGTTCATATTGAAAAATACGAAATCGAAGCTAGAGATACAAAACTTGGTAAAGAAGAAATCACTAGAGAAATTCCTAACGTTGGAGACGAAGGAAGAAAATACTTAGATGAAGACGGAATTATTATTCCTGGAGCTGAAGTATTTGAAGGTGATATTTTAGTTGGTAAAGTAACTCCTAAAGGACATACTGATCCAACACCAGAAGATAAATTATTATTAGCAATCTTCGGTGAGAAATCACGCGAAGTTAGAGATACAAGCTTAAGAGTTTCTCATGGTGGTGGGGGAATTGTTCATTCAGTTAAACATTTCAAACGCGCTAATGGAGATGAATTAAGCCCAGGTGTAAATGAAGTAGTTAGAATTTTCATCGTGCAAAAGCGTAAAATCAATGAAGGTGACAAAATGGCCGGACGTCATGGTAATAAAGGGGTTATCTCTAAAATATTACCAGAAGCAGATATGCCTTACATGGAAGACGGAACTCCAATTGATATTATGTTAAACCCACTAGGGGTACCATCACGTATGAATATTGGACAAGTACTTGAAATTCACTTAGGTATGGCAGCAAAAAGATTAGGAATTCACGTAGCAACTCCTGTATTTGATGGAGTAACTAACTCTGATTTAGAAGCTATTATGGCAGAAGCTGGTATGCAACCTGATGGTAAACAAGTTTTAACTTCAGGACTTACAGGTGAAAAATATGATAACCCAATTAGTGTTGGTGTTATGTACATGATTAAATTAGACCACATGGTTGATGATAAATTACATGCAAGAAGTGTTGGACCTTATACACTAGTTACACAGCAACCAATGGGTGGTAAAGCACAAAATGGTGGACAAAGATTTGGTGAGATGGAAGTTTGGGCACTTGAAGCATATGGTGCAGCTTACGCTCTTCAAGAAATGTTAACTGTTAAGTCAGACGATATCGTCGGAAGAAACAAAGTATTTAAAGCAATCGTAGAAGGAAAAGCAATCCCTGCTCCGAGCTTACCTGAGTCATTCCGTGTATTAACTAGAGAATTACAATCACTAGGTATCTATGTTGAGTTAATCAATAGAGAAACTGGTGTTAATGAAGCAAACAAAAGTTTAGTTACTGAAGATTCAGGCGATCATATCGCTAAATTCGGATTCAATTCTTAAGAAAGTAGGGTGGTTATTTATGAGTCAAAGATTTTCTCATTATAAAATTAGATTAGCATCTCCTGAGGAGATAAGAGGTTGGTCTTTTGGAGAAGTTAAAAAACACGAAACAATCAATTACCGTACACTTAAACCAGAAAAAGACGGATTGTTCTGTGAAGCTATCTTCGGACCAACGAAAGATAATCAATGTGCTTGTAACAATAAAGCAAAAAGAAGCTCTAACAATGGGAAAAAATGTCCTGTTTGTGGAGTTGAAATAACAGAAAGTAAAGTAAGACGTGAAAGAATGGCTCATATCGAGTTAGCTGCTCCGGTAGTTCATACTTGGTATTTAAGAAATACTCCTTCAAGACTTGCAACTTTATTAGATATTAAACCTAAAGATTTAGAAGAAGTTGTATACTTAGCTTCTTATATAGTTACAGAGCCAGGAGACACTGACTTAGTATTTAAACAAATCTTAAGTGAAGCTGAACATTCGAAAAAGAAAATTGAATACGGAAGTAGATTTAAAGCATTAAGTGGAGCAGAAGCAGTAAAAGTTCTTCTTAAAAAATTAGATTTACCGAAGGAATCAATCCTTTTAAGAAATGCCTTAAGTAAAGCTTCAAAACAAAAAAGAGAAAAAATTATCAAGCGTCTAGCTATTGTAGAGGCTATCGTAAATTCAGATAATAAACCAGAATGGATGATACTTGATGTATTACCTGTAATTCCACCGGAATTACGTCCAATGGTTCAATTAGATGGTGGACGTTTCGCTACAACAGATTTAAACGACCTTTACAGAAGAATCTTAAACAGAAACAATCGTTTAAAAAGACAAATTGAACAAGGTGCACCTCACTTAATTATTAGAAATGAAAAGCGTATGTTGCAAGAAGCAGTAGATGCTTTAATAGATAATGCTAAAAGAGGTAGAAAAGCCGTTGTTGAGAAAAATAGACCATTAAAATCATTAAGTGATTTATTACGTGGTAAACAAGGTAGATTCCGTCAAAACTTACTAGGTAAACGTGTTGATTATTCAGGACGTTCAGTAATCGTAGTTGGACCAGACTTAGAAATGTACCAATGTGGATTACCTAAAGAAATGGCAATCACATTATTCAAGCCTTTCGTAATTAGAGAACTTATTGAAAGAGAAATCGCAAGTAACATAAAATCAGCAAAAAGAATGATTGAAATGCTTAAGGACGAAAGAATTTGGGATGTTTTAGAAGACGTAATCAGTGAACATCCTGTATTACTTAATAGAGCACCAACTCTTCATAGACTAGGTATCCAAGCATTTGAACCAGTACTTGTTGAAGGTAAAGCAATTAGACTTCATCCACTTGTAACAACAGCATTTAATGCCGATTTCGATGGAGATCAAATGGCAGTACATGTTCCATTAAGTGAAGAAGCTCAAGCAGAAGCGAGAGTATTAATGCTTGCATCAAACAATATATTAAATCCTAAAGACGGTAAACCAATTGTTACACCTTCTCAGGATATGGTACTTGGTAATTACTATTTAACTCTTGAATATGCAGGAGCTAAAGGTGAAGGTATGATTTTTGCAGATAGTGATGAAGCAACGATAGCTTATGAAAATAAACTAATCACACTTCATTCAAGAATAGCATTAAAAGGTAGCGCACTTGGTAATGCACCACTTACAGAAGAACAAAGAAATGGATATTTAGTTACCACTTATGGTAAATTATTATTCAACGAAATTCTTCCGAAAAGTTTCGCTTACTTAAATGAACCAACTCTTACAAACTTACAAAGACAAAAAGATCCTGTTACTGGTGAAGAAGCATATAAAACACCTGATAATTACTTTGTAAAAAGAGGTGGGAACGTTAGAGAATATATCAAAAGTATGCCTCTAGTGTCTCCATTTAAAAAAGGATTCTTATCACAGATCATTTCTGAAGTATTCATTCAGTTTAAGATTAATGAAACATCAAAAATGTTAGATAAACTTAAAAACTTAGGATTCAAATATTCAACACAAGCTGGTATCACAGTTTCTGCGAATGATGTTAAAGTTTACTCAGGTAAAAAAGCAGAAGTTGAAAATACACAAGCAATCGTTGATGAGTTATCACTACAATATGATATGGGATTATTAACTGATTATGAAAGATATAAATTAGTAATCAAAGAATGGGCAGAAGTTAAAACAAGAATCCAAAAAGGATTAATGGAAGAACTTACATCTGACAATCACATCTTTATGATGAGTGACTCTGGTGCCCGTGGTAATGCATCAAACTTTACGCAGTTAGCTGGGATCCGTGGATCAATGGCCAACACAAAACGTGAGGGATTGAATAAAGCATATAATATTAAAGCCGGAATTAAATCAACTATCGAGTTACCTGTAAAATCTTCATTTATTGAAGGATTAACGATGTCAGAGTTCTTTATCTCTACACATGGTGCTCGTAAAGGTTCTACAGATACAGCCTTAAAAACAGCCGATTCAGGTTACTTAACGAGACGTTTAGTAGACGTTTCTCAGGATTTAGTAATCACAGAAGACGATTGTGAAACAGACAGAGGAACTAGAGTTAAAGCTATTGTACATGATGATGGTAAAATAATCGTTCCATTTATCGATAGATTAATTGGTAGATACGCTGCTGAAGATGCAATTGACGCTGAATCAGGTGAAATTTATGTTGTAAGAGATCAATATATTACTGATGAAATCGCTAAAAAAATTGTTGATTCTGGAATTTTAGACTTAAAAATCAGATCAGTATTAACTTGTGATAGTGTTAGTGGATTATGTAAAAAATGTTATGGACAAAACTTATCTACTGGAGACGAAGTTGAAGTTGGAGAAAGTGTTGGTATTATCGCAGCTCAATCAATTGGAGAACCTGGAACGCAGCTTACAATGCGTACATTCCATACTGGTGGGGTAGCTGGTGCCGATATTACTCAAGGGTTACCACGTATCCAAGAGTTATTCGAAGCAAGAACTCCAAAATGTAAAGCAGTAATTAGTGAAGTTAACGGTACAATTGAAGAAATTGAAATCGTAGAAGAAAGATATAAAGTAACTGTTGTAAGTGCCTCAAATGGTCCAATCACTTATGAAACAAATAGTGGTGTTACACTACTTGTTGAAGAAGGAGAAGACGTAATTTCTGGACAAAAAATTACTGATGGATCAATTGATCCTAAGCAATTATTAAAAGCAACAGATGCAGGGCAAGTACAACAATACTTGCTTAAAGAAGTTCAAAAAGTTTACCGTGCTCAGGGTATCGAAATTTCAGATAAACACATTGAAATTATCATTCACCAAATGATGAGAAAAATCAATGTATTACTTGAAGGAGATACAAATATGTTACCAGGTCAACAAGTATCACTTAGAGAATTTAAAGCAGCCAATATGGATGCTTTAGTAGATCGTAAAAAACCTGCAGTTGGACGCCCAGTATTACTAGGTATCACAAGAGCAAGTTTACGTAGTGAATCATTCTTAAGTGCAGCTTCATTCCAGGAAACAACAAGAGTACTTACTGATGCAGCTATCGGTGGTAAAATTGATGAATTAATTGGATTAAAAGAAAATGTAATTATCGGTGGACTTATTCCAGCTGGTACAGGTATTTTAGATCATGAAAACCTAACATACGGAAAACCAACAGAATCAGAACTAGAAGTTGAAGAAAACCCATTCGAAGAAGATTACTCATTCTAAAACTTTAAAGGCAGCTCATTAAGAGTTGCCTTTTCTTTATCTAAAGCTTATAATTGTCCCTGTACCGGTTAAATTCTATGGAGGTAATACCAATGATTAAAAAGATAACATCATTTCTAAAAACCAATTTCAACTATACAAAAATATTTATACTTATAACATATTTATTTCTATTTGGAGTAAACCTTTATAGAATAATAACAAATGATTATTCAACTGAAGATTATAACCACCCATTAGCACTAGCATTCTCTATACTCGCTATTATAATGATTGTATATGTAACATTCTTTAATAATAAAGATAAAGACATAGATGCTTATCGTAGATATGATGGTTTAAAATTTGCTAGTAACTTTGTACTATATTCTTTTGCCGTTTTCGTTTCTTTTGGTGCATTGCTATTCGGATTTGCTTTATCGATGCAATTAATTAATCCTGTTTATATGATAATTGGTTTACTTATAACAGGGTATACAATATTTACAACAAGGTTAGTTACAAAATATAGTAGATATGAACTTATGGCCTTTACCTTATACTTTATAAACACACAAGTAATATGTGCTCCAAGTATTGTAAGAAATTTTGTATCAATACCACTATTTTATGTAAGTATGTTTCTTGTGATAGTTGGATTAGCGTTTTCAAAGTTAAGTGAATAAATCAATGAAAAAGCACAAAATTAGAGTGAACATTATTTAGTGGATTCAAAAAATAAAAAGAGCACCTTTGTACTATAATAATAGTATGGAGGTGCTTTTAATATGAAAAAAAGACTAGTAGTTCAAAATTACACAAAGCATTCTGGAGCGCTCTATTTAACGCAGTAAAAAATAAATATGGAGTAGTTTGAAAGCTGTATTTTCGTCATAAATAATTTCTATATTATTTAAAAACATTATGATATAATTAAAGAAGAATAAATACAAGGAGGAGAAACTATGAATAACAGAGATTTAGTACCAATGATATTACTTTACTTATTTACATTCGGGATATATGCAATTTACTGGCATTTCAAATTCCAAGAGGAATTAAAAGAAAAAACTGGTGAAGGATTTGGTGGTTTAGGTCACTTATTAATGTTATTGTTCACATTCGGAATTTATGGAATTTACTGGCAATATGCAGCTGGGAAAAGACTTGCAAAGCAAGGTGCAGAAGACAGATCACTTATTTATTTAATCTTTAACTTTACACCTATTGCAATTATTAATCCATTCTTAATGCAACAACAAGCTAACGAATTGAAGTAAAAATAAACACATCTTTTTAAAAAAAGATGTGTTTTTATTTGGCTTGTTTAAGCTGTTAAATAGGTATTTTAAAAATAGTTAAAAAAAATAGAATAATATTATTGACACGCCTGCATGTGTGTTATATAATATATATGCTATTAGAGAAAAAAACACCGGGGTTTATCGCATAAGCCCTAGTTTTTATGAAAAAAGTGAACCACCTGGTAGTGTGGAACTATAAACAGAGAGGAGGAACCTACTAAATGCCTACAATCAATCAATTAGTAAGAAAAGGAAGACATTCAAAAGTTAAAAAGTCTAAATCTAGACACTTAGGAGTTGGATTTAACTCACTTAAGAAAATTCAAACACCAAACGGAAGTCCGCAAAAACGTGGTGTATGTACACGTGTTGCTACAATGACTCCAAAGAAACCTAACTCGGCTTTAAGAAAATATGCTCGTGTTAGATTATCAAATGGAATTGAAGTAACTGCTTATATTCCTGGTATTGGACATAAGTTACAAGAACATAGTGTTGTATTAATTCGTGGAGGTCGTGTTAAAGACTTACCTGGAGTTAGATATCACATCATTCGTGGAACATTAGATACTACAGGAGTAGAAGGACGTAAACAATCACGTTCTAAATATGGAACAAAAAAAGCGTAATATAATTAAAAGTTCGAAAGGAGGAACAAATTATGCCTCGTAAAGGTCACATAGCAAAAAGAGATGTATTACCGGATCCGATATATAATTCAAAGTTAGTTACAAAATTAATTAACAGTATTATGTTAGATGGTAAAAAAGGTACTGCACAAGGAATTTTATATACAGCATTTAAAAGAGTTGAAGAAATAACAAATCAACCACCAATAGAAGTTTTCGAAGAAGCTTTAAATAATATTATGCCAACATTTGAAGTTAGATCAAGAAGAATCGGTGGACAAAACTATCAAGTACCGGTAGAAGTAAGAAAAGAAAGAAGATATACTTTAGGTTTAAGATGGTTAACATTATATTCAAGACTTAGAAACGAAAAAACTATGGATGAAAGATTAGCGAAAGAAATAGTAGATGCAAGTCAAGGAAATGGTGCTTCTGTTAAGAAAAGAGAAGACATGCATAGAATGGCTGATGCAAATGCTGCATTCGCACATTACCGCTGGTAGAAAGGAGTATCAATTATGGCAAGAGAATATTCATTAAATAAAACTCGTAATATCGGGATTATGGCTCATATTGATGCTGGAAAAACTACTGCAACTGAACGTATTTTATTCCATACAGGAAAAATTCATAAAATTGGTGAAACACATGATGGTGCTTCACAAATGGACTGGATGGAACAAGAACAAGAGCGTGGGATTACAATAACTTCGGCAGCAACTACTGCTCACTGGAGAGACTACAGAGTAAACATCATAGATACTCCTGGTCACGTTGATTTCACTGTTGAAGTATCAAGATCATTAAGAGTATTAGACGGAAGTGTAGCTTTATTAGATGCACAAGCCGGAGTTGAGCCTCAAACTGAAACAGTTTGGAGACAGGCCAATGATTATAAAGTACCAAGAATCGTATTTGTTAACAAAATGGATAAAATTGGTGCTGACTTTGATTTTAGTGTTAAAACGTTAAAAGATAGATTAGGTGCATATTGTGCTGCTATCCAATGGCCAATTGGTGCTGAAAATCAATTTACTGGAATTATCGATTTAATCGAAATGAAAGCACACCATTTTGATGGTGGAGCTGATGAAATTTCTAAAGAAATCGCAATTCCTGAACACTTACAAGAAACTGCAGAATTAAAAAGAATGGAATTAATTGAAGCTGTAGCTGATTTTAATGAAGACTTAATGATGCTTTATCTTGAAGGTGAAGATGTAAGTGCTGAATTATTAGCAAAAGTAGTAAGAAGAGCAACTTTAGATGTTGCATTCTTCCCGGTACTTTGTGGTTCTGCATTTAAAAACAAAGGTGTTAAATTATTATTAGATGCTGTTATAGCATACTTACCTTCTCCACTTGATGTAGCTGCTGTAACAGGTACTGCAAAAAATGGTGAAGAAGTTGTATTACCTGCATCAGATGATGAAAAATTTGCAGCTTTAGCATTCAAAGTAATGACTGATCCATTCGTTGGAAAATTAACGTTCTTCAGAGTTTACTCTGGGATCCTTAAAAAAGGTTCTTACATTAGAAATGCAACTAAAGATGTTAAAGAAAGAGTTGGACGTATCTTACAGATGCATGCAAACTCAAGAAACGAAATTGATATGGTTTATGCAGGAGACATCGCAGCTGCAGTAGGACTTAAAAATACTACAACTGGAGATACTTTATGCGAAGATAAACATCATATTATATTAGAAAAAATGGTATTCCCTGAACCAGTAATCAGTGTTGCGATCGAGCCAAATAGTAAAGCCGATCAAGATAAAATGGGGGTTGCACTTGGTAAATTAGCTGAGGAAGATCCAACATTTAGAACTTATACTGATCAAGAAACAGGACAAACTATTATCTCTGGTATGGGTGAATTACACCTTGATATCATTGTTGATAGAATGAGAAGAGAATTCAAAGTTTCTGCAAACGTTGGTGCACCTCAAGTTTCATACCGTGAAACAATTACTCAAGAAGCAAACGTTGAAGGTAAATTCGTTAGACAATCTGGTGGACGTGGACAATACGGACATGTATGGATTAAATTCGAACCAAACCCAGGAAAAGGATTTGAATTTGTTGACAAAATCGTTGGTGGAACTGTACCTCGTGAATATATTCCAGTTGTTGGAAAAGGACTTAATGAAGGCTTAGATAATGGTATCTTAGCTGGTTACCCAATCATCGATTTAAAAGCAACATTATATGATGGTTCATACCATGATGTAGATTCAAATGAAATGGCATTTAAAGTGGCAGCTGGTATGGCACTTAAGAAAACTAGAGAAGTTTGTGGAGCTATTTTACTAGAACCACAAATGACAGTTGATGTAATCGTACCTGATGATTACTTAGGAAACGTAATCGGGGACTTAACTAGTCGTCGTGGTAGAATTGAAGGACAAACACAAAGAGGAAATGCACAGCAAATTACATCTAAAGTACCTCTAGCTGAAATGTTTGGATATGCTACAAGTTTAAGAAGTAATACTCAAGGTAGAGGGAATTACACTATGCAATTCTCACATTATGAAGCTGCTCCAAAGTCAATTGCAGAAGAAGTTATCAAAAAACGTAACGGATAATTGACTTAAAAACTTGCATTATATTGAGTAATGCGATAAAATATTGTTGGAAATTTATACTAAAAAAATACAGAAAAAAGAAATTATTAAGGAGGAAAACACAATGGCAAAAGAGAAATATATTAGAAATAAACCGCATATGAATATTGGAACTGTAGGACATGTAGATCATGGTAAAACTACATTAACAGCTGCAATCGCAACGGTTTTAGCAAAAAGAGGAGTAGGTGGAACTGTAGCTGCAGATTATGCATCTATCGATAACGCTCCTGAGGAAAGAGAAAGAGGAATCACAATCAACACTGCACATATCGAGTACCAAACTGAAAACCGTCATTACGCACACGTTGACTGCCCAGGACATGCCGATTATGTTAAGAACATGATTACAGGTGCTGCTCAGATGGATGGTGGAATCTTAGTAGTTTCAGCTGCTGATGGACCTATGCCTCAAACTAGAGAGCACATCTTATTATCACGTCAAGTTGGTGTACCTAAATTAATCGTATTCATGAACAAAACTGATCAAGTAGACGATGAAGAATTAATCGAATTAGTAGATATGGAAATTCGTGAATTATTAGACGAATACGGATTCCCAGGTGACGATACTCCAATCATCACTGGTTCAGCATTATTAGCACTTAACGGTGACCCAGTACACGAAGAAAAAATCTTAGAATTAATGGATGCAGTAGATACATATTTCGAAGATCCAATCCGTGAAACTGACAAGCCTTTCATGATGCCTGTTGAGGATGTATTCTCAATTACAGGTCGTGGTACTGTAGCTACTGGTAAAGTAGACCGTGGTACTATCAAAGTTGGAGAGCCAGTAGAAATTATTGGTATCAGAGACACTCAAAAATCTGTTTGTACAGGTGTTGAGATGTTCCGTAAATTATTAGATCGCGCAGAAGCGGGAGATAATATTGGTGCATTATTACGTGGTGTTTCAAGAGAAGATATCCAACGTGGACAAGTTGTTGCTAAACCTGGTTCAGTAACTCCACACAAAAAATTCAAAGCACAAGTTTATGTTCTTTCAAAAGAAGAAGGTGGACGTCACACTCCATTCTTCAGTAACTATAGACCACAATTCTACTTCAGAACTACTGATGTAACTGGAGTTATCGAATTGCCAGCTGGTGTTGAAATGGTAATGCCTGGTGATGATATCAACATGGTTGTTGAATTAATTCACCCAATCGCACTTGAACAAGGTACTAAATTCTCTATTAGAGAAGGTGGACGTACTGTAGGTGCTGGTAACGTTTCTGAAATTATTTCATAATTTTAGTTAACTTACATTTTATTAAGGAGACTTCGGTCTCCTTTTTTAATGCAAATTTCACAACATTTACATGTTAAAGGAGTATAATTTTGTTATAATAGAGTGGGTGATAGTATGTTAATAGATACACATGTACATTTGAATACAAATAAATTCAAAGATAATTATAAAGAAGTAGTTCAAAGAGCTATTGAAAATGATGTTAAGATTATGATTGTTGTTGGGTTTGATAAAGATACTAATAAAAAAGCTATAAAGCTAGCTGAAGAGTATCCTTTTATCTATGCAACAGTTGGATATCATCCAACAGATGCAAATATTATTAAAGATGTTGATTACGTATTGCTAAGAGAACAACTGAAACACGAAAAAGTTATTGGTATTGGTGAATGTGGTTTAGATTTTTACTGGGATAAAGAACATACAGAGAAACAAATAAAAGAATTTAAAACACACATAGAATTGTCTCTAGAACTTGATTTGCCACTCATCATTCATATGAGGGATGCAAGTGAAGCAACATATAAAGTATTATCAGAATATAAAAATATAAAAGGAATTATGCATTGTTACTCAGGAAGCCCAGAAATGGTCCCGATGTTTTTAAACCTAGGATTACATATATCTCTTGGCGGTCCAGTTACGTTCAAAAATGGACATAAACCAAAAGAGGTTGCGAAGATTGTTCCTGAAGACAGATTGCTTATTGAAACAGATTCACCTTACTTAACACCTCATCCATTTAGAGGTAAAACAAATGAACCAATGAGAGTTAAGTTAGTTGCCGAAGAAATTGCTAGACTAAGAGAGGTTTCATTTGGAGAAATCTCAGAAATAACAACAAATAATGCACTTAAATTATTTGCTATAAAGGAGTTTTAATATGAAAAAAATATTATTGTTAGTTACAATATTTACAGGGGTAATTCTTACAGGATGTATTCCTACTACAGAAGAAGTTAAGGAAGATAAGTATATTGAATCTAGTCTAACTAGAGAGCAAATTATTGCTCTAATAGAAGAATTGACACCTGAAGCAGAAGTAAATACAATAGTGGATATTAGTGATTTCCAAGATCAATTAACTTCAATTGTTGGTGAAGCAAGAAACGGTGTATTAGGAATCTTAAATACTTCTGACTTTGGGCAATCAAGCGGGTCAGGGGTTATATATAAGAAAGAAGCTAACCTTTACTATTTGGTTACAAATCATCATGTTGTAGATGGGGCGAATTTTCTAACTATTGTTTATGAAAAAGATGGATTACTTTACGAAATCTCAAATGAGTATGTTGAACTATTAGGATCAGACCCAGTTACAGATTTAGCGGTACTTACATTTAATTCACTAGAAGACTTTACTGTAATACCCCTTGCAGATTCATATGAAATTGAGCTTGGTGAGATTGCAATAGCAATAGGTAATCCACTAGGTCTTGAGTACTACGGAACTGTTACAATGGGAATTATAAGTGGTTTAGCAAGATATGTACAAGATGAGGAGTTTAATGCAACACTACTTCAACATGATGCTGCAATTAGCCCGGGTAATAGCGGTGGTGCTCTTCTAAATATCAACGGAGAATTGATTGGTATCAACAATCTTAAAATAGTTGATCAAGATGTATCAAATATTGGTTTTGCAATACCGTCAAACACAGTAAAAAGAATAACTGCTGATTTAGAAGACGATGGAATTGTAACAAGGCCATATCTAGGAATATTAACAATAGCTCAAATAAATGTTTGTAATGATGGTCCTGGAGTTTGTGTTTCTGTACAAGTAGATGGCGCAGCGTATGATGCCGGTCTAGTTGATGGAGATACAATCATTGGTTATAAGACAATTGAAATGGATAACTTCATAGAAATTAATAATTTTAATGATTTGAAAGAAGCGATTTTAAATTCAAAAGTAGGAGACACAATTGTGATAAAATACATTAGAGAAGGTGTTGAGTATACTTCGGATGAAGCAGAATTAAATACGCACCCAGATGATATAGGATAAGGTGATTTAATGAAAGATTCAGCACTTAATAGAATTAGCACAAGGACATTTAAAAAAGAACCGTTAAGCAATGAAGATATTGACAAAATATCTTCAATTGTTTTTGATTCAAATTCTATCAAAGGACCATTTGACCACTCTTTCGAATTTACTTATTATTTAAACAAATTAAGAAGTCAAAAAGGTAAAAAAATAGGGACATATGGATTGATAAAGAATCCTCCTCTTTTTGTAGGTGGAACATGTAATAATGATCCAGAATCAATCATAGATTACGGTTATAGTATGCAAAGACTGATTCTCGAATTTACTAAGAATGGATACAATACTTGCTGGCTTGGCGGAACGTTCAATAGAAAACATTTTAAAAAGGATATTCCTGAGAATGAAATCATACCTGCTATTACACCAGTTGGATATGCAGCAGAGTCTAGATCTATTATTGATAAATCATTCAGATCAGTTGCCCAATCAAACACAAGATTCTCATTAAAACAATTATTTAAAAGGTATGATGGTGAAGAATTAACATTTAAAGAAGATAATGTAATTTTGCAATCTCTTAGCCTTGTTAGAAGAGGACCGAGTGCATCAAATAAGCAACCATGGCGAGGTTTTGTTGATGATTGTAAAGTTCATTATTATATTAAAAGAACACCACGGTATCCTGCTATTTCTATGGGTTATGATATTCAATTATTAGACATGGGAATTGCCCTTTGTAATTTCTCGATAGGGTTAGAACATTATAAACAAAACTATGCCTATTTTAAGCTGGAAACACCAAAGATATTTGAAGGTATGGAATATATAATAAGTGTTGATACAAGTATTTAATACTGTGGTACTTTTTTTCTTGTAAAAGCATATTAAATAAAGTAAAATAAGTAAGGTTTTTAAAAGGAGTGATATTATGGGTTTAACAGCAGGAATCGTTGGACTTCCAAATGTAGGTAAATCTACATTATTTAACGCAATAACAAAAGCAGGCGCACTAGCAGCTAACTATCCATTTGCAACAATTGATCCAAACGTTGGAGTAGTTGAAGTTCCTGATTATAGATTAGATAAGTTAACAGAGATAGTAAAACCTAAAAAAACAATCCCGACAATATTTGAGTTTACAGACATAGCTGGAATTGTTAAAGGTGCATCAAAAGGTGAGGGACTTGGAAACCAGTTCTTAAGTCATATCAGAGAAGTTGATGCAATCGTACAAGTAGTAAGAGCTTTTGATGATGAAAATGTAACTCATGTTGATGGTGATGTTGATCCAATAAGAGATATTGAAACTATTAATTTAGAATTAATATTTGCGGATTTAGAAGTAGTTGAAAAGAGAATTCCTAAAATTGAAAAAAAGGCTCAACTAAAAGTTGACCAAGAAGCAGTTGAAGAATTTAAATTATTGAAATTAATTCATGAAACACTTATGAATAACACACCAATAAGAACTCTAAAATTCAATGATAACGAAAGAGCAATCATAAAAAACTTTAACTTCTTAACACAAAAACAGATGTTATATGTGGCAAATATAATTGAAGATGAAATATTAGATTATGATAATAATCCTTATGTGAAAAAGATTAAAGAATTTGCATCAAATGAAGGAAGCGAAGTAGTTGTTATAAGTGCTAAAATTGAAGCAGAGTTGTCTGAGCTTGACGATGAAGAGAAATTAATGTTCTTGGAAGATCTAGGAGTCAAAGATTCAGGACTTAACAAGCTTATTAAAAGAAGCTATAAATTATTAGGACTACAAACATACTTTACAGCAGGTGTTCAAGAAGTTAGAGCTTGGACATTTAAAAAAGGTATGAAAGCACCGGCATGTGCTGGAATTATTCATACAGATTTTGAAAAAGGATTTATTAGAGCAGAAACTGTTAAATATGACGATTTAGTTAAATTTGGTGGGGAAGCTGGAGCTAAAGAAAATGGTAAGGTTCGTCTTGAAGGTAAAGAATACATCGTTCAAGATGGAGATGTAATGCATTTTAGATTTAACGTTTAAAAAAGAAACTTTCTAGGAAAGTTTCTTTTTTTTTATTCGAATAGTAATAATATCAATTGAACTTGTTCTTGAGTTAAAGTAACACCGTATTGACTTGGATTTAATGCCAAATCAATCATATCTCCTTGAGATAGTATATAAAGTTCTTTCAATTCAAATATTTTATTTCTTTCACTTAATGGTAGATTAAGTGGAGTTAATGAATTATAGATAATCGCGGTTCTTTTTAAATCCCTAGTAACAATAAAGTTTGTATGATTATTTACAAGGAAAATTTCAAACTCAGTTAGTTCTCTTCCTAATAAATGGGTTTCTATTTCATAAATTGAAATGATTTCTTCAAACCATTTATTACTGTAATTTATGAATTCACCAGGCGATCTAGTTAATACATAGTAAAGCGATAATTGTAAATTGTTTTTAGCATTATAATGGATATCATAAGAGTAGTTAGCTTCTATTTCACGGTAAATTAATGATGCCTTTAGAATTTCTACGAACTCGAGGTTATCACTGATTAACCCATATTCGAATCCAAACGAATATGCACCTAAAGACGCATTTAGATCATAACTACCTGAACCTGATGAAATTGGTAATATATTGTTTATTCTAGTTACTAGTTTTTCTGCTTCGTATGGTGTAATACTATTAATGTTTTCAGATGTCGTAATCTCTTTGAATAGTGATACTATATCATCAGCATCTTCGTTGAGTAACACAGATATATGGTTGATATCAATATTGTTGAAATTTCTATCAATTAATATTCTTAATCCATACACTTTTGGGATATTTTGAGGAACTAAATCGTATAAAGTATCCATATTTACTTGTGATACTTCTTCAAAAACAGGAATCAGTTCTAATAAGCTAATTTTGCTGTTTCCAAGAATTCCTAATTGTTTTGCTACACTAATTTTTAACTCTCCAGCATATGGTTGATCCACGAAGCTAAAGACATATTCCTCTTCTGGTTCTAAGAACCTACCAAGTAAGATACCTAGATTGTAAGGATCCCAGAAGTATTCAACTCCTGCATATTCCATTTCAGTATATATGTTTACATAAATATCTTCGGCATCAGTAGTTGCTTCACCTAAATATGCATATTCTTGGTTAAATTTTCTTTTGAAATGTTCTTTGATTGAGATTTCTATAATAGCATTAGCACTATTTCTTTGATTGATTGTTAAAGTATTTAAGTATACTGCCAATTCAGGACTTAAATGTTCTGTTGAATCATCACCAAAATAATTAAGTAAGTTCATTCCAAAATCCTTTAGAACTTGCATACCAATAAGTGTATTTTCAACAGTAAGTTCATTGTATTTTGAATTGAATATATCTCCGTCGAACCTAACGACTGTAACTGTTTCAAATACATCATAAATCTCACTAAATGCTACCGTTTCAGCTTCATTCAAAATGTAATTTTGAGGGTAGACAATTAGTGGGTAAGCTTGAGTAAGTCTAATGTTTTTATATTGAGTTAAATCGTAAACCATTAAGTAATTTTCTAGGTCGACTTCCAAACCAAATTCTAATGCTCTTTCATAATATAACCTAAAGATATTTTGATTGATATAATATGTATCTTGATTTTCAATTAGTTCACCAGCTTCAATTTGTTCTCTTGAAGGGGAATTTACCCTAGTCATTTGTTCTACAATATTGTTTGTAGAATTAATGAAAATTGGAGTTTCACTTTGATGGATATATTCATAAAAGATTTTATATTGCTTGAAATTATCTTTATCAATATTATCTTCAACACCTAATTGGCGATAATAATTATAGAAATATCTTTTGGTATTGATATGCTCTTTTATAATATTGTAAGCTTCACTCTCTGCGCTTGTCATAGATTTGCCTAATAATCCTTCAGTTTCTTGTACTGAAAAATGAAGCAGGTTTGTAACTAAATCAGGATAGTTAAAACCAGTAAAATCTTGTGTTAACTCAAAAGCTTTTTGACACTCATTGTCGCATTCGTAATATTGTACATAGTTAATCATGTTTAAATAGTTCTTTGAGTAGAAGTAATCTAACTCTTGATTTTTCCATTCATATGTCTCGTTAATAATACTTTTATCAATTTCAGTAAAGGTTACTCCATATTCTTCTTCAACCCTAGCAATATTTCCATATAGCATAATATCTTTAGCCATATCTAAAGTAAAGTCACCTTTTAAGAATATCGTAATAAAATCATTTAACAAATCTTCATTTGCTTCATTATAGATAAAACCAAATTTATCATCAAAATACTCGTAAAACATATATTTACGATATGTGTTAAATCCAACGATAGCTGTTGTTTTGTACTCATCGTTAGGAATAATCAAATTGATCGTGTTAAGCGATGTATTGGTAAAATAAGGTGAGTAAGTTATAAATAACTGATAACTTGAGTTGAGTAATGAGATATGGTTAATATCTATGTTAGAGAATTTATATTTTTCAAGTAAATAATAATTATCTGAAATATTAGAATGACTTCTTGCATATTCTAAGGAATCTATTTCATATGTTGTTAATGCTCTTTCTAATTCAATTTGGTAATCTTCAATGTCCCATCCTTCTAAAATCAACCCTGTTTCATAAGTTGTATATAATCTGTTTGTATATGGTAAAGCAGCAATTAATTCATATGCTGTTAATAACATTTCATATTCCTCTTCAGATATGCTTCCAGAAAGTGAAAATTGTGTAATGTAATGGTTTCTTAAAAATAATTTATTATACTTGTTTTTAAAATGATTAAGGGCTTCTATTTCATCAGTATTAAAAGTTCTTCCTAGGATTAGTTCTATTTCATCATTATCAAAGACATTGTTATTTAATTTGTAATGAAGCTCAGTATTTTTAGTATCGATAGCATCAAAAAGGATAATCAATGCATTTTCAATTAACTCTAAATTTGATTCTTCACCTAAAAGAAGAAGATCTTTATACATTGCTAAAGCATCTTTATGAATTTGGTAACTCATATATGCTTCACCATAGTTCAAATCATCTCGATATCTGAATACTTCCTCTGCGTAACTATTCAGATTCAAAAGTTTACTAAGAGGGCAAACAGTTTCGGCTCCTTGGTGACAAAATACATAAACGAATCTACCTGGGAAAGGTATTTCATTTAGTTTTAGCAAGTTACTATTAAATGTATATGATGTTTCACTAATTACTTCAATTAAATCATCGTCATATCCAAGATTAGAGTACTCTCGATAAAATTCTATTGAATTCATCATTGTTGCAAGTTTCTCACCTTCATATTTTTCAAACAATGTAAAATCGTTTAAATCTGTTACTTCTAAAGAATAATCTCCATTTGTTAAGTATACATCTTCTGATGCTATTCTATATATTTCATAAGCATTTTCAAAATGATCCTCTTCTATAGAACTTATAGGAGAACCTTTTATTATCTGATAGACTTCTTTATCGATTTTTCTAAGGATGTTTCCATAATTAAGAATTGTATTAGACTCATCGGCTCTTAGTGTTCTTCCTAAAAGATTTTCGTAGTTTTTTGGAGTAACAAAGTTTCCAATGTTATCAATATATCTTTCAAAAGAAGATGTATTGTTTGTTAAGTATTTTGCTGCTGAATAAAGCAATGCATAATCCCTTATATACCCTTTTTCAGATGAACTCATAGTTACTAGTTTAGGAACAAGTTTTTCATAGTAATCAAAAGAAGAACCTACAAGTACAAAAGAAGATTCAGTTATATAATTTCCATCATCATCTTCTACATAGTATTCAACTTCATAATAACCTTCGCGGCTGTAGTTAACTTCACCGCTATAACCACTATCCACATACCCAGTATCATCATCAAAAGCGATACCTTCCATTAAATCTAATGCATCAGAACCTAGTTCAACGATATGATTCCTAACACCAATTATTTTTGGAATTCCAATATTTTCATAATAAGACAATCTTAAAACGGAGTTAAATTTTTTAGTAACTCCATCACTATAATCAACAGTAATTTCAATTGAATAATCTCCCTCGATATCAAAGTTTACTTCTCCAGAATTAACACTAACTTTAACGACTTTTATTTCGTCATAGACTACAATAAGGCTAGTTAAATCATCAGGTACATCTTCAATATCAAGCTCAATTAAAGCAGGGATTAGAACAACCCCATCATAATCAATTGCTTTTACTTTCTTCTTACAACCTGCAATTACAAAAAGCAGTGACATAAGAAGCAAAACAAGAACGAGTTTCTTCATGGATATCACCTCTTGCTTTATATATGTATAAATATTATATCATATACATGAGAATACACGAATTAACTAGTATATAAAAGAGCACAGAAAAACTGTGCTCTACTCATAATAGATAATCTCCCACATTACTAATCTAAAATTTCTACCAGTATCAAAATAGAATCTTTCAAGCAATTCGAACTGCTCTGAACTTGGTTCATTTATCAGGTCTACCTCATCTGGATTAAATATATAATCAGAAAAGAAAAAGTAATCTAACTCTGCCATTTCAATAAAGAATGGCAATAATTCATACAATGCTTTTTGATCTCTTATTGAAAGTGTAGATCTTAATAAATTCTTGCTAAGCTGCTCACTAACGATTAAATTGTTGTGCTCTTCTAGTTTGAGCCTTTCAATTTCAGTTAGTTCTCTGTCATAGTGATAAATTAATGCCTTATCGCTAATATAACAATTGAAACAACCATTAAATACATATTGAAAATACTCAATCATATACTCTGTTTCTGAAACACCTATTTCATAGATAAATGATTTACTATAGTTAAATATTCTATAATAGTCTAACTCGTTGGTACTATAATTATAAACATTATTGACACCTATATTGCTAACTTCATTATTAAGCTGATTATTTAATAATATAAATGGAGTACTTTCCAGTATAAGCTCTTCATATGAATCAATGTCGATTATATCAATGGGGATATATGGTAAAGAAATTCGTATTAGATATCCATCAAATATATTATTCACTTCATAAAAGTTATAAAGTCTCACTCGTAAATCTATTAATTCATCAAGTGTCGCTGTGCCATCTTCAATAGCAACATTAAACGACGCAATATCCGCAAGTAACTCATCAATCATTTTTTGAACAAACAATCCATATTGAGTTGATGTTTCCTCGTCACTTGAAAATGGGTCCTGTATGAAAAATTGGTACAATGAATATAATGGTATGTTTTCTGGCAAATGTAAGTATAGCTCATTTTTTGGAATATCAACACTGCACGAAGCTTGTAGTTCATCAAGTGTTAAAGAACCAGATTCATACCCTAAATAGCTCATTCCTGCCTCGCAATAAATTTTGCTTTGGTTTAACATATTTGTTGTAAGTATATCAAATACAAATTGCTCATTGCCATCAAATTCTAACCCTAATAAAGTCTCATTTGAATCTCTCCCCCACGATATCTCTCCTCCTGCATTCTCAACTTTATGATATAAAGCAATTGCAGCATCATAGAACTCTGGTGAGTAATTATTAAATGTACCTAACAATGCTATGTTATTTTTAAATTCTAACTCTGATCGCAGTCTAATAAATTCATCTACAATCCTTCTTGATTCTGCATCAAGATTATGAAATTCAGGATTCTCTTCGACGTTGTTATATATTTCGTAGTAGTAGTCAGAATTCGCATTAGGTGCATATCCTAAATCTACTAAGATTTCGACTGCATAAATCATTTCTGAATTATTAAAAAGTCCAGGTGTAGGAAACTGGGGTGGATAACTACTAAACATTAATGGCATAATAAAATTATTGTAATATGTTCTCAATTTAAAGAGCCTTTCAGTTTTATCAATGTGTTCTAAATCTTCAGGATCTGTCACGTGGCTTTTTATCTGTGAAAAGTCAATATAAGTGTAATAGAGCTCGATTTTATACTCATTAGCTAAATCAACTGTTCTTAAATAACTTACTATGTCCTTGTTTATTCCCATTGATTTAAATTGGTTTAAGACTGATATTTTATGGCTGTTATTATTATAAGTTATTCGATAATTATCAAAGTAGTCGTATGCTGCTCTTTCTTCAGTGTTTAGTTGGTAGTTTCCTAAAAGATTCATGCTAATGTTTCCATAATTAGCTCGCTCACTAAATACTAATTCTTGAAAAACTTTGTAATGGACTGAATTTTCAGTCGTTATTTCAGGAAGAGGCATATTCCTATTAGATAAGTAGTTACTTATTAAGTCTAAATTTATAGAAGTTTCTTCTAATGTTGCTAAGGCATTAATTAATTCATTTGACATCTCTTTACCAGTTATTCTTTTGTACAAAGAAGGTGTAATAGAATTATAGCCCTCATTAATAATAAAAATTGATGGGAAAAGCTCTTTAGCAGCAACGTTTAATGCATCAATGCAATCGTCAACACATAAACCTAAATGATTAACGTTGTATTTATATGAACTAAATTCGACATTTATAACGTTTGATATCCATACAATATAGTCATTTAATATTTCTTTTTCATCTGCAGTAAAAGTAATATTATAGTTATCTAAGATAATGTTGATGTCATTTGCTTGAATTAATCTTTCAAATACATATGGTTCTAAATCGTTGTTAATTAGAACATCAATAACATTTGTTACCACAGTATAATTAACCAAGTCTAAACTTGAATAATATCTTTCAAAATATGTAATAAATTCAATTTTTGGATTAACGTCATTTCCACTTTCTTTTTGATAATCATATGCAAATAAATCTTCTAATTCTACTGGAGTAAGATTATAGTTTTTGATTATTTTTTTATCATCGTCAGAGATAAATACAGCGTTATATTTATTTAATAAATCTATGCTTCTTACTTCATCATCGGTTAATTCTCTACCTAGATAAGATTTAATACCAGGATAAGTAATTGGTTTGAATTTGCTTGTGAATAGATCAATTTTATATGCATTAATAATCAATGCAATTTCATCATCTGATAAGTAATCACCAAAAAGCTCGATTGTACTTGTATATGGAGCTGTATACATATTGTTAAATGCATCGGAAAATACGGACATATTTTCTAATTCATAGGTTGATAACTGTCTATTTAACAATTGTTCAATTGCATCTAAGTCTATCAAGTTTAATTCAAGATATAATATTTTATTATCATTACTATTATCTACTTCTAAAGCGGTAGTTATTATATCGTAAGATTCCTCAAGGATATAAGGACTTGAGTTTATTTCGCCTTTTTCACTTAAATAGATACTCATCTCATAAAGTAATTTATACTTATAGTACTCTAGGTAAATATCTGCGAAAAGCAATTCCTCATCTGTATAGTGAGTTTGATTTGATATTTGATTAATAAATGGATTAGAGCTTGTTATGTCTTGTTTTACAATTGAATATTCAGAATGATTGTCTAATTCTAAAATTCTTTCGTCAAACTCATAACCAGTCTCTTTAACAACTTTAAAATAAACACTATCTAAGGACAATCTAGATAATGAACTATATTTGTTAATAGCATTTTCATCATCTATCGATAATTCTCCTATTGAACTATAGTAAAAATCAACGGCATCAGCATGTCCAATATACCCACTAGTATCAACATTATAAGGATTTTTTGAAGCAGCGTAATCTGTGAATAATTCATAAGCTCTTTCAAATTGTTCTTTTTCAATTGAAAGCAATGTTGTATTAAAGAACTCTTGATATTTAATCACATCATTTTTTCTAAAAATTTTATGCATTTGTGTGATCACATTTTTTTCATCTTGTCTTAGATCTCTTCCAAGAAGTGCTTCAAAGTTTTCAACAGATAAGAAGTTTCCAAAGTAATTAAGTATCCCTTGAATATCTATATATCTATTGTTTGCATAAGCTGCTGAATAAAGAATTGAATATTCTCGTAAAACTCTCACTTCTTCATTGCTTAGATTGTATAAGTCGTTTGAAAAATTATCGTAAAAGAATAAATTCCTTGATACGATTATAAAAGATGAAGATGTAACATAGTTCCCATCATCATCTTCTGCATAATATATTAAGGTATAAATTCCTTCTGTATTAAGATTCACGTTACCGATAACACCACTATCAATTATTTTACCATTATCACTAAAAGCAACTCCTTCTAAGAAGTCGATTTCATCACTAGTAGGACTAAGTAACCTGTTTTTTATTCCAAGGATAACTGGAACTCCTATAGAATCATTAAAAGCTAGTCTTAAAACTGAGTTGAACTCTTTAGATACGCCATCATAGTAGTCTACTGTAATTATGATTGAATAGTCTCCTGGAGTATCAAAGTTTACTTTTGAAGTGTCTACGCTAACTTTTACTACATTGATTTCATCAGTTACTTTAATGAATGTATTTAGGTTATCAGGTACGTCCTCAATATCAACTTCGATTAAAGAAGGGATTTCAACAATCCCCATGTAATCAATCGTTTTGTTTTTGTTTCTACAACCTGAGATAAAGATCAAAGATGTAAGTAGAAGAAGTATAATTATAAGTTTTTTCATTTTTATCCCATCCCGTTGTTTCTATTACAATTATATCATAAAAAATATAGTTAACTATATAGTTTTTTGATAGATATTAATGTGTTAAAATATAGTGAGAGGTGATAGCTATGGACGTAATAATATATAAAATTTCATCCTTTACTTTAAATGGAAGCGGCGGAAATAAAGCTGGAGTTGTTCTTGAAGCTGATGGTTTAACAAGCAAAGATATGTTAAGAATAGCAAATAATGTTGGATACTCTGAAACCGCATTTGTAATGAATAGTAAAATAGCCAACTTTAAAGTAAGGTTTTTCACACCTTTAAGCGAAGTAGATTTATGTGGGCATGCTACTATCGCTGTGTTTAATCTCTTACAACAAAAAGAAATTATTAACTTAGGTATCTACACTCAAGAAACAAAAGCTGGAGTTCTTAGATTAGATATTAGAGAAGATGCAGTATATATGGAGCAAAAGAGTCCTAGATATTATGAGGAATTAACAATAGAAGATATTAAAAATTGTTTTAATAATGAAATAATAACTGTAATAGGCCAACCAATCCAAATATTATCAACAGGAGTTAAAGAAATCTTTTTGCCAGTAAACACATTGAACGATTTAAACAATTTGGATCCAAACTTAAAGATGATTAAAGAGATATCAAAAAAATATGATGTCATAGGTATCCATGCATTCACAACAGATGGAGATGTCGACGCTTACTCGAGAAACTTCGCACCAATTGTTGGAATAGACGAAGAAAGTGCAACTGGAACAAGTAATGGGGCTCTTAGTTGTTACCTTTACAAGTATGTTAATAAGAAAAACAAGTATATATTGAGACAAGGATTTAGTATGGGTTTACCATCTGAAATAAAATCAGAACTAAAAGTAGTTGAAGACGAGATAATAGATGTTTTTGTTGGAGGTAAAGCAAAAATCATTTAGGAGGATAACATGAAGACAATAGTAATTAATGTGGGAAAAGAAGTTCTTACAGGTAAAACAGTAAATACGAACTTAACATTTATCGCAAACGAATTAAGAACAATAGGAATTGATGTTACAAGATCTTTCGTAATTGACGACATAAAAGAAGAATATTCTAAAGTCCTAGATATGATTGATGAAGATTTAGTCATTTTTACAGGCGGGCTTGGACCAACTGTAGACGATATAACAAGAGAAACAGTTCTCGAGTATTATAAGTGTGATACATATATTGATAAAGACGTATTAGATACTATTAAGAGTTACTTTGATAGGCTTAATCTTGAAATGAGAACAACTAATGATAAACAAGCATTAATGCCAAGAGGTGGAATACTTATAGATAACTTTGAAGGTACTGCTCCCGGGTTGTTTCTGAAAGAAGATAATAAAATTATTATTCTTCTACCTGGCCCTCCTAGTGAAAACAGACCGATGATGCCTAAGGTGTTAGAGCTCCTTAAAAATGAAATTAACATTGTTTTATTTAGTGAAGGCTTTAAATTAGTAGGTACTGGAGAATCATGGATGGAACAAGAGTTAAACGGATTTTATAATTTACATCCTAATGTGAACATAGCTCCATATGCTGGAGCAGGAGAAATAAAATACATATTCACTTCTAGTAGTAAAGCTGATATGAAAAATGCAATGAGCGATTTCAGTACTAAGTTTAGTGCATTCATATATGGAAGTCTTGATGATACTCTTAGTGGTGTTGTTGTTAAGATGCTAAAGGAAAAAGGATATACTATCACATCTGCAGAAAGTTGCACCGGGGGATTGTTTGCAAGTGATATAACTAAAGTGAGTGGATCAAGCAATGTTTTTAAAGAAGGATA
>Ga0102812_10000238_pt1 | contig 40598 bp, 35 predicted proteins | sample ColrivemetaGS713_FD_79334 | JGI IMG/M metagenome (GOLD analysis project Ga0102812, IMG submission 79334) | Estuarine microbial communities from the Columbia River estuary - Flood tide ETM metaG S.713 | ecosystem: Environmental > Aquatic > Marine > Intertidal zone > Estuary | place: USA...
CTGGTTAAGGATGATTTTTATGAAGATCAACTTTTTCACCGTGTGATCAATGATTTTATGGTTCAGGGTGGCGACCCGCAATCCAAGGGAGCGACGCAAGACAGAATGTTGGGTTCCGGCGGACCTGGATATACGATTCCGGCAGAAATTCAGCATTTTCATTTCAGGGGCGCGTTGGCTGCAGCCAGAAGGGGTGGTCCTGCTAATCCTGATAAGGAATCTTCCGGTTCGCAATTTTATATTGTACACGGGAAGAAACTATTACAGGAAGTTGAATTAAAAATGGCTGCTGGACGGAATGGTCAGGTATATACTCCGGAGGACATTGAAAAATATCTGGAAAAGGGAGGTTATCCTTCTTTGGATAATGAATATACGGTTTTCGGACAAGTTATTGAAGGCATGGAGGTGGTCGATGAAATCGCCAGGGTCCGAACTAAAGGTGCAGACAGACCAATAGAAGATATTAAAATGAAAATAAGGATCATTCGTTAACGAACAAAGTTTGGAGTGATCGTGTTTTGAACAATAAATTACATAAAACTTAGTAAATATGAAAGGATCAGAAATTTTGAGTGTGCTATTGCTTGTGATTTTTTTTGGTTCATGTGCCAGGCCCTTGGCTGATTTTGTAGTCGATGACCAGCAAAGAATTGCTCCGTCGAATATTGAATTTAAAAACAGTTCAAAAAAGGCTGATGCGTATAAATGGGATTTCGGAGATGGCAATATTTCTGAAGAAGAGAACCCTGTCCACCAATATGTGTTGTCAGGAAATTATAAAGTTATTTTAGAAGCAAAAAAAGGAAAAAAAACAAATCAAATGGAAAAGGAAATACATATTGATGCCCCTAAAAACTGTAAGGTGATGATCGAAACCAATTTTGGTCAAATGGAACTTGAATTATACGATTCAACACCAAAGCACAGGGATAATTTCATCAAACTTGCGGAGGAAGGTTACTTTAATGAGCTGTTATTTCACAGGGTGATCAAAGGCTTTATGGTCCAGGGCGGCGATCCTGAATCAAAGAATGCACCGGCTGGAAAACCATTGGGCGCAGGTGGCCCTGGCTATCAGGTAGACGCTGAGTTCAATCCGGAGAATGTCCATTTGAAAGGAGCAATTGCAGCTGCAAGGATGGGAGATGGCGCCAACCCGGCAAAAAGATCTTCAGGATCTCAATTTTATATCGTTCAGGGGACCAGTGTTTCTCCTGAATTACTGGAAAGAATGGAAGGTCAGAAAGGAATCAGATATACTTCTGAACAAATAAAAATGTATCAGGAAGTTGGCGGTACTCCTTTTCTCGATATGGAGTATACTGTTTTCGGTAGAATAGTTAAAGGTCTTGAGATCATTGATCAGATCGCAGATGTTCAAACAGCACCTGGCGACAGACCCACCGAGGATGTTTGGATGCGTGTCACTGTTATAAAATAAATGCGGAAAGCAGCGTAAAGCTGCTCCGTTTTATTCGTTTGCACGAATATGTTATTACTTAGTGGGCTATGTGATTTCGGTTTCATTATTTGGTTCCGAATGCTTCGTTATAATGTTTCCCGCCGTTGGAAGTCATAGATTTTTTAGTGTAATAATCTGAAAGGTTTACCAAAAAACCCTTAGGTCTGATTCCGTTGAAATATGGTCCTGCACTGAATATTGAATTTCTCATTTTTAAAGTTTTATAGTTTTTATAATTTTTGTTGTTTTTTAATGTTATTGTTTGACTTAAAGACCTCTGTTTGATAAGTAAGGTTGCATGTAAGATTCATTTTGCGAATAACGCTTTGTTTTAGTGGATTAATTGCTTCAAAAAATCGATGAATGGAATTTATTAATTCAGCAATTTATCCTTGAATCTTTACTTTTCTTCCTCGGTTGCTTTGTTTTTGATAAAATCAAGATTGAAGACTTTTCCACAATCAGATGTCATTTTCTTATTATAATAAAATTCGGACAACATTCTTAAAAATTTATGTGGTCTTAATCCATTGTCAAAAGGGCCGGTATAAAATATTGTCTTTTTCATTTTAATAGAATTTTAGTTAATTACTTATCAATAACATTAGAATGACGCTCTGAGATTACCCGATGTTGCACCCTTTCTGAGAATGTAGATATAGGAGTGCCCAATGAAGACAAGTGTAATGAAATGACTGATGAATGGAGTTGAAATAGTTTGAGTAGTGATTGAGGATCACAAAACTTGGTTTTGACTTTGATGCTGAAGTTTATCAGGTATAATTGGCAGGAAGGCAATATTATAGCTGGACAATCAGATTGCCCTGCTATAATATAAATAATGAATATTAATTTTAATTCAGCAAGTCTATTTGCTCAGATCTCCAACTACTTTTTCAACTTCTTCCAGGATCTCACAGGATTTTACCAGTTCTTTCATGTTCGTATGGTCATTGTACAATGGTCTGTCAATATCCAGGAATTCAACATATTTTCTGATAATTTCTTTGGCCTTGGTTACCCCGTGTCCAAAATTATATTCCCTGAAGTCAAGTGCCTGAGCAGCTGCCATTAATTCAATACCTAAAACGCCATAGGCATTGTCCAGGATCTGAAAGTTTTTAATAGCTGTGTTCATACCCATTGACACAAAATCCTCCTGATCCGCGGCTGCAGGGATGGATTGAATAGAAGCAGGTGCTGATAGCATTTTTTGTTCAACGATCTGCATATCTGCTGTGTACTGGCTGAGCATCAAACCGGAGAACATCCCGGCTCCTTTGGTCAGGAATGCTGGCAAACCAACACTAAGTGCAGGGTTGTTCAGCCTGTTCATTCTTCTTTCAGACATAACGCAAACCATGGTAATAGCGATTCCAGCCATGTCCATAGGCAATGAAACGGGTGTGCCCTGGAAATTTGCCCCTGATATTTGAAGGTCCTCATCCGGAAAGAAAATTGGATTGTCACCTACGCCATTTAATTCAATTTCTACTTGCGAACGGGCATAGGCAAGTGCATCATGTGCCGCTCCAATTACTTGTGGTGTCGAGCGCATGGAATAAGCATCCTGAACCTTACAAGGAACTTTCTGTTCTTTAAGATCGCCTCCGTCAACTAATTTATTGATGGCGTTTGCACTTCTGATGGCTCCTTTAAAACCACGAACTTCATGTAATTTTGAAGTATAAGGTTTCATGTTTGCCTTTAAAGCTTCCAGAGACATACTGGCTGCAATTTCTGCCTGCTTTAAAAACCTTTCTGCATCATATAAGAATAAAGCGCTCATAGCAGTCAATACATTCGATCCATTGATAGTGGCAAGGCCATCACGGGCTTTCAATCCGGGAATTTCTATTCCAGCCTTTTCCATCGCTTCCTTTCCACTATATAATTCACCTTCGAAATATGCTTTTCCTTCTCCCATCAGCAATAAAGCAATCTGTGACATGGGTGCCAGGTCACCACTTGCACCAACAGAACCTTTTTGACAAACAAATGGGGTAACCCCCTTATTCAACATGTCAACCAGCGTCTGGGTAATCTCGAGTCGACAGCCACTATTTCCATGTGCATGAACATTGATTCTGCCCAGCATCGCTCCTCTGATATAGTCAAGGGGCGCCGGATCACCGATCCCTGCTGCGTGATTGTATATAAGATACTTTTGAAATTCTTTCACTTGATCATCATCCAGCACAACCTCTGAAAACTCTCCGATTCCGGTATTTACACCATACATGATCTCCCCGGCTTCGATCTTTCTTTCTACCATTGCCCGGCATTTATTGATGTTTATTACTGCTTCGGGATGTAATTCAACCTTTCTTCCTTCTCTCGCTACCTGATGTATATCCTCAATTGTAAGTCCGCTACCTTTTATTATTAAAGTCATCTTATATTATGTTTATTAATATTTTGTCAATACCCTAAAATACCATGGATTTCCAACGAATATTTTGGGACCTAAAAGTACTACTAATTATAGGTAAAAAATAGATTCATTCCAATATTTATTCTTCTTAAAATGACTTTGTTCAGGCATTTAAATATTAGTTTGTCTATTCCCGAAGTGATCTATGAAAATTGAAAATGTGAGCTTGAATTTTATGGAAATGAAATGAAGACATGTTATTTCTAGCCGATTTTTGAAAACAACTAACTTGATAAATTTGTTATTAGCATATTCATAAAACTATAAATCTATTTAAATGAAAAACAGCTTTCTGAAATTCACTTTTTTAATGGCTGCTTTGACCAGTTTGTCATTTTTCACTTCCTGTACTACTGATGTTGATGAGGACCCATTTGATATTTCTGAATGTGGCGTAATAGAAGCAGTAAGTCTTCAAAATGATATTATTCCGGTTTTTCAAGGCAGATGTTTTGGATGTCATGCCAGTAATGTGGCCTCTGGCGGAGTGGATCTGGAAGATTATAATTCGCTGAAACTCGTTGCCGATTCCGGTAATTTACTGGGTGCGATAAAACATGATTCCGGGTACGAAGCAATGCCTAAAAATGATAACAAACTGGATCCCTGCCAAATCGAAACCATCCGGATATGGATACTGGAAGGCAGTTTAAATAATTAATAGACTCAATTAATTATAGTTACAGACCACATTGAGCTTTTATTCGTGAGAACATTGTTGAATCGTCCTGTTGATTAAGAAAATCTAATTCTAGAAATCCGGCTCATTGGTTTTAAGGCATAATCAGAGAAGCGAATGGTCTAATTTTTAGGAAAGATTCGAAAGTTATTAGATCGGGATTTTTAGCTGATTTCGAATAAAACCGTAGGTATAAAAAAACCTCCGTCAAATAGATCTGACGGAGGTTTTTTAAAGTTTTTGATTTATCTCTTTGCCAGATAGTTGGCAATGCTTTCATGAGATGCTTCAATAGATTCTTCACCTGGCTTCCAGTTAGCAGGACAAACGTTACCGTTTTCCATGTAGAATTGCCAGGCATCGATCGTACGCAATGCTTCTTCAACATTTCTTCCAATCGGCTCATCATTGATCAACTGATGTCGCACGATGCCTTCCAGGTCAATCAGGAAAGTGCCCCTGTAAGCAACCATGGTTCCTTGTGATACCAATTCACCTTTGTCATTGTAATCCCATTCTCCTTCCAGAACGTCATAATTATTGGCGATCGTTTTATTTGTATCAGCAACAACCGGGTAGGTAATACCTTCGATTCCACCTTCTGCTTTTTTCATTTGCAACCATCCCCAGTGAGATTGTTCCGTATCTGTAGAACATGCGATCACCTGCACATTTCTTTTCTCAAATTCATCCAGTTTTGCCTGGAATGCAAATAATTCTGTTGGGCAAACAAATGTGAAATCCTTAGGGTAAAAGAACAATAAAATGTACTTTTTACCAATGTAATCACTTAATTTAAAATCGTCAACAATCTCAATTCCATTAAGTACTGCGCTTGCCTCAAATAAGGGTGCTTTCTTTCCAACTAATACCATTATACTATTAAATTTATTTGTTAATAAAGTTTTAAATTCTAATTGTTATCGGCTTTCTCAACCAAAAGCTCAATGATAAGATCTTCTTTCAATTCTATTTGTTCACCAGCTACATCATTGTCAATTGTCAATTTCAAAGCCAGCGTTTCATCCATTATATACGATTCAAAATGTTCCAGAGCGGCTTCCACTTCTTCATTTGAGGAAATGAAAACATGGATCTTATCTGTGACGTTCAACTCTTTATTTTTACGAATATTCTGAATTCGGTTTACCAATTCCCTTGCGATTCCTTCAGACAACAACATATCTGTGAGCTGAATGTCCATTGCAACGGTCAAGTCCTTATCAGTTGCTACAGTCCATCCCGGAATGTCTTCTGCATTGATAATAAAATCCTCCAGTGTCAGTTCAAATTTTTCACCATCAAACTCCATATTGAACACATTGGTCTTTTCAATTTCAGCAATGTCTTCCTGAGTCAGCGTGGCTACTATTTTAGCTGCATCTTTCATGTGTTTTCCCATCCTTCTGCCAAGGGTCTGGAAATTTGGTTTAATACTTTTGTGGATGATGCCAGAAGTGTCAGAAACATATACAATTTCCTTGATGTTCACTTCATGTAATATCAATTGTTTTACCTTTTCAACCTGTTCCTCAAAAGATTTATTCAAGATCGGAAGTAAGATTTTTTGAAGGGGCTGGCGAACCCTCAGCTTTTGTTTTTTCCTAAGAGATAAAACAAGTGAAGAGATCCTTTGTGCATAATTCATTCTCTGCTCTAAATCCTCGTCTATGAGTGATTCATCAGCTAAAGGAAAATCAACCAGATGCACAGATAATATGTCTTCTTTACCACTTACCTCATTGAGGTTGCGATACATCCATTCTCCGAAAAACGGTGCTGCAGGTGCCATTAATTTTGAGATAACCTTCAATGTTTCATACAAGGTCTGGTAAGCACTCAGCTTGTCTTCAGAAAGATCTCCTTTCCAGAAACGTCTTCTGTTGAGTCGCACATACCAGTTGCTTAAATGATCATAAACAAAGGTTTGGATCCTTCTCAATGCACTCGTCAGGTCAAAACTGGACAGATCATTGTCTACTTCTTTGATCAATGTATTCAACAAGGAAATAATCCATCGATCTATCTCAGGTCTCTTTTCTATCGGAACCTGATCCTTTTCGTAGGTAAATCCATCCAGATTGGCATACAATGCAAAAAATGAATAGGTATTGTATAAGGTCATGAAGAACTTTCTTGTTGTTTCTTCCACACCTTTAAGGTCAAATTTGAGATTGTCCCATGGGGGTGCATTTGAGATCATGTACCAACGAGTCGGGTCTGCTCCATATTTATCTATTGTTACAAACGGATCCACAACATTTCCTTTACGTTTGGACATTTTTTCACCATTCTTATCCAATACGAGTCCGGTTGAGATCACATTCTTAAATGCGACACTGTCAAATCCCATAGTGGAAATGGCGTGCAGTGTGAAAAACCAACCTCTTGTCTGGTCCACACCTTCAGAGATAAAATCCGCCGGAAAGTGCGTTTTGAATTTATCTTTGTTTTCAAATGGATAGTGCAATTGAGCAGCAGGCATAGCGCCACTGTCAAACCAAACATCGATCAGGTCCTCTTCACGTTGCATTGGCTTGCCGGATGGGCTGACCAGGATTACTCTGTCAATATATGGTTTATGGAGGTCAATATCTTTTAGATCTCCATTTACCTTGTATGGGTTTTCAGTCATGAAACCGGCTTTGATGGATGTTTCGATCGCATCTGAAAGTTCTTTGACTGAACCGATCATGATTTCTTCTTCTCCATCTTCAGTTCGCCAGATCGGCAATGGGATACCCCAGAATCTGGATCTTGATAAATTCCAGTCCTGTAGATTTTCCAGCCATTTACCAAATCGGCCCGAACCAGTGTGACTAGGGTACCAGTTGATCGTTTCATTCAATTCGAACATGCGTTCCTTCATTGCCGTGGTTTTAACGAACCAGCTATCCAGCGGATAGTAGAGGATCGGTTTATCCGTCCTCCAGCAATGTGGATAGTTGTGCATGTATTTTTTTACGCTGAATGCTTTATTGTCATACTTTAATTTGACAGCAATATCAACATCGATGTCCTTCCAGTCCGGATCATCTTTATAGTTCTTTACGTATCTGCCGGCGAGATCGCCAACTTCATCCTTGAATTTTCCTTGTTTGTCAACAAGTGTCAGGGAACCGATCCCGTATTTTTTGGCAACCTGCATGTCATCCGCACCAAAAGAAGGGGCTATATGAACGATTCCTGTTCCATCTTCAGTTGATACAAAATCACCGATCAATACTTTAAACGCATCCCCATCTTCAGGTTGAACATAAGGCATCAGTTGCTCAAAATCCAGCATTTCAAGGTCTTTGCCCTTGAATTTAGCTGTTATTTCATATGGTATAATCTTATCGCCTTCCTGATAAGCATCAAAGTCCGCTTCTGCCTGATCGGCACTGAACCATTTTGGTAACAGGGCCTCAGCCAGGATCAGATTAACTTTCTTAAATGTATAAGGATTATAGGTCTTTATTCTGACGTATTCTATTTTCTTGCCGACGGCAAGCGCTGTATTTGATGGCAAGGTCCATGGCGTTGTGGTCCATGCCAGAAAGAAAACATCTCCTTCAGTTACACCATCAAACAGAAATTCAGATTTATCATTTCTGACTGCTTTGAATTGAGCAACGATCGTTGTATCAGAAACATCTTTGTAACAGCCCGGTAAATTCAATTCGTGAGAACTCAAACCGGTTCCCGCACCTGGTGAATAAGGTTGGATCGTATACCCTTTATATAATAACCCTTTTTTGTACAGGTCACTCAGTAAATACCAAACCGTTTCAATATATTCATTGTTAAAGGTCATGTAAGGATTATCGAGATCCACCCAATAACCCATTTTACGAGTGATCTCATCCCACATGTCTTTATATTGCATAACCGTTTTACGGCATTGCCTGTTGTATTCTTCAACAGAGATCTTTGTGCCGATGTCATCCTTGGTAATACCCAGTTCTGATTCTACTTTAAGTTCAACGGGTAAACCATGTGTGTCCCAGCCCCCTTTTCTTTCTACACGTTTGCCTTTCATGGTTTGATACCTGCAGATCAAATCCTTGATCGTTCTGCCTATGACGTGATGTATCCCCGGCTTTCCATTTGCCGAAGGAGGCCCTTCATAAAATATGAATTGATTTTCTTCAGGTCTTTGATCAACACTCTTCCTGAATACATCTTCTTTTTCCCAAAATGCCAGTATTTCTCTGTCTAAACTTACCAGATCCAGCCCTTTAAATTCGCGGTATTTTGCCATTATTTCTCAAATTTCATTTCTGCTCGTAAAATAAGTCGGCAAAATTACGTTTTTTATCTGATTAAGTGAGAATTGTAACTCTTGAACTTATTTTGGTAAAGCCCATAAAAGACATTATAGGCCTATATCTTGTAGCCTGATCAAAAATATAACCAGTATAAATGGAATCGTATTCCTTCCAGATCATTTAGCTCAATTGCTGGCGCAGGTATTTTTACAATATTGATCAATTTGAACAAGGACTTTAAAAAGGGGGAATTTGTGTTTATTTTTTCCCAGTTGATATCTGGTGAAATAAGGAACTGATGGTATCTTTGAAGTGAGGGGTCAGTTATCTCATATTTGATATTATTATCAACCCAGCTATTATCGAATCCTCCAAATATATTTTCTCCGCTGTACCCGACAGCAATGTTTAACCAGTCCGGTATATTTAGTCCCCCCGTTATGGATTTAAGACTAAATGAGACCCAGGTGGTTTGCCCATTATAATCTTTTAATAGCCGGGCTAAAAAATCCTTGCCATACAAATCATCGTATCTTTTCTTGAGTGTCGTAGTGCCACCTGCTCCCATTACTTGTATTTCGGGGTCAATACGGGTGGGGAAAGTGCTGAATTTGAAGAGTATTTTTTGTTCGTTCCAATAATATTGCTGTAAAGCGAAAGCACTGACTCCAAGTAAATTGGCACCAATATCTGTAGTGGAAAAGCCCCATTTTTCTGAGAACCCATCCATGATCTCAATAGTGGTAAGGAAAACAGTTGGAACAATGATTCCTGCCAGCAGAGATTTTTTCTGATTCAATCCGGTCCATCTCATCATTGAATGTATCAAATATCCATTAAACCAGGCAGTAGTGAAATGGCCCAGTTTGTCCTGGAACTCCCATTCGCCCCAGTCATTAAAAGTATGAAAACCGGTTTGTGCATAATTTTTATACCAGGCATTGTACAATCCAGCACTGGAAATTAAATAGGCCCCTGTACCGATACCAGCAATTGAATAAAAACGGGTGGAGTTAAAAGTATCAGCGGGTGTAAGAATAGAGTTGAAATTGGTTGAATGGTTCTGAGCATTTAAGTTTATTCCTGCTACAAAGTAAATAACCACTATTATTAGTAGTGACTTTAAATGCTTTGGTGAAAATAAATTACTGCGGAATAGAAATTTCATCATGTTTTGTCCGTTCAAATTTAAATCGGGGTATGTTGAGTGTACTTATTTTTCAAAAGCCAAAATAATCAATAATCTTTGGTATTTTGTTTTTAAGTTCTAATTTTGGCTAAATACCTAAATTTCGATTAATTTCAATTTCAACCAATTGAATCATATGAATGTAAAATCATTACTAGTAATTTGTTTGTTTTTTGTTTCTGCAATTTCCATAAGAGCTCAGGATGCTTTTCACTATACATTATTTGATTTCACAGAAATAGCCATGAACCCGGCACTCGCAGGGAGTTTTGAAGGAACAGTTCGGGCGGGAGGCATTTTTCGTGAACAGGATTTTGGTCTGCAGATCGGTCAATACAGGAATCCGGTTCTATTTCTGGATGCTCCGGTGATCCGTGGATTTAAAAAGAATGACTGGATTGGGATAGGGATGTATTATATGTATGACCAGCAGCGATTCGATCAATTTGATTCAGATACCAATATAGATCTGATCACAACCAAGATCTTTGGAGGTTTATCTTACCATCTTGGACTTGATAAGAAGAATAAGAATGTGCTTTCTTTTGGTATTCAGTCCGGAAGTTCCAATAGTTATTTCAGCAACCCAAACATCGTGACCTGGTCAGAGTTTGGAGACGACCCTAAGTCCGATCCTGCAGAAGATGCACTGCCTATTAAGGATCCAAGCGGTGGATCCAATGGTTCTACTGGTCGGGCCAATTATATCGGAGGAATTCACTTTACTTCAAATATAAGCGCTGAAAAATATCTAAAACTGGGTGTTTCAGTTTCTAATATAGGTAGAATCAGTAATTCAATTGCAGGGTCTGGCGGAAGTAGTATTTCTCCGGTCAGAATTTTATTTCATGGTCGATACTTAACACCGGTTGCTTCAAAAATAAGTCTGGAGCCACGTGTGTTTTTTCAATATATGCAGCCCTCCTGGGAAATGAGTGTGCAGGCAATTACACATTTTTTATTAAACCCTGAAAAAGGAACAAGCATCGGAGCCGGCCTCGGTTTTAATACCAACAACGGTCTTCAATTCCTTTTAAATGCAGATGTTAAGAACTTCAGGTTTGGATATAGTTTTGACATCAATTTGTCTGATAAAACAGCCGTGAGCGGCGCAGCCGCAGCTTTTGAATTTGGCGTAGCCTACATTTTAAAATTTTATAAAAAGCCAAATCCGGACCCAGTACTGGTTTGTCCGAGAATTTAATTAATTATGTGCACCCTGAACTATTTGAGTTCAAAAAAATAAATCCATGAAAAAGTTTATTGTTTTATTGTTACTTACTTCTTTTTCTCTGAGTCTGACTGCCCAGCCACTTAGAAAGATCACTTATAAGATGATGATCGAAACGGCTGAAGTCAGTATGGAAACAGGAGATTATCTCAATGCCCTCGATTACTATAAAATGGCGTATGAGGACAAAAAAGAAAAGGAAATCAGCTTGAAAATAGCCCAGGTTTATTATTTGCTGAAGGATTATAAATATGCAGCAAATTATTATAAACGAATTTTAAGGCGAGATAAGAAAAATGAATATTTTGAACATAAATTGTTCTACGGAAAGTCTTTGAAAAGGCTGAATGAATATCAGGATGCTTATACAGAACTCGTTGAATATGCGCGGGCAACAGAGGACCCTGATGGTCGTGCAGAAGCCATGCTCGAGATTCGTGGCATGGAGATGTACAATGAATTAGCTGATAATGTGGAGATGGAATTCACTCCGCTTGACGATAATATTAATAAAGCATTCAGTATATATGGCGCCAGCGTACATCCGGATGGTAGTCTTTATTTTGGCTCATTTGATTCGAGAAAAAAAATTGTATTGAATGGTGAAGCGGAAAATGAAAATGCAAAAATCTATGTAGCTAAACCGGATGCCAGCGGAATGTTTTCTGAGTTAACACCCCTGGGTGAACACATCAACAGACCTGAGTTTTCTTCCGTACATCCAAGTTTTTCTGCAGATGGACAAAGAATGTATTTTACAAGGGTTTTATTGCAAAATAATGAAATTAAAGATGCAAAGTTATTTGTCTCGCAGTTAAAAGAAACTGAATGGAGTCCTCCTATGGAGCTCATGAATGTAAATGGGGCTGATTTTAACAGTTTGCATCCGGCTGTGGGTGAATTGTTCGGACAGGAAGTTTTGTATTTCATTTCAGATATGGCAGGAGGAAAAGGAGGATATGATATATATTATGCCACGATCGGTTCAGATGGAAGCTATAGTAATCCAGTTAATCTGGGAAGTGCGATCAATACGGTGGATGATGAACTTAGTCCCTACTTTGTAGATGGTAAGTTATATTATAGTACAAATGGTTTATCAGGACTTGGTGGATTTGATATTTATTTTTCAGTTTGGGATGGTCAGAAATGGGCCAAACCTGAAAATATGGGTAAAGGATATAATTCGTCTGTTGATGATTTGTTTTTTAGCATAGATGAAGATGGAAGAAAAGGCTTTTTATTGTCATCAAGACCATATAAGGGCAAGCGGAAACTACAGAGTGAAACCTGTTGTGATCATTTGTTTAAGATCTCCGCAAGACAATTGATCATCAATTTACTTGCAGAAGTATATAACGAAGAAGGTCCGCTAACTGATGCGAAGATCGAATTACTGGATATGTCAAAAGTCAATCCGGCTGATCCGGTTACACGGTCCAATTTTAACGGTAATTCATTTAACTTTCTGTTGACCCAGGACATAGCTTATAAAGCCATTGTAACACATAAAGGGTATGACCCGAAAACAATTGAATTTACAACTGCCGGGATACTAGATGATTATACGGTAAAGAAGCAGGTTACCTTAGAGAAGATGGCACCCGAGGTACAGATCGTTAAGATCAATGAACCGATCAGGTTGAATAATATATATTACGATTACGATGATTTTAAGATTCTTCCGGATGCGGAACAGGATCTGGAAACGCTGATGGGTTTAATGATCAAGTATGATGACATGGTGATTGAATTGTCATCCCATACGGATGCACGGGGTAAAACCGATTATAACCAGCGATTATCTCAAAAGCGTGCGAATGCTGCCAAGTCTTGGCTCGTTGAAAATGGGATTGAGGACGATAGGATCAAACCTGTTGGTTATGGTGAGTCTCAAATTCTGAATCGATGTAAAAACGGAGTGAATTGTTCCGATGATGATCATCGATTTAACAGAAGAACAGAATTTAAAATCATTGCCGGACCTACCACAATTGAAATCGAAAAACAGGTGAATTCTGAAGAATAATTGTCTTCAAGGTGCAGGTTTTTCAGTTTTTGAATTGGAAAACCTGCATTTTTTCTTCTGTTTTCAAAATTTTTACTTGCAGTTCAATTTTTAGAAAATTCGAATTTTACCTTTTTTTAGCCTTCAATTATCCAATTTAGAGTCCTTCCCGTTTTTTAACATTTCGAAATCAACTATTCCTAAGTGACTAATTTTAATAAAGTTAGATTTGTAATTCTATGTCTGATTCTTTATTTTAATCAGAAAAAAGGCATCAGAATTAGTACGAAATTTTGGGCGACCTACAATTTAGAAAATATTTAAATAGCTTTTTATGCTTAAATTGAAATGGTATTTTTTAATGTCTTTAAAAGCTTAGTTATCTTTGTGCCCACGAAATATAATATTATACAATATGTTATTCAAGCCTAAAAAACCTCAATATACAGGTTCAAGTAAAGTATATTTTCTAAAGCAAGGATATAACATCAATGTAGTTGGTGCCGCATCTAAAAGCTCGACCTCTAATGAATGGATAAAAACATTCGGAATACAACCGCCAAACTTCAGGGGAATCGTACCGATTCCGAAGGTAGTGGTTGAGGAAGGAGATCAGGTTTTAGCAGGAGATCTGTTGTTTTATGACAAAAAAAGACCCGAGCTCAAATTTGTGTCTCCAGTCAGTGGTAAAGTCGTTGGGGTCCAGCGTGGATTGAGAAGATCCATCAAGGAAATCGTTGTAGAGTTTGATGGCGACATCAAATATAAGCAACTGAACCCACCGGATTTTAATAAATGCAAAAGGGAGGATTTAGTAGAGTTCCTTTTGGATGCCGGTGCCTGGCCTTTTATCAGACAGAGACCTTATAATGAGGTAGCGGATAAAACCAGTGTGCCTAAGAATATTTTCATTAGCACATTTGATACGGCTCCACTTGCTCCTGATCTGAATTTTATCATACAGGAAAAAGGAGATGCATTCCAGACTGGTTTGGATGTTCTTACTAAACTGACTCCAGGGTCTGTGCATGTTGGTTTGGATGCCAATGGTAAAGTTGCACCTGCTGCTGCTTTCAGAAGTGCAGAAAATGTAAAGAAGCACTATTTCAATGGTAAACACCCGGTTGGTAATGTAGGGGTTCAGATTCATCATGTTGCGCCAATTAGAGGCAATGATAAAGTATGGACTTTGAATGTACAGGATGTTGCCATGATCGGTGATCTGTTCAATAAGAAAGTATTTAATGCTGAGCGTACGGTAGCAATCGTGGGTTCTGAAGTTCGTGGTCCAAAATATATACATACCTATATCGGAGCTAAGATCTCAGAATTATTGAACGACGAAGTTGTAAATACAAATGTCCGATATATTTCTGGAGATGTTTTAAGCGGTGAACAAAAGATCAAGGGTGAGTTTTTGAATGCATTTGATGATCAGTTGACTGTCATTCCTGAGGGAAATGCATTTGAAATGTTTGGTTGGTTATTCCCAGGAACAAACAGACCAAGTATCTCAAAGACTTATCTGAATCATATTTTCAGAAACAGGATCTTTAATGTGACTACGAATACCAGAGGTGAAAAGAGATCATTTGTAGTTACAGGAGAATACGAATCTGTATTGCCAATGAATATTTTACCTCAGCATCTTATGAAGGCAATAGTTACATCTGATATTGAGCAAATGGAAGGCCTTGGTATCAATGAACTTGAGGGGGAGGATATAGCAATCTGTGAATTTGCCTGTACTTCAAAACAGCCACTTCAGCAGATCTTGCATGAAGGGCAAGAGATGTTGATCGAACAAGCATAATTATTTTATAAAGAATATTTATTATAATAATGGGATTATTTAAATTTTTTAAAAATATTGAACCGGACAAGAAGAAGTATCCATTCATGCATACTTTATTTGATGGCTTCTTCACATTTGTATTCGTTCCGGATAGTACAACAAAAGACGGTGTTCATATCAAAGACGGTATGGATCTCAAGAGATTGATGATATTTGTTGTACTTGCATTGGTTCCTGCCTATTTATATGGTATATATAATATAGGAAACCAGCATTTTCTTGCAATGGATATGTATACTGGTTTTTGGGATGCCGCTAACCTGAAATTTGCACATGGATTGTTAAAGATCCTGCCGATTTTGGTTATTTCTTATGCGGTAGGACTGGGAATCGAGTTTTACTTTGCATTCAAAAAAGGTCATGGGATCGAGGAAGGATACTTTGTATCTGCCGCTCTTATTCCATTGATCATGCCTCCTGACATTCCGATATGGATTCTTATCCTTGCAATCGTTTTTGCTGTTGTGATCGGTAAGGAAGCATTTGGTGGAACAGGTATGAACATCTGGAACGTTGCATTATTGGCTCGTTTATTCATATTCTTCGCATATCCAACGTCCATTTCAGGGGATTTGGTTTGGGTATCTGGATTTGAAGAAATGAAAGCGGGAGCCATGGTGGACTATAGTTGGTGGCATACAGGCTTATTCAATACGGTCTTCGACTGGTTCGGCTGGCATACATTTGATGTACAGGCCATGGTTGCAGATGGTTTCAGTGGAGCGACACCTTTAAGTATTGCAAAAGATAACGGTTGGGATGCAGTTGTTTCTGCTTATCCAAATGGAGCAAATGATTTGTTCTGGGGTAATATACCGGGATCTATCGGGGAAACATCTAAGCCTTTGATCATTTTAGGAGGATTATTCCTGATCATTACGAGAGTAGCTAGCTGGAGAATCATCGTAAGTGCCATTTTGGGAACAGCAGTAATGGGATTCATTTTGAATCTTTGGGGTGCGACACCATTGATGGAAGTGCCTTGGTATTACCAGTTCCATTTGGGTAGTGCATTGTTTGCAATTATGTTTATGGCAACTGATCCTGTAACGGGAGCTTCTACCAATAGAGGTAAATGGATCTATGGTATATTAATTGGAATGATCGGAATGATCGTGAGAGTTCTCAATCCGGCTTATCCGGAAGGATGGATGCTTGCTATTATTTTTGTTAATTCCTTTGCACCGCTAATCGACCATTATATTATTCAAAATCACATTAAAAAACGTTTGAAAAGTGCGTAATTCAACATACATACTCGTTTTTATTAGCCTGCTTACAGCTTCTGTTGCGCTCGTTTTGTCCCTGATGTATACGGGATTAAAGGAGATTCATGAAGAGAATGAAGCCATCTTTAATAAAAAATCTATCCTTTTCTCCATCCAGGAAGAACTGGGTGATAATGTTGCCGTATTGGAAATGACCAATGATCAAGTGAGTGAGATATTCAACTCAGACATTGAACAGTTGGTTGTGGATTTTAAAGGTAATATCATCAGCCAGGAAAAAATAATTTCTGCAGGCTATGTTGGAGGGAAGGCTGAAAATGTTGATCTGTCAAAAGAAAAGAAAAAATCTATTGAGGATCGTTTTTTGCCTTTATATATTTATAAAGGAAAGGAAAAACCGCTTTATATCATGACTTTAAAAGGCAGTGGTCTTTGGGATGAAGTGAGTGGGAATATTGCGATTTCAAATGATTTTAATACCATTGTTGGTAGTTCATTTGATCACGTAGGTGAAACACCTGGAATGGGTGCTGAAATCAAGGATAATCCTAACTTCAGATTGTCTTTTGTCGGCAAGAAAATATATGATGAATCTGGTAATTATCGTTCTGTCCAACTCAAAAAGGGTGGGGCAAGTGATCCGGTTCATGAAATCGATGGTATTACAGCTGCTACGCTTACAGGCGACGGTGTTAATATTATGCTGAAAAAAGGTATAAAAAGCTATGAAGCGTATTTTAAAACAATTAAGAATTAAACAAAGGAGCTATGTCTGATATTAAAGCTAAAAAAACTCCGCTGTTTGCTTTTGGCAAAAAAGAAAGGAGACTGTTAACAGATCCTTTTAATGATAATAACCCGATCACGGTTCAGGTACTGGGCGTTTGTTCTGCTCTTGCCGTTACCTCTTTGGTCTGGCCTTCAATTGTCATCAGTGTTGCAGTATTATTTGTGCTTGCTTTCTCAAATCTCTTCACTTCTTTGTTGAGGAGCCTCATTCCGAGTCAGGTAAGGATGATCGTCCAGTTGGTGATCATAGCCTTTCTTGTAACGGTAGTGGAATTATTTTTGAAAGCATTCAATTTTGAAGTATACAAGCAATTGTCTGTATTTATTGGTTTGATCATTACTAACTGTATAGTCATGGGTAGACTCGAAGCGTTTGCTATGGCAAATACACCCTGGAAATCCTTTTTGGATGGATTAGGGAATGCTGTTGGGTATGGTGTGATCCTGATAATTGTATCTTTCTTCAGAGAATTATTTGGTAAAGGTTCATTATTTGCAGGAAGTCCGCTTGAGATTAAGATCATCGGTGGCAGTCCTGATTTTTTGATCAATACTACTGATAGTTTCTGGTTTGGTTGGTACACCAATAACAATCTGATGGTATTACCTGCTGCAGCGATGTTTGTGATAGGAATTCTCATCTGGGTTCAAAGATCTAGAAATAAAAAATTAATTGACATTTCCTAAAGCTTAGATTATGATAGATTTTATAAACACATTTATTAAAGCTGCCTTTATTGAGAACCTTGTTCTCTCTTATTTCCTGGGCATGTGTTCTTATCTGGCCGTTTCTAAAACTGTAAAAACAGCAACCGGATTGGGACTAGCAGTGATCTTCGTTTTGGGTATTACCATGCCGATCAACTGGCTTATCAACGAATATTTATTGAGTGAATCCGGTATTCTTGGAATGGATCTTACCTTTTTGAGATTCATCCTGTTTATTGCCGTTATTGCCTCAATGGTACAATTGGTTGAGATGGTTATTGAAAAGATTTCTCCAGCATTATATAATTCGCTTGGTATATTTTTGCCTTTGATCACCGTTAACTGCGCCATCCTCGGAGGGTCCTTATTTATGGTGTCAAGAGAATATAATTTCGCAGATTCAGTTGCCTTTGGATTAGGTGGTGGATTTGGATGGTTTCTTGCAATTATCGCTATAGCAGCTATTCGTGAGAAACTAAAATATTCCGCAATTCCGGCACCTTTGAGAGGATTAGGAATCGCTTTCATCGTAACCGGTCTGATGGGAATGGCATTTATGAGTTTGATGGGAATTGATCCATCTGCATTTATTGGAAATTAATCTGAATTGAAAATATATATTATGAGTCTTTTAATTCAATACGATACAATTCTGGGAGCAATGGGCGTTTTCGTCCTGGTGATACTGTTATTGTCATTCATGCTTATTTTTGCCAGAAAAAAACTAATGCCTCAGGGTAATGTGAATTTGGTTGTGAATGGTAATTCAGATCAACCTTTGATCGTTCAACCCGGAGATACTTTATTAACTGCTCTTTCAAATAAGAGTGTTTTCCTTCCTTCCGCATGTGGAGGTGGTGGAACTTGTGCCATGTGTAAATGTCAGGTTGATTCCGGCGGTGGCGATGTTTTACCTACTGAATCTGCTCAGTTGACCAGAGGTGAGGTTGCAGACAATGTACGTCTTGCTTGTCAGGTGAAAGTTAGGGATAACATGGACATTCGGGTGCCAGATGAGGTATTCGGGGTCAAGAAAATGGAGTGTGAAGTTATTTCAAACTATAATGTTGCAACCTTCATTAAGGAGTTCGTAGTGAGATTGCCGGAAGGGGAATCACTTGACTTCAAAGCTGGAGGTTATATTCAGATCGATGTTCCTGAAGTTGTAATAGACTTTAATAAAATCGATATTACATCTCATCCAAGAATGGGTAAACAACCTGACGAATTTCAGTCAGAATGGGATACCTGGAAAATGTGGGATCTGCAAATGCGTAATGATGAACCGATTTTCAGGGCTTATTCCATGGCGAATCACCCGGGAGAAGGAAATATCGTTATGTTGAATATCAGAATCGCAGCTCCACCTTGGGATAAAGAGAAAAATAAATGGGCTGATATCAACCCTGGTATTTGTTCTTCTTATGTATTTGGACAAAAACCTGGTGATAAAGTAACTATATCCGGACCTTATGGAGAGTTCTTTATTCAGGAAAAATCCAAAAAGGAGATGGTCTATATTGGAGGAGGAGCCGGAATGGCACCACTAAGATCTCATATCTTCCATATGTTCCATACAGAGAAGATGAAACACAGAAAAGTGAGTTACTGGTATGGTGGAAGAACGAAACGTGAATTATTCTATATGGATGATTTTAACAAGATCGCAAACGAATTCGATAACTTTAATTTCTACGTAGCATTGGATAATCCGCTACCTGAAGATAATTGGAAAGTTAAGGAAGATGTAAATGATAAAGAAGGTGATGGATTTAAAGGTTATATCATGCCTGTGTTGTATGAACAGTATCTGAAAAACCATCCTGAACCGGAAGAAATTGAATACTACTATTGTGGACCTCCTGCTATGAATGATTCAATTATGAAATCATTGAATGAGTTAGGTGTTCCTGATGAGAATATTTTCTTCGATGATTTCGGATAAAATCTAAAAACTTATTAAAAAGCCATTTCAGTTTGAAATGGCTTTTTTTTTATTCTTATCCCTAATAATATTGTAAATTGAATAATAAATCCTAATTCCTATGGATTCATTATTTTATGAAATTTTCGAAGGGCTACCCAGATTGGGACCGGGATCAGATACTGCCACACAAAAAGCCCTGCAATTAATTCACTTTATGGATAATCCTCTGACGATCCTTGATATTGGATGTGGAACAGGTGCACAAACCTTCCAGTTGGCTAAAAAACTGAATGGGAAAATTATTGCTGTTGATAATTATCAACCCTATCTGGATGAAATTCAATCTAAATGTTCTGCTGAGAAATACAAAGCAGAAATTGAATACCTGTGCCTGGATATGACTGACCTGAAATTCAAAGAGGAGAGTATTGATCTTGTCTGGGCCGAAGGATCCATCTATATTATGGGTTTCCAAAAGGGTCTGGATTTGATTGAACCAATGATTAAAAAGGGTGGGTATGCCGTTTTTAGTGAATTGAATTATTTAAAAAATGACCCGCCTGATGAATTGATGAACTTTTTTCATGAGGAGTTTCCGGACATGCTTACTATTGGTGAAAATATAGATCTGGTCAAGAAATCTTCCTTGGATTTGGTGAACTATTTTGAATTGGATAAAATTGATCACAGGACTCCATATTATGAACCATTGCAGCAAAATGTGACCAGGTATACACAAAAATATCTTGAAAATGACGAAGCCAGATTAATGATAAATTCAATCCAGAAGGAGATTGACTTATATATTAAATATGCAGATTATTATGGCTATGTTTTTTATGTAATGCAGAAGCTTTATTGAGCTTTAAGTTTTTGTTGAAAATCTGTTAAAACTTTAAATTTGCCTGCTTCAGCTAATAATGCCTGTTCAGGCCATGTCAGGGAATCAAAAGCCCGCCAATTTGAAAAGTTAGTTTGTAAGATCTGATCCAGCATATCATTTGAACATTGGGATAATTGTCTGAAAGAATAGATTCCTGATTTATTTAGTACTTTTTCAATCTGGTTGCCGATTCCATGTATGATTTTCAAGTCATTTTTTTTCTCCTCCACCGGTACAAGATCTTTCTTTTTATTTTCCGGAATTGAGAGTTCTTTTGTTTTGGTCTGAGCCAGAGATTTAACCGTTTTTTTAATTTTACGTAATGACTTATCCGTTGCAGGGATCAATGATCGAACTTTCTCTTTGCTTGTTTTTGAACCTTTAACTTTGTTCTTTTTCTGGCTTTTATTTGATTTTTGATCTTCTTTTTGTTTGTTTTCCTTTTGGCATTGTTGTTCTTTTTTCTTTTTCTTTTTACATTCTTCCCTTAACTTCTTTTTGTATTTTTTTATCTTGCTATTTAGCCCTTCTAGGTTTTTATCCAATTTGGACAACCTGTTTTCCTTGTCTGAAATTTTCTTTTTTATCTCGGCAATTTTTTTCTTAAGCTTTAGCTTCTTAAACTTGGCGGATTTGTGTTTTTCTCTGAGTAACATAATTTTCATATTTTGCAGGTAGATGAATGTTATTTCATTATTTCAGAAATAATTCACTCAAATATAAGCATATACGTAAAGAAATACACAATTACTAAATTACATTTGCAATTCAATTTTAATTTATAGCTTTTAAAAGCGTACAAATAATATAGAGAAATGCTTAATAGAATTAATCCTACTCAAACATCTGCCTGGAAGGCCCTGACTGATAATTTTAAAAGGCAAAAGGGGATGTCTATTTCAACTGCCTTTGATAAGGATGCTGAGAGGTTCGATAAATTTTCATTATTCCTGGATGATATTTTGATAGATTTTTCAAAAAATCTCATCGACGAAGAAATAATGAATAATTTACTTGCTCTTGCTGAAGAAACAAAAGTGCCTCAAGCGATAGAGGATATGTTTAATGGAGTGAAAATTAATGAAACTGAAGGTAGAGCAGTTTTGCACACTGCACTCAGGAGTCGCGACGCAGCCGATTTATTCGTTGACGGTGATAATATCAAACCGGCTATAAATAAAGTTCTTTCTCAAATGAAAGAATTTGTAGGCGCTTTACACAAGGGGGAATTGACCGGTTATACCGGTAAAAAAATAAAACATATCGTGAATATCGGTATTGGAGGATCAGATCTTGGTCCTTATATGGTAACGGAAGCCTTAAAACCTTATTGGAAAGAGGACATTGAAGTTCATTTTGTGTCAAATATCGATGGTACACACATTGTTGAAACTTTGAAAAAAGTGGATCCAGAGACAAGCTTGTTCATCATTGCTTCCAAAACCTTTACGACTCAGGAAACCATGACGAATGCCCATACGGCCCGAGATTGGTTTTTAAAGCATGCTGGAGATGTAACACATGTAAAATCTCACTTTGTTGCAGTGTCCACGAACACGGAAGGCGTAACTGCCTTTGGAATTGATAATAGGAATATGTTTGAATTTTGGAATTGGGTTGGGGGCCGATATTCTATGTCTTCTGCCATTGGATTATCTATCGCCTGTACCATAGGTTATGATAATTTTTCATGCTTGTTAAATGGGTTGAATAAAATGGATATTCACTTCAGGACTGCCCCTCTTTCTGAAAACATACCTGTTGTTCTTGCTTTGATTGGAGTATGGTATACCAATTTTTATCAGGCTGATTCAGAGGCGATACTTCCATATGATCAATATATGCATCGTTTTGCTGCCTATTTTCAACAGGGAAATATGGAGAGTAACGGAAAATCGACAGACCGAAATGGCAAAATGATCGATTATCAAACAGGACCCATCATTTGGGGTGAACCGGGAACGAATGGTCAACATGCTTTCTATCAATTGATTCATCAAGGGACAAAGTTGATTCCTTGTGATTTTATTGCACCTGCAATCAGTCAGAATCCAACAGGAAATCACCATGAAATTCTGATGTCAAATTATTTTGCCCAGGCAGAAGCCCTGATGCTCGGTAAAAATGCGGATGTTGTTTCAGCTGAATTAAAGGCTGCGGGAAAATCTGAAAAAGAGATTGAAGCTTTATTGCCCCATAAAATATTTGCCGGAAACAGACCCTCAAATTCAATATTGTTTGAAAAACTGGATCCTGAAACCCTGGGGAAACTTATTTCCATGTACGAACATAAAATTTTTGTTCAGGGTATCATCTGGAACATCTTTAGTTTTGACCAATGGGGAGTTGAATTAGGTAAACAACTTGCAAATAAGATTCTACCTGAGCTGAATGGGGATAAAACGGTAAATGGCCATGACGGATCAACCAATGCATTGATAAATTACTATAAAAAATTGCGTATTTAATTTCAAAACGAACGCTTGATCAGATTTGAAAATTTGGAGTTAGTAACATGTAATTGAATAGAGAAGTACTACATTGATATAGAAATGTCTGGGTTTAGTCAATTAAACAGCTAAAGGATGTGTAATGATAAATGATAAGAGTAGATCATTTGTCAGAATAAGCTTACATAACCCAAATGTATTTTAGAACTATTGAAATCCAAAGCTTGTTGCATTTGGCTGCCAACTGCTGCAGAAACCAAAAGTATACCTGATCCAGTATCAAAACTCAATCCAGCTCCTAAGCCATATGTTCGATCCCAAAGCTTGTTCATTGCCAGGGTTCTTTGGATAAAACCATAGTCTCCAAAAATAAAGAAATAGGAATTGGTACTGATCAAAAGCCTGCTTTCAAGGGTGAAAACAGAATAACTTCTGGCGTAGATGCTTTCTTCATCAAAACCCCTCAATAATTTACTGCCCCCGATCCGGAAGGATTCATTTAAATAAAGGGCATATTCTGCAATTTTTATCCCGGATGCATTTGCAAGTTTCACAGCAATTAAATTGCCAACAGGTAAGTAATGGGCATAATAAGTCTGAAGGCTGAATTGATAACCGGAGCGGAGGGTGTCGTAAGAATTGCTAAAATCAAGTTGTTCTGTTTTTAGCGATAAAATTTCCAAATTTGGGATCACTTCTTTTAATCCTCCCGTTCCTTCTATTTTCATTTTAAATCCTGACCGCGGATTAAATACATAATTGAGTGTGTTTGTCTCAAAAGCCAGTCCGATTGCATTGAGTTGCACATCAAGGTTGGCGGGTAAACGTTGTTCTAGTATAATCTTTTCTGTATCAACACCGATTAGTCTTGAGGATGTGTTTTTCCAGAATAATTTAAAATTTCTAAAATTAGCAAAACGATATTGGACGCCAAAATCAAAGTCAATATCCCTGTTTTCTTCTGCATTTCTATACAACTTGAAAGCAGAATTTATTCCAAATGGCAAATTAAATAAATAGGGATAATCCAAGTCTAATGAGAGTTCTTGTTTGATTGCTGAATTGCTTTTATACCGGAGCGAAGCAAATTCACCCTGTCCGAGTTTATTGTATAATTCCGCTTGAATATCTCCTGTTATCCGGACTTTGTTTGCAGCCTTATTGTCGGGAAGGATTCCGATAAGGATGTCAAATCGACTATTTTTTTTGGCTTTCAGATTGAGTTGGACGATTACGGAGTTGCCTTTAAATTGGATAATAGGCGATTCTTCTATCTGAAGGAAAGTTACCGATTTTAATTTTGAAGGAATCGCCGAAATTTTAGATTGGTCATATAATTTTCCTTTCTGGATTCCCATGAGATTTTCCAGGTATTTTGATGAAATCTGTTCTGTTGAAATAATACTGATTGAGTCAAATCTGAATATTTTGTTTTTAGTCAAATTCAGTTTCGCTGAAACCATATTATCCCTTATTTCGATACTATCGAGATGAATGCGGGCAAAAGGATGACCGTTATTTGCATATACATCAATGATCGAATGCATTATGGCTGATAGTTCAGGAAAATAAATGGCTTTCTTTTTAAGCAGTACAGGATTGAATCCACTGGATTCCAAAAATGCTGCTGGCACATTTCCCGGGTCTATCCTTAGCCAGGTATATTGTGCGCCCGGTTCCAGATTTACATGAAAAGAACTATCAAACCTTTCAATTTTATTAATAGAAGCAGCCAGATAGCCCTTGTCGTTCAATTGGCGAAGGGTTTTTCTGAACTGTAAGATGAGATCGAGACTATCCGTTGCTTTTTTAGGTGGAACGATAGTTAAATCTTCGAGCAATTCTATAGCGTTGAGTTTTACCTCAAAACTTTTTTGAGCATCCATTTTTGTGATGCCTGCTGAGAGGTAAAACAAAATCATTCCGAACCCGAAAAAAAAATAATATGTGAATCCATGCTTCATTGAAAGACGAATATACTGAAGGAATTTGAGTTTTTTTTACCTTTGGTACCAATGGCTGGCATTTACATACATATTCCATTTTGCAGACAGAAATGTCATTATTGCAATTTTCATTTTTCGGTTTCCCATAAGAACAAGGATCCATTGGTTGAATCCATTATAAGAGAAATAGAATTGTCAAAAGGATATCTCGAAACGGATATACTGGATACCCTTTATTTTGGTGGCGGTACGCCTTCATTATTAAGTGCGGATGAATTGGGAAGGATCATTCAAAAGCTAAGGGAGAATTATAGATTCAGCGAGGATATTGAATGTACACTTGAGGCCAACCCTGATGATCTTAATGTTTCATTTTTGAAGGAATTAAGGGCTGTGGGGATCAATCGCTTGAGCATGGGGGTGCAATCCTTTATTGATTCAGAGTTGACATTGATGAACAGGGCACATACGAGTGTGCAGGCAAAACAAAGCTTAGAAGACGTTATGAAAACCGGATTTACGGATATTACAATTGATTTGATATTCGGTATGCCCGGTTCCACGCTGGAAAGCTGGAAAAGTAATCTTGATCATGCATTACAATATGATATTCCCCATTTTTCATTGTATAATCTCACAGTAGAAAAGCGGACTGCCTTACACCACTTTATTGAAAGTGGTCAGATAAAAAGTATAGCTGATGGATTGATGGCGGAGCAATTTATGATGACGATGGATTATCTGACGAAGGCAGGTTATGAACACTATGAAATCTCAAATTATGCCCGGCCTGGCAGATATGCAAGACATAATACGTCCTATTGGCAAGGTGCATCTTATCTCGGAATTGGCCCGTCGGCACACTCCTATAATGGTCATTCCAGGAGATGGAACATCGCAAATAATTCAAAATACATAAAATCGATCCAATCGGATATCATTCCTTTTGAAGAAGAAAAATTGTCAATTGAGGATCAGTATAATGAGTATATCCTCACTGGTTTAAGGACTCAATGGGGTTGTGATCTAAATAGAATTTCAGCTTTTGGACCTGCATTTGAAAACTATTTTAAGCAATTGGTTGCAAAGGAACTAAAAGACCAGCGAATTCAATGTCAGGGGAACATCTTTACTTTAACCCGGGCAGGCAAACTATTTGCTGATGAAGTTAGTTCGGGACTGTTTTATTCATAGCCCGGTTAACATTTATGTTGATTATAAATCAGTAAACTCAGGATTTGATATTCATAAGAATCTCAAGTAATCCAATAGCTGCTTCTGATAATATGGTTCCAGGTCCAAAAACACCGGCAACCCCCTTTTCGAATAAATATTCATAATCCTTGACAGGGATTACACCTCCTACAACCAGTAAGATATCTTCCCGGTTGATTTTTTTGAGTTCATCGAGTGTTTCCGGAACCAGTGTTTTATGACCGGCTGCCAGTGATGAGATTCCCAGGATATGTACATCATTTTCGGCTGCCTGCCTTGCGGCTTCTGCAGGCGTCTGGAACATAGGTCCGATATCCACATCAAATCCCATATCTGCAAAACCTGTTGCTATGATCTTGGCCCCCCGGTCATGCCCGTCCTGACCAAGTTTTGCTATCATGATACGGGGTCGCCTTCCATTTAATTCAGCAAATTTATCTGATAGTTCCTGCGCTTTAATAAATTGTTTATCCATCTTAATTGTGGCACCATATACGCCGCTGATGCTACGGGTTTTTGCTTCGAATCTTCCAAAAATCTCCTCCATTGCCATTGAAATTTCTCCAAGAGTAGCTCTTCCCCTGGCGGCCTCTACTGCTATCTCGAGTAAGTTGCCTTCTCCTGTTTTTGCACAGTTTTTCAATTGACCAAGCAGTATGTTAACTGCATTATTGTCTCTATTTCTCTTCAGTTCATTGAGCTGATTGATTTGTTGCGTCCGAACCTTAGTATTATTTACCTCAAGTGTGTCGATTTCGGCTTCTTCATCAAGTTTGAAGCTATTCACTCCTATTATCTTTTTTTGTCCACTGTCGATCTCTGCTTGTTTTCTTGCTGCTGCTTCTTCAATCCGCATCTTTGGAATGCCCTCTTCAATGGCTTTGGTCATTCCGCCCAGGGATTCAATTTCATCCAGATGCACCCAGGCTTTTTTGATGAGTTCTCCCGTTAGGTATTCTATGTAAAATGATCCGCCAAAAGGGTCAACTGTTTTTGTTATATCTGTTTCTTTTTGAAGCAATATTTGAGTGTCCCTGGCAATTTTGGCTGAGAATTCAGTCGGTAAAGCAATGGCTTCATCCAGCGAATTGGTATGCAGGGATTGGGTGCCTCCCAAAATTGCTGCCATTGCCTCAATCGTCGTTCTTGCTACATTGTTGAACGGATCCTGTTCAGTAAGACTATACCCGGATGTCTGACAATGCGTTCTCAAAGCCATTGATTTTGGATTGACCGGCTCGTATTTTTTTACTAATTCTGCCCACACCACTCTGGCTGCCCTCATTTTTGCAATTTCCATAAAAAAGTCCATGCCAATTCCCCAGAAAAAAGAAAACCGGGGTGCAAAATCATCTATTTTTAAACCAGCCTTTAATCCTGCTTCAATGTATTCTCTTCCATCTGCAAGGGTGTAGGCGAGCTCAAGATCAGCCGGCGCTCCGGCTTCATGCATGTGGTAGCCACTGATGCTGATCGAATTGTACTTAGGCATATACGCTGATGTATACCTGAAAATATCAGATATGATCTGCATGGAGGGTCTGGGCGGATAGATGTAGGTATTTCTTACCATGAATTCTTTGAGAATGTCATTTTGTATCGTTCCATTCAAATCTTTGAGTTCAACCCCCTGTTCTTGTGCCGCAACAATAAAAAAGGCCATGATCGGGATTACTGCACCATTCATAGTCATGGATACACTCATTTTATCCAGTGGAATCCCATCAAAAAGAACTTTCATGTCTTCTACAGAATCGATTGCAACTCCTGCCATGCCCACGTCCCCTTTTACACGGGGATGATCGGAATCATATCCCCTGTGTGTAGCCAGATCAAATGCCACGGACAGACCTTTTTGGCCGGCTGCCAGGTTTTTTCTATAAAATGCATTGCTGTCCTCAGCAGTTGAAAATCCTGCATATTGTCGGATTGTCCAGGGTCTGCTCGCATACATGGAAGCATACGGGCCTCTTAGGTAGGGCGGGGTACCGGCAACCGATCCCGAATGGTCATATGATTTAATATCATTAGCCTCGTATTGATCTTTTATGCTGATCGCTTCCGCAGTTTTCCTAGCAGATTGATTTGTTTTTTCAGATCCAGGTCTCAGCTGAAGGTCAAGCTTAATATTCTTGAAATCCGGTTTGGTCATATCGTATAATTATAAAGGCTAAGATAGAAAAATGGCTATGAAATAATTCAGAATTGGATTAAAAAGCTATTTTGAAGAACGCGGATTGAATTTATTATTAGTTGTCAGATTAATTTTAAAATTGGGATGAGGTTGTATGTTCGGGTTTTCTGGCTTCTTTTTCTTTTCTTCTTAAATGTTCGGCATTGAAAGATGATTGCTTATTTTTACATACTATGACAGATTATGGATTTCAACTCGAACAAATTAAACAAATTGCCATCGAAGCAGGAAATGCCATTATTGAAGTATATGAAACGGCATTTGAAGATTCGATACAACAAAAAGATAATAATACCCCGGTGACCATTGCTGATCTTAGGGCGCATAATCTGATCAAAGAGGGATTGGAGGCATTGTCAACAAAATATCCGGTATTCTCTGAAGAAGGAGCCATTCCTGATTTTGAAGATAGAAAAAACATAGAATGTTTCTGGCTGGTAGATCCGCTTGACGGGACAAAGGAATTCATTAAAAAAAATGGCGATTTTACGGTTAATATTGCCTTGATACATAAGAATAAATCTGTTTTTGGATGTTTGTATGTCCCCGTTACCGGGCAGATGTTTTGGGGGATCAAAGGGCAAGGTGCATGGTCAGAATACAAAGGAATTGTGCATAATATGTCTGTAGAATCTTTTTCAGATTCACAAAAAGGAATCCGGGTTTTAACTTCGAGGTCTCATGTGAGTTCTAAAATTGCAGACTATGTGCTCCGTTTTGAATTGCCCGTTATTTTGCAGCGAGGGAGTTCTGTAAAAATGATGTTAATAGCAGACGGGAAAGCGGATATGTATCCCCGGTTCGGACCTACCATGGAGTGGGACACAGCGGCTGCTCAGATTATTTTAGAGGAAGCAGGGGGAAGAATTTTCGATATGGAAAGTGGCAAAGCACTCGCTTATAATAAAAAAAGCTTGTTTAATCCAGAATTTATTGCATTAGGGAAAAAAGTCTAAAATGAATATTTCCACAGTAATCATAACTAAAAATGAAGGAGATCAAATTGGCCGTTGTGTCTCTCAGGCACTGCTGGTTTCTGATGAAGTTATTGTAATTGATGCTGAAAGTACTGATCAAACAGTAGAAATTGCGGAAAAGAATGGAGCACGCGTATTTGTACGAAAGTGGGAAGGATACGGTAAAGCAAAGAATTATGGTAATTCCATAGCGGCCAATGACTGGATTCTTTCACTGGATGGAGATGAAGTATTGTCTGACGAATTTATCGATGTTTTTAATAATACAAAACTCAGCAACGGCTGCATATTTGAAATTGATATCCGTACCTTTTATAATGGAAAATTACTAAAGTCAAGTGGATTTTATCCCTTGTGGAAAAAACGAATTTTCAACCGTAAGGAAGTGAGCTGGAATGAATCAGATGTACACGAATCCCTGATTTTTGATAAAGAAACAATGTCAAAAAAAATAAAGGGACAGGTTTACCATTATAGCATTCGTTCAAAAGAGCAATACCAACAAAAACTGGATCAATATGCAAAATTGGGGGCGATCGTTTGGATCAAGGCCAACAAATCACCTGGCTTTTTGAAAAAAATATTCGGTCCATTCTTCCGTTTTTTTAAAAGTTATATTTTGCAACGGGGTATTTTGGACGGCATGGCAGGTATGGATCTTGCTAAGATGCAAATGCAAGCCAACAGAGCAAAAATCAGGTATTATAAAGCACTTAAGAATGAACCGGTGGAAAATCTTTGAAGCCTTTCATTTAGAGATCTAGGAATGGAAAATCAGACCAAAAAATATATTGAACAATTGAAAGAGGATCCGCGAATCAACAAGACGGAAGGATCTGATCCTCCTGTTAAATTAGTTGAATCTGTTTATTTATTGGATAAAACCGCAGGCACAGGTATTTGCCAGTATATTCAATGGGTGTTAAAAGATCAGATTGACCTGCCTGTTAGGATTCTGGACGAGCAGAATTTAGCTGATTTCAATTTTGAGAATAGTTTGATTTTAATATTTTCCGAAAATCGGTCTCATGAAGAAAGAGAAATATTCATTCAAAAGCTAAAAGATATTTCACGGATAAAATCTGGAAGAACAAGGAATGATTTTGCTTTATGTAAATCGATCTGTATACCATCCGATAAAGTACTGTCAGCGGAGCAAGTTATTTTTTGTCTAACTTCTATTGCAAAGGTTTTTTCGGAGAACCAGATTTTTAGTGAATTTCAAAAAATTCGAACTGCTTCAGTTGACCTCCTGACGAATAACCAGAAAGAAATGTACCTGTTAGCCATTGAATTGGTAAAGAGGATAAGGGGCACGAAACTGTTTTTTGTGGTAAAAGAACCTGTCTTTGAAGCCTATCTGACTTTTCGAAATAATTTTGAAGCCAGACAACATCCTTTTTCATTTTCAATTATAACCACTGATTTGGATGGGAAACTGGCTGAAAGTACATTTTTAAAAAGTAGAAAAAACGATTTTGCAGTCATATTCTTCCGTAAGGAAAAGCAAGCAAATTCATTGAAAGCAAGAATAGATAAGGAGAAAGAATTACTTTTGCAATTTACGGATAGGTTGGTGGAGATTGAATCAAAAGGAGTTTCCAGCTTTGAAGCATCCTTGTATTTAATTGTTCTGATCGAACAGATTTCGGCTTTGATCGGGGAACCCGCTTTAGTCGAAGCGAAGGAAAATCGCTATTTTGAATTATTGTCAGCCAGGAGGTTCGGTCCATCCTAGAAAAATACTTAAACATGCCTGCAGCAAAAAAAATATATTTCGCTTCTGATTTTCATCTGGGTGCTGATGCTAAACTTAGCAGCAAGGAACGGGAGCTTAAACTGGTTTGCTGGCTGGACAAGATCAAAGACGATGCGGCTGAGATCTATTTGCTTGGAGATGTTTTTGATCACTGGTTTGAATACAAAACCGTTGTACCGCGTGGGTTTTTGGATTTTATAGGAAAATTAGCAGAATTGAGGCGGTTGGGAATCCCCATTTATTTATTTACAGGTAATCATGATATGTGGATGTTTGGCTTTTTTGAAAAGGAGTTAGGTATTCCTGTTTACAGAAATGCGATCATCAAAGAATTCAACGGGAAAAAGTTTTACCTGCTTCACGGCGATGGGTTACCCACCGATAATTGGATCAACCGATTGATGCGTTATGCATTTTCAAATCGTTTTCTGCAGTGGAGTTTTGCCCGTTTGCATCCAAATCTGGCTATTGGGATCATGAAATACTTTAGCAACCGTAGCCGATTGGCTCACGCTGCAAATGATATGATTTTTGATCTGGCGAATGAAAAAATGATTGATTATTCAAATCAATTAATACAACAAAAGAAGGACCTGGATTATATAATTATGGGGCACAGACACTTGCCTGTTGATATCCTGTTGAAGAATGGAAAAACGAGGCATCTGAATCTTGGTGATTGGATCCATTATTTTTCCTATGCTGTTTTTGATGGGAAGGAATTAAAAATTGAATTTTTTGAAGATGCGCATACTGTCTTTTCAACTTAGCATTCTGCTCCTGACTTTCATAAGTCTGGTTTCCTGTTTACCATTAGACAGGACTCATTCTGATAAGACATTAACTCCAAAAGACAATTGGATCAAAAAGGACCGTCTTGGTTATTTTTATAAACTGGATGATTCCCGACAATTGGTCAAATTTGATCAAACGGGGCAAATACTTCAGGATTATATGCATCCGGTCTATGGTGTAATTTCTTCCTGGGATGTTTCTGACCCTTATAAGATACTCGTTTTCTACAGAGCACATCAGCAATTGATTTTGCTTGATAATACCCTCAATATCCTTTCGGAGATTGACTTGAGTAATTTCGGGGAAGGCTATGTTGAGTTGATCACTATGTCAGATGATGGTAATTATTGGCTGTATGATAGTTATGCCCAAACCCTCATTAAAGTGAATGATGCACTTGAAATTATAGAACAGAGTTTTCCGGTTTATCAGGAAACTGGCAGTGGATTTGTTCCCGGGTTTTTAACTGTAAATTCAAATATGATCTTATTGGGTGACACTGGAAAGGGCATTATGGAGTTTGATCACCTCGGTAATTACAATCGAATGATCAGCGTACAAAATTTCACTTTTATCGCATGTGGACGATCCGGAATTTATTACGCAAATGATATTGGTTTTTATCAATATCACCCAATTATTTTTGAAGGGAAGCAATTGATGGGATTAGAAAGAGATACAGATTATATATACTGTTTTGATCCATATAAAAATGAGCTTTGGCTTTTTGAACCGGATCTTTTAAATTTTACTGTAAAAACATTGGAGGCAAAATGAAATTATTCGACACTGAAAATTGGTCAAGGAATAAGCAATATGAGTTCTTTATGGGGTATGATGATCCCTCTTTTGGTATTACCGCGAATGTGGATGTAACTGAATTGGTTCATTACTGCAAGAAGAATGCTCTATCTTTCTTCCTGGCCAGTTTGTATTGTTCAACTAAGGCATTGAATCAGGTTGAAAATCTAAGATTAAGGCTTAAGGATGATCAGGTATATTTGTTTGATAATATAGAAGCAGGGTCTACGATTTTCAAAGAGGATAATACCTTTACTTTTGCTTACTTTGAAAGTAAAGATACCATAGCTGAATTTTGTAAGTCAGGGAAACAGAAAATTGCAGGATATAAGGAAAATGAAGATTTTGATGCGAACCGGGACCGACTGGATATTATTTACTATTCTGTCATTCCCTGGGTCAATTTTACAGCGATAAAACACCCTAAAAGAGATGATCCGTCGTTTTCCATTCCGAAAATAATTTTTGGAAAATATGCTGATCAAAATGACCGCATCTTGATGCCGGTTTCAATTGAGGCACATCATGCTTTATTGGACGGATACCACATCGGCCTGTATTTTGATGCATTTCGGAATGAAATAGAAAATCTTTCCTCATAACAAACGGATTGGGCAGGAGAAAAGCCCCGAATAAAGTCATTCAGGATAATACTCAGCTTTTTTTAGAGAGCTCTTTATTATTAACTGAACATCATATCATAAGGTCTGCGGATCTGATCGGTCAGTGCAGAAGTGTGAATATTCCGGCTGGAACGGATATATTCCTTTCCTCCAAAAAAGACAAGGATCGTAGGTACGGCAAAAATACGATTCTGTCCAGCGATCTCAGGTAATTTAACAGTATCTGAATAAGCGATTTTTATTTTCGGAAATTCGCTATCGATCATTTCTGAAATTTTGGGTTTTAATACTTTGCAAACATTGCAATTGTCATGTGAAAAATAAAACAAGATGGCATCTTCTTTTTGCAATAAGTCCTGAAAATGTTCAATGCTGTCTACCGTGATCATAGTTAATGAATTCATTTTTCCCGAAGGTAAAACCTTTTAATTATAAAACCATATGCCAGGCCAAACAGAAATCCACCAATGTGAGCCCACCAGGCTGTTCCACCCGTTTGAGCGGTTTCGGGACCGAGACTTGCGAATCCTGAAATCAATTGCTGAATGATCCAGATACCCAGGAAATAGATCGCTGCAATTTTGAAGGGTCTGAGGTAATATATGAAAATGAGTTTGATCTTTGACTGAGGAAACATCACCAAATAGGCTCCTAAGACGGCAGATAAAGCACCGCTGGCACCGATCGATGTGATCTGACTATACATGTTGAATATGACGTGGGTTAAGGATGCGAATATTCCACCTCCGATATAAAATAAAACGAAGCGTGTATTTCCAATTCTTGCCTCGATATTATCTGCAAATACCCATAAATAAAGCATATTTCCTATCAAATGCATCCAGCCTCCATGCAGAAACATATTGGTAAAAAGGGTATAATAATCTTCTCCCCGTACAATCTCAGCAGGGATGGTTCCATAGTTGTACAAAAACTCATTGAGCTGACCATTGCCTTGTAAAAACACCTCGTACAGGTAAATTGTGATATTTAGCAGTATGAAGGTATAACTCCAGAATGGTTTTGCCCCACCTTTGACCTGATCGTCACCAATTGGAAAAATCATTTATATAGATTTGAGATTTGTAAAATTAAGGAATTATTTGGAATTTGTTATTCTATGCTTTCGGGCAGATACTAGTTCTGTTTGTTCTTTTTCCTTTTGGGACAGCCCTTACATTTTTTCTTATCTGAATTTTTATACTTTTTACAACATTCCTTTTTTACTTCTTTTTTTGAGAATAAGGCAGGGAATTGCCTTTCTCCGGCAAAATATAATGGAGAAAATCCTAAATCCAATTTTTCCTGTATATGCAACATGTATTAAAATAAATAATTGACTAAATAAACCCAACTAAGCATAAATTTGAGTTGTCTGTATAAATAATAAAAGTCTCTGATTATGCAAACACGTTTGGTAATACTAATAATGCTTTTTTCTCTTTTTGGTTTAACAAACTGTGAAAAAAAATGCGGTTTCGGTGAAATTAATGGGGATGTTGATCTTTTTTTAATAAAAACCTATGACAATTTAGATCAAAGTTGTCAGATCGATGATTCTTCAGTTGTCCTGGAGACAGAAGCTCTGATCAAATATGATCAGATCAAAACGTATGATGAATCGGAGCATCTTTTTTATTTAAATGATGATGGCCTTGAAATGTTAGCGGATACAGAATGGCCTGTCGATGGGGTTCCATTTGCCATAGTAGCAGATGGTTTATTAATTTACACAGCTTATTTTTGGCCCGCCTATTCATCCCTTTCTTGCAACTGGTATACAACCGATCCCCTCTTGATTGAAGCAAATGAAGGCTTTCGTATCCAATTGGGTTATCCCGGAGGTGGATCCCAGACGATTGAACCGGATTTGAGAAATGACGAAAGGATATTATCGATCTTCAGACGGGATGGAAAATTGAAATAAGTAAAATTATTCCTCCCTGAAGCGAATGACATTTAAAATTAAAACAAGCTTAATTGCTTGTCAAACAAAGGATTTTCCAATTGCAATAATTTTTTCTTTGCAGGTAAACCGCCGGCATAGCCTACCAGGTCTCCCTTGCTTCCTATGATCCGGTGACAAGGAACAATTATGGAAATTGCGTTTGCCCCATTGGCTGTGGCAACTGCCCGAATGGCTTTTTCATCACCTAATATTCTGGATAAGCCCAGATAGCTTTCTGTTTTTCCATAGGGAATCTTAATCAGGGCTTGCCAGACTTGTTGCTGAAAATCAGTTCCGGCAAATTTTAATGGCAGATCAAATTGTTTTCTGTCTCCTTTGAAATAGGCTTCAAGTTGAGCAATTGTTTCATTAATGACATCGCTTTCTCCAGCTTCATAATTTGTTGATAATTTACTTTGAATTCTTTTGTCTATCGCCGGGCGCATCCGCCTGTATTTCCAGTCACAAAGCACCAGGGATCCATCATGCGACCCAAGGATCAGTTCACCAAATCTTGTTTTGTAATCCTTTGTGCTGATCATGATAATGCCTTTTTTTACAAGATACACAGCTGAAAAGAAAGGCAGCGCAGACCTGATAAATATTTTGATAATTTGCTTTAATATGCGATCACAAAAGAGCACACATTACAAGACCCTGTTTTTTGAGGAATAGCAGAATGGTAAAATGTAAGCCTTGATTTATGATAAAAAAGCCTTGATCACGGTCCGGACCTTATGCATGTCTACAATAGGAACATATTCATCAATCCTGTGTGCCATATCAATGCTTCCAGGGCCATAATTTACAGAAGGGATACCAGCCTGCCCTAATTGCCCAATGTCGCTCCAGAAAGGCGCGATAGAGGATTCGTCTACAAAATCCATCAATTCCGAAAGCAATTGATTTTCTTTTAGATCATTTATTATGCCTGGATAAATTCCCTGAATTTCAGCTTTGACATTTTCTGTTTCAAAAGAATGAAAAATCTTTTCAACATCCTTTTTGGTCAGATTCGGATCAAATCTAAAATCAACAAAAGCTTCTACTTTGTCCGGCAATATGTTAATGGCGTTACCCCCACTAATTTTATTTACAGAAATTGCCTCTTCTACACCGTCAATCATTTTGAGTGGCAAGGATCGGATCTTATCAATAACGGGCAATAATTCATAAAGGGCATTAACCCCGGTTTTTGGTTTGGAACTGTGAACAGCTACGCCCTTACTGGTAAGCTTGGCATACAGGTTGCTAAATACGCCATAATTTATCTTGCACTCAGTGGGTTCAGGGATGATGCACAGATCAATATTTTTGAAAAGGCCTGCTTCCATTAATGTCGTTACCCCATTTGGAAACCCAAGTTCCTCCTTTTCATAAAAGAAGCATAAAATATTGAACCGATTCCCGATGTCTTTTTTCATTATCAGATCAAGAATAATGGCTGCACCTGCTTTCATGTCACAACTTCCACGACCATATATTTTTCCGTCTTTTTCGAGGGGTTGACAAGGTTGTGTTACCTGCCAGTCTGATGCGGTGAAAGGTACTGTATCCAGGTGGGCCCCAAGGGCAATGGCCGACTTGCCTTCCTCCCAATCATTTTTCCAAACTATGTTGTTTCCAAATCTTGATGTATGGCCGGATTGTTTTTTTAAAAGCGTTTCAATGTAACCGGCAATTTTTTCTTCGTTGCAACTGATGCTTTCGATGGCGATCAGTTCTTTTAAAATTTCAATCATATCAGAGCTTTTTAGCAAATAATTTTATTGAATCAATGTACAAAAGATCGGAGTCGTTTTCCTAATTCAAGGATCTGATCTTCTTTGATGGCACCGTAACACAATCTGATATGACCCGGATGATCTCCAAAGAATTTTCCAGGCATAACGGAAACTTTTGCTTCGCGGATCATTTTTTCAACAAATGGTAATCCATCTTTTAAATCAGGTATGATGCCCATCGCATAAATCCCGCCTTTGGGTTCAATGAATTGCCATCCCAATCCTTCAAAAATTTCGAGCGTTAGATCTCTTCTCATTTTCATTTCCGTTCTTAAAGCAGCGAAATAGGGCTCAGATACGGGTATGAATTCAGCCAAAACGTTCTGAAAAAATGAATTGGGGCAGGAAACCATGTTTCGGTGCAATTTTGCGATTCCGGTTATTAAGGTTTCAGGGCCGAAGATCCAGCCAATTCTGATGCCTGGCATGCAGAAATTTTTAGATGCTGAATTGATTATTAGTGTTCTTTCAGGGCAATATTCTACGATAGAAACCGGCTTTTCTTCAAAATAGATGTGGTCGTACACAGAATCCTCAATTACGATCCAGTCATTCTTTCTGGCAAGTTCCGCCATGTTTTTCAGGGTTTCCCTTTCAATAATTTTACCGGTTGGATTATTCGGTGAATTGATCAGCAGGATTCTGATTCCGTCCGTATCAAGTCCGGACAGATCGGTAAGGTCATGAGCGATCAAATCGCCTTCAACCAGTTTAGCCAGATTGGAATAGGGTGGATAATAAAACTGATCTGTTAATATCTTTTCCCCCGAATTGATCAATGCACCCAATGCGGCGAATAAGGCTGCCTGTCCACCTGAAGTTACAAGAATTTTGGAGTCGGGTATTTTATTGAGTTTTTCCGCTTCAAATTTCTCGATCGCCTTTAGTAAGGAGAACTCCCCGAAAGTGGGGGAATAACTGAAACTGGCACTTTCAGTTGTTTTCAGAATTGTATTTTTTATTTCCGGAGCAACCGGAAAATTTAATTCACCCAGATCTGCTCTCAGGCACCCTGGTGTGCTAATGGCTAAATCAGAAATATATCTTAAATCAAAACTCAGCTTATTAACTTTTTCAACAATTGCTTGCATGTTCAGGACTTCTTAAATAATGATAAATTCAAACATTCTAATTGTTTGATCACTTGTATATTGATGGTCCAAATGTAATGCCAACTTTACGAATTAAACAGAAAAAAGTGATGAATTTTCAGTTTGGGTACCTGAAATAAAAGGGGGGTATTAAACACTGGTTAATTCCCCAAATGTGGCGTTAGTTTACATGTAAATAAATATTTTTTTACAGATTAATATTCAAAAAGCTCAGTAGAATAATTAGATTTTTAATAAGCCTGCATTTAGGTCAGATTTGGCAATTAGTTGTTTTAACTCATCTAAATTGATGCTACCTTTGAGATACACCATTGTATTTTCCTCACCACTGACAAGAATAATCAATTCCGTGAGTTCTTCTTCATTTATTTTTCCAAGAATTGTGATATCCTCACCTTGGTCCCGGACCTGTACCAGCATATCTAATTTATTTCGTGCATTGATCTTATTGTAAAACTCATCATGAAAATTAACTGTTGAATTCAATGATTCATCCTCTATCGTAAGCACTTTTATTTTATCAATACTTTGAAGAAAATATCTTTCTTCCTCATCCAGTTCGGCAAATCTTCCTACCAATTTAATGGCCCATCCAGGCACGGTAACAGTTGTAACACCGTCCTCCCCTGAATATTTTGAAAATGCATCGGAAACCCCAGAATTGGTGGCGCATGAAAATAAAATGGAAACAGAAAAAATAAAAAGGTAAAATGTAAATTTCATAATAGTTTATTTTATTAAATTAAAGACGTAAAAATGTAAGAATAGTTACTGTTATAAAAGATAAAAAACAGGATCATGTTACATGTCGAATTCTGTATGTACATCCTTTGTTTGTTTTTTTAATTGATTGATCATATAACTGACATTGACCATAAAAACAGGCGATTCATTGCGCATGTCTCCAGTTAATAGTGTGCTTTGTGCCAGATTGATCACTGAATAATTTTTTGTTCTAAATATATCCTTGGCTTGTACACCAATGCTGAGTTTGCCGTCCATAAATTTATGATTCAATGCCAGGTCTATAAAGTAAAAGCCACTTACTTCATTTTGTAAATTTTGAGTTCTACTTCTATAATAACTTATAGCCTGAATGGATGTATTTTGTTTGATCGTAAAGGTATTTACCATTTGGGCTGTCCATGAAACACTGGTTTTTGAAATCTCTTCATTTGCAACTTCTCCCATGATTTGATAGTAATAGGCAGAGCCATTTGCATTCAAGGACCACCAGGGCAGTAGATTGAAATTCCCTACTACTTCAAGTCCTGTAGATCTGTCTTGTGCATTATTATGAAAGCTTAGTTTGAGTTTTCCTGTAGCTTCATCTTCAACCATGAGCTGGTCCATTTTATCTTGGGTGGCCCTATAGAACAAATTGGATGAAATCGTGAATTTATCAGCAATATATCGGTAGTTCAATTCCAGGTTTCTGATCAATTCAGGTGTCAGATCCGGATTGCCTTCACTAAAGAAATATTCATCTTCAAATTCAGGAAATGGATTCAACCAATATTCTTCCGGGCGATTGATCCGGTTCGAAAATGCGAGGCCTAAATCATGTTTCTGATTGAAATTTTTAGACAGGTTTAAGGACGGGAACCAATTTAGTTTGCTGTATTCATAGTTAATGTCTTCGGTTTTTTGTCGGAGGGCACGATCCATGTATTCTGCTCTTAGCCCTGCTGAAATAGAAAAGCCTGAAAGATTTGTTTTGACACTCGTATAAGCCCCGTAAACTATTTCATTAAAATTATAAATATTTGAATACTGTGGATCGTTCCACCAGTCATCTAAATTGTAATCAAAAATAGAATAAGTAACATCAAGATCTCTAAGATAGTCGTGTAGCGAAAGTCCAGATTCAATCTGGAAATTTTTATTTATTGGAATACTAAGATCAATATTCAGTCTGATGTCATTACTGTAATTGTCATTAATGACATTCTGCAAATATGGCGTGTCATCAATTGGTTCATAGGCACTATTTGCTTCACTAGTTTCTTGATTTGTCTCAAAATAATAATCTATAAAAGAATAGTATACATCTCCAGAAAGGTTCATTCCTTTATCGTTTATTTTTTTTGAGAAACCCAGATTATTGGTTACAAACAACGGGTTCTGGTGGATGTCAAAGGTGTTGTAAAAATATTTATGAACCGTTTCAGGTTCAGAGTAGCCTCCCGTATTCGCCAGTATATCCAGATGAAACCGGTTGACTCCTGTATGCATTGAATAGTGGAAATTATGTTTTTCATTGGGATCGTAATTCACGCCCAACCGGACTCCAAAATTTCGGAAATTTATTTTTCTGTCTTGAAGCATATTGCTGAAGTACATCGTA
>Ga0102812_10000239_pt1 | contig 40570 bp, 37 predicted proteins | sample ColrivemetaGS713_FD_79334 | JGI IMG/M metagenome (GOLD analysis project Ga0102812, IMG submission 79334) | Estuarine microbial communities from the Columbia River estuary - Flood tide ETM metaG S.713 | ecosystem: Environmental > Aquatic > Marine > Intertidal zone > Estuary | place: USA...
GAAAACTGATAATACAAAAGATAAAATTGGTAAAAGAGGATTACAAGAAGGATTTAAACAATGGTACGAAATTACACAAGGTTCTAGAAGGGCTCCAAAGGGTGAAGAGCTATTTGAATATATGAATAAGAAATTTGGTCAATGTAAGAGTACAGGATGGCATGGCGTAAAATTTGTAGAACCGGATGAAGAAGAAGATGATACATTGGCTGAGCTATAAATTTAAACTGTTAAAAATTTAAAATGTAAAAATTTAAAATGTTAAAAATATTTAAAAGTATGTAAATTTAAATATTTTGTTAATAATTTTTTTCAGCATATACATTTTTTGGTAACAAATTATATGCTTTGTAAATTAGATAAATAATATTACCTAAAATCCATGTCGAAAAAAATGGAAGCAATATAAAACCAATAATGGTAGCTAATTTAATTTTCAAATTACTTTGCGATGGATTGATTAGAGAGAATACTATAAACCCAATTAAACAAATAATATAAATCCCTAATAAAATATAATAATAAAACCCTTTTAATCCATCAATTTTTTGATCTTCATAATAAGTTTTTCTCTCGTTAGTTAATACATCATTTGTTTCATTCTTTAAATCTTTTATTAATTGAACGTTTTCTTTTTTATATTTTAGATAAAGTTCTGCAACATTTTTAAAATTTAATAACAAACCTTGATATGTTTCAATTTGCGTTTTAATTTCTTGAGAATCTTTTTCAAAATATTCTGTAAATTTATTAGTAATTTGTTGTGCCTTTTCTTGTAATTGATTATCAAGTAAATCATTATATCCAGTCTCACCTTGAGTAAATGTAATATATTTTTTCTGTGCTACTTGAACTTGGTTAGACGCGGAAGCTAAATTAGATTGAGAGTTTAAATAATTTTGCTTAAGATTATCAGCATCTCTCTGTTTTCTACATTCTGAATTACACAATATAGCATCTGAAGCTTCACTAATTAATGTATTAAATTTATTCATATCAAATTGATTATTCATTACTATATTATACAACTATAAGAAATTAAGAAATTAATATTATTTTTATTTTTATTTGTTAATAAAACTATTACTTACTGATTCTTGAATATTACCTATATTAACATCATCTTTATATTTACCTTTTTCTTTTTTAGTTAATATATTATTAACCATTGATTCTGTCATAAATGACTCTGTTGTAGTTGTATCTACAGTTGATGAACCAACACATTGATTTAAATCAGAATCCCATGTTTGACCATCGGAACAACAATATTCGCCAATACATGTTCCAGGAATCTTTGAAGATACCCAAGGATCGCTAGTATCTGTTGTTGTTGTATCATTGGGAGCAGAATTAGGATCAAAATAAAAATCATATGATTGATAGTTCATATTATCACGCATTATAATAGAAGCAAAACGACTCCACATAAAATATGCTCCAATGAAAGATATTATTACAATTAAAATATTGTAAATCATACTTGGTAATATACCCTTATTGCTTAAAAATGTTAAAATAATTATAGGGACTAATGTAAAAATAATAATTTTCATTAATTGAGAATGTTCAGCATATTTTTCACCATAATAATTATTAATTTGAACTAAACGTATTTTGTTGTTCTTTTCAGTCTCTAAAAGTTGTAAACGTTTTTTAGAATTATTTAATTCGCTTTCTACAATTCCTATGGCAGAACTTTGTTCTGCTAAAGTTCCACTAGAAGATTGTAATGCTGAACCATAAAAGTTGTTAATACTACTTAAAGTTTGATACAAATTAATACGCATATTTGTTAGTTGATTCATTTTTTCAATTATCTTTTGTTGTTGCTGCGGTGTTAAATTAGTATTCGTTTCTAAACTAGTAAATAAATCTTGTTCCATTTGTTGTAATGATTGAATATCATTAAGCATTTGCTCATTATTTTGTGAAATATTTGGTAAATCAGACATATTATATAAATTATAAGAAGATAATTAAATAATATAATATATTAATTTATTGTTTTTTTGCTATATTCATAGTTACTAATACAGTTCCAGCTGCTAAAATACTCCAAAATAAATAATCATAATTTTTCTGTAAAACGGTAATATCGCTGTCATTTAAAATATTTTCTACATTTGAGGTATTTAATTTTTTTATGTTATTGTTAATTTTTTTAAAGTCTTTTAAATAATCTCCTAATCCTTCCGTATTCTTGCTAGATTGACTATTTAATGAATCTGTACCTGAACTAAATTTATTTGTATAACTGTTTATTTCGCTTGTTAATAAGTTTAATCTATTTTGAATTTGTTCTAATTCTTGTTTTTGTGTAGTTGTAGCATTTGCGAGTCCATATGATGAACCAATATCGCCTCCATTTTTATAATTATCATATGAAATAGCATCTATATTAACTACTGTTCCTGTAACACCAATAGGTGGATTAATAGGGACTTTATTTCTACTATATAAATTTACATTTGAATTAATTTGTTGTGTTCCATTTGGAAACATACCAGATGTTTTTGGATAACACACATTATTTGAAAACGTAAACCCAGCACAATCAGGATTTGAATTACATGTAGATTGACATTGGTCAATTGTCGCATTACCATAAGCAGCATCTGATATATCATTTCCTTCACTATCAATACCAGTATAAGTGGTATAATTATTTGAATATTGTATATTATCACTAGGATATGAATATAATGTTGAATTTTGGTCAATATATGCTAATTTTCCAATTGATTCTGGGTTACCCATATTCATAATTTGATATAGAGCATTCACATTTTGAGCGCCAACAGTTTTATTATCACTACTTGTACATTTACTAGCACCAACGCTCGTATATAAAACTAAATTACCGTCTGTTTGCATAATAAGATAAATACTACCATCAGTTGAACCAACAAAATCACCAGGAGATAATGTTGAACCGCTTGATATCCAATTTTTTCCGAATTTACCTTTATCAGCAGCAAAATTAGGATTAGCTGACTGTTGTTTACCAGTAGTTTCAGAACACCATATTAGTCCTTGGTTATCACTTGGACCTGTACCTCTATAAATACACATATTACCATCATCTTGAAGATATAAATATGAATAGAGTGTGTCATCTGTAGAGTATAAATTGCCAGAACTACTACCACCACTAGTTTCAGTTTTACAGTTTTTAGAAATACCATATTTTTTTGGAGTTTCTAAATCTTTAAAACCTATACAACGTCTAGGATTAGTGCCTTTTACTACTCCTTGAACAGCAAAATATGAGAATCCATTATTTGTCGCCAAATCTTGACAATCATCAAAAGATAAAGAATAATCATTCGAATCATTAATTACATATTGTTTTGCAAATGAACCAGACATTTTATAACATCCAAGATAGGTTCCTTGTTGTGGTTTATCACCATCTGGAATAGGTGTTGAAAATATACTAGCACCTGAACTATTATTAACATTTAATCCTCCATCTCCGTCTAAAATAGCAAGAGACCCAACATTATCACCAGTTGTATTAGACGCCCATAATGATGTAGATTTATAACTAAATGCTTCCCCGTTTATTTGAGAACCTGCTAAATCATTACTAATCATACAATTGCCCACACCATTATTGTCAACAGATTGAAGAGCAAAATATTTATTACCAGAATTTACAGCATAACTTTGACATTGTTCAAAATTCATCTCTCCTGCATTAGTCATAACTGAATTAGATGTACTAACAAAATTAGAACTTGTATATAAATTCCATGTTGCTATTTGTAGACTAGTTCTATTAGTGGTATTAGGATCTCCGACAACTGTTACTACTATTACATACGCTGTATATGAGGTAGGATTTGAAATTCTAAATGATTTGATTTTCCAATCAAAAGATACATTTGACTGATAATCAACTTCATACCAACCATTATTCCATCCTAAAATATACCATGTATTAGGGTCTCTTCCATTTGGGTTACCACAACATCCTTGTCTTCCTTGAATTTCATACTTTGTTAAAGGTATAGAATCAGAAAATGAAATTACTAACCATTCACCTTTTATTTTTTGTTCACTTCCACTTGAATTTTGATAAGATACCTTAACTGAACCATTGTATTCTCCTGTTTTATCATCATATAACTTACTAGTACTATGCCACCATGTATTTACATTATTATTAAAGGCATTCCATGGGCCTGTATAATTATTATCATTTTTATATACACTTGAAGCTTTTGATTCAAATCCATTTACATTATTACTTGAGTTCATTTTTGGAATAAACATAACTTCAGTAGCTGGTGGTAAATTATTATAACAACCTAAATATTTATTTTGTGGATTGTTAACTATTGAGTTTACAAATACATTTACTCCTTCATTTCCAATAGTCTGTCCTATCTCTATAGGAGTGCCGGTAATTAATGGTGGTTTTGTTGGAATAATAGCTCCAGGAGATGAATAATTATCATTCCATTGTATAGAAAGTGGTGTAATCTGCCCTGTAGGAGGAAATCCATTTTTACCAGACACTTTATTAAATAAATCCGGTTGCGATATATATTTTGCTACACCTTGTTTAGTAACATAAAATAATTCTCCTCCTTGTAATTGAATAACTTTACCTAAATACGGGTTATTAGGATTAACTCTATCTATATAATTAGTTACATTACCATTAATTTTATCCATTAATCTTTGATATATCTTTAATGTATTTTGATAATCGTTCTTTAAGTTACTTAAGGTTTGTTGTTGAGAAGCATAATCATTATTATTAAGTAAATTATTCGTTTGTTCTGTTAACCCATTTTTATCAAGGTTTAGTCCTTCAAAACCTTCTACTAAATAACCTTTTTTCATTTTTTTTTCTAAATTATTTGCGATTTTATATTGATACTTTTTAAATTTTGCTCCTTGAATCAAAGCCGGACTAGGTTCATTATAAGTTTTTGCACTTACATTATATTCACTAACATTATCTGTAACAGATTTAGGTTTTATTAAATCATTAAAATTTGAAAACAGATTTACTATACTTGACATAATATAATAAGATACAAAAATAAATTATATCAAATAATATTCATTCACTAATTGGTTTTTTCTAATAAAAATAATAATAGCAAGAACTACTAAAAATATAGGTAATAATTTATATACATTATGTATATGATTAATGTCATTCCCCCCTCCACTTTGTGAACCAGTAATAGAAAACTTTAAAAATAAAAATATTAACAAAATAGTTATAAACACTAATGCAATATAACTGTAATAATTTGAAGTTACATTAATAGTACCATTTTCAAGAGCGCTATTTAATGTTTCATATTCTCTTATCATTTTTTCAATTTTGATTCTCTCATCTGATAACGTTTGATAATTATTATTCATTGCGTTTTCTTGTTCTATATTTTGTTGTTGTGATTTTTGAAATTCATTATAATTGTTATTTGAAGAGTTAATCATTTGTTTGTTAATATCAATCAATTTAGAATTTAATTTTTGTAATTGATAACTATAGTACATTGCTTCTTTAATAATCGCCTTAGAATTTTGTGTTTCAATAATATTACCAGGACCACTACTTAATGAACAATTATTAGAAATTGTGTTAAATGTTGCTCCTGAGCATGAAGCGTTAGATGAACATGCTGATTTACAATTATCAACATTTGTATTATTTAATATATCAAGTTGTTCATTTCCATAAAAACCATAATCATTCAATGTTTTAAAATTATTGTTATCAGAATTAATAACATCAATGTATTTTTGATATGTATTTTGATATTGAGATATTAATATATTATATTCATTACTTAAATTTTGTGATTCTACAGCCATATATATAAATAATAAGAAAACAATTATTTATATATCTCACTTAGAGTAATTTGTATTTGTTGTAGCATATAAATAATAAAATTAATAGAAAGATACAAAAAACAAAGTAATACACACTTGTTCCTAATTGTCCTCCATTTTGTACAATTGTTGATGTTGATTGTGATGGAATAGAAAACTTGTATAATAAAAATACAAAAAGTAATACAAGAATCATCAACAAAATAAAAGAATAATAATTTTGTGTTATATATATATTTCCTTCAATATGTTTTTCATCTAAAGTTTGATATTCATTTAACATTTTTTGAATTTTAACTCTCTCTAGGGCTAATTTTTTGTATTGATTAACTAAATCATCGCCAGTAGTAGTTATTTTTTCTGCTTCTGAATTAAACCTTGTTTCAATAGCTGGTGTAGATTTTTGAATTTTTTCATTAACATCTGTTAATTTTTTATTTATATTTTGAACAATTTTTAATAATTGTTGTCCTTTTGGAACAATAGCATAATCGTCAGGTGATCCTGTAACAATGTCTGCATCACCTTTTCTTAACATACATTTTGCTTCACCATTTGTTAAATTATATGTTGCTCCAGTACACCCAGGTGTATTTGAGCAAGACGCTTTACATTCTTCTAATGTTTGTGAATTATTTTGAGACAAACTAGATGTTCCCCAAAAAGCCGCACCTTTAATTGAAGACATAACTTGATTATTGATATTATAATCTGGTTCAGTAGAAGTATTATATTTTGTTTTGTCAAAATCTGTTCCGTAACAACCAGTTCGATAGTCATTGTCAGTCATAGTAGCCCAATTCCATGAATCTTGAATAATATCATTAAGTGTCATACCTTGAGCCACACTACTATTAGCATCTGGAGCAGGTTGAATTGTTCCTGTTCCACATCCAACCTTTTTCCAAATGTCATTATAACAATCTTGACTAATACCTTTGCTATCTCCTGTATAATTTTTACAGGGCTGTTCTACTTCTTGTTTTAAGTAATTAACATAATTAGAAACAGATAATTCATATGCAATTAAAAGATTTTTGTATTCTGTATTTAAACTTTCTAAATTTAATACCGTTAAATTATTTTCATTATTTTGTTGATTCATCTATATATCTATTAAAAGAAAACATATTTTATCTGAAATATTTATAAAAAATGTATAATATACTTGTTGAAGAGAGAAGGTAAACAACTGAAATAATTAAATGATTCTCATTTGGAGGGTTTGGCGAATCGTCCATTGTATTAACCTTAATATAATTAAAGTTACCTTTATTATCTTTTCTCTCTTGATTTTTTTCAATTATTTTTCTAATGGATTCATTTATAGATTTGTTACAGTAATCACTCATTTTTTGATTAATTGGAAATAAAGGTTTTATATATAAAGAAGGAAACATTTAAATTTTAAATTTAATTTATTTTTAAAATTTAAGCGAATTAAAGTTTGTTAAGTAAAAAGGTGTAAAATGTATTAACTTACATGATTTTTACTTATTTTTGAAATAGAAACTCCTATTATTATTATACTTACAAATAAAGCCCAATTACGTAAATATTCTTCACTATACATATTTTTATAATCGGAAATCAATTCAGTAGCAGCATTATTTTTATGTTGAACAATACCAAGTCTTAATTTTAATTGACGATTTCTCTCTTTTTCTTTTTTAATCAAAATATTTAAAGCAAATAATTTTTTATTTAACTCTCCTGTTGAAGACTGAACATCGTTTGATAACATAAATAAATCTGAACTAAGTTTATTCATATTACCTTTAATATTTTCAAAAGCATTTTGATATTCAGGATATTCAGGATTTTTATTGAAAAAAATATAATACTTTTTAAAGTCATCTAAAATTGCTGGCAATTGTTGATTTAATGTTTGTAAATTTTCCTTAAAAATTCCTGGTGTTTTAAAATTATCACTTATATCTTCATCATTTATGGACGACATTAATATATATAATTATTTAAAATAAATATTAATTACAAGTTTAAATATCTTCGAAAGAGAGAAATAATTTATCAACGAATTCTTTTGTTTTGCTATATCCTCCAACAATAATACCATCATGAAAAATAATAGGAAATTGTTTCATTTCTTCTCTTTGAGACAAATCTTTAATAAATAATAAAAAATTTTCCTTATCTTCAATAATATATTCGTCACAATCCACTACATTAAAAATTAAATTTTTATCTTTTAATAATTTTTTTATAGTAGAACAATTAGGGCATCCACTTTTACTATAAACAGTAAATCCAGTTTTAGACGGGGTTTCAAAATCCATTATTATTAATATTGTATTATATATTTATATTTTTTAAACACAAACTCTATAATAATTTGTTTCAATAGCAGTTTTACTTGATCGAATAATATTACAAACTTGCCCTGGTCTTAATCCAATAACTCTAGCTACTGGATCAAATCGAGAAATATCTGGAAATTGTATTTTATTAGTAATATTATATTTTGTCATAACTTGTTTAACTTCTGATTCCATCAAGACGCGATGAGGAGGCACAAGAACGTGATCAAGTATATTGAATTGTAATCGTTTAATGCTTTCGATTACAATGAAAATGCCTTCACTTTCCCAAATATGTTTAAGTTCATTAATTAATGTTTCATTAGGATCATCCTTAATAATTATAAATAATGTATCACTTTTTTTAAGTGTTTCAGTCAAAATGAATAAATCATCTATCATTTCTTGAACATTTTTTGGTGCTGGTCTTGATGCTAAATAATATCTAATATAAATTTTTTTCTTAGGGTTTTCATCAGTAACATTTTCATCACTTGTTTCTAACAGCATATCAAGCTGATTATTAAGTTTCATTGAATTGACTTCATTGATGCTAAAATTAGCATAATCATTAACATTGTAACCTTGTTTTTTCATAAGTTCTAGAACAACTTTTCTAGAATTGTAAATATGTGAAATTAAAATACTTGAGTTTTGACTTGCCATTCTATATTATAATATAAATATATTGATTTATTTTTATTTCATTTTTATTTTATAATGTTATTTTTTTAGTATCAGCGGAAGAGCTATTCGGTTCTTGAATAATTACCCTTTTCTCTTCAGAATTACTTGCTGAATTCTCTGGAGATTTTTCTTCTTCTTCTTGATTTATTTCTTCAGGAACGTCTAAAATATTCGGATTTATTACTATTTCTTTAGGAGTGATATTTTCTTTAGGAGTGGTATAATTAGGTGTAATTGTTGGATTGTAAGCAGGTGAATCAGGAGCATATGGCGGAGATGTTTGATTATAATCTCCTTGAGTTGTTGGATTGTAAGCAGGTGAATCAGGAGCATATGGCGGAGATATTTGATTATAATCTCCTTGAGTTGTTGGATTGTAAGCAGGTGATCCAGGAGCATATGGAGGAGAATCAAAACTGTGATCAGATGAATTATAAACATATTCTGGACTGGTATCAATATTAGCAGGTTCAGGCATTTCTGGATTTCCAATATATAAGTCTTGTCTATTATCTCTTACATTAAGTTTTTTGTGAAGATTAGACGTTGTTTCACTGATAAGTTGAACTACAGGTTTATCGCTATTTAATAATTTATTTATATTATCAGAATAAGACATGCTTAGTAATTGATCAACATTTTCTTCAGTAATGATGCGCATTTGAACATTCATAACTTGTAACTCTTGCATTAATAACTTGAAAGCATAAGGAACTTTTAAAATACTGAATGAACGCCCAAATCTACTAATATTCATAATGCTTTGAGAACCATCCGGATTTGTATTAAATTTAATAGGTCCATCAACAGCAGGACTCAAGAATAAATTTTTGGCTTCATTATAAATAGCAATAGCGCCTGATTTATTACAAACCGCAATATAATAATCTTTTTGTTCACCTCTAACCATAAATGATTCGTTCAAGAAATATGACATACCATGTGCTAATACTCCATCGCGCTCCATCTCTCCGATGCGTAGACCTCCGTCATTAGCACGACCTTGAACAGGTTGTCTAGTTAAAACTGTATTAGGACCGCGTGCACGATAGTTAATTTTATCTTTAACCATGTGTTTCAAACGCATATAATATGTAGGTCCAATATAAATATCGGCTGCTAATTGGTCGCCTGTCATTCCATTATATAAAACTTGGTTTCCAGATGAATTGAACCCAGCTTTAACTAATAAAGGAGCATAAGTTGAATAATTTGAACCCTTAACTTGGAATGCTGTACAATCGCCAAATGCTCCATAACTTGTACAAACCTTACCGAATAATGACTCAATAATTTGTCCGATAGTCATACGAGATGGAATAGCATGTGGGTTAATAATCAAATCAGGCCTAATTCCATCTTCAGTAAAGGGCATATCATCTTCAGGTATAATGAGACCTAATGTCCCTTTTTGTCCCGCCCTCGAATTTCCTATCAGCATAGATGGTGCGAAATTATTCTCGCGCATATAATATAAATGTGATGATGGCATTTCAACACAATAAACCTTTCCATTATAATCTATTAATTTTTCCTCATTTGAATCGTTTACTTTTTTATTTATATATGGTTGATTTTGCTTACGAATAATACTGATTTTATAATATGTATTTTTTGAAGATATTTCGTGAGTTCTTCCTGTATTATATCCCATTGTTCCAGTTATTATATGTTTATTATCACCCGGGTTGGCAGCAATTTTAGTTATACCAGACCAACTACAATGAACGGCTAATCTACAAATATCATCTGCTAATTTAGCACTAATTGTTCCATATCTAGAAAAACCATCAGCATAAGTATGTCCATCTCCTTCCATAAGTGCTTCAAGTAAAATAATACACTGTCTTTGAGATAATGTCCAAACATATTCTGGTAAATATTTATTTAATGCTCCTAGACTATATTTTTTAAGTTCATTATATATTTCTTTATTTTTTCCAAAATTAATCGCAAAATAACCATTATAAGTATCGTGATAATATTCAATGTTTAATTTAGTTAAAAAATCAATATTAAAATCAATTTTCCTTTGTTTATGTGCTGATAAAACAACAGCTCTATTATTTACAGAACCATCAGCTATAAACATACCTAATAACTGTAACCAATCATCCATTTTATATTGTTTTTCCCCAAAAACCATGTATTCAACATCAGGATAAACATTTTTCATTGATTTTTGAAATCTAACCATTTTACCCATTACTTTTTCTGCTTCTAATAATTCAAATTCTTTTGAACCCTTTACATTCTCGCGTCTTTTAATATATAACTTATGATTTAATGTACATACAACCTCTACTTGTTTATTTTTTATATAATACATTTTACCAGTATGGTCATATTCAAATTTATTTACAGGATATTCATAACACATATTTCCATTTATATCTAACGTAGCAACTTTATGTTTTTTTATATCAATATCTTTAATCTCGACCCACCCTTTATCCGTTAAAAGTTGTTGAGTAGGAAGAGCGCAAGCCATTTTGTCACCAATTGCGGGCAGACGTTCTTCTCTCACTCTTACTTTGGCAACATTAAAACCTTCCTCGCCAAGTGTAATAAATGATTTATCTACATAGCCAAGTTGTCCCTTTTTAGGTTTAACAGAATCGTCGGTCCAAACATCCTTATTTGTTAAACTTGAATTAATTTTTCCAATTAAAATAGTTTTATCATTAAGTTCAGTATTTTCTTTTACTAAACCATGAACATCTAAAAAACTATAGTCATAACCTTTTTTCTTACCAGTCACGTTATTTTTTTCAATACTAGCGAATTTTGAATTTGTCATTCCAGTTATTTTAGAACTTTCTTCACGGTCTTGATACGAAGAATAATAGGTAGTTCTAAATATTCCACGATTAATAGCGCCTTCATTTATTAAAATAGCATCTTCAACATTATATCCTGTATAACACATAATTGCTACAATAGCATTAATTCCATAAGGCTGTTCTTCATTATTTACATATTCTAAGTATCTTGATTTAATTAATGGCGTTTGACCATAATTTAATACTACACCCATTTTATCAATACGCATTTGATAATTAGAATGGTAAACTGATACTGCTTGTTTACTTTGTCCACAAGAAAAAGAATTGCGTGTAACAGGATTGTTTTCAGGGTAAATAATCATATTGCCCATAATTCCTAGAATTAACGAAGGATCTATTTCCATATTAGTGTACCAATTGCTCTTTTTTAAGTCATCAATTGAAGTAGCAATTAATAAAGTTTCTTCTTCAGAAGTATCAACATAATCAACCATAGATTTAAAATGTTGTAATTTTTCCAATATTAAACCTTTGTCACTACCAATATCCTTATAAAGAGAACTTAAATCATAAATTTTATTATTCTTTGTTTTAAAGTTTTCATCAGTTTTGGGCATAAAACCTGATATAATCTGTTCCCAAGTAATTTTACCACTTTCTAACAAATCATGAATTTCTCTTCTATCATAACTTAATTTATTGTTTTCAATATAATAAATTGGTCTAGATAATCTTCCGGCATCTGTATAAATATATACTTCGTTTTTTTGATAATTAAATGAAATACTTGTGTAAACAGGTATAATACCATTGCGTTTATATAGTTTAAGTAAATTTACTAATTCAATTGGTGTATCAATTACTCCAACCCAACTACCATTTACGAAAATTTTAGAACTACTACCTAATTGTTCAGGAGAACATTCTAATAGATTTCTCATTGGAGTATTTAAACGAATCCATTTTATAATTGGATGTCCAGAAGAACCACTTGTTATATAAGTACTAATTGACATATGTTTATGAAGACCAATATTTCCACCGTCAGGAGTATCAATTGGATCAATAAACCCCCATTGAGAAGAATTTAAAAGACGAGGTCCTACAACCTTCGCACTAGCATCTAATGGTAAATTAATTTTACGCAAATGTGAAATAAACGTATTCCAACTTAAACGATTAAGATCTTGAACAACTCCAATACGTTTTGTATGAGCTTCTGAACCCCAATTACCTTTAAATGCTTTTCTAAAACCTTGCTCAACAATTCTATCCTTAAAAAATGTTTTAAAATTTGCTTCAATTAAACCAATAAAATTATTTTTATACTTGTTATCTTCCTTTTTATCACCAGGTTTTTCTTTTGATTTTATTTGTTTCTTTTCCTTCCTAGAGAGAGTTTCGTCTTCTTTGTATTCACCTTTATGATAGTAATATTCCTCGTCAATTTTACGTGTTATATCTTTTTTCTGAACTAAATAATATTCTCTGAATAAGTCATATAAGAGAGAACCAGACAGTTCGACCCTTTTAAATCTAAAATTATCACGATCTGTTGGTTTTTCTTCTTTTGTATAAACTTTTAATAATCTATTTACCATGTATCCTAAAAAATATGCTTTATCTAAAAAGTTTAATTCACCAACATGTGGTAAAAAATAATCAGAGAGAATTTCAATAACACTTGATACAGTACCCCTTTTAGTCAATTCAGCAATAAATTCCAAAGCATTTTGTTGATTAAAAAATTTATATGCGTCATGAACTGAAGGAATAAATAAATCAATATATGAATTTTTATTATTTTCAAATTCATCATCTAAATCAGTTAACAAACAAGTTTTAATTATATCTTTATCAGATACAACACCAAGAGCACGCATTAAAATAAAAAGTGGGACTGGTTTTTTTACATTCGGAACAGCAACTACTATTTGATTATTTGATAAACTTGGTGAAGGTGCCACAATTTTAACAGCCGTTGTTCTAATAGGTTTTGATGTATCTTCTGATACAGATCTAATTTCAGCTGAAAAACTGTATATATTGTCTGCTTTATTTTTTCTAATATAAAGCAAATTATCTGCGAACTTTTCTTGAGAAATTATAACCTTTTCCATACCATCAATAATAAAATAACCCCCATAGTCGTTACGACATTCACCCATATTAAATCTCACATCCTTATTAAGCGTATTTAAAATACATAATTCAGATTGAATCATAATAGGAAAACGTCCTAGATAAATTTTTGGTAATAATATTGAATGCTCTTTTCTCTCGTCGCCCTCATAATAAAAAAATTCGACTTCAACATCATAATGAATTGTTACGCCATATGTCATATTTCTTAGACGGGCATCGTTTGGAAACATAAAATGTGAGTTGTTGTCATCATAGATTATTGGTTTGCCATAATAAATTTTTGAACCATCCTTTCCACCTAAATAAAGTTGACATTCATTTCTTTTCCCAGAACCATCATTTTCGTCTTCTCTCTCAATAAATCTTATAGGATTATTTTCTCTGAATATCTGTCCAACACCCTTATTAATAAAAGAATTATACGACTCTAAATGATGAGAAACTAAATTATTCGGATTATCTTTAAAATATTTGTCAATTAATTTCCAAGATATGTCTTCTTTGTCCATTTATATTATAATAATCATATTTTTTTAAAATGTAATTATTTTATATATTATTTATTATTTAAAGATATTAATTGACGTTATGTATATTATTATGTATAAAATAAAAGTATTTTGCCCTTTTGCGCCAAGTAAAAATTGTAAAGAAATATACGAAAGAATTAACTATTCCGAAGAGATATTATTTTATGGAAAAGATAAAAAATATATTTTTACTGAAAATGATGATTATACTCACGCAATAATTATAAATACAATAATGCCTAATTTGACAATTCCAAAAGAAAATGTTATTGGTCTAGCATTTGAACCAATTTTTTTTTTGGGATTAAACAATATATTTATTGAATATGCTAAAAAAAATATTGGCAAATATTTTATTGGAGATAAATATGATTTACCTGAGCCATTTATAGAACATTTTGGATATATGTGGCACTCAAGACCTCCAAAAGAAATAGAAATTAAACAGAAATTAATGTCAATAATCGTAAGTGAAAAAAAATCTGCTCCAGGACATAAATATCGTCACGAATTAGTAAAGTGTATTATAGATAATAATTTACCAATTGATATATATGGTCGCGGAAGTAATAATTATTCAATTCAAAACCAAAATAAAGAAGGAAATAAGATAAATTCTCAAATAATGGGTTGTTTTAATGATGTTGAACCCTATGAAAATTATATGTTTTCAATTTGTATTGAGAATTATAAGTGCGGACATTATTTTTCTGAAAAAATAATGACACCATTGATGTTTAATTGTATGCCTATTTATTATGGGTGTCTAAATATTGATTCATATGTGGAAAATAATTTAATATTAACAGGTAATATTAGTGAAGACTTAATATTGATTAAAAATGTATTACAAAATCCGTCAATATATTATAAAAAAACATATACAGAAAAAAACATTAAAGCTGTAAATTTAATACAAAATCTTCCGAATTTATTTATTTAATGTTTCCTAGTTTTATTATGATTCTTTTTACCGCCTTTTTTGGTTAATCTAAATTTACTTTTTGTTTTACTGTCTTCACAAGTGAATTCTGTCCAAGGTTCGCTCGGTCTATCCTTTAAATATGGGCAAAATTTATAATATTGCCTATGTTTTTTACAATATTCGTCTTTAATAAATGGTATACCACAAGAGTTACCAAAACGTCCAATAAATCCCATTTTTTTAGCTAAATTTGTATCACAAACTATACCATCAACTACTCCATGTGGAGCAAATGGTTTTGGTCTACTAGGGTCAGACATATATTCTCTAGCATCTAAATCATAATGTGAACAAACTGTTCTAGAACACGGGTTATCATCTTTTAACAAATATACATCATAATGGTCAGATATTATTTTTTGGGCTACTTCTATATTTAATTTACCTTTATGCTCATCCATAAGGTCACCTAGACGAACTAATCTTGCTCCTTGATGTCTTCTAATATCATAGAAACCCGAGTTTTGAACTTCCAAATTTCTAATACGTTCATCATAAGGAGCATTAAATCCTATAAAAAATCCATTTTTCGTTCTCTCTATGTTATGATACTTTAATCCTAATTCAATTCTTAAAATCTCATTTGAATTAATATCACCAAATAACCATGAGTTAGCGTAATCGCCAGAATTTTCCTTTAAAAGTATTTCACAATATTCATCTAACGAATTACCATACTGCATTGCCTGTCTAATTCTATAACCAATTGGATAACGTTTTTCATAAGGAATAAATCCTCCAATTGTGGTCTCTGTACCGATTATTCCTTTTGCTGTTACAAAAAAATCTGTTCCACTCCAAATCCAACATGGAGATGTTTGCATGATAAAACGATGACCATTTTCAGGATTTAAATCTAACACAACATTACTAAACTGACCATCAATAAAATCTGTAAAAGAATTATGTGCACAAACAATTTTTCCATCTTCAGTCCAATCACCAACTGCCATAAAAGCGCTACACCTATCTCTTGAACCGCCTTCTTTTCCAACATGAGATTCAGATTTTTTCGAGTACCAATAAGGAATTGAACAATAAAAATTCCAGGCAATCATTTCGTCAATTGTAGTTTTACATCCATTATCATTACAACCTTCAACGATTCCTTCCATTTCTTCATAAAATTCTTTGAAATCTTTTTCAGTCATTTCTTTAAAATCTCTAGATATCTCAGTTATAAAGTATTCCCATTCAATTCCATATGATTCAAACATTAAAAAATTCAACATTTTTTGAATATCCTTAAAGTCATCTGCACATAAATATCCGTAAGCATATCCTCTTTCTTTTGGTTTTCCCTTAATAGATATATATTTCCATCCATTTTTATTATATGAAGTACCATTTTTTATTTTTGTTGACATTAATATGTATATATATTAAATTTATATTTTAATATATATTCTAAAAATTATGATTACATATTCAACATAAGAATACCAATTATTACGAATAAAAGAATCCAAGGAAGAAGAACAAGCAACCAAGAAAGACTTGTATGTCCATCTTTACATATTAAATTAAGAACATAAGTCCAAAATAGAACATAAACAAATTCAGCAACAAATACCAATGTTGTATTTGGTACGCGGCAAGAAAATGAACCAATATTATAACTATTATTATTTCCTAAATTTTGAAATAAAACCATTATTAATGATATTATGGATATAACAAAATAAATCATTGCAGGGGTACATAGCTCTTTTAAAGTTTTTGGAAAGTTAGCCATTATGAATTATAAATAGAAAAAATTAAATAAAAGCTGCTTTCATATTATTAACCGAACTATTAGGTAATTGATCTTTCCAAGGCATTGGGTTAACCGGACTTGAATAACCTGCTAAAGCATTATAAGCACTTCCTACACCAAATTGAAATTGTCTTCCTAAATTAATCATGTCTTGCCCTAAAAAATTCGAAAGATTTCCACCACGCTGTTTTCTAGTGCGACCTTTACTGCCACCAATAGAAAATGGCGGATTTGCTCCTGTAGCAATCATTTGTCTTGTAGGATCATTATTAAAAGTATTTGGTGATAAATAATTTCTACCACCTTGAATTCCATCAACTCCAGCCCATCCACCAATAGCAGGAGACCATGGTTTACCAACAAGACCATCAGGATAAGGGATTCCTGGATTGCCGCCCTTCATATTGACTCCCCTTTTTGATTTACAAGAACTACATTTACAGCCTAAACGATGTCTTCTTCCTCCAACCATAAATCCTGTCGCACTTACGCGACCTCCACTCATTAAAGGAGTTGAACAAGAAGAACAACTGCCGCCGCTCATTACACTAGCTCCGCAAGATCCACAACCACCTCTTTGAGAGCCAATTGGATTTAAAAAAGGCGTAGCTGGAAATGTAGGAGTTGGTCCCGTGTTTGGAACTGTTTTGTCTAGACCATCTATATTGCTTGGAATATTTAAATTAGATGTTAAATTACCCCCGCATAAACCGCCTTTTCCAATATAAGCTAAAAAAGGATTGGGGACGGTAGTTACATTATTTCCAGGATATGCTAAATTTACATCAGCTGTTGAAATAGAACTTCCGCCTAAATATTTTTTACGCGTTTTTTTAGAACATCCTTTCATTTTATAAACTTTTTGACGTTTACTAAAAGTTTTTTTACCCATGGTTATAATATATATTAAGAAATTTATTCGATATCAACATGTGTTAAGAAATGTCTTCTACAGCACATTTTATTCATATTTAAATCATCTAAAACTTCTCCTTCTGGTGTCTTCTCAACAAATTCTTTTGTTAAATAAAGAACCTTGTCAACATCAATTGATTCTCCATTTCCTCTTTTTGCTAATTTCTTCTTGCGAACTTGTTCAACATAATATCTATATTTATTGGCAATAACCATTCCACAAGTAAAACATTTAACTGGGATTATCATCTCTTATATATTATATTGTATATTATTCTTATATCTATTTTATTTTAAATCAATTTTATTTTTATATTTATATTAAACATATAATAAAATAATATCATTTTTAGATTATACATTAAAATATAATATAATTATTCCAGAACCACCATTACCACCAGTAGCTTTCACATTATTTCCTCCATTTCCTGTATTTGAAAGACCAGAAGTACCACTACCACCTCCTGTGCCTCCTGTGCCATATGTAATAGAATTAAATGTTGTCCCTGTTCCAGGTGTTGATGAGTTTGAAGGAGCAGCACTACCATTACCTCCACCTCCGCCGCCAGTATTATTATTATTATTAATAACACTACCACTATTTCCCGAACCAGAGTTTCCACCATTACCTCCCTTATTATTTGAACTTATATCACCCTGGCCTCCTTTACTTCCTTTATTTGCTGTTATACCAAAAGCATTTGAGTTAACATTATAATTTCCAACTGTAAGAGAATAAGGGGTTGTTAAAATTGGATTAAAACTACCATTTTGTACTTGTCCGCCTCCACCACCACCACCACTACAATATCTAGATATTGTTGGATTTTGTTGAAAATCACCTCCGCTACCTCCGCCACCAACAATTAAATAATTTATAGTTGGAATAGTATATGACGTAAAACTATCAGTTGTACTACTAGGATTTGTAAATGTTAATATAGTATCATAATTAACACCTTCAAATACTTCCACTTGTAGTAGTATAAGTACCTGTTGCTTTATAGAGTAGTGCTTTAAAAAAAGTATTTAAATCTAATGAATTAGATTTATAACCTGTTGTAATAGCTTGCGGATTACCAATAACATATGGCGCAAAAATAGTATTTAGGTCTGAACCGTTAGGTAGTTTATAATAAGTTATTGGAGCCGGTGAACCACTACTATATGGTGCAAAAATATCAATTAAATCTTTACCATTTACTTTATACTTTGTATCACTCATAATATATATTATATATATTAAAAAACAACCATAATTAAATATATTTAAATTAATTTAAACATATTATATAAATTTAAATATAATATGCTTTCAAAATTACATGAACTCGCTAAAAACAATAGTGAACGTCTTAATTGGGACGATTATTTTATGTCAATTGCTATCCTAGCTTCTCAACGTAGTCCTTGTAAAAGACTACATGTTGGTTCAATAATAGTAAAAAATAATCGTCTTATTTCAATGGGTTACAATGGTTATATTCCTGGAGCGCCACATATCTCTCGAATACATGATAATCACGAACAATCTATTATTCATGGTGAAATAAACGCAATTACAGATTGCGCAAAACGTGGTTCAAGTCTAGATGGTGCTAAATTATATGTAACACATTATCCATGTATAAATTGTTTTAGAACTATAGCAGCGTGTGGTATCAAAGAAATTATTTATCTAGAAGACTATAATAATAATCCTATTGTTAAAGAGTTAGCAATTGATTCTAATATTAAAATTAGACAACTGTTGGACAATCCGGACCAAAACATTTGCCTTGAAAATAATAATAATTTAGATCCCGAGTTTTACCATTTGTATTAGTATTAAATGTTGGTCCGTCTACCCCTCCAGCAGAGCACTTTTGATTACTTGTCCAAACACAACATGATGTGTCATTACAATTTCCTCTGGTTAGTCTTCCACATGATTCATCAAGTGAACCACTAGAACCTTTATGTACATCACAAAATGCCCGATTTTTACTCATTGGTATAGGTGTAGACATATTTCCTAGTGCTTCAACTGTTGGCATCATTGCTTCAATCGTGACAACTTGTAGAAGTTTTTTTTGTATAGATTCTTCGTTTAAATTAAGTCCAATTGTATTAATAAATGTTATTAAAGAGAGAATTAAAAATACAATAATGAAAACCTTTAGAATATATTTTAAATCCATATTTATATATTACAAAGTAAATATTTTATACGTATAATTTATAATAATGGCAAAATCTCGCAAAAACAATATTCTTAAGTCTGTAGAAAAAACTTCGAGTAAAGTATTACCGGTAGTGGATAAAAGTCTAAAAAAAATAGGAACAACTTCTAAAGATGTAGCAAAAAATTCAATTCCTGTTGTAGAAAAAGGCGTATCTGCTGTTTATGGAACAATGGCAACTGGATTTAATTTAGGTATAAAAGGACTAGATAGTGTTGCTAAGGGAATGACAAAGAGTAAACGCACGAAACGTCATAAGAAAGGTGGTAAAAAAACCAGACGTAAGCGATATAGACATTAAATAATATTAACCCAAATATTAGAATGCTATTGTATTAGAGTTTCACTTAAATTATAAATCAACAAATTTATAATTTAATTAACGATATCTTCTTCTGGTGCGCGATTTATTTGATTTATATGTATACGAGTAGTTTTTTCTTTGAGCATCTTTTATTACAATCTCTTACTGAAATTGGAGTATAAACAGGAATTATGTTTGATTAAAATTTGTAAACATACCCATTATATACTTGTATCCGTTATATACTTGTAACCGTTATATACTTGTATCCGTTATATACTTGTAATAATTTACATTTCTTGTAAATCTGTTCCTTTTGTGGTTTTAACCTTTTTAAGTTTGGTATTATTTTTATGAATTTTATCATGACAAACTTCGCATAATGTTAGCAAATTAGCTAAAGTATTTTTATGGAGAATTCCATCAGAATTAGTAATAATACCATTGCTATCAGCATCTTTTTGATATTGAAGATGATGTACTTCTTTTCCAACATTCTCTCGACATCTTTCACACATACCAAGAAGTTTTTTTGAATTATATCTTGAAGTTTTGAGAGAAAGAATACTAGAGCCTGTGGGATGATATTTTGTTCGGATTTCATATGCCGCATCTAAAAAGTCTTGTGGTAAATTGAGTGATTTACAAACTTCAAGACCATACATACTGTTACCAGGACCATCTTTAAGTTTACGATCGTATATAAGTTTATCGTCTTCCTTATTATAAATAACTGACATATGTTTTAACTTAACAGTCTCTAAACTCTTAATTTCATCATATTCGATAATTTCATGTAGATGAGTGGCAAATATAAAACTACTTTTACATTTATATAGATTCTGAATTCCGGCAACAAAAATACTAATGGCACTCTGTGTTTCAGTTCCAGAGCAAAGTTCGTCACCTAATATTAAACTATTTTCATCACTTAGTCGTAATATGGTGCGTAGTTCCGACATTTCAACCGCAAACGTAGATAGACCTTTAAAGATATTATCGTTACCAATTATGCGTGTAAATATATATTTATATGGCATGTATTTAAACTCTGAACAAGGAACATATAATCCAGCTTGCGCCATTATAATAGAAATGCCAAGTGCTCTAATAATTGTAGTTTTACCAACAGCATTTGTTCCATATAATAAAATACCATCTGAGTTATAATCTCCGAGAATAATATCATTTGCTACATATAATTCATTTGTCTGGAATCTTTCAATTAAACAATGTCTTAGCTTTTTAGCGTTTACAAATGACTTATTCGATTGAACAATATTTGGTTTGCAATAGCTATATTTCTTAGCAATAGAAGCTTTTGTATAAATAACATCAATAAGCGTTACAAAATTAATAATACTTTCTAGTCTACTTTGGTAAGCCTCAAAATTAACAATAAATTTATTATAAACTAATGTAATTAAATCCTTTAATGAAACTTTTATAGTTGAAATGCTTTTACATAACCCGTTAATTTGTTCATCAACAATACAATTATTTGAAGCACTTTGTTTTTCATATTCAAATTGCTTCTTTGAAATTTTAAAATCGAATTTTTTATTAAATGTAGAATCATGCTTTAATGTTACAATAGTTTGTTCAACAGGGAGTGAATCTTGCAATAATTTACATCTTCTAGTTGTTGAAATCAAACTAAAATTATTTTTTTCTGTTTCATGAACCTTAACATATTCAGTTGTTTTCCCTGATTTCTTTTCTTTACTTTCAATTAATGTACTTAAATATTCGGCAATAGCATTTAACCTTAGTTCAGAATCTTTAAGAGTGATTGTTTTTTTGTCTAACTCTTCATCAATTCCTGGTTCTATAAAATTAATCTCAAAATTCTGTAGTTGGTCTAAATAAGCAGCAATTGGTAAGTTAAGATTTGACCGAATAAAATTAGAAATTTCATCGCAAAATGAATGAATATTTAAAATATTTGGTTCAAACACGGTTAAATATTCTAGAATTTTATCATCATTTTCTATTTTTTCATATATTTTTTTTATTGATAAAATATTAGAGTATAAATTGTAAAATGCTTTTGGAGAAATTTTTTTTATAAATATTTGTCTTTCACATTTTGAAATATCTTTGATTGTAGAAAGATTTGATTTTAAAAAAACATTATATTCTGTATATTTCGAGAGAAAATGTTCTGTAATATCATATTCTCTTTGTAAATATGTTTCATCACAAACAGGATTTAATATATTATATGTAAATTTCCTTTTACCCATTGGTGTTAAACACTCATTTAACATTTGTGATACACATGAATATTTACTTGATTTTATATTTCCATCATTTATAATATTTAATTGTTTGAGAGAATGATTTGCTAATGAAAGTCTTGTAGAGCAATTTTCAAATACTGGTTCAGAAATATTGTTTACAAGATGTGGGTTATGTTGATAAATAAAATCTAATAAAAAACAAAATGCTTGTGTAGCAATATTATTTTCATAAAAATTTTGAGAGAATACATCATAACTATCAAACTTATAAAATTTAGAGAGAATTTCCTTTTGATATGGTTGTTTCTCGCAGTTCTTAATCCTTGTCATCTTTGTTGTCTTTTCATTTGTAATATTTATTTTATGAATTAAACTACTAGAGATACCGGCATAACTAATTACATAATCTAATTCATTTTCACCCGGTAGATTTGAAATTATAATTGTTTCGCTAGGATTATAAATAGAAATAAAACGTTCTAACTCGTCATATGTAGTCGGGTTATTTACGTAAGTCTCTTTAAATTGAAAAATATTGATTTTACCAGTGTAAATATCAATATTCGCAACACCTACGACAACATATTTGCCTTTCATTAATAATTTATTTTCAATTAAATCAATCCAGATACAAGTAGTTGAATTGGTTAGATTAGTCGATTCGGGATGAAAATATGTTCCTGGAGAGAAGACACCAGAAAGACTTCTGGTTGTATTTTTTGCAGCTTCATCTTGTGAATAAACTACTGCTGTAAATCCAGCGTCTTGTATTTTCTTTATATATTTTTCAATTTGTATATCTTTAAACCCAGCCATCATTACATTATCGGTACCAACACATGTATTTTTTTCAACAACATTTAGTTCACAAATTTGAGAGAAATCATTAATTTTACTTCCAGAAATTAATTCGGTTTTTTGATTGTATATACCATAAACTTCAAAAAAGGAACCAACTTGCATTAATAATATTGTATTTTCTCCATATTCATCTTGATAACGTTTTGTTAATTCAAAATATTCTTTAATGAGTGCCATTATATTAATATATGTTTCTATCTTTAATAATATTTCATTTAATATAATTTCATAATATAATTAACATCATATAAGTTAAATATATTTTATTTTTTATCAGGATTATGTTCAGGAATATCAGTTGTTACAAATTCAACATCTTCTCCTTCAACCATAAAATTCATTATTATTTTTTTTAAAAAGATATATATATCTTCTGATAATATACCTAAACTATAATAAAATATTTTTAAAATAATTAATAACCACGATACGTAAAATGGCAATATTGATTTTGAATTATGTTCTATTAATACATATTCTTTATCTTTTTCATCATAAATTGATATTTCTATAAAAAAATTATTGATTGGGTCTTCATATTTAACCTTGTATCCATAAACTATCTTTTTACTTTTATGTAACTTGTAAACAAATTTTTTAAATTTGTATTTTTCAATACCTAAAAAATTTTGAAGTTTTATGATTGTACTTTGGGTATTACAAGTAAATAAATCTACGTCAATATCACTTTTTCCTGGAAAATAGTCATTTCTTTGTATACTTCCAAAATAATATATTTGAGTATCTAAATAATTGCCCATTTTTAAAAAAAAATTTTTTGAATAAGCACTCATTTCATTTTTAGTAGTCTCCATGTTAAATTATATAAATTATATATAGATTATATTTATAATTCCTTGTCATCCTTTGAAAAGTTGTGTAATAATATTTCACTATTACTATTTGTTATTTCACCTGTTAACATTGCTGATTCATATAATTTTCTTATTACATCATTTGGAGCATTGCTGCCTATTTTAATTAAATTATGATCTCTTAAATACTCTCTTACATCATTAATTGATTTTCGTTTCAAATCTTTTTGAGCAGCTAAAATTATTTTACGAGTTCCTCTATCTTTCACTAATATAGAAACTGTTTTTTTAATTTTCGACCTTCCAAGAGTATATTTTCTTTTAATTGTTTTTTTTGTAATTTTTTTTATAGCAATTATTTCCCCACCATTAACATTTACAGGAGAAATATTTTGTATAGGTTGTGAAACTAAATTTTCAACATTTTTTTCTAATTCTACCGGGTGCTGTATTAAATTTTGAGATAACATTATATCTTGAGATTTATTTAGTGCTTCTTCAATTTGTTTATGTTTTAATTTTTCTCGTAAATTATTTAACCGATTCTCTCTTTCATTCTTTTTTTTATTTAATTCTAGTCCTTGAATTGTTAAAGCTGCTTGCGGGGTTGTAATATCATAATTACGCTGTGTTTTAGACCAATTCTTATATGTTGGTTTTGTTCCTCCTTTTAATATTCCATAAGGAATAGAATCAGTTGTTTTTGTGTGTAACTGAATTGTTTCGCCGCTTGTCGCCATATTGTCAGTATTTATAACTATTAATGGTTTATCAATCAATTCTTCAGGTAAATCAAGATTAATATTATGTTCTATAGGAGGTTGCGACGAATTCATTGATTGGTAGTTTTTAACTGTTTTTCTCTCTAAAATTTCCCTTTTCTTTTCTTTTTGTATTTCATAATTAGCTTTTTCATCATTTACTTTCTTTTGTTTTGACAGAGTCTGTAAATAATTTATTGAATCACTAAACTCATCTGAAAATGTTGATAATTCATGTTTCAATTTTTCATTATCATTAACAGATTCTTTAGGAGTTGATAGGTTTTTTTTATTATTGTCTAAATTTTCGGTTTCTCTCTGTTTATGTTCCTTAATTCTTTTCAAAAGTTTGTTTTTTAAAACATTTGGTGATATTAAAGGAACTGTAGTAGATTTCTGTTTTTTCTCTTTATTTTTTTTAGTTTTTGAACCACTTATGTTAAATAAAGAAGGATTAATTGATATAGTTTTATTTGACATTTATTATAATACCAAATAAAAATATATGAAATATAACTATAATGTTAAATATATAAACTGTTATACAATTGTTTTTTAAATTCTTGTTCATCTTTTCTATGTTTAACGTCATCATTTTTGAGATAAATTTCAAATCCCGCATTTAAATCCTTAAGTGTTATTTTTTTCTTTTCTGATTCTGGGCGACAAAACACTCTTTTGCTATGAGCTATTTTTGTCTTAGCTAATACAGTTTCAATATCTCTACCATAAAATTTAAAATAATCTTTGTTTTTTTTAAACAAGTCAACTGTCATGTTTGAGTCAGTATCTACTTCCCATCCAATATCCTTTACTTTCTTTAAAAATATATTATATAAATCTTCAGCTGAATAGTCATCTGTTTTAAAACGCCACGTAAATCTTGAATCTAAACCTTGATTAAATGAAAAAAAACTATCTTTTAACTCTTTTTCGTAACCTGCTACAATAACCATTAGGTTTTCTTTATTATCACTTAATGCTTCACATAATGTATCAATACATTCCTTTGCAAAACTATCTTTTTTATCTGGATTGCCAAGAGCATAAGCTTCATCTATAAAAAGAACGCCTCCCAATGCTTCTTTAATTACATCACTAGTTTTTAATGCTGTCTGACCTAAATATCCGGCTATTAAATCACTCCGGGTTACCTTTTTAAACGTACCGTTCTTTAAAATACCAAGTTTACTATATATTTTCCCCATTATTTTTGCTATTTCTGTTTTTCCTGTTCCAGGAGGACCATAAATAACAGTGTGCATAAAATCTCCAGAAGAAATGTTATTTCCTTTATGTAGTTCCTGTATAAAATATAGAATTTGGTCAACAATATTAATTTTTAAATCTTTCATTCCAATCATAGTATTTAATTCTTCTAGCGGTTCTTTAATATCATGTAAGCCCTTCATATTTATATTATATTTGATAGCTGGGTCGCAAGAATATTTGTCAACTAGTTTTAAAATATCGTTAATATTATTTACTTCCGTTTCAATATTTATTGTCTCTCTAATTTCTATGGGTTTCTCAGATAGGTTATCATTTGGGAGTTCAATAATTATTTTAGACTTTGAAGAAAATGGGTTTTTATTCTCATTTAATAAATATATAAGTTTATCATTTTTAATATCTCTATAATAATTTGGATCAAAATTATTAATACAACATATATCATTTGGTGTTTGTCCGGTAAATTTTGAAGATGAAATGTTAGTTATATTAAAATTAGTATTTATTTTATCAATAAATTTATCAATATTATCTTTATTGTTTACAATTTTATCGTTTACAACTTTTGAATTTGTAAATTTTTCTGATAAAATTTTAATAACATTTTTTTCATCACCATTTAAAGTTGGTTTCTGGTCCAACGTAGATAAAAAATTGTTATAATTATTTATTCTAGTTGGGTCCATCTTATTTCTATTACGACGATTATTTAACATTATATAATATTAAACTGTTGATTTTATATCTTTTACATCTTTGAACATTGTAAATGGTATTAAACAACTTAAAGAATTTTTAAGTAATCCAATTAATAATAAATAAAATTATGCTAATAATATAATAAATTGTGATTTTTTATTATATTATTAAACCAATTTAAAAATAAATTGAAATGTAAAATAACCAAAATAATGATTCAAACAAATATATATAAAGAGACGGCGCCAATGACTTCTACTAATAACGAAAATATGTTTGATATTGAAAACGAGCAGTACATTGAGACTCCTTGGAATATTATTGAATCTTATTTTAGGGGACAACACTTAGAAAGATTTGTTAGACACCAATTGGAATCATATAATAATTTTGTCGGTTACCAAATTGTAAAAACTATTGAAATGTTTAATCCTGTTCATATTGCGTCTGAACAAGATTTTGATCCTATATCTAAAAAACATTCGCTAGAAATTTTCATTACATTCGAAAACTTTCATATTTACAGACCTCAAATTCATGAGAACAATGGAGCTATTAAATTGATGTTTCCACAAGAAGCGCGTTTGAGAAACTTTACATATGCTTCGTCGACAACTATTGACATTAACATAAAGTATATTATTCGCAACGGTCCGAATCTAGAAAATATCAAAACATTCTATAAAACTCTTTCAAAAATTCATATTGGCAAGTTACCTATTATGTTGAAGTCAAATATTTGCGTTCTAAATCAATACAAGCATTTTGAGAACACTCAAACAGGCGAATGTAAATTCGATGCTGGCGGATACTTTATTATTAATGGTTCAGAAAAGACTGTATTAGGTCAAGAACGTGCTGCTGAGAATAAAGTATATTGTTTTAATATTTCTAAGAATGAAACTAAGTATACTTGGAAAGCTGAAATCAAATCAGTTCCAGATTTCAAGTGTATTTCGCCTAAGCAAATTAATATGATGATTAGTTCTAAGAATAATGGATTTGGTTATCCAATCTGTATTGATTTGCCTAGAGTAAAGCAACCGATTCCTCTATTTGTTGTTTTCAGAGCACTTGGCTTAACAACCGATAAGGAAATTTGTGAAAGAATAATATTAAATATTGCGGTTGATAAAAATAAAAAAATGTTAGAAGCACTACAAGGTTCTATTATTGATGCTAATAATTATATTAATCAAGAAGAATGTATTAAGTATATTACTAGTTTTGTAATGTACACCCCCATTAATATGGATAAGGAAACCGGAGCAAAGAAAAAGCATGAATTCACCTTAGAAATTTTACACAATGATTTGTTTCCTCATTGTCATAACATGGAACAAAAGATTTATTTCTTAGGATACATGGCAAATAAGTTATTGTTATCTTCATTTGAAATTATCAAACAAGATGATAGAGATTCTTATTTAAATAAACGGATTGACTTAACTGGAACACTTCTCAATAATCTTTATAGAAACTATTTTAATAAGCTTGTAAAAGATATGGAAAAGCAAATCATCCGGGAAATTAATAATGGATCATGGAAATCAACGGATGATTATGAGAATATTATAAATTTAACTAATATTTATAAAATTATTAAATCAACTACTATTGAGAATGGGTTGAAGCGTGCTCTTTCAACTGGAGATTTTGGTATTAAACACACTAACTCAAATAAGGTAGGAGTTGCTCAAGTTCTTAACAGATTAAATTATGTTTCCAGTTTAAGTCATGCTAGAAGAATTTCTACTCCAACTGATAAAAGCGGAAAATTAATTCCTCCTCGTAAGTTACACAACACGTGTTGGGGATTCTTATGTCCTGCAGAATGTTTTGATCCTGAAACACAAATTATCATGTGGGATGGTTCAGTTAAACGTGCCGGAGACATAACGGTTGGAGATGTTCTTGTTGACGATCTTGGAAATCCTACTAAGGTTCGCACTACTTGTTCTGGAATGAAGAATATGTATGATGTTATTCCTGACAAGGACAATTTCATGAAACATAGAGTAACTGACAACCACATTTTAACTCTCAAAATACGCGGACACAAATCTATTAGAAAATCAACGAGAAAAGATAGAAAATATACTCATATCGTAGAGTTCTTGAATCGCGACGAATTAAGATTCCAAGAAAAATATTTTAAATCGTTAAATGAAGCCAAAGATTTTGTAAATAGTTTTAACGATGATGATACTTTAGATGTAACAATTGAGAAATATTTAACATTGAATAAAAGAACAAAAGAGAAATTGGTAGTCTTCAAAACGGAAGGCATTCATTGGACAAAAAAAGTTGTAGAAATGGATCCATATTTACTAGGCATGTGGCTAGGCGATGGTCTTAGTGATGGCTCTGGTTTTGCGTTGAATTACAAAACTGATTTAGAAACCTTAGCTTATTGGGAAAAATGGGCTCAAGAAAATGGAGCATGTATTACAAGAGGCAAAAGGTATAATTTCTCTGTTGTTTCTAAAAAAAATAAAGAAGCGACCTTGGCTGGTTTGTGTAACAGAGTAGAGGAAGCACCTTTAAAGAAATATCTTCGCAAATATGAACTTTTAAAGAATAAACATATTCCAAATGATTATCTTACAAATGACAGGGAAACCAGATTAAAGGTTTTGGCTGGGTTGATTGATACCGATGGTTCTGTTCGCAGTGAAGGACGTGAAATTCGTATTTGTCAAGGACCTGTTAATTATAGAATAATTGACGATGCTTATACTTTAGCAATGTCTCTTGGATTTTCCTGTGGAGTTAAAGAAGGGAGAAGTCAATGGAGTGATGAAAAAAGTGGAATTAAAAAGTTTAGCACATATAAGGAGCTTACAATTACAGGACATCAAATATGTGAAATCCCAACACTTCTTCCTCGTAAAAAATTAATGTCTTCAGAAAATGAAACACTTTTGCTAAGAAGTAAATCTTTCATGTGTAGTAAATTTAATTTGGAAGCAGTTGGAGTGGGTCCTTATGTCGGATGGCAGCTTCACGATAAGCGGGGAAGGTTCTGTCTAAAAGATGGTGTTGTCGTACACAATACTCCGGAAGGTGCCAGTGTTGGTATTGTAAAGAATTTGGCCTACATGACTCATATTACTATTTATTCAAATTCATTGGCATTGTATGAGTATATAATGCCAAATATTACACACATTGACAATGATGGTCTAAATCCACAAGATATGTATGAAAAAGTAAAGGTATTTATTAATGGTGCTTGGGTTGGTATTACTGATACACCTCAAGAGCTTTACATTATGTTAAAAGAGAAAAAATATAAGGGTATCATTAATATTTATACTTCTATTATATTTGATTATAAAATGCGCGAAATCAGAATTTGTAATGACAGTGGTAGATTGACAAGACCTTTATTGCGGGTAAAAGATAAAAATCTGTTGATTCAAAATAGTTTAATTTCGCAGTTAAATAAAGAAGAACTTGTTTGGGATAATTTGCTAACAAGTTCAAAGATAGAAGATTCTGTTATTGAATATATTGATCCTGAGGAGCAAAGTTGGTCTCTAATTGCTACTAAACCCAAAGACATTATTGTAAAATCTGACAATATTTATAGGTATACTCATTGTGAAATTCATCCTTCAACTATATTTGGTGTTCTTGCGTCTTGTATTCCATTCCCTGAGCATAACCAATCCCCTAGAAATACATATCAGTGTGCTCAAGGTAAGCAAGCGATGGCCGTTTATACAACAAATTATGAAAACAGAATGGATAAAACAGCTTATGTTCTTAATTATCCTATGCGCCCTCTTGTTGATACTCGAATTATGAACATGATTCAACTCAATAAAATTCCTTCAGGAACCCAAGTAATTGTCGCAATCATGACACATACAGGTTATAATCAAGAAGATTCATTACTAATTAACAAAGGTTCTATTGATAGAGGAATGGCTTTAGTTACAGTTTATCATACTGAAAAAGACGAAGACAAACAAAAAATTAATGGTGATGAAGAAATCAGATGTAAACCTGATTCTACAAAGACTAAGGGAATGAAGATGGGTAACTACAATAAGGTTAATTCAAAGGGTGTTATTCCTGAGAATACTCTGGTTGAAAATAGAGATGTTATTATTGCTAAAGTGACGCCAATTAAAGAAAATAGAAACGATCATACTAAAGTTATTAAGTATGAAGACCAAAGTAAAATTTATAAAACGGTTGAAGAGACTTATATTGATAAGAACTATATTGACAGAAATGGTGAAGGTTATAACTTTGCCAAGGTAAGATTGCGAACTGTAAGAAAACCAGTTATTGGGGATAAATTTAGTTCAAGACATGGTCAGAAAGGAACTGTTGGTAATATTATTCCGGAATGCGACATGCCATTTACTTCCAATGGCGTTAAACCTGACATTATTATTAATCCTCACGCTATTCCATCTCGAATGACTATTGGTCAGTTAAAAGAAACCGTTCTAGGAAAGGTTCTTATTGAATTAGGATTATTTGGTGATGGAACTGCGTTTGGAGAATTTAATGTTAAAGATATTTGCGACGAGCTTATTAAGCTTGGATATGAAGCACATGGTAATGAGTTGTTGTATAATGGTTTAACCGGAGAACAACACGAATGTAGTGTATTTATGGGTCCAGTGTTTTATCAACGTCTTAAACACATGGTTAATGATAAGGCACATAGTCGCTCCATTGGTCCAATGGTTAATCTTACTAGACAACCTGCTGAAGGACGTAGCAGAGATGGAGGATTACGCTTTGGAGAGATGGAGAGAGATTGTTTAGTTGGCGACACCATAATTGCTCTCACAAATGGATTAGGAATTCAAATAAAGGACATGGAAGATTGCCAAAATGAAGTTTTGGGATGGAGCGAAGAATGTCAACAAATGATACCATCAAAGCAGATTGGATTCCTATATAAAGGTGAAAAGGAATGTGTTAAGTTAACATTTGAAGATGGTAGAACAACTATATGTACTCCAGAACATCCAATATTAACATCTGACAATCAATGGATTAAAGCAAAGGATTTAATAGTTCATGAACAAAGAGTAAAGTCTAGTGTCACTTATCCGGTCGCTGATTTTAATGAGGAAATGAAAGAATGTGCTGGATGGAGTTTACAAGTAGGTGATTTATTATTTAAAACAAATACAATAGAAAATTATAAAAAAACTCTTGTTCTAGCAAAATTAATTGGTTATTTGATAACGGATGGAACTATTTATGTAAGTAATAAAACGTATAAGTCAAGATTATATTTAGGACACATGATTGATGTAAATAGCTTCTTAAATGATTTGAAATGTTTATGTAATACAAATCAAACAAAGTTTAAAAATAGAAATTTATATTCAGTAGATATTCCATCATGTTTATTAAATAATATAGTTCAATTGGACGGCATCTTAATCGGTAAAAAGGTTATTCAACCTGCTCAATTACCACATTTCATTCTTGACCCTGCTTGCCCCAAACCTATTATCCGTGAATTCTTAGCTGGATTATTTGGTGGAGATGGTCATACTTGTGTGCTTGGTATGCATCGTGGTAAGCGTGATATTCTTACATCTATTTCGTTTTCGCAAACTAAATATGGTAAATACTTAGATAGTTTGACAAAAATGATGGAAGATATTAAAGGGTTGTTTGCTAAATTTGATATCAATGGAGTTACTATTCAAAACTTTAAACAAACAACTAGTTCTAAGACCAAAACTGAAACTTTAGATGAAAACAGAAGTTATCAACTCACATTACATTTGGATATTAATGAATTGATTCCATTCTCAGAAAAAATTGGCTTCCGTTATTGCTGTCATAAATCTCAGAGACTTGAAGCCGGTGTCTCATATAAACGCCTACGTAATGAAGTTACTCGCCAACATAATTGGATTGTTAACCGTGTCGACGAATTAACACACTTCAGTGAAATCAAAAAAGAAACACCCAATAAAATTGTTCACACAAAAGATGCTATATTAAAAGCAGTTCAAGAATTAAAAGCAGTTGAACCAATTATTCATGAATATGCTATTCCATCAACACATGATATTACAGACCATCTTGTAAAAGGAACACAGTTCGGCTCATTTAGAGGAAAAGGCTTCCCAACTGCTGAAGAATTCTTGAAAGAAATTGGCGCACTTGATTGGTTCTTAACACCTGAATGTAAAAAGACTGAAATTGATGATGAGATTCTTGAGTTATTCGATGAAGAATCTGAAGAAACAGAAACAGATATATCATGTTATGGTGTAAATAGAGATTGTGAAGGTTTACCAACTATGGAATTAAAAGTCATCGACATTCGTCCAGCAGGCGTTCATAAAGTTTATGATATTGAAGTTGATAATACTCATTCATTCTTAGCAAATGGAATTGTAGCGCATAACTGTATGGTTTCACATGGTGCTTCAAGATTTACTAGAGGACGAATGTATGATGCGTCAGATAAATATTCAGTTCATATTTGTAAAAAATGCGGCCTTATTGCTTCATATAATGATAAAATGCACATTCATCATTGTCGTACTTGTGATAATCGTACAGACTTCTCTTATGTTGAAATTCCTTATGCTTGTAAGTTGCTGTTCCAAGAATTAAATACTATGAATATCGCACCCAGAATCATGACTGATCATTAAATACAAAATTGAAATAAAAAATAAAATTATGTTAATTATATATATGACAACAATAATTAACACTAACAAGATTAATAATATACTTTTTTTTAATCCAAATATCATTAAAGAAAACTCTTATAAAAAGGGACATTATGATAATTTATCATTTGATTCTGAAGGGTTAGATTTAGAAATTTTTCCTAGTAACGATGAAACTGAAAAAAAGAAAGTAAGTGAGTTTAAAAAATTTAGAGATGATTTATACAAAGAAATACGAACGTCTAAAAAATTTTGTCATGGATTACAAGCGTTGTATGTAAAAGATTCTTTAAAAGATTGTGATGCTATATTAAGAGTAGAGTCTTCAATGACAAGAAGTAAAAAAATAAATGGGTTCGCAACTCTTAAATTTTATAAAAGTAGTAAAAGCATATATATTGACGTTATATGTACAAATTCGGATATCAAAGGAACTGGTACATATATGATTAATTTACTTAATAAGATATCTAAATGGCTTTTACTTGAAAATATTAAATTAAGTTCTTCTACACAAGCAATTCCATTTTATTTGAAAACTGATTTTGAGTGCAATCCCTTATGTAAAATGGTTAAAACTGTTAGTGGTGGAAATAAAACAAGAAGAAATAAATCAAAATCGCGTAATAAAACTTTTAGGAACCATTAGTAACTTCTCTCTATTTTCCATATATGAATAGTTATACAACACCTCGTAACATATTTATAATATAAGTTGTAAAAGCAAATAATAAACCACCCCATAATGTATCAATAAATACAGTAAGTATTGACCAATTCTTTAGTAGTGCATAATTTGTTGTTTCATATACACCATAAATAACCATGCCTAATAAAAACGCATCACTTACAGATTTTTTAGGTTTAATAATAAAATAATTTATTCCAGTAATTAAAAATATATAACAAAGAGCTAATCCTAAATAATTTATTTTAGGTTCTGAACCTTGTACCAGTTTAATTTGATTTAAAAAATAATCCTTAATAATATTTAAATAAACAAAATCAACTGTTATTAATATTATTGCACTTAGTAACATCAAAAAGTTAAACATTTATATATTATTCAAATATTTTTAATGTTTAGATAAAGTTCTATTTTAATAAACTTTTTTTACTATAGTATTATATAAATGTCTATCGGTTATACTAGCCCAATTAATGGAAGCAATGTAGCTTTTTCTATTTTCGCAAAAAGACCTGAAAATGCTGGAGGGGCAATTCAAGGTTGGATGCCACAGACTACACAAAATGTTGACAAAAGATATCCTGAATACGAACAAATTCGTTATACTTTAAAAAACGCATGGAATACTACATATCCTAGTCAATTAAAACTCGCTTATCCTGCTCAATTACAACCCAAAAATTTAAGAAGACCTATTACAACTCCTTTTCGTGCGGTTAACAATGCTGGAGATCTTTTAAGTCGCGAAAATTTTTCTTGTGGTGGTAGTTGCCAATCATTTCAAAGCAGACCTGGTCTTCATGGTTTAAAAACACATTTTGGCTCTATTTCCGTATCTTGTACTCCAAGCGCTGCTTATAACAGTCTTCAACAAATTAAAGAGGTTCCTGCCGCCGCATGTAATGTTAAATATGTTTATGATAGTTCTGATTACATTACATATTTAAAACAAAAGGCTGTTAATAAGAACTACAATGATTTCTCTAATGGTGGCGATGATTACAAATCAAGTCAATCTGCTCAAAGAGCTATCAGAAGATATTAAATCTGAACTCAATATTAGTAAATTCAATTTAGAAAAGATAGAACAAACTGTTTTACATGTAACTGTATTAAGCTTTAGGAAATAAATAAATTTATATATTTTAATAATTAATTTACTTTAACATTTTTGTTCCACTTTTTATAAAAGTGGATATTATGGAGAATGATAAAAGAAAACAAATGTTATATCAAAAAACTGATTTTAATAATCATTTAATATGCCAATTATCAAATATTTTCAAATGTTGTAAATGTAAACGCAATAATAACTGTGATGTTTTAAACAAATTTTTATTTCAAATATGTTTATTTTGCGGAACACCAAACTATATTAAGATAGAAAAAAAAATATAGTAAATATATAAATGGAGAAATCTAATATGTTGATTATTGCTCTTTTAGCACTTATATTTATAGGGGTTTTTCATAGTAGAAGATATCAGCCTACTACTACTACATCAAAAACTGTAGTTGTGAAAAAAAATCCATACCACAGAAATTATGGTTACAAACCTCCGCCACCACATTATAATCCATATAAAGCACAATATTATAATTAATTTAATATTATATTTTAGTATATTATATTAAATGACAACTCCTTATGCTGTATCTACAAATATCGGTTCTGTATCTTATAATAATTATGTAAATGCTCCAATTACGGGACCATTAAGCACAAATCAATATCCACATGCCATTCCATATCATAGTTATGGTATTTTAACTGGAATCAGACCAACTCCTCCTCAATTTTATCCAATGCAAACGCCAGTTAATGCTGAAATGAATACAAATGCTAGACATCAATATTTAAGAACATCTGTAAGTAACCAGCGTTTACAACAACAAATTGCTTTAGGAAAACAATCATCTGCGATGAGGTTTACAATTGGTTCATCTCAAAGGCAAGTTCCTGTATCAACTCATACTAATTATATTCCTCCAGTTCCAAGTTCTTTATATGTTAATACTCTTAAGAGTAATGCTATCGGTCAAACAGCTTATAAAGTAAATTTACCAAATGCTGCTCCTACTGGAACTAAAAGTTATTATCCAAGTGGAACTAGAAGTTCTATTAGAAGAGCGCGTTCAGGAGGATGTGTAGCACCTAAAAAGAAAGGTTCTATTTATAATACAAGTTTAAACAATGGTCAGTCTTGTGGGTGGGGTTCAATTGTGCGTCAAAATTATTAATTTTTCATAAAAGATTTAGTATTGTTATAATATGTATCCTGTTTTATCTCCTACGCATGGTCAATGACAACAATAGGTTGATTTTTATTTAACGTTCTAGTCCTAGACCAATCTAGTGTTGGTGATTAGATTTGATTTTTAATTTTTATAATTTAATTATTAAGCCATACACTTATAAAAAAATATCAGTATTATTTATAATGAACAAGTATTTAGTTGAATTTTTAGGAACTATGTTTCTAATGTTTGTCATTTTTGCTACTGGTAATTGGGCTGCTATTGGCGCCGCTTTAGCCGTTGCTGCTTTATTAGGTGGTCCTATTTCTGGTGCCGCGTTTAACCCTGCTGTTGCAATTTCCCTATATGCTGCTGAAAAATTACCTAAATCTGACTTGATTCCATACATTATTGTTGAAATTTTAGGAGCGTTAGGTGCTTTTTATGCTTACAAAAGAGTTATTAATAAGGCTTAAGCAAAATTTAATCAAAATATTATAATATAATTTCTTATAGTATAATATAATTTCTTATAGTATAATATAATTTCTTATAGTATAATATAAATGCCTAGAAGATATAGACATAGAACAATGAAAGGAGGATTTTGGGAATCATTAACCCAAGGTGTAACTAGCGCTTGGGGTAAAACTAAAAATGCTGCCAGCGGTGCCTACGGTTCTGCTACAGGTTCATCTACTCCTCCTCCTCTTCCTCCTCCTGCTAGTCCTCCTCCTGCTACTACAACATCTGGTTATATGGGTGGAAGAAAGAAAAGTAGAAGAAAAAGAATGCGTGGAGGTTACAGCGATAACATTTATCATACTGGATTAGCTGCCAGTGCTGCTCCTATTTCTGATATTAAATCTGCTCAACCTCAAACTATGATTGGAGGTAGAAAAACAAAGAGACATCGCCGTTATCATAAACATGGCAAGTCTTGTAAACATAGACGTTAATTATAAATTAAAGTTTAATAAACATACTTAAATATCTATTACTACATAATTGTAATAATGGATTTACAAGTTGAATCAGATATATATGAACCAAATATAAATGAAGATGGTAATTATTTAGATTTTTTGCCGAAATCAAGTAAATTTAACTATGGTTTAAGATGTCCTTGTGGTTCAAGAAAAGGACATGTATTTGATACAAGAACTAGTTTTTCTGGCCACATTAAAACAAAAACACATCTGAAATGGATTTCAGACTTGAATGCAAATAAGATGAACTATTTTACTGAAAATATAAAGTTAAATGAAACTATATCAGAACAAAAAATTATCATTGGCAGACTTCAAAGAGAGAATGATGATAATTTAAGATTACACCGACCGGAAAGAAAAATGAGACAAAAATATAATAAAGATAATATGTTTAATTTAATATAATGAGGATTAAATTAAGTGATAAATATCAAAATGAAAGAGAAGAAATATGTAATAAAATTATTACCATATTAGAATTAAAAGAAGATAATACTTTTTTATTATACGAATTAGACGATGATATAGAAAAACAAAATAAAATACTTGAATTAAAAGAAGAAATACAGAAATATTTTGCTTGTTCTACCATATCATCATTTAAACCAAATTTTGATTGTAAGCGTCCTTATTTGAATATTATTAGAAGTATATTAAGGAAACAAAATTACAATTTTATTGGAAATGATTATACAATAAAAATAAATAATATTCCAAAAAAAACTATTAAATATGTTATATTTAGGAATAATTAAATAATTGCGGTAAATTATTTAAAAATAAAATCTTTAGTAAATATATAGAATGGCGAAGAAGAAAAAGAAAGAAACATTCAAAACTTTTAGAAATTTAGAGAAATCTAAATTCAAAACTATCAAAACAACACTCAAAAATGTTTTATTTAATTATAATGATGTTCAACCTCTTATAAATAATTTAGTATTTGAAATAAATGACTTGGTTATTCATACTTATCAATTTATTAGGTTATATATTTTGTATTGTTTTCATAACCATTTAGCATTTCCTGTTTTTGATGATAAATTTACATTTGTAAAATATTGTATCAAAACATTAGGAACGAAATCTAATAGTGGAAGAAAATCAAAAGATACACAACTTTTAGATACTTTACAAGAATTTTATACAAAAGAATACCAACCTTTACTAAATCACACCAAAATAAATTTAGTGAATAAATCACATTTAATAAATATTATAGCAGAGCAAATTCAAGTTTGTATTTCTACAAATATACAAGAACATTTTATTCAACATTTTCTTCGTTTTATCAATAAAACTACAAATGAAATCACAGAAGACAAAAAAGAATTGTTTGAATTTAAGCATAAATTGCTTATGTTAGAAGAAACAAATGAAAAATTTAATGTATGGAAACTTACTCATTTACCTAATATTTTACCAACAAATATTAAAAAATCTATTTACTATGATGTAAAATCAAGGCAATTTGAATATTTGAAAGGATTGTTGTATATGAATTCTGTGTTAGAAATACAAGAAAATAAGTTATTTCAACCTTTACCATTACGAAATAATATTATACCAAAAAATATTAAATTTGATAGTTCTTGTATTGCTGAATTATTTTGTCCTGAAGGTGAAAAGAAAGGTGAAGTTCTAAAAAAGATTACTAATTATCAAAATGTATTATGGTGTAGTTTGTTGAATATGAAACATAAGTTATTCAAAAATAAACATTATACTTTTCATAATGAAATAACTACAGATGGTATTAGTTGTTCTTTATTGTTTATTAGGAAAGATTGTAAAGGAGAAGAAAATAAAAACAAACAAATAAATAGCGAAGATTATGATTATATTAGCATTGAAGAATTGGATAATCAACAATTAGAAAATTTGAAATCAAGAAATATAATTGGTTTAGACCCTGGAAAAAGAAGTTTGGTTTATATGATGGATGGAGAAGGCAATAAATTACAATATACAGCACCTCAAAGAAAAAAGGAAAGTATGGCGAAACGAAATCAAATTATTCTACAACGAGAGAAGAAAAATAACAAGATAAATGAGTATGAAAATGTATTATCTTTACAAAATAGCAAATCAGTAAATTACAATAATTTCAAATCTTATTTAGTTGAGAAAGATAGATTAAATAAACAAACAATAGAATTTTACAAAAAGGAAGTATGGAGAAAAATGAAATTTAGGCAATACTCGTATGGTAATAAATCCATAGATACATTTTTGAATAATATAGAAAAAACATTTGGAGAAAATATTTTAATTTGTTATGGAAATTGGAGTAGGACTTATCAAATGAAACATTTTATGCCTACAATGAATAAAGGATTAAGAAAATTGATACATAAAAGATATGATACAATTACTATCAATGAATGTAATACAAGTAAGAAATGCTGTGATTGTTTCCAAGATTTGAAACATTACAGAAACAAAGAAAATAAAGAGGAATTTCGTCTTTTAGTATGTTCTAACTGCGTGAGTTGCGAAAACAAAAAAATCGTATTTAGAACACGAGATGCAAATTCTTCAATAAATATAATGAATTTGGGAAAATGTTGGATATACAAACAACAAAGACCAAATGAGTTTTGTATTTCGTCTTTCACCATTTCAAATAAAAAAGAAGAAATGGAAAAAGTTAGACCATCAGTTGATTTTACGGAAGGTAATGCTTCCAGCCACCGAAATTTAGGATGAGTTTGTCTCATTTTTCTTTCCGGTCGGTGTAATTGCTCATCTAACAAAAAAAATAGAAATGAGAGATAATCCAATTATTGTTGATCTATTAAACTTTGATTACGCTGACTAAAAAAATGAGACAAACTAATTTGAAAA
>Ga0102812_10000240_pt1 | contig 40540 bp, 40 predicted proteins | sample ColrivemetaGS713_FD_79334 | JGI IMG/M metagenome (GOLD analysis project Ga0102812, IMG submission 79334) | Estuarine microbial communities from the Columbia River estuary - Flood tide ETM metaG S.713 | ecosystem: Environmental > Aquatic > Marine > Intertidal zone > Estuary | place: USA...
AGACTGAGTTTGAAAAAATGGGTAGATGGGAAGGACAAAATACTAAAAAGAAGAAATCATGAAAAAAAATTTAAAACCTTACTTTACAGCAGGAAACAAAAGCATGAAGGGTAAGCCAGAAAAATTTGGACTACCATCGAACAAGCAGATAGCAAATAGTGTTTACGCTAAGTGTGGTAAAAAGTAATGGCAAAGAAGGGTAGAACAAAAGGTAACAAGATTTGTCCTGCAGGTATTGCCTGGGCAAAGAGAACATTTGACAAGTATCCATCTGCGTATGCTAACATGGCTGCTAGTAAGTACTGTAAAGACCCTAACTACGCTAAAGGAAAAAAGAAAAAATAATGGGAGAGTTAGCTAAATGGAGAAAAGAAAAGTGGGTACGCATTGGAACTGATGGGGAAATCAAAGGTGAATGTGGTACTAGCAAGAACAAAAAAAATCCAGATAGATGTCTCCCTTTAGCAAAAGCTAGAGCGTTAAGTAAAAAGCAACGAGCTAAAACGGCTAGAAAAAAGAAAGCCTCTGGTGGAAAGAAGCAGTTTGTTTCTAACACCAAAGCAGGAAAAGTAACTAAAAAATACACTAAGTAATGTCAATAGAAAAAGGAACAAGATTTCATGGAATACACGAGCCTGTAGAAACAGTAAACAGAGGCTCTGAATTTTCAAACTCTAAAAGAAAAGCTTACACGATTGAAGAAATATCACAAAATTCTAAGATTGGTGTAAGTGTGGAAAATACATCTGTATCAGGAACGTACAGTATAGACCTCAATAAAGATAATCACGAACTAACATTAACAGGTGCAACTACACTATCAGTAGCAAACAATCCATCTGTTGGTGAAACGGTTGTTGTAACTTTATATATAACCTCTACAGTAGATGAATCTCTTACAATTCCAGGAGGATGGACACAGTACGGTGGTACATACGCTAATGATGGTACACGCAACCAACTAGCCTTAAGTGTAAGTAACAACACAGATAGTGGTATTGTTTATGATTTATCAATTTCAAACGCTAACTAATGAGAAGGGCATTAGCTAAATCACTTGGAGCTGCAGAAGAACCCTTTACATTAAAGTGGGAAACTACTACACCTAATGAAGAAATACAAATAGGTATTGGTAGTGGAACATTTGATTATGTTATTGATTGGGGTGATGGTACAGTAGAAACATACAATACAGACGCTAATATCTCTCACACCTATGCAACTGCAGGTGATCATATAACTAAGATTAGTGGTGATTTTCCTCACTTAAGTATGCAAAATCTTACTGATGATATTTATAGAGAAAAACTAAGAGATGTTTTAAATTGGGGAACTATAGTTTGGCAAGATTGGACTAATATGTTTAGGAGTTGTGGAGGTTTTACTGGACTAACCGCTACGGACTTACCAAATTTATCAAATGTAACATCTTTTTCTTATCTTGGTGCTTTTTCTGATTTTGGTAATTACTATAACTCTACGGTTCAAAACTGGGATGTTAGTAATGTGACTAATATGTCTAATTTTTCTTATTATGGTAGTTGGAGAAATAAAATATCAACTTGGGACACTAGTAATGTTACAAACTTTACTAATTTTTTAAGGTCTAATAGTCAGTTTGACAATGGAGCAGACCTTGCGGATATGGATAACTTTGATGTTTCATCTGCTACAAACATGAGTTGGATGTTTAATAGAACAACCCAAATGGCAAATGTTTACATTGGTAGTTGGGATGTAAGTAACGTTACAAATTTTAATACTTTTTCTAATCCGTTGATTATGACTAATAGTGGATTAGAAAACTGGAATATTTCTAACGCATCTAATTTTAGTCAATTTAATGCTTATGGGCAAACAGATATTAGTTTAGCCAATTGGACGCCTACAAGTATGACAAATGGATTGCAATTTTGGATTAATAATTCTTCATTATCTACTGCCAACTACGATGCAACATTGATAAGTTGGGCAGCACAAAGTTTACAATCTAATGTTAATATTAACTTTGGCACATCTCAATACACATTAGGTGGAGCAGCAGAAGCGGCAAAAAATACATTAATTAACACATACAATTGGACTATCATAGATGGTGGTGGTGTATAAATAATAATAATAATAAAATGGCACAATTAAAATCTTTACAAAACACAAAAATATGTTACCCACCAAATGAAACTTGGTTTATATGTTGGGATGGTACACGAGAAAATATAATGGCTTATGGTTCTATACTTCCTACTCAATGTATGGAAACGCCTTGGACAGAAGTTGATTACTATGATAACGAAGCTGAATGGGCTGAAATATTAATAGAGAATGGGATTGATCCATTTCCTGAACCACCGATAGAAGAATAAATTATGGCTATACCAGATGGCACTAAGTTTCATGGAGTAGCTCCATTTGTTGATACAAAAAACAAAGGTTCTGAACAAGCTAACGCAATGAGGGATGCGTATACTATTGAAGAGATAGCGTCTAAGGTTGAGTTTGGTGCAACGGCAATAATTGAACCAGAGTTTATTACTGCAACCTCTGGAGGTAGCGTAACAATTACAACAACTAAAAATATAATTGACCTGACATGGTCAGGTGGATCAGGAACGTTTGATTTAATTCTTCCTTCGGCAACAGATATACCGTACAGATTTTTAAGAATAGTAAACGACTCTACAGTTGTTGCAAGTGATAAAGTTCATGTAGTTGCACCTGGAACAGAAACAATTGATGGAGGTGCGTTTTATGTTATAAACAAAGCGTACAATGGATGTGCAGTTTGGTCTGATGGTAGTAACTGGATAGTAATACAAGCAAAATCATAATTATGGCAGATAAAAGCAAAATGGCCTGCAATAAACCAAGGGCCTCAGATAGAGCAGGTAAAAAGAAAATGGTTAAAGGTTGTGAAGGAGGAAAAGAAAAACTTATTCACTTTGGAGCCAAAGGCTATGGACACAATTATAGTGCTGCCGCTAGAAAATCTTTTAAAGCCAGACATAAATGCGGAACAGCAAAATCGAAGTTGACAGCTCGATACTGGGCCTGTAAAAATTTATGGGCTGGCAAAGGTGGTAGCACAAAATCTAGTCCAAAGAAAAGACAAGGAAAATATTAGTATATTTGTTAAATAAAACTTTACATCATGAAAAAACAAGGTTATAATTCAAGACTAGATGAGTCTTTAGGTTCTAAAAATGGAAAAAAATCTCAATCTTTAAAGTCTAGAAGAGACGAATCAAAAGCAATGGCTAAGAAGAAAACAGGTCATGCATACTCAGGAGACCATAATATGTCTTATGAGTGCATTAACAATGTAAAGAAAAAAATAGGAGGATTAATAAAAAAATAATGGAAAAATCTAAAGGATTAGGCGATTCAATTGAAAAGTTTACAAAAGCCACAGGTATTAAAAAAGTTGTTGATACTGTTTCTAAAGCTACAGGTAAACCATGTGGTTGTTCTGAAAGACGAGATTCTTTAAATAGAGTTTTCCCATATAACAAATAAAATGGCATATCAAAAATTACAAGCGAGTAGAGCAGCAGCAGTTGCACCAAGTGATACAGTAGACATTCCTAGTGTTTCTAACTCTAATGGAAGAGGCAACAATGGATGTGTGTTGTATGTAGGCACAGGAGGTGACCTGCGAGTATTAACTGCAGGAGGTGACGATGTTGTGTTTGCAGGATTTCCAGATGGGGGATTTTTGCCAGTAAATGTGGTAAGAGTTTTTGCAACCAACACAACTGCTTCAGGTATTTTAGCACTTTGGTAGTATGTATATAGCTATTGCAAATGCAATTTATTCTTCTACACTTCAAGGATCAGGAGGTGGATTTCCCAAAGCATGTTTTGGGTTAGACTACAATGCCATTACTTCTGATTTTACATTTACACGTAATTCATTCGCAACAAGAGTTAATGAGTTCGGACTAATAGAAACAGTTACTAATTTAGGTTCAGATTTAGTTCAGAATGGTTCTTTTGATGAACTTGGTTCAGAGCTTGTAACAAATGGGGATTTTGAGAATGGCGATACTGATTGGACTAAAGCTGCAAATTGGTCAATAGCAGATGGTAAAGCATCTTCAAATGGGAGTGGCGGTAATTTACAACAAAGTAGTGTTTTAACTGCAAATGAAGTAAATACTTATTTAGTTTCTTATGATATTGTAGACTATGTTAGTGGTGGTGTTATACCTAACTTACACGGTACTGTAAGTGGTACTCAAGGAACTGCAGTAGGTTCTTATTCTGTATATATTACAGGAATATCTTCTGCAAACACTTCTTTGTTTTTTATAAGCAATAATTTTAATGGCTCAATAGACAACGTATCAGTTAAACAAGTAGACCCGAATGATGATTGGTCAAAATCAAACTCAACTATTAGTGATGGTAAAGGTAATTTAGATGGTGATGGTCAAACTTCTTTATTGTGGCAAGACATTTTAACTAATGGAAAATCATACAAGGCTACTTTTACTATTTCCGACTACAATGGATTAGGCGAATCAAGGTTAATGGATAATAATGGTGGTGCTATATACACTATAACAAGCAATGGCACTTTTACAGTATATTTTACACATAGCCAAGCGAGTGGTAATCTTTTATTTAGAGCAAGAAATGGTGCTATATATTCAGTAGACAACGTAGTAGTCCAAGAAGTTCTAACAGATGACGTACCAAGAATAGACTATACAGGTAGTACATTTGATATTCCTGTTTTAGGCGATGAGCTTGTAACTAATGGCTCATTTGATACAGATAGTAATTGGTCGAAACAGAGTGGATGGAGTATTGCTAATGGTGTTGCTACATTTGACATAAATAATTATAGTGGGGGAAATGCAAATATTTATCAAAATTGTATGGTTAGTGGTAAAGAATATGTATTAACTTATGATGTAGTTGATTATGTTCAAGGATTTGTAAGAAATGTTAGTAGGAGTGGTGCAATTCCAAGAACTGCTAATGGTACTTATACGGAAAAATTTATAGCAAATAACGCGAATTTATTTTTAAAAGCTGATCCTGGGACAAATACGATATTAAGTATTGACAACGTATCAGTCAAAGAAGTTACTGCATACACAACAACAGACAAAGGTGCTTTTTTACTTGAACCAATTTCTACAAATGAACTTATTTATAGTGAAGATTTAAGCTCTTGGGCTACATTTGGTTCGCCAATTAGAACAGGAGGTCAAGATGATTTAAGTGGTGGGACATCTGCTTACGCAGTGGAATTTCCAACTGCAAATGATTTTATTAGATTATTAGGAGTTAATACAGTAGGAACGTTTACTGCGTCAGTTTATGCTAAAAAATCTATAGGAGATACGTTTTATTTAAACATAGCAGGTAATATTGGTAATTACAACTTTTCTACTGAATCATTTACCCCAGGCACTGGTTCTCCTACAGGTGATATGATTGATTTAGGTAATGGCTGGTATAGGTGTATTATGACTTTTTCTTCCACAAGCACATCATCACAAGTAAGAATACAATCAAACAGTGGAAGCACAGTTATTTTATGGGCTTGTCAATTAGAAGAATTACCATACGCTTCATCTTATATCCCTACGAGTGGTACAACAGTTACAAGAGCTCAAGAAACTTGTGTTGATGCTACACCCACAATCAATAGTGAAGAGGGTGTTTTATATGCAGAGATAAGTGCTTTAGTGGAAAACGATGGTATTAGACTTATTAGCTTAAATGATGGAACAACAGGAAATATAGTACAGATTTATTATTCAGGTAGCGCGAATAAAATTATATGTCAAACAAAGGTAGCAGGTTCTACTCAATCTTCTCTTCAATACGTTGCTTCAAGTCAGACAGATATTCATAAAGTAGCTTTTAAATACAAAGAAAATGATTTTGCTTTATGGGTTGATGGTGTTGAAATTGGTACTGATTTAGTTGGTTCGGTTTGGGCTGAAGGAACTTTAACTGAATTGGATTTCGACATAGGAAGTGGTTCATTACCTTTCTACGGTAGAACTAAAGATTTAAGAGTTTACTGCAAAGCATTGACAGACGATGAATTAACTGAATTAACAACGATATGAAAACATTACTAGAAACATTATCATCATTACCAAAAGATAAAATGCTACATTTTTTCTACGGAAGTTTATTATCATTTGTGGCTATTCATTTCATGGAAGGTAGATTAGCAGTATTAGCAACATTTGTATTAGCAGTTCTTAAAGAGTTGTATGATATGAAAAAAACAGGGTTTAGTTTTGTAGACATAGCTTTCACAACCGTGCCTGCAATCCTTTATTTAGGAGTTTTAAATATAGATTAATAATGAAAAATATTTTAATTGGTAAATACGAATTTAATTCAGAAGAGCAAGCTAAAGATAAGATTTTAGCCTTAGGCACTGAAATAGAAGGTGAATATACACCAGATAATATTGACAGTATTGTTGAACTTGGTTTTTTAATTATTACACCTGGAACTTATGACCCAGTAACTGGAAAAGAAATAACTCCTCCTGTGTATAGTGATAAATATAGCGTTGATGTGTTGTGGTATGATAAAATAAAAAATCCTTATGGTTGGGCTACCTATCAAATAAACGTACAAGGAGAGGGAGCACATTCATTTTTTGGTGTGCCTTACCAAGAAAATAAAATGCCTTAACTATGATATTTCCACCTCCCACTCCCCCTGGTTCTTAGTTTAAAATATCTAATAAAATTTTGTTAACTTTGTTTATATGAAATACTGCAGTCCCTCAAGCATTACATATCATTATATTCAAGATAATTCTTGTTTTTCAGCAGTTGTAATTAATTATGAATATAATAATGTTTAATAAAATGACCTTATCGGATTTGAAAATATACCTACTAAATAGTATTGCGTTAGTAGTTTCGTTTAGTGAAATAGAAGCAGTACTTAAAATAATACTATTGCTAGGATCAATAGTCTATACTGCACAAAGAATTTACGCTAACTATCAAGAAAACAAATGAATTATTTTACATACAAAGAATTTGATTCTCCAGACATGCCTGGAAGTGGTTCGTTAATGCACGAAGATTTTCTTGAGATGCTTGACGAGGTAAGGGATAAATTTGGTAAGCCTATTGTTATAAATAGTGGCTACAGGACAGAAGAGCATAATGCTGCAGTTGGAGGGAAGCCTAAAACAGAAACATCAAAGGGATCAAGTCACATGTATGGATTAGCTGCTGACATCAAATGCACCAATTCTACAGATAGATTTCATTTAGTATTTCTATTACAAGAAACAGGTTTTCAAAGAATAGGAGTTGCTGATACTTTTATTCATATAGACTTGGATTTTGATAAGTCTCAACAGGTAATGTGGACTTATTAGTATGAAAAAGATATTAGAATTTTTTGGAACAAAGGTATTTAAACAAATTGGAGATGTTGTTGATGAGTTGTTTACTAGCGATGAGGAAAGAATAAGAGCCAAGAATGAAATATTTAAAGTTCTTCAAGAGAAAGAGCTTGAGTTGCAGAAAATGCAAACTGAAATAATAGTAGCTGAAGCAAAAGGAAATTGGCTTCAGAGAAGTTGGAGACCAATCCTTATGTTGTCATTTGGGTTTATTATAATTTACACTAAGTTTATATCTCAGCTATCATCACATTTAATAACTCCTGAGTTAGAGCCTGAGTTTTGGAGTTTGCTAGAAATAGGTATTGGAGGTTATGTAATAGGAAGAAGTGCTGAAAAAATTGTAGACAAAGCAGGTCCAATATTTAAAAATAAAAAATAGTATATTTGTTAAAGTAAAATATTAGTTATGCCAAAGATTAGCACATACAATACCGTAACCCCACAAGGAACTGATAAGATTATTATTAGTCAAGAAAACGGAACGCCTACAAACGTAACTAAAAACATCACCGTAGATGCATTAAAGGAATATATTGGCACATCAGACACATCAGGTATTCCTACGCCATATATGTATGTTTTAAAAACGCCTGGTGCAGGTGCTTCGGTAGCTATACAAAAACCTGTTGAAACAGATTGGTTAACTAAAAATCCTCGGCTTTTTATGTTTAGATACACAAAGGCAAAACCTAATTATATTAATAATCAGGATTATGTAATGGGAAGAGGAAACTTTGTTCACCCTTCTCATAACAATGGGGTGTATCAGAAAGCTAATTTTCCAGGAAGCAATTGGGCATCAACACAACAAGATGCTACTTATCGAAATATTTATTTAGGAGCATTATTTCCTATTCCGACAGAGTGGGATATAAATAGTGAATTAAAGATTGCTAAGACAGGGTCAGTGATAACTGACTTTGCTTCATTAAGACCTACCACTTATATTGAAGTGCCTTTTAATCCTTTAGCGTTTTTGTTTGATGGGACAAATACAGAAGTGACCTCGCTTCCTGCTACATCATCAGATTATTATTGGGGTACACGATTATCAGTTCAAGGTTCAAACGCTAATATAAATCCTGATAATAATCCAAATGATTTAAGAACAACACAAATTATAATGAAATTTGCTATAGGCATACCAAACCCTACATGGACAAATACAAACCATGAGTTGCCATACATATTTGGAGATTTATCAAACGCAGTAATGTTAAAATATCGATTCAACGCAAACGATAGAACAATTTGTACATCATATAGTATAACACAAGGAGCAACTGGTCCTTCTGCAAGGGGTGGGGGATAATGTATTTTAAAATATGCGAGGCTTCCAATTAGGACCACATCTTCGTGATGTTTCCAATTAGGACCACATCTTCGTGATGTTTCCAATTAGGATAGCCTCTTCGCTTAGAATACCTCTATTTATTTAGGGGTATTTTTTTTTACTTATATTTGTTATAAATCAAATTAAATTAAATGAATGATATTCGTAAGATAGCAGTAGGTCCTGATTACAAAAATGGAGCTATGCATTATGTTGTAGGTCAAGAAATACTAGGAGGAAGTCATTTAATTCATTTAATAAAAATGAATAAAAGCACTCAATCAATAGGTATTTTTATAGAAAATAAAAAAGGAGAAATTTTTTTATGGAAAGAATTTAATTCTAATATGCCTATTTCTATTGAATATAATATATATTTTGAATGAAATCACCTTTTTATTTTATTGTAAGACCAAAGGATAGTAAAAGATATAATAGTACTAAAAAAATAGGCAATATAGACTTTATTATTAGTACGTCTAAAGAAGACCATGTGGCCTCAAATCGATATGGAGTAGTTGTGGAGACTCCAATAAATTATACAGGTGCTATAAGTGTAGGAGATACCTTGTTAGTTCATCATAATGTTTTTAAATATTATAATGATATGAAGGGAGTTGAAAGAAGTGGAAAAAGCTTTTTTAAGGATGATTTGTTTTTTATAGATAATGACCAATTTTTTTTATATAATCATAATGGCTCATGGAATGCTCATTCTAAATACTGCATGATAAAGCCAATTAAAAAAAAAGAAAGCTACTTAAAGAGCCACGAAAGTGAAGAACCTTTAATTGGATTAGTTAAATACCCAAATAAATATTTAATTAGCAAAGGTATTAAAGAGGGGGACAAAATTTCTTTTAAACCGGATAGTGAATATGAGTTTAATGTTGATGGAGAAAAATTATATCGAATGTTTGATCATCAAATAACTTTATCATTATGAATGTAGATAAGATAAAATTAGACATAATTAAAGCTGGCGAAAAAGCAGTTAAACAATTAATAAAAGTTGCCGAAGAGCAAATTATAAAATATGGAGAAGATGATGAGCTTGCAGCTGATAAATTAAAAAATGCTGCTGCTACTAAAAAATTAGCCATATTTGATGCTTTTGAAATATTAACTAGAATAGAAGCAGAAAAAAATTTAATAGAAGGGAAAGAGTCAAAAAATAAAAAACAACCAGTATCAGGATTTGCAGAACGACGATCAACATAGCTTAATAAAAAATTTAAAAGATTTTTTACCAAAAACTGTAATAACTAACAAGAACAAATTTAAGTCTTGGGATTATGGGTATAATGAAAAATATGACTTTATAGTTATATCAAAATCTGGTCAAATTCAAGACATCGTTGAGATAGAAGGAATAAAAATAGCATTACCTAAGCCTCCTAAAAAAATACATTCAAATAGTAAAAAGCAATCTGAACAATATTGGGGTCCTTTTGAATATCCAAAGCAATTACAGAAAATAAAATCTATATTCCAATGGCATGCAGCTCCTTCGTCATTTAAAGATGAGTGGGTTAATTATATCGAAGAAGAGTTTGACAGAAGAGATGAAGGTTTTTGGTTCATGAATAATGGAGTGGAAACATACATGACAGGTTCTCATTATATGTATGTTCAATGGACTAAAATAGATGTAGGGCTTCCTGATTACAGAGATGCAAATAGAGTTTTTTATCTTCATTGGGAAGCTTGTAAAGCTGACAAAAGAAGTTTTGGTCAAGATTATTTAAAAATAAGACGTTCAGGATTTTCTTATATGGCAAGTGAAGAATCTGCAAATATTGGTACTATAAGTAAAGATGCTAGATTAGGAATACTTTCAAAAACAGGGGCCGATGCTAAAAAAATGTTTACAGATAAAGTTGTTCCAATTGTAAACAATTATCCTTTCTTTTTTAAGCCTGTTCAGGATGGTATGGATAAACCTAAAACGGAATTAGCATTTAGAGTTCCTGCTTCTAAGATTACAAAAAAAAATATGTATATAGAAGAAGAGGATATCGTACAAGGACTGGATACCTCTATTGACTGGAAAAATACTGGAGACAATAGTTATGATGGAGAAAAACTAAAGTTATTGGTTCATGATGAATCAAAAAAATGGGAAAAGCCAAATAACATATTAAACAATTGGAGAGTTACAAAAACTTGCCTTCGTTTAGGTAGTAAGGTTATTGGTAAATGCATGATGGGTTCTACAGCTAATGCTTTAGAAAAAGGCGGAGATAATGGTAAGAAATTATATTTTGATTCAAAAGTTTCTAATAGAAATAGAAATGGTCAAACTAAAAGTGGATTATATAGTTTATTTATTCCTATGGAGTTTAATATGGAAGGATTTATTGATAGATATGGTATGCCTGTTTTTAGAACTCCTGAAACACCAATAATTGGTATTGATGGAGAATTAATAAAACAAGGAGCCATTGATTATTGGGAAGCTGAGGTTGATAGTTTAAAAAATGATCCTGATGCTTTAAATGAATTTTACAGACAATTTCCTAGAACAGAATCGCATGCTTTTAGAGATGAAAGCAAGCAATCTCTTTTTAATCTTACAAAAATATATCAGCAAATTGATTATAATGATTCTTTAATAAAAGATAGATTTTTAACTAGAGGTTCTTTTTCTTGGAAAGACGGCATAAAAGATACTCAAGTCATATTTAGCCCAAACAATAAAGGAAGATTTTTAATTTCTTGGACTCCAAATAAAATACTTCAAAATAAAAGATACACAAAAAACGGAGTTTTTTATCCCGGCAATGAACATATGGGGGCTTTTGGTTGCGACAGTTATGATATATCAGGTACTGTAGGTGGAGGAGCTTCAAATGGAGCATGTCACGGTCTAACTAAGTTTCATATGGATGAAGGTCCAGTAAATGAATTTTTCTTACAATATGTTGCTAGGCCTCAAACGGCAGAAATATTTTTTGAAGAAATACTTATGGCTTGTGTGTTTTATGGAATGCCTATACTTATAGAGAATAACAAGCCTAGATTATTGTATCATTTTAAAAATCGAGGATACAGGGGTTATTCAATGACTAGGCCTGATAAGACATGGAACAAACTTTCTAAAACAGAAAAAGAACTTGGAGGGATACCAAATAGCTCAGAAGATATTAAGCAGGCTCATGCAGCTGCAATTGAATCGTATATAGAAAAATATGTGGGATTAGATTTGTTAAGCACTTTTAGAGAGTCAGATTCAATGGGGTCTATGTATTTTACAAGAACCTTAGAAGATTGGGCTAGATTTAATATAAATAATAGAACTAAATTTGATGCCTCTATTAGCTCAGGTTTAGCAATAATGGCTTGTCAAAAAAGCCTATATCAACCTGTTAAAAAAAAATCAAAAATAAAACTTAACTTTGCTAAATACGACAATAAAGGAAGTTACAGTCAAATCATGAGATAAATGAAAGATGTAAAGATAAATATTAATCCAACAGGATTTCCAAGTCAATTTGTTTCTGACTCTGAAAAAAAATCTTTTGAATTTGGATTGCAAATAGGTCAAGCTATTCAATATGAATGGTTCAGAAAAGACGGTGGTCAAAGCAGGTTCTATAACCAATGGGCGAACTTTCATAGATTAAAACTATATGCAAGAGGTGAGCAAAATATTCAAAAATATAAAAATGAATTAGCTATTGATGGTGATTTAAGTTATTTAAATTTAGATTGGACTCCAATTCCTATTATTCCAAAATTTGTAGATATTGTTGTTAATGGAATGTCAGATAGGCTTTTTAAAGTAAATGCATACGCTCAAGATGGAATGTCTTTGGACAAAAGAAGCAAATATCAAGTACAACTTGAAAAAGATATGCTTTCTAAAGATCTAATGAAGCAGGTTCAAAATCAATTTGGAATAGATACTTTTGCTACATCAGAAGAAGAAGTTCCAAATACTTCTGAAGAGTTGGCTCTTCATATGCAATTAAAATACAAGCCGTCTATTGAAATAGCTGAAGAAGAAGCTATTAATACCGTTTTAGAAAGCAATCGATATAATGAAATACAAAAACAACTTTATTATGATCAAACTGTTTTGGGTATTTCTATGTGTAAAAATAGATTTTTACCAGGTGCAGGAATAGTAATTGATTATGTTGATCCCGCTAATGTTGTTTATAGTTACACAGAAGACCCTCATTTTCAAGATTGTTTTTATTGGGGGGAAATTAAAACACTTCCAATAACAGAACTTAAAAAAATAGACCCAAGCTTGACAAGAGTAGATATGGAAGAAATATCTAAATACAGTCAAAGTTGGTATGATTATAACAATACTGCTCAATATTATAATAATAGCCTGTTTAGTAAAGATAGCGCAACTGTTTTGTTTTTTAATTACAAAACAACTCAAACTTTTACTTACAAGAAAAAAGTAAATGCTTCTGGTGCAGAAAGATTAATTGAAAAAGACGATACTTTTGACCCTACTCAAGAAATGATGGAAGAAGGTAGGTTTGAAAAAGTATCTAAAACAATTGATGTTTGGTATGAAGGCGTTATGGTAATGGGTACAAATATTCTTCTTAAATGGGAAATGTCTGAAAATATGGCTAGACCTCAATCGGCGTCTCAAGAAGTATATCCTGAATTTGTAGCTTGTGCTCCAAGAATGTATAAAGGAGCTTTAGAATCTTTAGTCAAAAGAATGATTACGTTTGCTGATTTAATTCAAATTACTCATTTAAAATTGCAACAAGTAATATCTAGAGTTGTTCCTGATGGCGTGTTTATAGATGCAGATGGATTAAATGAAGTTGACTTAGGAACAGGTCAGGCATATAATCCAGAAGATGCTTTAAGAATGTTTTTTCAAACAGGATCTGTTATTGGTAGAAGCTACACTCAAGATGGTGATTTTAATCAAGCAAAAGTTCCTATTCAGCAATTAAACAGTAGTTCAGGTCAAGCAAAAATTCAAAGTTTAATAGGCTCTTATAATCATTATTTACAAATGCTAAGAGATGTTACAGGTTTAAATGAAGCTAGAGATGGCTCTACGCCTGACTCTTACTCTTTAGTAGGATTGCAAAAATTAGCAGCATTAAGTAGTAATACTGCAACAAGACATATATTAGATTCAGGATTAGAGATAAGTCAAAGACTTTGTACCGCTTTATCTAGCAGAATTGCAGATATGCTTGAATACTCTGATTTTAGAGAAGAGTTTGTAAACCAAATTGGTAAGTTTAATGTTGGAATTCTTGATGAAATAAAAGAATTATATCTTAGTGATTTTGGAATATTTATTGAAATACAGCCAGATGAAGAACAAAAAAGAATGTTAGAGGCTAATATTCAAATGGCTTTGCAGCGTGATTCAATAAATTTAGAAGACGCTATTGATATTAGAGAAATTAGAAATATAAAATTAGCCAATCAAGTTTTAAAACTTAAAAGAAAAGCTAAGCAAGATATTGAACAACAGCAAAAAGCAGCAGCAGCCCAGCAGCAAGGTCAAATAAATATGCAATCTCAACAAATGGCAGCTCAAACAGCAATGCAAAAGCTTCAAATGGAAACTCAAGCTGAAATGCAGATAGAAGAAGCTAAATCTAAATTTGCTGTTCAAAAAATGCAAGGTGAAGCAGCTATAAAAGCTGAGTTAATGCAGTTAGAGTTTAAGCTTAACATGCAATTAAAAGGAGTTGAGCTTGATGGATTAAAAAGCAGAGAAACTCAAAGAGAAGACGCAAAGTCTAAAAGAATATCTCAAGCAAATACAGAGCAATCTAAATTAATAGAACAGCGTAAAAACAATTTACCTCCTATTAGTTTTGAATCATCAGAAGATAGTTTAGATGGCTTTGATTTAGCAGAATTTGAGCCAAGATGATAGGATAAAATTAAATCAAATTAAATTATTAACTTTGTAAAAATCAAATTAAATGAAATTAACAGTAAAAGAAGTAAATCCAATTGAACAAAAATCTGTTCAAGAGGTAGAAAAAAATCTTTTAGAAAAACACGAGCAATCTTTAAATAATGAGTCTTTAGTAGAAAATGAGCCTTTGAAAACAGAGGGTCCTTTGAAAACAGAAGAGACTTTAAAAACAGAAGAGCCTGTTGAAATAAAAGATGAAGACGTTCTTTCATATATTAAAAACAGATATAAAGACAAAGAAATATCTTCAATAGATGATTTATTTACTCAAAGAGAAATGAATCAAGAATTACCAGAAGATGTTTCTAAGTATTTAAATTTTAAAAAAGAAACTGGTCGAGGCTTTAGTGACTTTGTAAAAGCAAATAAAAATTACAATGAACTAGAAGACGATCAAGTGTTAGCTGAATATTATTCTTTAACAGAAGAGGATTTAGATAATGAAGATATTCATTATTTAATGGAATCTAAATTTTCATACGATGAAGATATAGATGATGAGTCTGAAATTAAAAAGAAAAATATAGCTAAAAAAAGAGAACTTTCTAAAGCAAAAAAGTATCTTAATGATTTTAAAGAAAAATATAGTGTTCCTCTTGAGTCAAGTGGGAAAACTATTTCTGATGAAATTCAAAAAGAGCTTGATGCTTATAAAAGTTATATTCAAGAGTCTAAAACTATTGAAGAAGCTAATAGAAAAAAGAATGAGTATTTTGAAAAAAGAACAAACGAAGTTTTTAATCCTGAATTCAAAGGTTTTGAGTTCGAAATAGGAGATAAAAAAATAGGTTATTCTTATGGAGATGCTCAGGAAATGAAATCTAAACAAATAAACCTAAATAATTTTATAGGAAAATATATTGGGGAAGATGGTTTGATTTCAGATGCACAAGGCTGGCATAGAGCATTAAGTGCTGCTATGGATCCTGAACGTTTTGCTAAGTATTTTTACGAGCAAGGTAAGGCAGATGGTGTAGGTGATATTACTAAAAAAAGTAAAAACATCAACATGAATGTCAGAACTACGCCACAAAAAATTGGTGATACAGGATTTAAAGCTAGAGCAATTAGCAACAATAACGGTAAAGGCTTAAGGATAAGAAGCAATAAAAATAAATAAATAATTTAAAAAAAATAAAATCATGGCAGGATCAGTTCAAGCAACCCCAGGTTTTGATTTGCAACCAAGTTCGGAGCAAGTCTTATTACAAACAAACTATATTACAAACTTTGATTTCTTAAATCAGTATCTCCCGGATACTTATGAAAAAGAATTTGAAAGATATGGTAATCGATCAGTAGCATCATTCTTAAGAATGGTAGGCGCTGAAATGCCTTCTAACTCAGACCTTATCAAATGGGCAGAGCAAGGAAGATTACACACAAAGTACACAAATGTAACTTCAGCAGCAGCAGCTGGTCAAGATATAGCTACTTTGACAATTGGAGACGTATTAGTACCAGGTTCTGGTTCTATTGCTATTCGTGTTGGTCAAACAATTATGTTATCTGACAGTACAGCAGCCTCTACAAATAGTAACAAAGCAATTGTAACAGCAGTAGATACTGCAGCAGGTACAATTGATGTTGCTTATTACGAAGCAGGAGGACAAACAATGGCAGCAGCAGTTGTGTGTTCATTATTCATTTATGGTTCAGAATTTCAAAAAGGTTCTATCGGAATGCAAGGTCAATTAGAGGCTGATGATTCAATCTTTGAAAACTCTCCAATTATCATTAAAGACCGTTACGCAGTATCAGGTTCAGATATGGCACAAATTGGATGGATTGAAGTAACTACAGAAAACGGTGCAACTGGATTCTTATGGTACATGAAGTCTGAGCACGAAACTCGTTTACGTTTTGAAGATTATCTTGAAACAGCAATGGTTGAAGCAGTACCAGCGGAAGCAGGTGGTGGAGCAGCTGCAATTGTAGAAGGTGTTGCCTCTGGTGTAGGTAATAAAGGTTCTGAAGGACTTTTCTATGTTGTTGAGCAAAGAGGAAATGTGTGGGCAGGTGGAAACCCTAATGCTTTAGCAGATTTTGATGCAATCATTTCGCGTTTAGATAAGCAAGGTTCTATTGAAGAGAATGTAATTTTCTTAAATAGAGACTTTGGATTTGATATCGATGATATGTTAGCTGCTCAAAATTCTTACGGAGCAGGTGGAACTTCTTACGGTCTTTTTGACAATGATGAAGAAATGGCACTTAATTTAGGTTTTTCAGGTTTCCGTAGAGGTTACGACTTTTACAAAACTGATTGGAAATACCTAAACGATCCGACAATGCGCGGTGATATCGTTGGTGGAGCTATAAATGGAATATTAGTTCCTGCAGGTTCTACAACTGTATACGACCAAGTTCTTGGAAAGAACGCTAAGAGACCATTCTTGCATGTTCGATACAGAGCTTCAGAAACTGAAGACAGACGTTACAAAACTTGGATTACAGGTTCAGCTGGAGGAGCTGCTACATCGAATTTAGATGCGATGGAAGTAAACTTCTTATCAGAAAGAGCTCTATGTACTTTAGGTGCTAACAACTTCTTTATTTTCAATAACTAGAAGTAATTAATACTAAAAGGCTCAGCTTAATGTTGGGCCTTTTAATTATAAATCAAATTAAATTTAAATCAAATGACAACTTCAAAAAAAACTATTGCTGCAAAAAAACCCACAAACGCAGTAAAACACAAAAAAAAATCTTTTGTAAACAAAGCTTACAAATTAACTAAAAATCAAGCTCCATTAAGTTACTCTATACCATCTAGAAACACTAAAAGAAAATCTCTTTTATGGTTTGATGAAGAAACAGGAGTAAATAGAGCTTTAAGATATTCTAAAAATCAAAAAAGTATATTTGAGGATGAGCAAGATAAAAATGTAATCTTAGAACCAATTGTGTTTGAAGATGGACTATTATTTGTTCCAAAAGAAAATCAAATACTACAAAAATTCTTAGCACACCATCCAGGTTTAGGTCATATGTTTGTAGAAGTTGACAAAGAAAAGGATGCTAGTTCTGATGTAGATTATTTAGATTTAGCTCTAGATGCTCAAATGTCAGCAAAAGAATTAGATATTGAAATGCTAGAAACTGTTGCAAGAGTTGTAATAGGTTTAAGAGTAGATAATTTAACTTCTTCTGAATTAAAAAGAGATGTTAGATTATTTGCAAAACAATATCCTAATGATTTTATGGAGGCTTTAAATGATCCTTTATTGCGTCTTCAAAACAAATGCGCTAAATTTTTTAGTCAAAATCTTTTGATTCTTAAAAACAAAAAAGATGTTTACTACAATATAGCTGGTAATAAAAATAAATTATTGACAGTTCCTTATGGAGAAGACCCATTATTTATATTAGCTTCGTTTCTTCAAAGTGACGAAGGATTGGAGGTTTTAAGGATATTAGATTCAAAGTTAGATTAATAGCAAACTACTAACTATTTCCAAAAAGGGGCTTTGATTATTCAAGCCTCTTTTTTTTTGTATATTTGTGAAAAGGATTATCAATGGCATCTATTATAAATACAGTAAGAGCAACTGTTCTTTCAATTGCAAACAAAAACAACTATGGGTATATAACCCCTAGTGACTTTAATTTATATGCAAAACAAGCTCAATTAGACATATTTGAAGATTATTTTTATGAATATAACAATTGGATTGTAAAGCAAAATGCTAGAGTTTCAGGAAGCGGATATGCTGATATTGTAAAGGGACTCGTAGAAGTTGTAGATAGCTTTTCTTTAACAAGCAGTTATACTCCTATTTTAAATCAATTTGATTTACCAAATGACTATTATTTAGTTAATAAAATTTATTTTACTACAGACAGTACAGAAATAGAAAGAGTTAGTCAAAGCAAAATACTCTCATTAAATGCTTCTCAATTAACAGCTCCGTCTGAAATGTTTCCTGCGTATACGCTTGAAGGAAATACAGTTACTATATACCCCTCATCTACTAAAACCATAAAAACACAATACATAAGATATCCAAAAGACCCTAATTGGACTTATATTTCATTAAACCAAGGAGAACCTGTTTTTGACCGATCAGCAGCCGATTATCAAGATTTTGAATTACCATTATCTGATCAAGTTAATTTAGTAAACAAAATACTTCAATATGCAGGTATGTCAATAAGAGAAATACCATTAGTTCAATTTGGTCAAGCAGAAGAAAGCATAGAAAACACACAACAAGGATAAGATATGGCATATTTAACACAGTATCAATATTATGAAAATGATGGAAATAATCCTGAAAATGCTAATTGGGGTTCATATCAATATATTACATTAAAAGACATAGTAAATAACTTTGAGTTAATGTATGTTGGAAATGATAAATTAATAAATAACGTAGAAAGATATAATATTTTATTTCATGCAAAACGAGCAATACAAGAATTAAATTATGATTCTTTAAAAGAAATTAAAATTTTAGAATTAGCAGTTGATGATACTTTAAGATTTATTTTGCCAAGTGATTATGTTAATTGGGTTAGAATTTCAATGTATAAAAATGGAATATTATTACCTTTAACTGAAAATATTCAAACAAATTGGAGTGACGCATATCTTCAAGATAATAATTATAAAATATTATTTGATCAAGATGGTAATGTTTTAAAACCTGAGTTTTCAACGGTGGATATTGATAGAATTACAGGAAGCAATAAAACTATATATTTAAATGCTGAAAGTCCTTATGACGGACAAGAAGGTTATTTTTATAATGGAATATGGTATTTTGAATATCCTATCGGCGGAAGATATGGTTTAAATACTGAGACAGCAAATCAAAACCCTACTTTTAAAATAAACAAAAAATCAGGAGTAATTAATTTTAGTTCAGATATGGCGGGAGAGTTAATTGTTTTAGAATATGTTTCAGATGGAATGGAGAGTGGTGTAAATGCGGATATAAGTGTAAATAAATTATTTGAAGAGTTTATTTATGCTTACATAAAATATGTAATACTTTCAAGCAAATTCGGTGTTCAAGAGTACATTATAAATAGAACTAAAAAAGAAAAATCAGCTCTTTTAAGAAACGCAAAAATAAGATTAAGCAATATCCATCCAGGGAGATTATTAATGAACCTAAGAGGTCAAAACAAGTGGATAAAATAATATGGCTAAAATTCAAAAGAACTTTATAAAAGGTCGAATGAATAAATCCGTTGATGAACGCTTAGTTCCTCAAGGAGAATACATAGACGCTTTAAATGTTAGGTTAGGTTCTACTGAAGGAACTGAAATAGGAGCAGTAGAAAACTCTAAAGGAAATAGTCTTTTAGTTGAAATTAAATATTTAAATCTTCCCCTAACATCCAATGCAAGGTGTATTGGCGCATATGAAGATGGAGCCAATGAAACTATCTATTGGTTTGTTCATGACCAAAATAACATATTGTCTCCAACAGGGAAAGTTGATATGATTATTTCATTTAATATTCAAAATTCTATTTTATTTTACCACGTTATATCTACTTCTGTATTAAATTTTAGTAAGGATTTTTTAATTAATGGAATAGATTTAATTGGAGATTTATTGTTTTTTACAGACAATTTAAATCCTCCTAGAAAAATAAATATAAATAGAAATTACTTAGAGCCCGTTTCTGGAATAGACCAAATAACAGAACAAGATATAGGTTTAATAGTGGCGCCTCCCTTAAGTGCTCCTGTATTAAATCAAATTCAAATTGCAGGAGAAGAAAATTATATGGATGACTTGTTTTTAAGTTTTGCATATAGGTGGCAATATGAAGATGGAGAGTATTCTGCTATATCACCATTTACAAGAGTATCGTTTACTCCGGGCCCATTTCAGATAAATTATGACACATACAATAATGATGGAATGAAAAACATCTTTAATAGTGTTAATATTTCTTTTGATGTTGGAGGAAGAAATGTAAAAGATGTTGATGTTTTATTTAAATTCTCAACAAGCCAATCAGTAAATGTAATTGAAAGATATAATAAAATTGACCAAGGTTGGCTTGACAATACAACTCAATCTATTCAGTTTACAAATAAAAAAATATACACAGCTCTTCCTGAAGAACAATTATTAAGACTTTATGATAATGTGCCTAGATTAGCTCAAGCTTTAACTATAATGGGAAATAGATTGATGCTTGGTAATTATGTTGATGGCTATGATGTTGTAAATGAAAATGGCAAACAAATATATTTAAACTATGATTTATCTTTAATAACAGAGTCTTTAGTAAATGATGAGCTTGAGGGTGTTAGAAACTCTTTTAATTATACCATAGATAATATTGTGTCAGTTCAAAATTCATTGGTTCAAATAAATTTTGCAGGATTAAATTTAATACAGGGATCTCAAATAGGAATTGATTTTAATTATGTTAGTTCTCAATATAGTGGTGACCCTTTATATGATGACGGCACTCAGCCTGAAAATCAATTTAATTTTACATTTTTATTTAATTTACAAGAAAACTATTCTAATATTCATGATTTAGTTACTAGTCCAGAATTTGTGGATGCAGTATCTTCGTTTCAACCTATTCCGAATTGCTCTGATGGAACTTCTGTTACTGATGTTTTTAACTGTGGAATCGTAGCCAAAAATAATTGGTCTTATGATGGATTTGGTGTTGCAGGTATAAATGAAGGATTTGTTATACAAAGTTCAGCAGGAAGTGATGTTGTAGGAATTATTGTTCCAGGGCTTAGGTTTGAAGAAATAGCAGCTCCAGGGAATTATGCTTACGAATATTTACAAGCAATTGAGGTGACTGGATTATACTCATTAGACTCATCAAAAGAAAGTCTTCATAGTAATAGAGACTATGAAATTGCAATAGTGTACATGGATGACTATGGAAGAAGCACAACTGCATTAGTAGATACAGAAAATACTGTTTACATTCCATGTGAAAACTCAATAACAAAAAATAATATAAGAGTACAATTAAATAATTATCCTCCTTATTGGGCTACAAAATATAAATTTGTTATCAAAGAGTCCAAGACAGGATACAGAACAATTTATTCTAATATATTTTTTAGAGAAGAAGAAACTGGCAATGTATGGTATAAACTTGAAGGAGATAATAGGGATAAAGTTAAAGATAATTCTAATTTATTTGTAAAATCAGATAGCAATGGTCCTGTTCTTAGATGCACAGAAACTAAAGTTTTAGACTTTCAGAGTCAAACAGAAGATTTTTTATGTACAAAAGACGCAGATGGACAGGTTATATCAGGGACTTGTGGTCAGCCTGCTGGAACTTATATGCAGCTTAAGCCATCTAATTTTGCTGCAAATGCCCCAGATAATTCATTTATAGACAAAACAAGTCAAGGAGGTTTTAGTTATATTACTCAATCACCTAATACAGGTTCTAGTTATAGCTATGCAAGGGTTTCTTGTGCATTTGAAGATGACGCAAATCCTGGATCCTATATTCCTTTTGATATTCCGTCAGGCAGTATAATTGAATTTAGATTTAATACTAATAGAAACAAAAGAGGGTCTAGATGTGGAAGCAGAAGGTATGACTACAACAAGACATTTACAGCAGGTCAAGATTATTCAGATTTAGCTGCGTTTGTTGCTGGTCAAAATATAGATTTTACAAATGGAATATCAACTGGTAGTGATGATACAATAAATACTATAGACCAAATTAATGGGATACAGCCTTATTTTACAAATTATGTTAATCCAGGGACAACGACTATTAGTTTTCAAGAAGAAGCAGATGGAAATCTTTGGTTAATTATACAAACAGGTACTCCTAGCTGTTCTTCTCCAGATAAAAGAGGTTCTTATGAAACGGTTCAAATTGTTGTTAATAGAACCACTACTTTAAGTATTTTTGAAACTGAACCAATACAGGCAAATGATGAGCTTTATTATGAAAACGAACAAACTTTTGATATTGTAAATGGATTTCATTTATCAGGTAGTGCAGACTCTGACCAACCTCAGACATTAAGTCAACCTGCAATTGTTGATTTAAGTTTTTTTAACTGCTATACTTTTGGTAATGGAGTAGAATCTGACAGAATTTTAGATGCATTAACAACACCCGTCTTGTTTTTAGGCAGCAAAGTTACTTCTGTATCTGAAGAAGAATACAAGGAAGTTCACAGATTTTCAGACATAACTTATAGCGGAGTATTTAATCAAGAAAGCAGGTTAAATAAATTAAATCAATTTAATTTAGCTTTAGCAAATTTTAAAACTCTTGAAAGAGAGTTTGGCCCATTAAGAAAAATGCATGCAAGACAAACTGATATTCTTACTTTGCAGGAAGATAAAATATCATATGTATTGGTTGGTAAAAATTTATTATCTGATGCGGCTGCAGGCGGCGCCATAACATCTATTCCTGAAGTTTTAGGAACTCAATTAGCTAGAATAGAAGAATACGGAATAAGCAATAACCCTGAAAGCTTTGCTGTTTATGGATTTGATGTTTATTTTACAGACGCAAAAAGAAGTTCTGTTATAAACTTAAAAGGAGGCTCTGCAAAATCAGACAAGCTTTCTGTTATATCTCAAGTAGGTATGCGTAGTTGGTTTAGAGATTTATTTTTAAAATCATTTTTTACAGAAAAACTTGGTGGGTTTGATCCATATATGAATGAATATGTGTTAAGTTCAAATGCAAATTTAGTTCCTGTTCCTGCTTTGGAAAGAGAATGCGGATATGTCTTAGAGCAGCTAAATACTTTAAATACTTTTTCATTTAATTTAAACTTAGGAACTACTATTGGTGATGTAAATATAGATTACAATATATCTTCAGGCAGTTTGGCAGTTTCTATTTTTTACAATCAAAATCTTATAGTAAATGCTTTTATTTCAGGAACAGGCGTGTTGACGTTTAACAAGCCTCAATCAAACCCAATATTAGCTCAAATCGTTATAGTTCCTCAAGAAAATACTAGCTATACGATGAAGTTTAATTGTCCTGAAACAACAGAATTAACTGTAAGACAAATATTTTTAAATAGCCCTACAGATGTGGGTGAAACAGCAAAAATAAGATATAAGTGGGAATTATTATCAAACATAAGTCCTTATAACAATAACTTTATAGTAATGGAATCAGATGGGGTTTCATTGTTTCAAGACCAAACAGGCCCAGAATCTTTTGGAACAATACCCGCGGAGGGCTCAATTGTTACGATGCAGATAAAAACATTAACAGTTTTTAATCCGCTTTCCGATAAATTATTATACTTAATATCTGATGTTAATTATCAAGAATCTGATATAAGTACATTAATTCCATTATTAAATAATATAACACCAATACAAAGCTTTCCTACAAGCGGATCGTATTATGCTCAATTTATTTATCAAAATCCTAGTGACGAAAAATTCTTATATTTGGTATGGGATTTAAGAGATAGTGCAATTGAGACTTTTTGTTATGATGCAACAAGCTTTCAATCTGCTTGCTGTGATTGCGTAAGCGAACCGGGAATCATAAGTGAGTTTTGTTATGACGCATCATCAGAAGTATCTGCTTGTTGTGATTGTGGGTCTCAACCTTAAAAAAATATAAATGGCAACAACAGTAAATAAGTATTTAGATAACGCAGATTTTTTATTAGCAACAGCTGTTTTTGATGACGCAGCTCTAACGACTCCTGCGGCTGATGGATTTTATCAGCAAAATGGAATATATAGAGAACAATCTGGCGGAGCTTTAATTGCGGGATCAACAACATGCCCTTCTTGTTCAGGAAACTCACAAGAGTTAAGACTTAATGGGGTTTCGGCACAAAACCTATGTTGTACATCTAGCACACTATATACTGCTCATTTTGCTACAGGTGATTCTTTTACAAACCCAGCTACTACATTAATGTATGCTGACTCAGGTCTTCTAAACTTAGCCCCAGATGGATGGTATAAATTAAAAAATTCCACTCAATACAGGCAGCAAAACTTAGGTGTACTGGGAGCTTTAACAGCTTGTCCTACATGTCCGTCAGGAGGATTTTTTATGTCTCAAGGAAGAAGCGTTTGTACTGATTTTTGCGCAACATCACCAAGTTATGTTTGTACAAGCCAACAATATGTTGTTAGTGGTAATGATTACTTTACTCTTACTATTGGAGATGTTATAGCAGGTGCGTTTACTTTTGTTGATGGATACTATGCGTATGCAGACACTAGTGGAGTATCAACTCCTAATGGGGTTTTTAGAATAATGGAGCTATTTAACAATGAAGTTGTTGATATACTTGAATGCGATAATGTGCCAGGGGGCCCTTGTGTAAATCTTTAAAATATGGCTGAAGATAATTTATGTTACGGATGGTTACCAGTAAATTTTTACATGGTAGATATTGTTTTTAAAGCTAATACCACATATTATTATGGTAATTTTAATACGTTCACAAATGGAGAAACTGATTATCCATATTCTGGATTAATAAAATTAAATGAAGATTTAAGCGTTGATACTGCTTTTGATACTGGGACTGGGTTTAATCAAATTTTATATGTAGGAGAAAGCATTACGATACAAGATGATGGAAAAATAATATGTACAGGATTTTTTACTTCATTTGATGGAGTTACTCAAAACAGAATAACAAGATTAAACGCTGATGGTTCTATAGACTTGGCTTTTTCTCAAAATATTGGAACAGGATTTAATAATTACACTCAAGGGTCTAAAGTAGACTCTAATGGGTCAATAGTTATTACAGGATTGTTTAATAATTTTAATGGCACACCATCTAGTCGTATTGCTAGATTGTTGTCTGATGGAACAATAGACCCTAGTTTTGCGATTGGTTCAGGTTTTTCAGGTGGTAGTAACACAGGAACTGATGTTTTAATAAACCCTGACAACTCAATGTTTTGTTTAGGGTATTGGAATACATTTAATGGGGTAGCAACTTCCCCTGGAATAACAAAATTAACCTCTACAGGAGCATTAGACCCTTCTTTTGATGGAGGAACAGGAATATTTCCATACTTATGTATAAATAATGGTCAGGTATGCTATCCTAATTATTTTTTTAGATACGCAAACGAAACTTCTTTTTACGTAACAGGGAATCTTACTAGATATAACGATGTCTCTGTTGGATATATTGTTAAAATTAATGAAGATGGCTCTATAGATACTTCTGCTAATTTTGGACTAGGATTTAATGGTTCTACTTATTTATCTACAATTATATGGAATAATAAAATTTACATACAGGGAAGTTTTACTTCGTATAACGGAATAGATTCTTATCAAAATATTGTTTTAAACTTAGATGGTTCTGTATTTTATGCTTTTGACGAGCCTGAAGATTTTTCTCCGTATGATTATTACCAGCCATTAATTATTGGAACTAAAATATACGCACCTGTTGAAGGGTGTTATCAGCCAATATTTGATGAAAGTGAAGGCTCTAATTTAAAATCTTACACTTTGACTTTTAGTGAATCTGTCAATGGATGGCCTTCTTTCTATAGTTATGAGCCTGATTTTATATTAGGAATGAATCAATATCTTTATACGTTTAAAAACGGAAACCTTTATAGGCACAACACTAATGAAAGAAGAAATAATTACTATGGTTTAGATTATCCTTCAACAATAACAGGCGTTTTTAATCAAGAGCCAACAACAACTAAAGTATTTAAAACCATTGAACTTGAAAGTGATGATGCTTGGGACTGTGATGTTCTTTCTGATTTAGGGACTGGATTTATGCCTGCTTCTTATTTTGTTTTAAAAGAAGGAGCTTATTTTGCATACATAAGAAGAATAGAAGGCTCTGATAATTTAGAGCTTAGGTCTGCACAAGGAATAGGAACTTTTGACTCAACATCAGGCGTTGGACCAAATCCAATTACTTTAACCTTTGTTTTTTCTATAGATTCAATGTTAAGTATTGGAGATGTCGCGTATTATAATAATGCAGGAGTTATAGAGGAAATAGGCGAAATAACATCAATAAGTGTAGATAGAAAAACTATAACAATAAGTAATCCTTTGATTTTAACAGCCGTGCCTTCAAGCTACATTTTATATGTAAAAAACAGCGTTGCAGAGTCTTATGGTACATTAGGTTATTTCTTACAGTTTAAATTAACAAATAACAACACAGAATCTGTTGAGCTTTTTACTGTTGATTCAGATGTGTTTAAAAGTAATCCTTAGTTTTTGTATCTTTGTTTTAATGGAGGTAAGGAAATTAAATTCAGAAGATTATGATTCGATATTGGTAAATTGGTGGAAAGATTGGAGATGGACAGCTCCACCAAAAGATTTTTTACCAAATAATGGAGAAGGAGGATTTATAGTATACGACAAAGGAACTCCTGTTTGTGCAGGGTACATGTATGTAACAAACTCAAAAGTAGGTTGGTGTGATTGGGTTATTTCTAATTTTGAATATAAGGATAAAGAAAAAAGAAAAAAAGCTTTAGTGTTTTTAATAGGAGTATTAACAAATTCATTAAAGTTATCTGGATGTAAATATTCGTATGCTCTTTTAAAATCAAAATCACTAACTGAGCATTATGAAGAAAATGGTTACATTGAATCTGGAACGTACAACAAAGAAATGATTAAAGAATTATAATATGGCAGCATTTACAACAATAGCAGCAGCTACAGTATCAATAGGTGGGTCAGTCGCTAAAGGAGCTTTAGCAGGTGATGCTGCAAAAACAGCAGCTAGAGAAGCAGGAAGACTTAGATTAGAGCAAGAGCAACTAGAAAAAGAATCTGTAGCTAGATTAGAGCAGAATTTTTATGACGCAGTTAGAGCCACTACAGATGTATATGATAAGCAATTAGAGAGAGGCAATGTAATGGGTGCTCAAATATTAGAAGCTGTTCAAGAAGGAGACCAAAGAGGAGTAGCCGCAGCAGCAGGGAAAGTAAAACAGATTCAAGATGCTACCTTGTCGGATACTGCTGATAAATTTGCAAAACAAAAATTAGATATAGACATGGCTCGTGCTGAGGCAGGAGAAAGGTCTGCATCAGAAATAGCAGCGCTTCAAGATGATAGAGCAGCAGCAGCAGGATTAAAAGCTGATGCATTATCAGCTCAAGCTGATCAGTTGAGAGGACAGTCAACAGGTGCATTTATAGATGCGGGTGTTGCTGCGCTAAAAACAGGAGTTTCATTGGCAGGGTCTATTCAAGGTAAGGCTGGAGATAAAGCGGCTGAGAGCTTAGCTGAATCAGAGGGTATTAGTATAGATGAAGCTAGGTCTCAAATATCCAAATATACAGGAAAAGAAGTAAGACAATTTAATAGAGGAGATATTTCAGCAATTGATGTTTCTAACAGAAGTAATGTGACAGGGTCTGTTCCTTCGCCTGAAAGTATTAATACTAATAATACTCAAACGATAGGAGAAAACATTGCAGGAGTTTCAACAGCGCCACAAAATAATAAAAATATAATGACCTTTAACGGAATGAATGTTAATATGTCTCAAATAATGCAAATTGCTGAATATGAAAAACAGAGAAGAAATCAGCAAGAGAATAAGTCTGTTTATGATTTTAACAATGTATTAAGTTCATTTAGTACTATTTTTGATGCTAATCCTTTTAAAACAACAAAATAAATGGGCAATAAATTAGACGCTACTAGAATTGCATTAGAAAAAGGTTTTACAGGTGTAAGTGACCCAACAACTACACTCTCTGCTATAACCAAAGGGATGCAGGATGTTGCATCTTGGAAAAAAGGAATAGATGATGCTGAAATAAAACTAAAAACAGATACAGCCAAAGCCTATCAAGACGCTAAAAAACTAGCAACAGAGCGAATGACAGGCAATAAAACTGTAGATGCTGCTATTTTAGAAGCTTTAAAAAGTACTCAAGATAGATTGTATGACAATCAAAGAATGGTTCAAAAAGGAATGCAGACTCCTACAGACAACCTTATATTTAGACAAAACGCAAGCTCAAGTTACGACATACTTTCTTCATACTTACAAGATTATGACGCTAACTTTCAACAAGCAATAAAAGAAGCACAGGGATACATAGATGAGGAAACAAAGGAATTTATAAAGCCTACAGCGGGAGCATATCAAGCTGCTATACAAAGGTTTCAAACCACTTTAGGGAATCCTAATTTATACGAAATTGTAAGTAGTGAGAATGGAAGTCTTAATATGAATCTTTATAAAACAAAAATAAATACCACCACAAACACTAGGGAATTGGTTTTAGATGATGATGGAAATCCAATTATAGATCCCACTATGTCAGGTATTGGGGCCTCAGCTCTTTTAAAAGGTAAGAATCAAAAATCACCTAGAGTTTATATGGATGACAATATAAACAAGGCATTGGCTGAGGATACGGCAATAAGTAACGCTTATCAGGTAATGCAAGATGAAATAGGATATCAAAAAGTAACTGTTGACGACGTTAGGAATAATCCGAATATAGCAAGGCTTATTGATACAGCAGCTATATCAGGGACAACTACTGTAGAACAAAGACTGAGTATTTTAGCGGATAACATGCCTGCAGGTATGGAACAGATACCTGTCAACCCAAACGAGGTTGAGGGATTAAAAGCCCAAGGTATTGATTTAGATGAAAAAGTCAAATATAGTTACTTAGACCCTGCAACTGGAGGAATCGAGCCTGGGACTTACAATAAATATGTAATGTCTACAGTAGACAATATGAGCAAGTTGTTTATACCTGAAGAAACAGAGGATGCAAAGATAGCGTCTAAAAGAATATTTAAATCAGCTATATATGCAGCATTGGAAAGAAAAATAACAGGGAGGGATTTAAAACCTGTGGGCAGGTCAAGAAGCGCTGCAGAAATATCAGCGGGTCAGTTAATGGAAGACGCTACTACTATATTTGGGGCAATAAATGAGTCATATGGTGGAGAACAACAAAAAGATATTAGCGCTGCTGTAAGCACACTCCAAAAGTCTTCTGATTATAAATTTCAAAAACAAGAAGATATATATGATGATAATGATAATGATGAATTAATTGGAGTATCTATGACTGTTGCAGATGATGAAGGAAATACTAGAACTGAGCCCGTATATACTAAAGTAAAAAATGATAAAAATCAATACATAAATGCAACTGCTGATGAATATGGAAAACAATTGTATCAATTGTTTAAAACAAAAGATATGCCTTCATATGATAAAGCCAAAGCTAACTATGTTAAAAATAACGAATTTATTACAAAATTAAACGAAACAGCCAATAGAAAATATATTCCTAAAATTACGGCTCAAGAAACAATAGAGGCTAGAGTTCCTATTAATATATCAACTTCATTAAATAATGATAATGATAGCCCTGTTACTATTATTACACCAGCTTTAAATGCTATAGAAACAAGAACTCAAAACGTAAGAGACGATGAGATAAATAACCTGAGTATTGCTATAGATAAAGGTCTTACTGCTTCACAAACTAAATATGGAGAAGATGTTGATTATTCGATAATACCTGATACTAAAGATGAAAAAATTACTATTAATTATGGTGGCGGAAAAAGCGAAATTATAAACCTTACTTTAGATGATTTAAGCGGAGCTGCTTTAATTTCAGATATAAAACAAAAAATAAATAATGTTTTTAAAGATTTGTTTCCTGAAAGAGCAGAAAAAACAAGAACAGTAGTTACTCAAGAAGATGCAGGGTCAACTAGCGTCATAAGAAGTGTTCCACAAATTATGAAAGAAGATGAGGTAGATTATCAAGAAGCAATTAAAAGATTTAATGCACAATAATAAGTATGTTTGAAATTGAAGATTTATTTGGATTAACTGTTGATGGAGCTTTTTCATCTCTTGAAGAGTTTCAAGATTTTGCAAACCAAGTTGATAATGCTACTTTGTTATCTGTAATAAAGCCAGGGGCTTTTGCAGATTTACAAGAATTTGAATCATCCTTAGTTGAAAAAAAAAATCAAGTCGATACTCCTTCAGGTGTAGTAGAGGAAGTTACGGAATCCACTATCGAAACGGAAACAAGTCCTGGCTCTTTGGATTCTTTACAGGGAAGCGATGAACAACCTGTTGTTACAGACGATTATGATTATTTAGAAGATGAATTTAATATTTTAAATAATCCTCCAAAAGAAGAAGTGTTTTATAGTAAAGGTTTTGATGGCCCTCAATTTGTTCCTGTTAAAGAAAAAGAAATTGATTCAGTCTTAAAACAAAAATTACTTTCTGATTTTAATATATCAAAGGCATTAGAAAATGGAGTTATAGACGAAAAACTTATTGAGTCAGCTCTTAAAGGAAATAAAAATGCTATTAAAAAAATACAAGAATTATCTGTAAAAACCCCTGAAGAATACCAATCAATAATAGATAAAGGTGATTTAAATAACCCTTATTCTTATACAAATAAATCTGATTTAGTTGAGTTTGTTTCTAATCCCGAAGATGAATTAAAAAAACTAGAAGCTATTCAGGCTACACAGTCTTTTGATGCCGAAACAAAAAAACTTATCGATGCTAACCCTGACGCTACAGAAGAAGAGTTAGATGCTATATTCAATAGAGAAGGATCTCCTACAGAAGAGCAGTATGAATTAGCTGAAGATGACTTTGTGCCAACAGGTTTTGAAGATACAGAGGTATCGACAATGTATGATGTTCAAGACCTTAAGAAGGTAAAGGGCTTTAAAATTAAAGACTTTGATGGGTATTTAAATGAGCAAGGATATAAAGAGGAGTATTTAAGGCTTTTAGAGGATGAAACTATTTCTGAAGACGGAAGGTCTTATGATTTTTCAGGAAACTATAATCCCTCGCTTGCAGCAGAAAGATTAAAATTACAATACCTAACAAACTACATAAACAAACAAGTAGAGAGAAACGTTGAATCTCAAATTGTAAACTATCAATTAAAAAACAAAGGAAGGCATCCATCTTTTGATGGTGTAGAAATTTCATTTAGTTCAGGTGTAGATGACGAACAATTAGGTGAATTCATAGAAAAAGACTTTCCAATAATTACATCCAAGTTAAAGGAAAGAGACGTAGCAAACGAAGAGCTTTATCAAGACATGAAAAATGGAGAGGTTAAAGGGGTTGGTCAAGCTTTTAAGCAAGGATATAGGTCTTTAGAGGACAGATTGAGTACTTTTAGTGCTGGTACATATGATTTATTTGGATTAGACAGCGTTGCTGATGAAGTAAGAATGAATCAAGCTGAAACCGAACTAGAAAGAGAAGACTTCATGCGATACACTTACGCAAGTGGTAAGGAAAAAGATATAGATGGAACTACATATTTGGTTGATGATAAAGGTCAAGTATATGATAAAAACTTAGGAATAAGAGTTACTAATGTATTAACTCCAAGTGAATTGAATTATATTCAAAAAGAAGTGCTATCCAAAGGAGTAAAGGGGACATCATTTTCCACAGCAGGAATGGTTATACAAGGTACAGGTATTGTAACAGATATGATGTTTCAAATAGCCCTCACAAAAGGAGTTGGTAATGTGGGAGCTGGTATAGGCGGTGCGTTGTCTTTAACTGATAAAGGAGCTAAGGTTGTTAATTTTATGTCTAAAATACCAATGAAAGCAACAACAGCATCTGCTATGGTTGCTCAGGGAACTTTGTTTGCAACAAACTTAGCAGAACAATCTTATAAGCAAGCATTAGATGGCGGAATGTCTATTGATCAGGCAGAAGAAATTCAGTCTATAGCAGGATCACAAGGGCTTGTATTAGGTGTTTTAACAGCACCCCTATCCACGCAGACTTATGCTATGGATAAAATATTTGGGAAGAACGCGAACAATGTACTTTTAAAAGGAGCATTGGAAGCATACGAAAAAGCAGGAGCAAAAGGAGCCAAAGCTTATTGGACAAAAGCAGGATTAAAAGCCAAAAGATACCTTTTAGAAAGTGGAAAAGAAGTTGTTCAAGAAAATGTTCAGCAAGTAGGTCAAGCATATGTTATTGGAGATAATGTTAATGAGTTTGCTAAGAAGGAAATAATGGCCAACACTATTAGTGGCGATGAATTTATTAATACCACAATACTTTCTGCAGCTGCAGGATTCTTTATGCCCTTTGCAGGAAACATGTCTTCTAATATAAAAACAAATTACAATAAAAGATTTAGACCAGGGGTGGCTGCTATAGATAAAATGAATGCTTTGTATAATTTATCTAAAGATGTAGATAAAACAACTAAACTTTTAAATAGTCAGGTCACTAAAAGAATTTACACCGAAGAGCAGGTAAAAAGAATATTATCAGACATTGAAGTTTACAGAGAAACAATAAACAAAATACCTAAAGGATTAAACGCAGAAACATCTTTAGGTGTTATGTCTGTGATTTCAGAAATAAACAAACTAAAAGCTGAAAGAGATGGTTTAGATGTTGATGTTTTTACTGATAAAGTTCAAGAGATAGATGACAAAATAGCTTTTTTGAAAAACGCAATAATTGACATTACTAGGTCTGGAGCTAAAAAAGTTGTTGCAGATAAACGTCCTATAGGAGAAGAAGAAATTGTAGAAGAAGAAGTTTTTGATTTAAGTGACTTAGAGTCTGATATTGAAAAAGCTGATAAAGAGGGAACATTACTAGATAACCTTGATAAGAAAGGATATAGCAATGGAAAAGAAGGTACGATAAGGGTTGATAAGGAAAACCAAAACACACTCGTATTTGAAACTAACGATGAGATTATAGAGCTAGGGAGAAAAGATGAAATTGGCGATAATACATTGGCTTCTGTAGATATAACTTTAATGCCGCCAGAGGGTGTTGACGTTGCTCCTGTTGGAACTACTAAAGGAGACAAGCCTTTAGATGTGTTTACTGTTGATGGTGTTGATTATACAATAACAGGTAGGCGTAGAGATAAAAAAGGAAAAGCCGTAGTTAGAGTAAAAGAAGTTGAAAGTGGATTAGACAGAAGGCTTGTTGGTGAAAAAGCTGAAAGAATACTAAAAGACGAGGCGTTAAGAAGAGAGAAGAAGCCTCAAGAAATAAAACTTACAGTAGAAGGAAAAGAAACTGTAAAGCCTGTAGTTAAAAAGAAGTCTAAAAAAGAAGCTCAAGAAGAATACGACAAAAAGACTTTAGCTGAAATTGAGGCAATGGAGAAACAATCTGAAGAAGATGTTGCTGCGTTTGAAGAAATGGTTGTTGAGGAGGCTGCGTCTAAATCTAGTGACAGAGATGTTGTTCAGGTTGGCGAGAATATATTTCAAGTTACAAAAAAGAAGGACGGATCTTTTACTGTGTCTCAAATGAGAGATGATGGAAAATTAATCCCGGTAAAAGATGAATCATCTAGAAAAAAACCAATAGGTGTTTTTAAATCTAAAAAATCAAATGAAGAAAGAAGAGCTATAACTGAAGCCGAAAGATTAATAAATGAATTCAAATCTCAAGAGCAGGACAAGATATTAGACTTTTTAGATAAAGCTATATCAGCAACCTCAAGCAATGGAAGAGCTTTTGATGCAACATTAGGTATACCTATGTTTGCTGCGAACAATAGTCTTAAAATTGTTAGAGCATCATATAAAGCTGGTAAAACTATTTTACAAGCCATACAGGATGCACTAGAAAGCTTAAGGAGTCAGGGCTACAATCCTAACGAATACACCTATAAGCAATATGTGTTTAACCAATTAAATAATAAAAAAGATGCCATTCAAAAGCCAAGCACAGAGGAGCAAGTGTTACCAGATGATGCAGGAAGCAAAGAAGAGGGGGGAGACTCCGAAGTGGGACTGCAACAAGTTCGAGAAGGAGACACTCAGCAAGTCACTACCGACACGCAAGTCGAAGAAGGTAAAACGCAAACCGATACAACTAGCGACACGACTACGCAGACAGATACTGAACAAGTAACAGAGCCTACCTCAACAGAGGAAGGTATGAGTGTGAAAAAGTCTCCAAGTGTAAACAAGATATTAGGAAAGAAAAGAACTAAAGTTACAGTTGATGAGTACTCTGCATTAAAGACTCAGATTAAATTAGAAGCTAGAGCTGCTAAAGGAGCTGTGCAGGATTTAAAAAAGAAACGTAAAGCAGTAAACGCTGTAATAAAGTTATTTTCTGATAAGAGAAAAGGAGTTATCTCTCCACAAAAACTTCAAGCTGTTCTTAATAAAAGTGAGAGAACAAACTTTTATACAGAAAAATCTGTAGATGAGTTTTTAAACTATATGGAAAAAGTATTTAATGATGCCGAACACATTATTAAAGAAAAAAACGCAATAAATATTCAAGGCAAAATAAAAAACGCTATAAACAAAAAAACAAATAACGACTTAAGATTATCTGCATTAGCTTTCTTGAATATAAACCCTAAAATGGTTCAGGATATTGATGCTTATTTAATTACCGCCAATAATATTCTTAATGGATTAAAGCCTACAAAAGTATCTAAAAAAGGAGGTAAGGTTTCATTAAAACAATCTAGCCCTTTTAATATACAAGAAGTAAATTCTTACACATCTAAAGAAAATGATTTAAAAGAGCAAAGAGACTTAGATAGAGCTAGAGAGTATTTTCAAAAAGTAACTGGTTTAGATTCTTCGAACATGACTTTGGAGCAAATGCAGAAACTATATACCGAGACAAAAGAAAAAGAAGTTGACAATATTGAAATAGAAAAAAGAAAAAAAGAAATAAACAACGCGTTGTCTCAAGCATTTGCTGACGCTAAGAATAATTTAACTGCTTCTAATAAATCAGATTTAAACAAGCTACTAAACCTAGACTTAGACTCTCTTAACACCAAGACAAAAATGCAGTTGCTAGACATATTAATTAATTTTAATGTAAATGGCACCTTATCAGGAGCAAGGTCTGTAATAGCTAAAGCAAAAGGGTCTCAAAATATAGATTCCATGGTGAAAAGAGGTATAAAAGCTGTTGAATCATCTAACTATCTTGGCAGAGGAAGAAACAAAAATTTAACAACATTAAATCTTGTATTTAATTTAATGTTTAAAGGTGAGAAAAAAGCTGGAATGGTAATGGACGAAATGGGTTTAACGTCTATAATAAACGGAGCAAGCGATGGAACTAAAAAAGTTGAAGTATTTGTCAAAAAATATGCCGATAAATTTAAAGATAAAAAAACAAAGAAAGGAAAGTATTTAGATACATATAATTCAGTTGAAAGACAAACAATTGCTGAGTTAAGAAGAGTTGAGGTTGATTCAGATTTTTCAGAAGAACAACAATTTGAAAATACAAAATCTCTTTTAAAAGAATCATACAAAACATTATTAAATAGCGATAAAAAAATAGAAAAAGATTTAGGTAAAATTTATAAAGAAGCTTACGACAAAATTGTAAAAAATTCTTCAAATATATCTGAAGTTGAATCTAAAGCTGATCCTGTAAATTTAGAAGGAGTAAAGTATTTTACTGAAGAGTGGGCTAAATATTATGATGCTATTTCTGATACTCAAACATCTATTTATAATTCAAAACTTGGTCAGGATATTAACTATACACCTAGAGGATATACGGTAATAGATGCTGATTATAGCGAAAAAGCAAGTGATGATGTTGATTTAGAAAAGCCACTATTTACTATTCCCTCAAGAACAAACCCATACGATAAAAAGTCATCGGTTTTATTTGAAGCCAATAGAACAGGGAAGCTTCCTCCAGGGAGAGTGTTGAACCTTAGTTTTGAAACTAATAATATTAATAAATTAAAAGCCGCCTTAATAGACATTAATACAGCAGAAGGTATAAGACAGGTTCAAGGTGCTTTTGATTCGCCTAGCTTTAATAAGTTATTTCCTAATAGAGACAGTAGGAACATGATTAAAAAGAGAATTGCTAAGTATATTGATTTAAAAAGAGGAAACAGGTCAACTACTGAATCAGAACAAAAAGCATTAAGACAGATTAATAGAATTGCTGCAGCAGGTGTGGCAAGGTCTTTAGGTGGACCAACACAAGCAGTCAAGCAAATGGTTCCTTTCGTCAATACAGTTACAAACGCAGGTTTAATAGCAACAACACAAGCTGCTAAGGTTATGCTTACAGAAAAAGGAAACAAAATTATTAATGATTCTGGTATGCCAATAGCAAACAGAGGTATTCAGTCTCAAGGAGATATAGATAGCTTAAATTCTCTCATAGAAAAACAAGCTAGAACCTTGGTTGGTAAAGGATTTGATAAGATAGATAAATTAAATAAAGCGTATTTAGATATCTTTTTAGTTAAGTCAGATGTCATGACAGCTAGAACATCATTTTTAGCCTACTACATACAAGACATGGCTAGGAAAGGAGTTTCTTATTCAGATATAGATTGGACTAAGCCTCTTGACAAAGACTCTATGAATACGGCTCAAAGAAAAGTAGATAGACAGCAGAATACATCTGATCCTGATTTACAAGGAGATTTATTTACAAATCAAGATATCAGTAGTCAATTGGTAAGAAAAACTTTATTTCCTTTTGCTAACTTTTTGATAAATCAAAAAAATAGAAGTTACGCAGATGTTAGTACTTTATTTTTTAATCCAGCTGCTTTAGAGGGAGAGAAGGCAACAGCTTTAAGGTCTATTGCTGGTCTTGGAGTTGAAACAGCTACCTTCGGAGCCCTTGGTTATGTTATAAGTAATTTTTTAGCATCAACCATAGCTTCTTTGATGGGAGGAATAGAAGATGAAGAAGAAGAAAAGAAAAGAAAAGGATATCAGGTAACTGGTAGAGTTGGAGGCGCTATTGCAGATATAATAGTTCCTTTACCTGTGTTGAACGATGTTTCTCTTGGCTTTGTAAATGATGTTATGGGAATGTTTCAAGATGGAGAAGATGAAGGAGATGTATTTAAATTTTTTGCAAAAGATCAAAAAACTTTCTTAGAGCAATTAGGTGTTTTAGGTATTTCTAGTGGAAAAGCAATGAAAGCATACGAGATGGTTCAGTTAGCTAGAACAGGAGTAGCGAAAAATGAGTATATGGGCAACAAGTCTACTGCAGAAATAAGCGAAGACGCTAGAGAAAGAATGGGTACAGTTGCTATGATTTATATATTAAATCAATTGGGTATTGGTACGTCTGAGATGAATTATATGTCAGAAAGGGCTTTAAAGTTAGCAAAGAAAAGCAGAAATCCTGAACCTATAAAAGTGGATGCACCTAAAAAATCTAAGCCAAAAAAGAAAAGCAGCACCTTTACTAAACCTTCCTCTAGTTTTGGCTCTAAGAAAAAGAAATCTTTTAATCCATCAAGGTTTGGTGATTAGAATTATCAAGCAACTGTTGAAGTTTTCTTATTAATTTAAAATCAGGTCTTGGCTTTAGTTTTTCTTTTAAAATTTGATTAACAATAGTTGATTTCATTTTAATTCGTTTTCAGATATTTTTTTAAGATCTCGAAGTATATAATTAATTTCTTTAATTTTAATACTTAATTCTTCATAATCTCCGTCCGCCAAGCATTCATATATATCGTCAGTAAGATTATTAATGTTTTTCATTGTAACATTAATGAATGGTATTGGTAGAATTATCTTATTATTAGTAGGCATTGTGGGTTATAAAGCTACAAAAATTTTATGTATCTTTTGACCTCTCTCTATTCATTTTACTGAGCTTCGCTTTCAAGGCTTTTATTTCTCTTTCTTGATCGCGAAAAAAATCCGCATAACCTTTATAAAAAACACCTTTATCTATAAATCTTTCATTAGAAAATCTACTAAGCGCCTCAACAGAAACATAATATCTTTCATATATCTTGTTTAACTTATCCAATTCTATTGAGTCTAGCCTATTTCTTTTAGCTGAGTCTTTTACTTTTTTTATTTCCTTTAGTCTTTCTTTTAGTAATTGTATTGGCTCTGTTATCATTTTATATAAATCTCATTATTAGAAATTGTATCTAAATATTCGTCTAATTCAATTTCATAAACATCTACTAATATAGATGCAGATGTCTTTGCTCTAAAATATTCTATTTTAAAGAATGTAGGCTTTGCATTTTCATCATGAACTACACCTGATATTTTTACGATTTGTTTATTAGTGCTTGGTAAGCCATAAAGCTTGTCAATCTCACTAGTTATCATTCTTCTAACCTTTGGCTCAAACTCATATATTTGTTTGAGAAAATACTCATCTAATTCAAATTCATCCACCTTTGTATACTTCTGTTTTACATCCATGTTTTTTTAATTCTTTTAATCTATATTCTTGTAGGGCAGACACCCTGCCCCCTGGCTTTTTTACTTCTGAGAACAACACATCACAGTTAGGAGGTATAGCTATCAAATCAGGTATACCATTCTTATTGGTTTTAATGAGTTTGATAACGTAATATCCCTCAGCTTCTAGCTGATCAATCCTTTTCTTTTGTATCTGTTGTTCTGTCATTATTCCCAATCTTCAGGCCATATCTTTTTGCCTATTGCTTTTCCAATAATCATTACTACTAAGGCTATAGTTAGCCAGCCAATTGCTTCTACCATTTTTATTTAATTTAAAGTTAATAAATCTCTTTTAAAGTGTTTCAAGGTGTAGTCTTTCTTTTTACTTACTGCCTTGTATATTTTATCTTCAATACCTTTAGATGTGAATATCCAAAATATTTCATTCTCTGGTCTATCTTTAGTGGTCATTCGGTCACGACTCTGCCAATAGCTTGTGGCACTAAAATCTATATTGTAATACACTAGATACTTAGCTTCTCTTAAACTTATACCTTCTCGCCCACTAACAATCTGTAATGCAATAGATTTATCTGTGGCGTTGAATGTTTCTAAATCAGTACACACATGTTCACCATAAACTTGTTTTATTGCATTAAGCTCTTCTTTAAACTTATAAAAGATACCTATTTTATTAGAACAAAAGTTATCATATATGTATTGAGCTTTGAATGTATCAAGGACCATTGAGTTCCCGCTTTCAAATTTAACAGTACCACTATACATTTGATGTAATTTCTGCATCAATTTAACGCTTGTGTCAGCCAATATAACATCTTCCTTTCCCTCAACAACTAAATACTTTGTTAGTTTGTTACAGAGGCTGTAAATAGATTTAGGAGCATCTACTCTAAGTATATTCTCTTTAATAGATGATTCAAATCCTGCCTCTTTTTGAGTATATGAAATCATATGCTTATTCATCTTATCTAATATAGATTGCTTACCCCCAGAATAATCATTAACCATAAATGATCCGATGCGTTTTGTCTTTGGAACAACATAGTCTTTAGCGAACTTGTAAAAGTTTATGTAACTTCTAAAAGGGTTGTTGGGAATAGAATATACTTGATGATACATTTGACTAAAGGATTCAGGAGTGGGAGTTCCTGACAACAATACAACATAAGGGTTGTTCTTAATCATAATCTCTTTAACCTGCTTGGCTCTTTTGCTTGGCTTAGGAAATGCTCCCATGCCATGTGCTTCATCACACACAATTGCATCCCAACCTTTTATATCAATCTTATGTAATGATTCATAATTTATAACTAATATTTCATAGTCTGGACTCAGTAGTTTATAATCAGATTCAATACTGCTTATTGCCTTCTTCTTTGTGATAAACAACACCTTGTTCACACTCATAATTTCATTTAAAATACCTAATGAAGTAAGTGTCTTCCCGGTTCTTACTTCCATAGATAAGTATACAAAACCGTAATCAAATAAACATTTGACTCCATTAGTTATTATTCTTTTTTGGTAGTTTCTAAATTCAATCATTTAATTTAATTTTAATTTTAACATTGTGTATAATTGCATTAAAACGCAACATACACGGACATTGTATGCAATTAAAAAAGACATACAACAATAAATATAAGTAATGGCTCAGGCTGCTTATCTTCTTTCGCATTTAATTCC